>ENA-OWNS01000651-OWNS01000651.1-marine-metagenome-genome-assembly--contig:-NODE-651-length-15390-cov-5.579116_pt1 | contig 15390 bp, 14 predicted proteins | sample MGYA00238137_ERZ651772 | MGnify/ENA primary metagenome ERZ651772 (study PRJEB26903, sample SAMN06264699) | marine metagenome | isolation source: Columbia River Estuary | place: USA:Columbia River Estuary... | reverse complement strand
GATCGTATCATGACGATTGATTTACATGCTGATCAAATTCAAGGTTTCTTTGAGGTTCCTGTTGATCATTTATATGCTTCTGAACTTTTTATTAAAGATATAAAAAGCTTAAATCTTAATAATTTAGTAATTGCTTCTCCTGATATGGGAGGTTCTAAAAGAGCAAATGCATATGCTAAAATCTTAAAATCAGGAGTAGTTATTTGTTATAAAGAAAGAAAAGAAGCCAATGTAATTGGTGATATGAAAGTACTTGGTGATGTTGAAGGTAAGGATGTTGTCATTATTGACGATATGGTGGATACAGCAGGAACACTTACTAAAGCAGCTGATTTAATGCTTAAAAATGGAGCAACAAGTGTTCGTGCTTATTGTACGCATGGTATTTTATCGGGTACGGCTTACGAAAGATTAGATGCTTCATCTATTTCTGAATTAGTAATTACCAATACAATTCCTAAGTCGCATAATAGTAATAAAGTAAGAGAAATTTCAGTTGCTAGTTTCTTTGCTCAAACAATCAATTCGGTTGTAAATAATGAGTCTATCTCTGATAAATGGGAAAGCAACAAATAATAAAGAATTAATAATCAAATTTAAATAAAAATGAAAACACTAGCAATTAGCGTAAAAGAAAGACAGAATGTTGGGAAATCTAACACTCGTGCGTTAAGAAATCAGGGTAATGTACCGTGTGTACTTTACGGGGGAGAAAAGCAAGTGACTTTCTATGCTCATGAAAATGACTTTAGAAAACTCGTGTACACTCCAGATACTTTTATTGCGGAACTTAATATTGATGGTAGCAAAGTAAGAGCTATTTTGCAGGATATTCAGTTTCACCCAGTAACTGACAAAATTTTACACATTGATTTCTTAGAAGTTATTGAAGGTAAACCAATCACTATTACACTTCCAGTTATTTTAGAAGGTGCAGCTCCAGGAGTTAAAAATGGTGGTAACTTAATGTTCAGAAGACCAAAAATTATTACTAAAGGTTTAGCTGCAAGCTTACCAGATGCAATTACTTTAAACATTGAGCATTTAAAAATCGGTATGTTTATCTATATTAAAGATATTGAAATGGATGGATGTGAATTCTTAGCTCCAGGAAACTCAGTTGTTGTTGGTGTTAAAACTGCAAGAGCTGCTATTGAGGAAGAGGAAGAGGAAGAAATTGAAGGAGAAGAAGGTGCTGAAGGAGGAGATACTCCTGCTGAAGGTGCTGAAAAAGCAGAAGCTCCAGCAGCCGAATAAATCATGAAGTACTTAATCATAGGATTAGGTAACCCTGGTGCTGAGTATGAAAATACAAGGCACAATATAGGATTTAAAGTGTTGGATAAGCTTGCGAGCTTGTCCAACATTTCTTTTTCTACTAATAAATTAGCTGATGTTACAGAAGTTAAATTTAAAGGCAGAAAACTAATCTTAATAAAACCGAATACATTTATGAATCTTTCTGGTAAATCGGTTCATTACTGGATGCAACAATCTAAAGTTAATATTGATAATATTTTAGTTATTACTGATGATATCTCCTTGCCTTTTGGTGTATTACGCTTGCGAAAAAAGGGCTCTGACGGTGGGCATAATGGCTTAAAGGATATTCAAAATGTAATGAATAGTGTAAAGTACCCTAGGTTGCGTTTTGGGGTTGGTAACGATTTCCCAAGGGGTAGGCAAGCTGATTATGTATTAGGTAATTTTACTGATGAGGATTACACTACTATGGATGAACGAATCGATTTAGCGGTAAAAATGATTCAGGGTTTTACTACTATTGGTATAGGTCGCACAATGTCGGATTTTAATAGAAAATAATTTAATTTATTTAGGCTGCTTTTAGTGTAAAAATAATTAAATTTGCATCACTAAAAGGTATCGTGGCCGAGTGGCTAGGCAGTGGTCTGCAACACCATCTACAGCAGTTCGAATCTGCTCGATACCTCAAAAAGGTTTGTTAGAAATAGCAAACCTTTTTTTTATATATTTGTCAATCTAAAATTTATTATGAAAAACATAAAAATAGTATTAATTGCATTTGGTGTTTTGTTAGGGTTTTCATCTAAAGCTCAATGTGGTTATGATACGAACTCAGTAAATATTACACATATTTTATGCAATGGAGGCAATACAGGATCAATTGATTTGTTTGTTCAGGCAGATAGTGATAAAGATTTTAGTTGGGTAGGGCCAAATAGTTATACTGCAAATTCGTTAGACATTAACACACTTGAAGCAGGGACTTATACCTTAACAATTTCTTTGTACAGTACGCCTCATGATGCATCAACACCTTTAATTTGTCAAATGCCACATGATTTTATTGTTTATGAAACCTCCTCAATTGAAGCGTTATTTTCAATTACAGATATTTGTAGCGCTACTGATTCGGCAGATTTAAGTTTTATTGTTATAGGAGGGACTCCTTCTAACTCAGGAGAACCTTACAGCTATCAATTAACTGATGATTTTGGTGCTGTTGTTACAACAAATGATACTGCACTTAATTTAACAGTTGGAAATTATTATTTAAATATTACTGATGAAAATGGCTGCACATCAGCAACTCAAGATACTTTCATATCTTCCGTGATAGAGATAAATCCTTATATGTCATCAGTTGGAGCAATTTGTAAAGATGATAATAGTGGAGAGGCTAGAGTTTTTGTAAATCAAGGAACAGGTACTCCTCCTTATCAATTTGATTGGGATTTTGAATCAATAGAAGAGCAAACAGACTTTACGCCAGTAGATTCATTTTCTGTAATTAAAGGCTTATTTCCTGGATTATATTATGTAAATATAACTGATGCAATGGGCTGTGTGGTAAGAGATAGTATTGAGGTGAAATCAAATCCAAATATTTGCATTAGTCCATATAGAGCATTTTCACCTAATGATGATGATACTCATGAGTTTTGGGAAATAGAAAACATTGAGTTATATCCAGAAGCAGTAGTTTCGATTTATGATAGAAATGGTTCGCAAATTTTCAGAAGAAGAAATTATAAAAATGCAGAATTAGAAGCTTTTAATGGTGAAAATGAAAATGGATATCCTCTTCCATCAGGGACATATTTTTTTATTATTGACTTGGAGAATGGAGATGATGTATTTAAAGGAACTTTAACAATTGTAAGGTAATGAGAAAGATTTTATTAATATTAAGCGTTCTGTTTAGCATCAATTCTTTTGCACAACAAGAACCATTATTTACACAGTATTATGTAAATGATATGGCAATAAATCCTGCAATTTCAGGGAGTAAAACTTACAACCCATTAACAATACAAACTAGGCAACAGTGGCTTGGTTTTGAAGGAGCTCCATTAAGCACAAATATAAGTTATCATGGCGCTTTGAATGACAGATCAGCAATGGGTGGTTATTTAATGTTTGATAAAGCATTCCCATCATTACAAGCTAATTTACATTTAAATTATGCTTATCACATCCCATTAAATTATGATAATGTAAATTTGTCTTTCGGCTTAGGAGCTAAAATAATGTATCATAATTTAGATTTTAATAAAGGAGATTTACCTCCAGGAGATGATAACGCATTTTCTGCTAGCTCTTATGATAAAACATTCGGTGATGCATCTTCCGGAACTTATTTATATGGTAGAGATTTTTATTTTGGGTTTGCTATTTCAAATCTATTTCAATCATCATTTAACACACCAATTGAAGGCAGCGTTAATGGGAATGATGAGTTTAGAAATTATTATGGAATGGGAGCTTATCGTTTTTTAATTATGAATAATGATTGGCATTTAGAGCCTTCATTTTTAATTAGAAAAATGCAATATCAAAAGAGTGTTTCTGATTTAACAACAAGAATTTTTTATCTTGAGAAAAATTGGGCAGGACTTACTTACAGAACAAATGGTACGGCTGTTTTCTCTATTGGTTTTGCTGCAAATAACATGCATATCTCATACTCATACGATCATACTTTTGCTGGTGAAATAATGCCACATACTTTTGGTACACACGAGATTGGGATTTCATTTAGAATTCAAACTTTAGCAACTCAAAGACATATTGGTTTTTGGGAGTACTAAGATGCAGAAAATAGAACATATTGGCATTGCAGTTACTGACATTGATGCTTCCAATAAAGTATTCGAAAAGGTATTTGGTAAAGAAAATTACAAATCAGAGAAGGTAGAATCAGAAGGAGTTGTAACATCATTTTTTCAGATTGGGGAAAATAAAATTGAGTTGGTTGCTGCAACAAATTCTGATAGTCCTATTTCAAAATTCTTATCAAAAAACAGAGAAGGAATGCACCATATTGCATTTGCTGTTGATAATATACAAGCAGAAATGGAAAGGTTGAAAAAAGAAGGAATTACATTGTTGAATGATGCCCCTAAAAAAGGTGCGGATAATAAACTGATTTGTTTTTTACATCCGAAAGATACGAATGGAGTTCTTATAGAGCTATGTCAGGAAATAAAGTAGTAACTTCCTCACCATCTTTTAAATGGTAAGTTTTTATTCCTAGATTTTTTGCACCTTCAATATGCTGAGGAGAATCGTCAATAAACAGAACCTCATCTGCATTCAAGTTATTTTCATCTAAAATAAGCTGAAACGCTTCTTTATTCGGCTTTCTAAAACCAATTTCATGTGAGTAGTATACTTTTTTAAAGAGCCTATAAAACACTTCATATTTTTCGTAACCCATTATATTTTTAAACTCTGAAATATGAATGGAGTTTGTGTTAGATAGAAGATAGATGTCGTACTTTTTATTTAAGTCTTTTAGTAATGAGACTCTATGTTTTGGTAAATCTAAAAGCATTGCGTTCCAGGCTGATACAATCTTATTATCACTGCCGTATTTACATTTCTTTTTTACTTCAGTTGTAAAATCTTCTTCAGAGATTTTACCTGTTTCTAATAAGTTAAATAAATTTGTTTGCTCTTTTTTTGAATAAAAGGAAGATGAGTTTTTTATTCCTAGCTTCTCAAATTCTTCAATAGTTTTGTGGTAGTTAATATTTAGTAAAACAGCTCCTAAATCAAATATTATTGCTCTTATATTATTCATGTCTCAAAGTTGTAAATAATTAAACAAAATTGATAGTTTTGCACATCCTTTTTTAAGGAGGGCCCATAGCTCAGCTGGTTAGAGCACTTGACTCATAATCAAGGGGTCGTTGGTTCAAGCCCAACTGGGCCCACAAAACCTCACTGTAATGGTGGGGTTTTTTATTTATTAAAATGTTCGGACACTAAACTTTCAATTGGTGATTGTATTATTTCTTGCACTTGTATTTCTTCTTTTTCAGCTATTTCATAAATATACTCTGACAAATAGAAAGCAACAGAACCAACAAATGTTAGTTGGTAATTTTTATAGTATTCAAAACATTTAATGTGTAAATTAAAAAAGTGTTTTATTCCTTCTCTGAAAATATTATCAAAGATCTCTTCTTGTTTATTTTCATGCATAAATTTAAAAAAGGCAGCTAAATATAAATTTGGTTTTTCAAGAGAATAGATTTTTTCAATCATATCTATTGGCTTGTCCTTTGTCCACTTTTCAAGTTTTGAAACTAAATATACAGGTAGTTTTTTGTTAACATAAAGGTTTATCAATTGCTTCCCGAAATAGTTCCCACTTGCTTCATCCCCTAAAATATAACCAAGTGAAGGTGAGTTTTCAATAATATTTTCCCCATCATAAACACAAGAATTGGACCCAGTTCCTAATATGCAAGAAATAATGGGGACACCTTTATAAGTAGCTTTTATTGCAGCTTCTAAATCATGCATAATATTAATTTGAGCATTAAGGAAGAATTCTTGCATTGGTAACTGGAGAACATTATTTTTTTCATTTGAAGAACACCCCGCACCATAAAAATGAATTTCTTTAACTTGATTTCTAATAGCAGATAATGAGCTGTTTTCTAGTTCAGTTAGCAAGCTATTATGAGATGTGTACTTTGGATTAAACCCCACTGTTTCGTGAATTTTGAGTATTTCTCCATTAGTTGAACATTGCGCCCAAGCACATTTTGTTGATCCACTATCTGCTATGATTATCATTTTATAAAATTATTCAACAAATGTAGATGAAAAATGTTTTTTGTGCGTTAATTTTAGTGTTAATCCTTATTTTAGCAAAAAAATAATCTATTATGAAAATTATATTGAGTGTCGTTTTATCAGTTTTGGTTAGTAGTGCATCAGCACAAAGTTGGAAAGAATTAAAAATTGCAGCAACAAAAGCAAAGGAAGTAATTACAACAAAAGAATTAAGTAAACCAGAGATTGCGAGTGGGCTGAAAGAAGCATTAGAAGTTGGGGCATCTAATTCCTCAGAATTAGCATCAGAAAAAGGTGGGTTTAACAACAATAATTTAATTAGAATTCCATTTCCTGCTGAAGCTGAAGAGATGAAATCAACTTTGATAAAAGTAGGATTGAAGTTGCAAGTTAAACAATTTGAGGAGTCACTAAATTCTGCAGCAGAAGAAGCATCAAAATTCGCAAAAGAGATATTTATTACTGCAGTTAAAAATATGACAATTACTGATGCTTTTAAAATATTGAAAGGAGAAGATAATGCAGCAACAATGTATCTGAAAAAACAAACATCAAAAGAGCTTTACAAAAAGTTTAAACCTGTTGTAAAAAAGGCAATTGAAAAAGTACATGTTACTAAATATTGGGACCAATTATCAGGCAGATATAATGCCTTGCCAATGACAAATAAAGTAAACCCGGATATTGAAGATTATGTGACAAATAAAACAATTGACGGATTATTTGTTTTGATTGCAAAAGAAGAAAAAAATATCAGAAATAACCCAGATGCTAGGGTTTCAGAATTATTACAAAAAGTATTTAAATAGAAAATTATGGAGAAGAACGATCAATTATTTATGCAGTTGCTATATATGTTTCATACATCAGCAATGCAAGGACTAGGGAAGATGGCAGACCCAACTGGGAAGGTGAATAGGAACTTAGAGTATGTAAGTCAGACAATAGATTTGATGGAAATGTTAAAGGATAAAACTAAAGGAAATATATCGGAAGATATTGAAAAAGTTTTAGAAGGAATGCTCTCAGAGTTACGTTTAAACTATGTTGACGAAAAAGCTAAACCTGAAGAAAAAAAAGTAGAAGAAAAACCAAAAGATGAATAAATTAAAAGAACTTTGGGCAGTGCCTTCAAGTAGGAAAGTTATCATTCTTTTTGGTGTTTTAGTTGTAATTTTTATTGCAGTTTTATCTTTACAGCAGAATAAAATGGAGCAACAAATGGAATTAAAAATCCAGTTTATTGAGCAGAAAAATATGCTTAGAGATGAGCTTGATGATTTAATTGATGAGCATGATGACTTGCTTGATGAATATGGAGAATTGAATGAGCATTTGCATGAAAAAGATTCTATTATTCAACATCAAATAGCAGAGATCAGAAATCTAATCCGAACAAAAAGCGACTTAAAAGAAGCTCAACAAAAGATTGCAGCACTTAAAGATATCTCGAAAAGATACCTAGCTAATATCGATTCTTTACTTGTTTTAAATGAGACATTAACTATTGAAAAGGATAGTGTTATAAAGGAGAATAAAAATATTAACTGGAAGAATTACAAGCTGAACAAACAAAATGAGAAATTAGCTGAAAAGGTAAATAAGGGCTCTGTTCTTGAATTATTATCTATAGATGTTGAAGCTGTGAGATACAGGAGTACCGGCAGAGAAGTTACAACTAGGTTTGCAAAAAAAGTGCAGAAGATTAGAGTTTGTTTTTCAGTTGGTGCTAATCAGATTTCAGATGCAGAAACTAAAGAAGTTTACCTACAAATTATTAATGAAAGAGGGATGCTAATTTCTGGTTTGGAAGAAATGAATGTTGAAGTAAATGATTCCACTTTTGGATGCACAAGTTTAGCTGAATTTGATTATAATAATATTGAAATGGAGAATTGTTTTGAATGGGAAAGAATTGCTCAGTTAGAAAGAGGAACATATTTGTTAAATTTAATTATTGAAGGTAGAGTTTTAGGTCAAACTGAATTAAAGTTGCGATAATGGCAGTAATACTTACATATAATATTAATGGAATCAGAGCTGCTTTAAAGAAGGATTTAGACAGTTGGATTGATTCTTCAAAAGCTGATATAGTTTGTTTGCAGGAGATAAAAGCAAAACCTGAACAATTTAATGTAGAAGTATTCAATAAATTAGGTTTTGAATGTTTTATAAATTCAGCAGAAAAGCCAGGATATAGTGGTGTTGCAATTTTGTCAAAGATAAAGCCCAAGAATGTTGAATATGGTTGTGGAATAGAAAAAATTGATTTTGAAGGAAGAGTAATTCGAGCAGATTATGATAATTATTCTGTAATGAGTGTTTATTTCCCGTCTGGCAGTAACCCTTTAAGGCAGGCTTTTAAAATGGAGTTCTTGGATTTGTTTTATGATTATATTCAAGAATTAAAAAAGAAAATTCCAAATCTAATTATATCAGGAGATTATAATATTTGTCATACTGCAATTGATATTCATAATCCTCAAAGAAATAAAAATACATCAGGATTTTTGCCGGAAGAAAGAGATTGGGTTACAAAATTTATTGCGAGTGGGTTTGTTGATTCATTTAGACATTTAAATACAGAACCACACAATTATAGTTGGTGGAGTTATAGGGCAAATTCAAGAGTTAAAAATTTAGGTTGGCGAATTGATTACAATATGATATCAGAAAGCCTGTTGCCTAATTTAAACCGCTCAGTAATTTTATCACAAGCTGTTCATTCGGACCATTGCCCAGTTCTTGTTGAGATAATTGATTAATTCAATATATTTGCCGACCTTAAAAAACAAAAAGAAATGGGAATCTTACAAACAGCAGAAAGAAGTTCACACTTAGATCCATCAGAAAATGTAATGTACCAAAGACATTTGATAGCTTATAAAGAAGCAGCAAAAATTGTTAGCGGAACAGTTTTGGAAGTTGGAAGTGGGGAAGGTTATGGAATAATGGAGTTAGCCCCAATTACTGAAAAGTATATTGCTGTAGATAAGTATGATACTCATATTTCTGATGAGTTAAAAGGAGAAAATGATATTACTTTTATTCAGACTGATGTTCCTCCGTTAAAAGGAATTGATGATGATAGTGTTGATTTTGTTGTTACCTTTCAGGTAATAGAGCATATACAAAATGATGAGTTGTTTTTAAAAGAAATAAAGAGAGTTTTAAAGCCAGGAGGGAAGCTTATTATGACTACTCCAAATATTAAAATGTCACTTACTAGAAATCCATGGCACATCCGTGAATATACTCCTGAGCAAATGGGAAATATTGTTAAAAGTGCGTTTGAAAACTTTGAGCTAAAAGGAATATTTGGGAATGAAAAGGTGATGGATTATTATCAGAAAAATAAAGAGTCTGTTGCTAAAATTACTAGATGGGATATTTTAAATATGCAATACTGGATGCCAGGATGGTTGTTGCAAATTCCTTATGATATTTTAAACAGATTTAACAGGCATAGTTTACAAGATAATAATGGAGAGATTGTAAATACTGTTGAGTATACTGATTATAAAATTGAGGAGTCCAACAATGAATGTTTGGATCATTTTGTTGTAGCTACCAAGTAGTTGAAAAACGAAACCCTTGCTTTTTTAATTCTTGAATTATCTCCTTCAAGACTCTTAAGTTTCTGAAACTTTTCTGATTGTTATGAAAAACAATAATTGAACCATTCTTTGTGTTTTTCAATACATTTTTTTTTACTCTTTTAGGAGTTGTTTTTTTGGAAAAATCCCAACTAAGAACATCCCATAGGATAATTTTGTATTTTTCTTTTAAAAGTGAAATTTGTGCTGTAGTAATCTTCCCGTAAGGCGGTCGAAAAAGTTTGTTCTGAGGGATTAATTCCTGGCAACTCTCAATATCCTTTAAATATTTTTCTTTGGATGTAAGCCACCCATTTTTATGAGAATAGGAATGATTTGCAATCAGATGCCCATCAGATAAGATGTCATTAACTAAATTTGGGAATTTTTCAATTTGCTCCCCAACTAAAAAGAAAGTAGCTTTAATTTTTTCATGTTTTAAAACCTGTAAAATGTAAGGAGTAACTTCAGGAGTAGGTCCGTCATCAAAAGTAAGCCATATATTATTTTCAGAATTTTCTTTCCTCCAAACTAATGAAGGAAAGAAGTACTGAATAAATTTTGATGGATTTACAAACACATTATTGAATGCTTAAGTACTCATCCATAAAGGTATTAATTGTATAGGTTTTGAAATCAATTTCTTCTTTGTTGCTGCCTTTTTCTTTGTAATAGATTCCGTCTTCTTCTGAGTAGCTGTAAGATATATCTTCCAGTTTATGAATTTGAATAACTCGCCCTAAACTTCCTAGAACTTGCCCAGTAATACTAATGTTTTGTTTTAAACCTGAACCTCTATCAAATTCTTTAAGATATTTGATTTCAGTTAAGTTGTCATCAATCATAGTAGCCAGCACTTTGCTTCCTTTTTCTGTTTCTCCTAGCTTGTAATACAAATCAATAATTGGTAACGCAAAATAACTTAATCTAACTACATCATTTGGGAACTCAGCAATACATTTATCTAAAGTTTCAATAGCTTTTGTTGTGTCTCCTTTTTGATAAAGAGCTTCAGCTAACCTTGAATAATTATTTCTAAAATTCATAACCATTCTAGTGTTGGTCTCATCAAAATACAAATCAGGATTATTCAATCCTCCCCATTCAAACTGATTTACTAATCTGTCGTACATTTTTTCTGTATGAACTATTCCAGTTTGCCCATCTGGAGATGGCACAGAATAAGGTACAAGTCTGTATGCTAGCCCTTCTAATTGAAAATAATTTTCAAGTCCCATAAAATTGTCTCTACCTACTGTAATTGCAAAATATATTGGACGCTCCCAATTGAAATTAGCTAAGATGTCTAAAACTAATAATTTATTTTTAAACACTCCGTTACCTTTTAGTTTAAACTTAACTTCATCAACTATTCTATTTTGATATTCTTCTGGAACAAAAGTTTTTGCTATTTCTTTATTTACTGTAAGTTTTAGCTTTTTAGTAGGACAGTAATTTCTTAATCCTGCTGATGTGTTTAACTTAGCTTTTGCACTATTGCTATTGATAAAATCAACCACATCTTTTACCTCAATGAAGTCTTTAAATCTTTCTTGAATTGGCGTGTAATCTCTTGTTCCTGTTCTGTAATCATCATGTTCTAAAGATGATGGTATTGGAGCTGCATCATAAGATGCTCTTTTCATTTGGTCGATATACCAATCAGTGTTAAATAATGATAAATTAACTACTTTAATATCAGTTCTGATTCCTTCAACTTCTTGTGCATACCAAAGCGGGAAAGTATCATTATCACCATTTGTAAATAGTATGGCATTTTTATCGCATGAGTTTAAGTAGTTTTTTGCAACTTCAAGTGCTGTAAAACGCCCACTTCTATCATGGTCGTCCCAGTTTTCTGCAGCCATTAAAGTAGGAATTGCTAAAGCAATAATTGTAGCTAAACTTGCGCTAGTTTTGGAATCTAAATGTTTACTGATAAAGTCGTAAATCCCTAAAACTCCTAGCCCTATCCATATTGCAAACGCATAGAAAGAACCGACATAAGCATAATCTCTTTCTCTTGGCTGGAAAGGAACGACATTTAAATATACGATAATAAGTACTCCAGTAAATAGGAAAAAAAGCAGAACAGCTAATGCATCTTGATTGTTTTGTTTAAAATGGAATAGCATTCCAATTAATCCTAAAATTAGGGGTAGGAAATAATAATGATTCTTTCCTTTATTTTTTCCTAAATAGTCAGGGACATCCACTTCTGAAGAAGGGGTTCCTAATCTTGCATTGTCAATAAAACCAATTCCACTTTCCCAATTTCCATTCAATGAATTTCCATCCATATTCATAAAGTCATTCTGTCTTCCAGCAAAATTCCACATAAAATAACGAACATAGGACCACCCAATTTGATACTTAAAAAAGTAGGTTAGATTTTGCCCAAATGTTGGTATTGCATCTTTGTTTTTTAAACCTGCCCAATTAACATAGCCACCTGCATGTCTAGCTTGAGTACTACTCCAAATTCTAGGGAAAAGCATTTTATCTCTTTTACTATAGTTAGGAACAGTATTTTTTCTTTTGTCAATAATCACATATTTGCCTTTTTTCTCATCTTTTGCATAAATAGGATTCCCATCAATATATGGCTCACGGCTATCCAATTTTGCATTAAAATGTTGTCCGTAAACAATTGGCCAACTTCCGTATTGCTCCCTCTTTAAGTATGATAAAAGACCAACAGCATCTTCAGGATTGTTTTCATCAATAGGAGGGTTGGCATTAGAACGAACAACTAAAATTGCAAATGAAGAATAACCAATTAAAAGCATCATCAATCCTAAAATAGCAGTGTTCCAAACTGCTTTGTTGTGTTTTTTAGTATAGATTAAGCCAAAGGTTATCGCTCCAATAATTGCTAAGAAATAAATGATTGTTCCTGAATTAAAAGGCAGCCCGATTGTGTTTACAAAGAACAGTTCAAATTTTGAAATTAAACTAACTGCTCCAGGGATAATTACACCTTGTACTAAGCCTAAAATAATCATAGATGAAACAAATGCTTTTACTGCTCCAGCTTTAGTGTATTCGTATTTTTTAAAGTAATAAATCATACCCATTGCAGGGATTGTAAGTAATGATAGAAGATGCACTCCAACTGAAAGTCCTATTAGATAGCCAATTAAAACTAACCATCTACTAGCATGAGGTTTGTCGGCTTCTTGTTCCCATTTCATGATACACCAAAAAGTAGCTGCTGTAAATAATGATGACATAGCATAAACCTCTCCCTCTACTGCTGAAAACCAAAATGAATCAGAAAAAGTATAAGCTAATGCACCAACTATTCCACTTCCTAAAACAGCAATTATTCTCCCTAAATCAATTTCTTTTTCGTTAGTAAAAAATAGTTTTCTACCAAAAGCTGTAATTGTCCAGAATAAAAATAAAATAGTAAAAGAACTGCAAAGGGCAGACATTATATTAATTGCTACTGCAACTTCTGATGTTCCTTGGGCTGCAAAAAGAGTGAAAATTCTACCAAATAATTGAAATAATGGCGCTCCAGGAGGGTGTCCAACTTCTAATTTATAAGCAGTAGCAATATACTCCCCACAATCCCAAAAACTAACTGTTTGTTCAATAGTAGAGAAATACACAAAAGATGCGATTAGGAAAACAACCCAACCAGCAATGTTATTTAGTTTTTTAAATTGATTCATAATTGAATTTAACTTTTTTATTAGGTTGGCGAATTTATACATTTTTAAGTTACAATTATACATTAATGAAAATATGATTAAATATTTTGTACTTATGAGTTAATTGTTATTTTTGCCATCCGTTTTACGGAATGCCCGATGGTGTAATTGGCAACACGTCTGCTTTTGGTGCAGAAGAGTCTAGGTTCGAGACCTAGTCGGGCAACATTTAAAAAGTACTGATTTATCAGTGCTTTTTTTTTTTAATGCAACAATCATGGTTTTTGACACGTAATACATTGAAGGTGTGTATATATTTCTTATATTTGCGAATTCCCTTTTAGGGAAACGACAAGTATTGTTAATTAAAAACATGTGTTATGAACGTAAAGTTTACAAAAAATTTATTGACTTTTATTTTTGTGTTTTCTCTAGGATTTTTTATGAATTCTAGTATGGTGAGTGCTCAAAATTGTGATGTGCCAGTTGGGTTGAACACATCTAGTATTTCAAATTTTAGTGCTACATTAAATTGGAATTTAGACGCAAATGTTGATCATTATAGATTAAGATATAAGGAAAACGGATCTTCAAGTTGGTTGTATGAGCACAATGCTACTGGAGTTAGCTATGATGTTGCTAGTTTGAATCAGTTATCAACTTATATATGGCAAGCTAAAGCTTTTTGCTCTTCAGGCAGTATCCCAACTTCAACATGGTCAGTTGTAGATACTTTTGTTACTGCAAATTATCCTGTGGATTGTAATAATACTCCAAATGGGACTGCATTTATTGATAGTTGTGGAAATTGTGTCGGAGGCACTACTGGAGATGTTGCATGTATAGATTTTACTCCATCAGTGAGTATTGCTTTAAGTACAATAGAATGTAATGTTCTGTCGGACATTACTTTTGTTACTAGCCAAGATGCAAATGAGCCAGACATTTCTTCATCTATTTTCTCTTCTGATGCTGGATTTTTTAATTTTACTGGGTTAAATTCTAATGATGTTATAGGGTCTGCAGATTTTATTGCAGGAGGTGGGTATATAAATGTCAATACTACTTTAATGGTTGATTTTATTATTACTCTAGATAAAATTTCTGTTAAAGCTGTAGATAATGCAACAAGTCAGATATACGGTTCATTTACTATTGAAAATGCAAGTGGTGGAATTTTAGTTGTTGCAACATCTTCACCAGACAATAATAATGTGACTAGTGGAAATAGTCAAACAATTTTATTAAATGGGTTATTTACAAATCCTGATACAAGCGTATTGAACTTTACATCAATAATTAATTCAGAACTTGGTGATGTCGATAATCAATCTTTAATCGAAACAATTGAATGTTTTGATTGTGACGGTATATTAGGAGGAACTTCATTTACTGATAGTTGTGGGAATTGTGTTGGTGGAAGTACTGGTAATGTAGCTTGTATACCTTTTTCTCCAACTGTTTCGGTTTCACTTTCTAATATGGACTGTGATAGTTTAACAGACTTAACGATTAATGTAAGTCAGGATCCTAATGAGCCAGATATGGCAACTTCATTATTCGCATCAGATTTAGGTTCTTTTGATATTTCTAATATGACTTCAGGGGATGTTATTGGCTCTGCAGTAATGAGTGCTAATGGAGGTGCGAATACATTTAACACGACTTTAATAGTAAGTTCAATTCTATCTTCCAGTCAGGCAATTATACAGTCTCAGGATATAAATACTGGATTAGTTTTAGGGACTTTTACTATTATTAATTTAAATCCAGGTGTTAGCATATCAGCTTCCTCTGTACCTGATAATAATAATGTTACTAGTGGTAATTCTCAGACAATAATTTTCTCGAATGTATTTATAAACCCACCCGCAGGCACATTAACTTTCACTTCTACTATAAATTCTGAGTTAGGAGATCTTGATGTTCAGAATTTTCCTTTTGCAACAGTTTGTGTAGATTGTAATGGTGATTCTGGTGGTGGAGCATTTACTGATAGTTGTGGGAATTGTGTTGGTGGAAGTACTGGTAATGTAGCTTGTATACCTTTTTCTCCAACTGTT
>ENA-OWNS01000643-OWNS01000643.1-marine-metagenome-genome-assembly--contig:-NODE-643-length-15485-cov-2.767783_pt1 | contig 15485 bp, 13 predicted proteins | sample MGYA00238137_ERZ651772 | MGnify/ENA primary metagenome ERZ651772 (study PRJEB26903, sample SAMN06264699) | marine metagenome | isolation source: Columbia River Estuary | place: USA:Columbia River Estuary... | reverse complement strand
GTTTGACCATAAATACCCCGGCTATGGCTTTGCCAAAAATAAAGGCTATGGCACGGCACAGCATATGGAAGCCTTAAAGCGCTTAGGGGCAACACCCATTCATCGGCGCTCCTTTGCGCCTGTGAGTGAAAATTTATTACCAGAACAGCAATCATTACTATAAATTTTAAACGCTTTGGCTTGAGTTAATTGGGTTGAAGCTATACATTTAATTCTATGAATAATTTTACGCCTATAACCCTAATAAGAATGCATTATGACCACTGAATTTGTCCATCTTCGCCTGCATTCCGAGTACTCATTGGTTGATGGGCTTGTGCGTATTAAACCCTTGGCCAAAAAAGTCGCTGAAATGGGCATGCCGGCGGTAGCGCTGACAGATTTTAATAATTTTTTTGGCCTTATTAAATTTTACAAAGCCGCACAGGGTAGTGGCGTTAAGCCTATTCTGGGTGCCGATGTATTGGTCTCTAGTCTATCCGAGGGTACGCCAACGCAGTTGGTATTGCTCGCTGCCGATGATAAGGGTTATAGAAATCTAACCCAGCTTATTTCACGTGCCTATCTTGAGGGCCAGCGTCAGGCGATTCCGGTCATCGAACATTCTTGGTTAACTGCTCACAGTGAGGGTTTGATTGCCTTATCCGGTGGTCGACTGGGTGAGATTGGAATTGCATTAGTATCTGGTCGAGAAGCCGAAGCTAAAGCAGCTTTGGTTGAAATGATGAGCATCTTCCCTAATCGGTTTTATTTGGAATTACAGCGAACTAGTAGATCCGACGAAGATGATTATATTCATTCTGCAGTGAGCTTGGCTCAGCAATGTGACTGTCCGGTAGTGGCCACCAATGACGTACGCTTTATCAAATCAAGTGAGTTTGAAGCTCATGAAGCAAGGGTCTGTATTTATGAGGGGCGAGCACTGGATGATCCTCGTCGTGAACGGCGTTATTCCGAGACCCAGTATTTAAAAAGCCCTGAGGAAATGGCTGAGTTATTTAGTGATATTCCTGAGGCACTCGAGAATAGCGTAGAAATTGCCAAACGATGTAATGTTGAACTCACCTTTGGCGAGTATTTTCTGCCCGATTACCCTATTCCAGAGGGTATGACTATTGATGAATTTCTTATTCAGGTGTCTGAAGAGGGGCTAGAGGCAAGGCTTGCCAGTTTATTTGATAGCAGTGAAGAGGGTTATTCTGCCAAGCGTGACACTTACTATAAGCGCCTTAAGTTTGAGTTAGATATTATTATTCAGATGGGGTTTCCTGGTTATTTCCTGATTGTTATGGACTTTATTCGTTGGTCAAAAGATAACAAGATTCCGGTGGGGCCGGGTCGGGGTTCTGGTGCAGGTTCACTGGTGGCTTATGCCCTAAAAATTACCGATCTAGACCCTATAGAATACGACTTACTGTTTGAACGTTTCCTAAATCCTGAGCGGGTATCCATGCCTGATTTCGATATCGATTTCTGTATGGAAGGTCGCGATCGGGTGATTGCCTATGTGGCTGACCGCTACGGGCGTAATGCGGTATCGCAAATCGTCACCTTCGGCACCATGGCTGCCAAGGCGGTGGTACGAGATGTAGCAAGGGTTCAGGGTAAATCCTATGGTTTGGCAGACAAGCTTTCTAAGTTGATTCCTTTTGAAGTGGGTATGACCCTTGAAAAAGCGGTGGAAGAAGAGGACTCTCTTAAAGAATTTCTTAAGCAAGATGATGAAGCCTCTGAAATCTGGTCCATGGCTTTGCAGTTAGAGGGTATTTCAAGAAACTGCGGTAAGCACGCTGGTGGTGTGGTTATAGCCCCAACCCAGATTACTGATTTTTCTCCAATCTACTGTGATGACACCGGCTCGGGTATGGTGACTCAGTTTGATAAAAATGATGTCGAAGAAGCAGGACTTATTAAGTTCGACTTCTTAGGTTTGCGGACCCTGACTATCATTGATTGGGCGGTGCAGATGATCAATAAGGATCGCGCGGCCAATAGTGAAGATTTGTTGAATATTGAGCACATACCCCTAGATGATCATAAAACCTTTCAGTTGATGCAGCGTGCTGAAACAACCGCGGTATTCCAGTTGGAATCACGGGGCATGAAAGATCTGATTAAAAAGCTCGGCCCTGATCGTTTTGAAGATATTGTGGCGCTGGTGGCGCTGTTTAGACCCGGACCTTTGCAGTCGGGCATGGTCGATGATTTTATCAACCGTAAAAAAGGCCGAGCAGAGGTGAGTTACCCCCATTCACAGTATCAGCATGAATGCTTGAAGCCAGCCCTAGAGCCAACCTACGGCATTATTCTGTATCAAGAACAGGTGATGCAGATTGCACAGGAGATGGGCGGCTATACTCTGGGTGGTGCTGATTTGTTGCGTCGTGCTATGGGTAAAAAGAATGCCGATGAAATGGCCAAACAACGTGAGTTATTTGTAACAGGGGCTATCGAAAAAGGCCACAGTCAGGGACTGGCATCTAACATCTTTGATTTGATGGAAAAGTTTGCGGGTTACGGTTTTAACAAATCCCACTCCGCCGCCTATGCGCTGGTTGCCTATCAAACCGGCTGGTTAAAAACTCATTATCCTGCAGAATTTATGGCGGCAACCATGTCCTCGGATATGGACAAAACTGATAAGGTGGTGACCTTTATCGATGAATGTCGCTCGATGGAATTAGATCTATTGCCGCCAGACGTCAACCGTGGCCGATACCAGTTTAGTGTGGGTGAACAGGGTCAGGTTATCTATGGCTTAGGCGCTATTAAAGGATTAGGCGAGGGCCCTGTGGAAAATATCATCCAATCCCGAGAGCAGGGTGGTGCCTTTACCGATCTCTTCGATTTTTGTGCCAGAGTTGATGGCAGAAAAGTCAACAAAAGGGCCCTTGAAGCCCTTATTCGCAGCGGGGCATTGGACGAAATTGGCCCTGAAGGCGAAATCGGTTATCGCCGAGCGGTTATGCTGGCAGCCATGGACCAAGCCCTTAAAATGGCAGAGCAACAGGCCCGTGATGTCAGCAGTGGCATGACCGATTTATTTGGTGGTGCCATGGTTGAGAGTAACCAACAAAACCCCTATGAAAGTAGCCTTAACACAAAACCCTTTACTATCAGAGCGCGCCTTGGTGGCGAAAAGGATACCCTAGGTCTTTATCTAACTGGGCACCCGATCGATGAATACGAAGACGAACTCAAATACATGCTGCCACAGCGCATTGTTGATCTGCGTTCAGATAAAGAAAAAACCACGGTTTACGGTATGGTGGTCGGTATGCGCGTTCTCAAAAATAAGCGCGGTGATAGTTTTGCCTTTATTACATTGGATGATAAAAGCGGCCGCCTTGAGTTATCCGTTTGGGCGGATCAGTTTGATATGTATCGCAGTATCCTCAATAAAGATGCCTTACTCGTGGTTAAGGGCGCCGTGTCTGAGGATAGTTTTACCGGCGGTCTTAAGATGGTTGCTGAATCGGTTCAGTCAATTTACGAGGCACGCTGTAGCAAACTCGAAAAGCTTCGTATATCTGTAAGCAAATCTGATATAGGCAATGGCTGGGTCAAAGACTTTGAAAGTTCGTTGGGTGAATATAAAGACGGATCCTGCCCGATAGTCCTTGAGTATTCACATCCCACTGCAGCTGGTCAGTTTAGTCTTGGTGATCAATGGCGAGTGCATCCCAAAGATGAACTTATTACGCGTTTAAAAGACCAGTTTGGCTCGACTAATGTCAATCTAGACTATGGTTAATGCCATTATTAACCCCCCTGATAGTCAACAACGCGTAAATATATAAAACTAGGCTAGCGATAATTTTACTAGAGGTTTAAAATAGCGCATTGTTTAAACAACTGCCCATGGCCAACAGAGACTGAACGCATGAATTTAAATTATTTATCTTTTGAACAGCCTATTGCTGACTTAGAAGGAAAAATTGAAGAGCTACAGCTGGTTGGCAACGATAGCGATATCAACATTGCTGAAGAAATTTCTAAACTGCGTGAAAAATCACGCAAGCTAACTGAAAATATTTACTCGAAACTCACGCCTTGGGATGTTGTTCAGGTAGCAAGACATCCGCAAAGACCCTATGCCCTAGACTACATTCAACGCATATTCACCGATTGGGAAGAAATGCATGGCGACCGTCACTTTGGTGATGACAGCGCTATTGTTGGCGGTGTCGCTCGTCTAAATGGCAAGCCAGTAATGGTGATTGGTGAAGAGAAGGGCCGTGGTGTTAACGAAAAAGTGATGCGTAACTTTGGTATGCCTAAAGCCGAGGGTTACCGTAAAGCCTTGCGTCTAATGGAACTAGCCGAACGTTTTAATTTGCCCGTCATTACCCTTATTGATACTCCGGGAGCCTATCCGGGTATTGATTCTGAAGAGCGAAATATCTCAGAATCTATTGCGCAGAATCTCGCAGTTATGTCGCGTCTTAAAACGCCGATTATCTGCACCGTTATTGGTGAGGGGAGTTCAGGCGGTGCATTGGCGATTGGTGTGGGCGATAGATTGAATGTGCTGCAGTACAGCACCTATTTTGTGATCTCTCCCGAGGGCTGTGCCAATATTATCTGGAAAACCAGTGAAAAAGCCCCTCAGGCGGCTGAAGCCATGGGTGTAACCTCAGATAATCTAGAGCAATTAGGCATTGTCGATGAGACTATCCCAGAGCCTCTGGGTGGTGCGCATCGTGATATTGATACTATGAGTGAAAATATCAAGCAACACCTAACGGGCCAGCTTGAAACATTACAAAATATTCCGGTAGACCAGTTGCTTGAGCAACGCTACCAGCGCCTCATGTCCTACGGCAACTAGATTCTAGTTACCCATCTTTTAGCAACGATATCGCCGCCAATGCCTCTGGGTCCTTTGACTTAAGCTTGTTGGCGATATTGTGCTGAAAGAAATAATGAAAGTCTTTATTCTTATCCGCCGCATACAGGCATTCGTCACCCGGTAGCACAGGGGTGTTAACCATCTCAGCTTCATTAGCAATCATCGCTTCAATAGCGCCATTATTTAAAAGCCGCCAGCTAATAACTTCTTTAAGAGTAATGGTCGCAAAACCGTCATCAGATAAAACCGCATGGGTGCCAATGGTATCTGGTACCTCTTGGATAACATCCTGCTCCGAATCACATTGATAATCATAATAATCAGCGGCCGTTTCAAGCTCCACTACCTTGTGCAGGGGAGCGGTAAAAAATAGCTCATCCACGCCCTGATCGAAATAGCCTTGCCACTGACCATTGAGCGGGTCATTGATTTCGTCACAGGCCACTAGATCATCCAACCACGGCACTAGACCAATAACTTCGCCATTGGTTCTAAGCCCCCAGGCTAAGACTCTTACAGAGAACAGTTTTTCTGGGTTTTGAGCATTGCAATAAAGCATTTCTAAGCCGTCAAGTTCCGGCGCGATACGAATTATTTTATTGTCAGAAAGTTCAGAAATTGGCTTGCGAGTGAAGATATCAATTACATTGTCCACAGGGTGATCAATGGCGTGGTTAGTCATGGATACATCTCCTTCTGGTAGTCGATGGTCGAAACAGCTAACACTACATAAGGTACTCCAGAATTTAATAAAGCACAATAGTTTGTGCTTTATTAAATATATTAATCTTCAATTTTTAATATTTATTTAGATATTTGCGTTAAAATAATCTCATATTCAAGGGGCTTAATTTTGTTAAACCAGTCAACTCAATCGGCGATTAAATTAAATCTATCCGACCAGCAGCGTTTAGATTTAATTGCGGCGGTGTTTAGTATTCAATTTTTGAAATCTGAAAACACTCAGCTCATAGGCGGTGCAATAGAACCGCTTTATACACCCTCATCAAATAATGAAGAGCCACATCAATTGTTTTTCAGAGAAAACTTCTTATCCAGTGCTCTGCATGAAATAGCCCATTGGTGTATTGCCGGTAAACAGCGGCGGTTACAACAGGATTTTGGCTACTGGTATCAGCCCGATGGCCGCACGATTGATGAACAGGCGAGGTTTGAATCTATGGAAGTAAAGCCACAGGCATTAGAGTGGATTTTTTCCAACGCCTGCGGTCAAAAATTTACTCCAAGTGCCGATAATCTAAATGCCTCCGATGATATAGCGGATGATACTGCTTTCAAACAAGCATTGGTTCAGCAGGCAAGACAGTGGTGTGATAGCCAGCAGTTACCCCCTAGAGGCAAGATTTTTATCGATGCCCTAAGCAAAGAATTTAAAACTTCTGACCCCTATAATCTAACCTATTATCAACGTAGTTATTTGGTTTAAGACATTCATTATGCAAGCATTATTGATAGATTCATCGATTTATATCTTTAAAAGTTATTTCTCATTGCCTGAGAAATGGCATGCCGAAGATAGCCAACATTCCACGCACGCAGTCTATGGTTTTACTAACTTTTTATTAGACTTACTAAAAAAACAGCAACCCAAGTATATATTCTGTGCCTTTGATGAAAGCCTACAAACAGGCTTTCGTCACCAGCTGTGCCCAGAGTATAAAATCAATCGAGAATTGCCAGACGAGGCTTTAGCCTTTCAGCTTAATGCCTGTCGACAGCTTTGTCGCGTACTGGGTATTACCGAAATGGCCTCCAATCAATATGAGGCAGATGATCTTCTCGGCGCTATGGCCAAAGAGGTTAGAAAGGCAGGCATGCAGCCAGTGATTATTACTCGTGATAAAGACCTAACGCAAATTATTCAAGAGGGCGACCTGTACTGGGATATTGGCAAGTCACAGCCCAAGAATTACAAACAGCTTGAACAGGATCTTGGGGTGGGCTGTCATCAAATGGCCGACTATTTGGCCTTGGTAGGTGATAGTAGCGACAGTATTGCCGGTGTTCCTGGTGTGGGCCCTAAAACTGCCCGTGAGCTGCTATCGTGGATGCCATCTATAGAGCATATTATTGAAAACAGCGATCAGCTGGGTGATTTACCTATTCGCGGTGCCGCCAAACTAAGTGATAAGATAGCCGATAACCAAGAGCAACTATTGTTATCGCGTCAGCTTGCCACCATTGTGACTGATATAAATGAAATGCCCAGATGCGATAATTTACAGTGGCAGGGGGTCTATCAGGATGCATTTGCCCTGTTTGCCGATGAAATGGGTTTTGCTGATTTATTTAATAGTCGCTCGGCGCAACTGAGACAAAGACAGTTTAAAGGCGTATCAGCAAGCTAAACAAATAAGAAAAGGTTTCAATGAATAATCCGCGCATTATTGCCGATCAAAACATGCCCCATGTGGAGGCTTACTTTGGCCATCTAGGTGAAGTTAAGCTGATGGCTGGGCGCGAGATTGACTCCCAGACAATTCAGGGTGCTGAAATATTATTGGTGCGCTCGGTGACGCAGGTGAATCAAAGCCTTCTAGAGGGTAGTTCGGTGCGCTTTGTGGGCTCAGCCACTGCCGGTACCGATCATATCGATCTCGATTATTTAAACAGAAATAATATTCAATTTGCCTATGCCCCCGGCTGTAATGCCGAAGCCGTGGTGCAATATGCGCTCTCGGTGTTTAGTCGTTTAAAACCCCAATGGCTACAAAGCAAAGTCGGCATAGTCGGCTGTGGTAATGTGGGCGGCAGGCTCTATCAAAAGTTAGTTGCCTTAGGGGTGGATTGCCGCGTCTATGATCCTTTTTTAAGCCAGAGTCAGATTCCGGATTTGGCACCATTAAATGAAGTTTTAGACTGCGAAATTATTTCCCTGCACACCCCATTAACCACTGAGGGTGATTTCCCAACCCATTATCTGTTTAATCAACAGGTATTAAACTCACTGAAACCCAATACCTTACTTATTAATGCGGGTAGGGGAGCGGTGATTGATAACAACGCGCTTATCAACCGAATAAAGCAGTCAGATGGTCTTCAGGTAGCCCTTGATGTTTGGGAGTCAGAGCCGCAGATTAATACTGAGTTATTAAGCCTAGTGTCTCTAGCTACCCCCCATATTGCGGGCTATAGCGATGAGGGGAAAATTCGCGGTACCAGTATGCTTTACGAGGCACTCTGTGCGTTGTATTCAAACGATGAATCTATCCAGCAACCCGATACATCGATAAACGATACAGCAGTGTCCTTAGATGGAGCAGGAAAGGCGTTAAATCAACTTTTGCTCGAGTGCTATAACATTAACGCAGATGATCAGCGCATGCGTGAGAAGTTAAAACAGGGCGATATAGGGCAGGGCTTTGATCATCTTCGCAAAACCTACCCGCAACGCAGGGAATACAGCCATTTTAATCTGTCTACAGATACAACACTCAGCCGCCAATTAAAAATACTCGGGTATTCCACTGACTAGAGGCGGTTAGCGCCGAATGGTTTCTAAAAACTTAGCTAATCGAGTTAAAGATTCGACTAACTGAGCCTTATCGGGCAAAAACACAATGCGCAAATGTTGGGTGTCATCCAAATTAAATGCCGAACCCTGAACCAAAAGAACCCGTTGCTGTTTTAGAAAATCCAAAACCAACTGTTCATCGTCTGCGATGGGATACATTTCTGGATCCAATTTCGGGAAAAGATACATGGCCGATTTGGGTTTAACACAGCTAACTCCAGGGATACTGGTCAGCATATCGTAGGCCAAATCACGCTGTTCTAAGAGACGTCCACCGGGAAGAATCAAGTCTTCAATACTCTGTCGGCCACCCAGTGCGGTTTGCACCGCTAACATAGCGGGTGCATTGGCACAGAGACGCATAGACGCCAGCATTTCTAAGCCCTCACAGTAGCTTTGTGCCTGTTTTTTGGTGCCAGTCATCATCATCCAGCCCGATCTAAAGCCGGCTAAACGATAGGTCTTAGATAAACCATTAAAGGTGAGACACAGGGTGTTTTCCACTAGGCTAGCAAGGGGAATATGCACGGCATCATCGTAGATAATACGGTCGTAAATTTCGTCGGCAAACACCACTAAATTATGTTTTTCAGCCAGCGCAACCAGTGCTTTAAGGGTTTGTTCAGAATACACAGCACCGGTGGGGTTATTGGGATTAATAATCACAATACCTTTGGTTTTAGAATTAATCTTAGATTCGATATCCTTTAAATCCGGTTGCCAGTGGTTTTCTTCATCGCAGCGATAGTGCACAGCTGAGCCGCCAGAAATAGTCACGGCAGCGGTCCATAAAGGATAATCAGGGGCAGGGATCAGAATTTCGTCGTCGGTATTAAGCAATGCTTGCATTGCCATAACAATCAGTTCACTAACCCCATTGCCCATAATAATATCGTCAACGGTAATGTCCTCAATACCCTGAGCCTGATAGCGTTGCATCACAGCCTTGCGTGCAGGAAATAGCCCTTTGCTATGACAATAACCCTGAGCCTGTCGCAAATTCTGTACCACGTCTTGCATGATTTCATCGGGCGCATCAAAGCCAAAGGCTCCGGGGTTGCCAATATTTAGCTTAATCACACTCTGACCCTGTTCCTCAAGCCAGTTAGCATGATCCAGAACGGGCCCGCGAATGTCGTAGCAAACGCCCTTTAATTTGTCAGATTTTACAAACTTAGTCATTGGATATTCATGTCCATAAACAGATAATCAGGGCATTCTAGCAAAAATTACGCATAAAAATCGAAATAATAACAATTACCTAAAAACTTAATTTTAAGACAAATAAACTCCTTGCGGAGTAGGGTGATTAGGATCCACCGCAAACTAAAAAGAAAAATATCCAAATAGGGCATATAAGCCCTTGACAGTATCGGTGCGGCTACTTAGAATGCCCGCCTCTTAGCCAAACACGTCCCGTTCGTCTAGAGGCCTAGGACACCGCCCTTTCACGGCGGGAACAGGGGTTCGAACCCCCTACGGGACGCCATTTGGTTAACGCAAGTCACTTCGGTGTATGCGGGAATAGCTCAGTTGGTAGAGCGCAACCTTGCCAAGGTTGAGGTCGCCGGTTCGAACCCGGTTTCCCGCTCCAATTCTTTAGGTTAATCGCAGTCAATATATTTCATGTTCACCCAACAGGCTTTACCATTAGAACCGGGGTTTCCACCTTTTCCTTTAATAACTTCTGTGTCTACATACCCAGGCAGCTCAAACAAATATCCTTGTTTTCCTCGATCGGCTGTCCGTGGAATTTTATCCACTTCTAGAGGGCCTGGGCCTTCTTTAAATAAAACTCCTCCATTGCCGCCAGCACCAGACTGAATAACAAATGTATCTTTTATTATCGTCTGCTCACTTTTTCCTATCATAATCGTTGGCAAATATAGATCTGATCCATCACCCCCTTCGCCGCCAAAGGCACAGTCTCCAGATGCTTTAAGCAATGGATCATTTTGGGGGCTTCAAGGGGCTGAGTGACAGTCTGCCTGTCAAACAAGCTGTTTTGCCCCCGGGTATTTTTTCTCATGCCTTGCAGGGAAACTCATTTGTTGGTGAAAAGAGTTATTGTTATGCCTCTAAGCGCTGGCACTGGGAGTTTAAGAATTCATCCTCTAAAAGTGAATGGATTTATTTTGATATTTTATTGCCAAAATGGGAGGGCCGTGGAGCTGAAATGGAAGATAGTAATGATAATTCCTGTGTTTTATTAATACGCTGGCGAGATATCAGTATCCTTTTGCCGGGTGATATCGAAAAGCATTCGGAGAAATTGTTGCTAGAAAACTATGAACTACCGCCGGTTGATTTGTTGGTTGCACCACATCATGGCAGTAAAACCTCTTCAGGTCGTGACTTTATAAAACAGCTAATGCCAACCCATGTGGTTTTCTCAGCAGGTTATCAGCATCATTTTGGTCATCCCCATGCTGATGTAATTAAACGATATGAACTTTTTGGCTCAAAACAGTGGGCAACTGCAAATAATGGCGCTGTGACTTTCGAATGGGATAATAGCGGTGATTTAAAGGTGTTAACGGCAAAGGAGAGTAAGGGGCGTTTTTGGTGGCGCTAATCTGCTACTTTGCTACAAGAATAGGCTTTTGGCCGTATTTTTTAGTCTATGAGATAGGGCAACCGAATAGTTTGTGTTAAAGTTCTGGAAATGAGCGATTTGTTGGTTTTTTTTGGTTTGATTGGTCTTTTAATATTGGGCTATAAATAAATTAAAAACTATTCAGTGCGGACAGGTAATTACGTTTGTTAGGCCTTTAAATAGCGAGAAAAAATACAAGATATGGGTACTTCAGGTTTCCAAACTTATTTGCGATTACTCCGGTATGTAGGGCGTTACTGGCTTGCTTTTTTGGTGAGTGTACTGGGTTTATTTATGCATTCGGCCGCTGAAATAGCCTTTGTGGATTTGTTGGGTTACATCACAGATACGGTTGGCGCAATGACCTCTGAAGGTCAGGCGGATTCGGGCTTACCTTCAGCGGGTATCACCGCCTCTATAGCTAACCTGTTTATTAGTGGATCTAATCTCGAGCGTGGCGCCATCGTCATTCCAGTATTTCTCATTATTATCAGTCTGGTACGCGGCTTGGGCTATTTGATAGGCAGCTATGGGCTAGCCTATGTGTCTAATTTCTTAGTACATGCCTTGCGTATCGATATATTGTCTAAATACTTGCATTTACCCTCTGACTTTTTTAACCGTTCTATGTCTGGGCATCTTGTGTCTGTGGTCACATTTAATGTGCAGCAAGTCACTGAGGCTGGCACGCGTGCCATTAAGACCATGCTGCAGCAGGGTAGTCTGGTGTTAGGTTTGTTGGGTTATTTGTTTTACGTGAACTGGAAGCTGACTCTGTTTTTTATTGCTGTTATGCCGTTGATCGCTTTTTTGGTTTCTATTGTTAGTAAGCGTTTTCGTCTGATAAGTAAACGTATTCAATCTGCTATGGGTGACGTGACTCATGTGACTCAGGAGGTGGTTAATGGCCACCAAGAAGTCAGGATGTTTGGTGGTACTGACACTGAACTTGCAAGAATGAGTGAGGCAAGTCATAACAATCGCAAACAAAATATGAAAATGGCATTTACCGAGGGTGTTAGTAACCCACTGGTTATGATCATTGTTTCACTGGCTTTTGCCGCTATTACCGCGGTTATGCTGAGCCCAACTATTTTGGCTTCTATGACAACAGGGAGTTTTATAACCTTTTTGGTGGCTTCGGGGATGCTGGTTAAGCCTATTCGTCAGCTGACAGAGGTGAATAGTGCTATTCAACGTGGGATTGCTGCATCACAGTCTATATTTGAGGTTTTAGATGCCGATTCAGAAATTGATACGGGCACTATTGAGCTAGATTCTGTTAAGGGCGGATTTGAGTTTCGCGATATCAATTTCTCTTATAATCCAGATAAATCAGTACTTGAGGATATCAACTTTGAAGTGAAGCCCGGTGAAACCATTGCTCTTGTAGGCTCCTCTGGAAGTGGTAAGTCTACGTTAGTAAATTTGATTCCTAGATTTTATAACCTTGATCAGGGGTCTATTTTACTTGATGGGTCGAATATCAATGCGTATTCCTTATCTAGTCTGCGTCAGCAAATCGCCATTGTTAGTCAGCGGGTGACCCTGTTCAATGGCAGTGTTTACAGTAATATTTCTTATGGTGATTTAAAAGATTGTTCTTCTGAGCAGGTAATGGCTGCGGCTAAAATGGCCAATGCCGATGAATTTATCAAAAACCTTCCTCAGGGATACGATACGCTGATTGGTGATGATGGGGTTATGCTGTCTGGCGGTCAGAGACAGCGTATAGCCATTGCTAGAGCTATTCTTAAGGATGCACCTATCCTGATTCTAGATGAGGCTACATCTGCCTTAGATACAGATTCTGAGCGTTATATTCAGGCGGCTCTAGAGGGTCTTATTAAAAATCGAACCACTTTTGTGATTGCTCACCGCTTGAGTACCATTGAGAAGGCTGACCGAATTTTAGTCATGGAATCGGGGCGAATTATTGAGCAGGGTTCACACAAGGACTTGCTGTCACAGGCTGGACGTTATGCTCAGCTTTATAATCAGGCATTTGAGAGCACCGAAGAGCCGTCGGCCTAGTTGGGGATTATATGGTGAGCATTGAAAAGCAAATAGTAAAAGCTTGGTATTCCAAGTTTTCATGGGTGTTGCTGCTTTATCCTCTGTCTTTAATATTTCAATTGCTGGCGGTTATTCGCCGCTTTTTTCTATGTCGCTTTCATCAGGGGAAGCCATTTTCAGCACCTGTAGTGGTTATAGGGAATATTGCCGTTGGCGGCAGTGGAAAAACTCCCTTATTGATCAAGCTATGCCTTGTGTTAATTAGTCGTGGGCTTAAAGTCGCTGTGGTTAGTCGTGGTTATGGCGGGCATGCTTCAGCTTATCCTCTGCAAGTTATTGCTAATTCAAGTGCTGCCATTTGCGGTGATGAGCCCTTACTGATTCGACAGAGCCTTCCCCTGTCTGATGCCGTTGTAGTGGTTGATCCGGTACGGAAGCGGGGTGTTGAGTTCGCATTGAGTCAATCTGCCTGTGATATTGTTCTCTGTGATGACGGACTTCAGCATTACCATTTACATCGTGATCTAGAAATAGCGGTTGTGGATGGATCTCGAGGTCTAGGTAATGGCCTATGTTTGCCGGCCGGCCCCTTGAGAGAGCCTGCTTCTCGCCTTAAATCAGTGGATCTGGTGGTTATCAACGGTGAGGTAGGTCTCAAAGGAATAGCCTCAGATGCCACTTATAGCCTAAAGCCAGCGCGGTTTCAGCAATTATCCACGGGTAAGGTTTTGGCGGCGGATGCCTGGCCGTTTTCAAAATCAGTGCATGCACTTGCCGCAATTGGGAATCCGCAACGGTTCGCCGATACCCTTGCCTCTCTGGGTATGAGTCCTATTTTGTTGGGTTTTGACGATCATTTTACGATGACTACATCTGATTTAAACTTTGATGATGATTTGCCGGTCATTATTACTGCCAAAGATGCCGTGAAATTTGATACTGTAAATTTCGATAATGTCTGGGTGCTTGAGGTTGAAGCTGAACTATCAACAGGTTTAGTTGATAATATATTAGATGCTGTCAATCTAGGTTAATCATTAACAGGAATCACTATGCAGTTTATTGTTGTAATACCCGCACGCTTCGCTTCCTCTCGTCTTCCTGGCAAGCCATTGCGCGATATCAAGGGTATCCCCATGATTCAGCATGTATGGCATCAGGCTTGTAAAAGTAGCGCTTCTCGCGTGGTTATTGCCACTGATGACAAGCGCATAGAAAAAGTTGCCACAGCATTTGGCGCTGAGGTCTGTATGACGCGAGACGACCATATCTCAGGTACTGACCGATTACAGGAAGTAGCTCAAACCTTAGGCTTGGCTAATGAGCAAATTGTGGTCAATGTGCAGGGTGATGAGCCGTTGATACCACCTGAGGTTATTGATCAGGTGGCCACTAATCTAGCCCAGTCATCAGCTGCTGGTGTTGCTACCTTATGTGAGCCATTGAGCTCGGTGGTTGACTTTGTAAACCCGAATACTGTGAAGCTGGTCGCTGATGCGATGGGTAACGCGCTTTATTTTAGTCGGGCGCCGATTCCATTCCCTCGAGATAAGTCATTGGGTTCTGATAATTCACTGCCTGAGGATGCCCGCAGACATATCGGCATATATGCTTATAAAGTGGCCTCTATTAATCAATTCGTCGACTGGGATATTGCACCTCTAGAGCGGCTTGAGTCGCTGGAGCAATTGCGATTTTTGGCGAATGGCATTGCTATTCATGTGGCAGATGCCTGTGCGCCAGTGCCGGGTGGGGTGGACACTGAGGACGATTTAAATAATGTAATAAATACATTATAAACAATTACCTATATAGCTAGTTTAATTTACTTTATTAGATTTAAATATGTCAAAAATTTCAGTTTTATTTGTTTGCTTAGGCAATATCTGTCGCTCACCAACAGCCCATGCGGTTTTTCAATCGATGGTCGATGAAGAGGGCTTAAGCGATAAAGTGTATGTTGATTCCAGTGGTACCGGCGACTGGCATATTGGCCGTGCACCAGACCCAAGATCTCAGCATTACGCACTGGATCGTGGCTTTGATATGGGTGATCTTCGAGCGCGACTTGTAACCGAGGATGACTTCAATCAATTTGATTATATCTTTGCTATGGATAAGCAGAATCTAGCCGATTTAAAGGCTATGTGTCCTCGTGGTTATTCTGGAGAATTAGGCCTATTTTTAAGTCTCTGCCAGAATCCAGACTACAGCAACTATTCTGAAGTCCCAGATCCTTATTACGGCGAGGGAGAGGGTTTTACTCTGGTACTTGATCTAATTGAGGATGCTTCAGTCGAATTAATCAGGCTCATCAAGGGTCGTCTATGACAGATTCGCTGGCGATTATTGAGCAAATTCAAAAATCCTTTGATCTTAAGGACTTTAATAGCCTTGCAATACCTGCCAAGGCTGAGTTTTTTTGCTCAATTGATTCATTCAGTCAGCTGCAACAGGCATTAGTCTATGCCAAGCAGCAAAATCTT
>ENA-OWNS01000623-OWNS01000623.1-marine-metagenome-genome-assembly--contig:-NODE-623-length-15792-cov-6.617308_pt1 | contig 15792 bp, 10 predicted proteins | sample MGYA00238137_ERZ651772 | MGnify/ENA primary metagenome ERZ651772 (study PRJEB26903, sample SAMN06264699) | marine metagenome | isolation source: Columbia River Estuary | place: USA:Columbia River Estuary... | reverse complement strand
TGTTTTATGAGCAACCTTACCCAAAACTTTATTATTGACCGGAACGTCTCTCCAACCTAATAATTTTAAACCTTGTTTTTCTATTTCATACTCTAAAATATCTTTACAATATCGACGTTGATTTTCTTTTTTGGGCAAAAACACATTACTTACCGCATAATCACCAATTTCAGGCAACTCAAAATCACAAAATATCTTAAAAAACTTATGGGGAATATCAATTAATATTCCAGCACCATCTCCTGTAATACCATCAGAGCTGACAGCGCCTCTATGCTCCAGCTTCACCAAAATTTCCAATGCTTTGTGAATAATATCATTAGAACGTTTACCATGTAAACTACAGATAAATCCGGCACCACAATTATCATGTTCAAATTCTGGTAAATAAAGCCCTTGTTCTTTTAACATACACGTAAATTTTTACTGTCTTACAACATTCGGAATTTACGAATATAGAGGGTCCCGATGTATTAAAAAAAAAGCATAAAAAGTTTTATGAGATTATTAAAATAACATCATCTCATTATTATATTAATCAATTTAGATGTCTTAAAATACGAAATTCTGAATACATAAAATCTAACAAAAATGTCTTTTTACTACGAAAACGATTTCGAATAATTGACATTACTGATAATAATTTAATAAAATCTTTATTTCGCCTCATTTTCCAAATACATGAATTACGAAATAATTTAAATTTAATTATTTTAACATAACAGTATTAAAAAATAGGGGGTATAAATTACATAAATGATAAAAATTAATACTAAACCCCTATTTTTTTGGGGGTCTATTTTTAATTTATATAGATTTGTGACTCATTAATTGAAAAATATAACTTTATGAAACAATTATTTACATTCTTTTTTATCATGTCTGCGTTTATGACAACCGCACAAGAGTCATCAGAAGAAATAACAGAAATAAATACAAATAAATCAATAACAATTTCAGGAAGTATTGATGCTTACTATAGAGCTAATATAACTGCCCCAAATGATAAAAATGCAATTGCACCTGGGACATCATTTGCCAACCTTCCGGGGTTTTCACTTGGTATGGCAAACATCATTTTTGGATATGACGGTCAAAAAGTAGGATTTATTGCTGATTTAGTTTTTGGTCCAAGAGGTACAGACGCCATATTCGCCTCACCCATGTACTCTGCAACCGGAAACATCATTAATCAATTATATGGCTATTGGAATGTTAATGACAACTTAACATTAACCATGGGGAATTTTAACACATTTCTGGGTTATGAAGTTATTTCACCAACAGCAAACTTCAATTATAGCACTTCCTATTTGTTTTCGTATGGTCCATTTAGTCATACAGGATTAAAAGCTGATATAACGCTAAGCAATGACTTCAGTTTAATGCTGGGCATTTTTAATGATACAGATTTAACAGAATTTAATCCAACGGGAAATTACGCTTTAGGCGCACAACTGGGATACGGAAATCAATATTTGAACTTATTATTAGATCCATCGTTTACCGAAATTGATTTCACAGGGGGATTAGACATTTCAGACACCTTCTATTTAGGTGTAAATGCAGCCTATCTAGACGTTGAAAACAGTGGTTCTTTTGCAGGTGTCGCATTATATCCACAACTAACGACTTCTGACGTCTTTACCGTTGGATTGAGAGGTGAATATTTTTCAGAAACAGAACTTGGTGTTGGTGCAATAGACAGTTATGACAGAAAAGGCGACGCTGCTGTTTTTGCCATAACACTAACTGGAAGTTATCATGTCGATAATTTAATAATTAAGCCAGAAATAAGACTTGACTCAGCTAGTCAAAATGGAGCCTTCATCGACAACGATCTTGCAGCGGCTAAAAGTTTAGGATCCTTTGTGATGGCTGCTATTTACACATTTTAATCAATAAAAACTGAAAAATAAAACTTATGAAGAAAGTTGAAGCTATTATCAGGAAATCAAAATTTTCCGCAGTCAAAAAAGCCCTCCACGAAGTTGGTGTAAATTTTTTCTCGTATTGGGATGTCACAGGCCTTGGGAATGAAAAAGAGGGACATGTTTATCGTGGTGTTTCTTATAGTACGAGTGATATTCAAAGAAGGTTCCTATCTATTGTTATCAATGACGACTTTGAATCAGTCACCATAAAGGCAATACTTGAAGCTGGTTCATCAGGTGTCGTTGGAGATGGTAAAATTTTTGTGTCTCACATTGAGGAAGTTTATAGAATACGAACAGGTGAAAAAGGAGGTCAAACTTTAAAATAAAAAACATGGAATTATTAACTACAAATAATGTATGGATGATGATCTGTACAGCACTCGTTTTCTTTATGCATTTAGGGTTTGCATTTTTAGAAATTGGATTGACACGTCAAAAAAATACGATTAATATCCTGTTTAAAAATATTTTTATAATTACTATAGGTTTGCTGCTATACTGTTTAGTCGGATTTAATTTAATGTATCCAGGAGAGTTTAATGGCTATTTAGGATTTGCAGGTTTTGGCTTAGAATCTCCACTTACAGATGCGGGTGTTTTAGACCTGACCTATAATGAAGGTTATACTTATTGGACTGATTTCTTGTTTCAAGGAATGTTTGCGGCTACGGCAGCAACAATTGTGTCTGGAGCAGTAGCAGAACGCATGAAAATCGGTCCCTTCATGATATTTACCGTTTTATATGTAGGCTTTATTTATCCTATTGCCGGTTCTTGGAAATGGGGAGGAGGCTTTTTACAAACACTTGAGACTCCTTTTTATGATTTTGCGGGATCAACATTAGTGCATTCTGTTGGCGGCTGGGCAGCCCTTGTCGCTGTATGCTTACTCGGATCGCGCATCGGAAAATTTAAAAATGGTAAACTTCAAGCCATTCCTGGTCATAATATCCCGTTGGCTACAGCCGGTGTTATTATTTTATGGCTCGGTTGGTTTGGATTTAATGGAGGCTCTGTTTTATCTGCAAACCCTGAATCAACATCATTAACTTTAGTCACAACATGCTTAGCAGCAGCGGCTGGTGGTGTAGTAGCAGCATTAGTATCATTTATAAAATTTAAAAATTTAGATTTAACAATGTTTTTAAATGGGATATTAGGAGGATTAGTTGGTATAACTGCAGGTGCAGATCAAATGAGTCCAACTGATGCTATTCTCATCGGAATTGTTGCAGGTGCAATCATTGTTGTTGCTGTCTCCTTAATTGATAGATTAAAATTAGATGATCCCGTTGGAGCCATAGCAGTGCATTTGGTATGTGGTGTTTGGGGAACTTTGGCTGTTGGGGTATTTGGAAACCTTGCAAGCAAAGCTCAATTCATGAGCCAACTTACAGGTGTTGTGTCTTATGCGGCTATATGTATCATTTCCTCATTTGCCATTATATACTCACTCAAGAAGGTTGTCGGGATTAGAGTTTCTGAACGAGAGGAGTTAGAAGGTCTTGACGCTCACGAACACGGCATGGATGCCTATCCAGATTTTAGATTAAATGAGCATTAAATTTTAGTTAGTTATGCTATTTTACACAAAACCCTTCAACATTTCTATTGAAGGGTTTTTTAATATAGTTCAGCTACTCGAAATGTTTAAGCAGAATTTCTACTAGCATTTATATTTCCATACAATGAGCGTGTAACCATGGTACGATAAACTTCCAGGTCTTCATCCTTGGTCATTCCTGATTTTTCTAATTCTTGAATTTTCTTTAATGCATATTGCTGAATTGTCAAAAGTGGCAACACAATAGATTCGCGCACCGCAATTGATGCCTTTCCTGTAGGCTCTTCTTCCATGAGTTCATCATATCCTGTTAATTTCAAAATGAGATCTTTGGTAGTGATGTATTCTTCATAAATAAGCTTCCAAAAGTCTCCATATTCTGCATCTTCAGACATGTATTTTGTTAAGTTGAAAAATGACTTAGATAAAGACATCATACTATTTTCAATTAGAGTCTTGAAAAAATCAGATGTTTTAAACAATCGCCGAGCTTTATCAAACTCACCAATATCGTCGTAATGCTTTAAAGCAGTTCCAACACCAAAAAATCCAGGAACATTTTGTTTTAATTGGCTCCATGAACCCACAAACGGAATAGCTCTTAAATCTTTGAACACAAGCTCTTTTGATTGTCCTCGTTTTGCAGGCCTACTCCCAATATTAGTTTTAGCATAATACTTCAAGGTGCTCATGTGCTCCAAATACGAGATAAACTTAGGATGTGCCTTAAAATCACTGTAAGCCTCAAAGCTAAGTCTTGCCAAATCCTCCATAATATCCCTGTTTTCAGGAAGCATACTTAGATCTACATCACTTAAAGTGTTGGAAATTCCAGCACTTATTAATTGCTCCAAATTATATTGGGAAGATTCTAAAGTTCCAAAATTAGAACTAATTGTTTGGCCTTGTACTGTTAATTGAACTTCTTCATCTTCAATAGTTGGTCCTAAAGACGCATAAAAGTTATGTGTTTTCCCTCCTCCACGAGCTGGAGGACCTCCTCGACCATCAAAGAAAATAACAGTAACACCATGATTTCTTGAAATTGTGGTTAATTTTTCTTTGGCTTTATAAATTGCCCAATTGGCCATTAAATAACCGCCATCTTTGGTCCCATCACTAAATCCAAGCATGATGGTCTGTCTGTTTTTTCGTAATTTTAAGTGTGCAGCATAACCAGGATTAGAATATAATTTCTCCATAACGCTAGGCGCATTTTCTAAATCAGTAATCGTTTCAAATAATGGTCCAATATCTACAGTCAAATCCCCCTGAAAGGCAACCAACTTCAACATAGCATATAATTGCATAACGTTTAGTGCCGTTTGGTTGTTACTTATGATATAGCGATTAGCTGCTTTTTCACCATTCGTTTCTTGAATGGTTTTAATGACTTTCATTGTATTTAAAGCCTTAAATGCATCTTTATCTTTAATTAAATTTAAATCAACATAACCTTTGACATTGGACAATACGGATACTTGTTCATTTTCAGAAAGTTCAAAATAATTGATTGGGAAAATTTTACTACCGTTTTCTAATAAGGTTTTGACCATTTCATTAAAAAATTGATTATGTTTTCGGCTATCCTGTCTGATATCTAAATTTGCAAAATGAAAGCCAAACAAGTGAATTTTATTCAATAAACTATTCACTTTAGACACATACAATGATTGATGCTCGTCAATTAACAATTGCTTTATTGCACTCATTTCTGACGTAAAATGCTCGAGTGTGAGATTTGATTTTTTATTAGTAATGATTTTATAAAGTTCTGTTTCTATAATAACAATTCTATTTTCTACACCCTGAAATGTAAGTTTTCTCCTTAGATTTCGAATATCACGATAATAATTTTTAATAATTGTATCTCTTAATCTTTTTGCAACACTTAATGTGATTTCGGGAGTCACAAAAGGATTTCCGTCTCGGTCACCCCCGGGCCAAAAACCAATATTTATGATGTCATTTGCAATGTGTTCTCCGTTAAATATGTGTTGTTGAATATAATCGTAAACACGCCCAAAAGAATTATAAAAAACATTTTCTAAATACCAAATTAAGCTCACTGCCTCATCATAAGGACTAGGTTTTTTATGCTTAAAAAAAGATGTTTTTCCAAGCTGTGCTAACGAGTCATTTATCTGTAGAAGATTGTTTTGCTTGATTGCTTTTGTTAGATCTGTTATTATCCCAAGAACAGATCCTGGATAAAATTGCGTTGGATGGGCGGTCAAAACAATACGAACTTTGAATTCCGTTAAACACTTTTTAAGCCTTTCCAACTTATCTTCAGAAGAAACTGTCTCTTTTAAACTTCGTAACGTGCCAATTCCATCCATATTGTTAACTACTGGAAATGCAGCATCTTCAATGGCATCAAATAAAACCACTTGTCTCTCAATATATTGAATGAATCGAAACAGTAAATTAATTTGACTCTTAGAAGAGCGTCTTGCTTGGTACTTTTTAAAAAAGGCTTCAACTATTAGGGTTGGACTATCTCCTTTCTCAAATCCTTTCCTACAAGTTTCATGAAACAAGGGTAATAAAACCCCTGTCTTTGTAATTGTATCAAAAGGTAATGTCATAAATATGCTGTTGTAAATCTGATATTTAGATAAAACGTTTTGATTAAATCGTGTTAGCTTCGGTTGAATTGACATTATATGACGACTTTATTAACTAGTAAATGTAGTAAAGCTAATGCATACTCTTATAGATTTTAAAAATTTTTGCGAATAATCCTATTATTTGAATTTTAAATACACAAACCATAATAAACTAGCTATTAATTTTAATATTCTTTATTACGCCGAAAGAATAACTAATTTTTCAACATTCTGATTGAAGTTATAGACTATTTTTCTTTTTCATATTGATTTCTATCAAAACCATTTTTTTGTTGGATGATATTATTTACATTTGTTAAGAATTTTCGAGGAAAACTTTGATCTGATTGCAACCTCAATAAAAAATGCTAAAGCAGTAGTTTACAAATTCCTACAGCCTTAGCCATCAAAGTTTATCGATACTAATTTAAAGAGTACATGGCTTATTTATTTACATCAGAAAGTGTCTCAGAAGGGCATCCAGACAAAGTTGCAGATCAAATTAGTGATGCATTAATTGATAATTTTTTGGCATTTGACAAAGATGCTAAAGTCGCTTGTGAAACTTTAGTAACCACAGGCCAAGTTGTTTTAGCTGGAGAGGTGAAATCTACCACTTATCTGGATGTTCAAAAAATTGCAAGACAGACAATTAAAGATATTGGCTACACAAAAAGTGAATACATGTTTGACGGTGATTCTTGTGGAGTGTTCTCAGCAATTCACGAACAGTCAGATGACATTAACAGAGGAATCGACAGAGAAACTAAAGAAAAACAAGGCGCGGGTGATCAAGGAATGATGTTTGGTTATGCAACACGCGAAACAGAAAACTATATGCCTTTAGCGTTAGATTTAGCGCATCGTATTCTAACAGAACTTGCCGAATTACGAAGAGAAAATAGAGATATTACGTATTTACGTCCTGATTCAAAAAGTCAAGTCACCATTGAATACAATGACAATAATGTCCCCCAAAGAATCGATGCAATCGTAGTCTCAACACAACACGATGACTTTGATGCTGACGCTGTCATGCTTAAAACAATCGAAAATGACATCAAAACTATTTTAATCCCTCGTGTAATTGCCAAATTACCACAGCATACTCAAACATTATTTACAAATGATATTAAGTATCACATCAATCCAACTGGAAAATTTGTCATTGGTGGGCCACATGGGGATACTGGACTTACCGGACGAAAAATAATTGTGGACACCTATGGCGGCAAAGGAGCACACGGAGGGGGCGCTTTTTCTGGGAAAGACCCGAGTAAGGTAGACAGAAGTGCTGCTTATGCTACCAGACATATTGCAAAAAATCTAGTTGCTGCAGGTGTTTGTGATGAGGTATTAGTTCAAGTTAGTTACGCAATTGGTGTTGTTGAACCCATGGGGATTTTTATTGACACCTATGGTTCATGCCCTTTTAATATGACAGACGGTGAGATTGCAAAAAAGGTGTCAGACATTTTTGATATGCGACCTGCTGCAATTGAGAAACGATTAAAGCTTCGAAATCCAATGTATAGTGAGACTGCCGCTTACGGTCACATGGGAAGAGAAAATGAGACCATTTCCAAAACATTTGAACAACCAAATGGCAATACAGTTACCATGGAAGTTGAGCTTTTCACATGGGAGAAATTGGATTTTGTAGACAAGGTAAAAAAGGCTTTTCGATTGGACTAAATCCTCAAAATGAAACCCTCACAGACTATTTACATTAATTGTCCAATCCTCCTCTTCGTGTAGGAGATCGCTGTGATGGCCATTTCATTTGCTTACCTGTACGTCTACTCACCGGAAGGACTATTTTTTCTGTTGAAGTTTTGTCAGGATCTTCACTTGCCATGTAAGTTAAGATTGCTGTTAATATGGCATTATTTTTTAAATCATCAAATATAATTTTATCATAAGTATCACGATTGGTATGCCAGGTGTAGTTCCAATATGACCAATTTAAGGCACTCAGATTAAAAGCAGGGGCACCAGCAGCTAAAAAAGATGCGTTATCAGAGCCTCCTCCACTTGGAGAGCCTGGATAATTAGTTTCAATATGTTGTGTAATATCTCTAGGAACGGCTGCCAACCAACTTCCCAGATAATCATAAGCATGTAAAAAGCCAGCTCCTGAAATATTGACCACGCGACCAGTTCCATTATCTTGATTAAATGATGCCTGAATATTTTTAACTATTTCTGGATGATCTTCTACGAAAGCTCGAGAGCCATTAAGTCCTTGCTCTTCACTACCCCAATGACCAACGATAATAGTTCGTTTTGGATTTGGATAAAACTTTTTCAATAATCGCATTGCTTCCATCATAACCAAGGTACCTGTTCCGTTATCCGTGGCTCCTGTCCCTCCATCCCACGAATCAAAATGGGCAGATAATACAATATATTCTTCTGGCTTCTCTGTGCCTCTGATTTCTCCGATAGTATTAAATGTAGGCACCTCTCCTAATTCTTTAGATTCTGCAACAATTTTAAGAATTGGTTTGTCCCCATATTCTACCATTCTATAAAGCATCGTGTAATCTTCCAACTCCATATCCACTGTTGGAATAACTTTTGTTCGAGCACTAAATATTTTATTTACCCCAAACCCTCTTGACCAATTACTTGCCACAATTCCAGCAGCACCAGCATCCTCAAGAGCTCTTATTATTGAACGTCTATTAAAACCAGTACGTCTTAAATTGGTTCGCCACGCCATGGTGAGACTATCACGTTCATCTTTCATTTTAGTAAATGACTCTTCTGTTGCAAACTCTTCCCAGTTATAGTCTGGTCTACCTGTTGGTTGTTTCATTGAAACCAAAACAAATTTTCCTTTAACATTAGGTAACCATTGTTTAAAATCTAAAGAATCTTTTACGTTTTCTGGTAACGTAATAACTTCGGCAGTTACCCCTGCACTTCCCGTACTTGGATTCCAGGCCAATTGCATCCCGTCAAGTGTTTGAATTCTTGGAGAAATCATGTCAATATGTGTTATACCACGCTCCCATCCACGCCAAGTTCCATATTGTTCCTGTCTTGCTTCTATACCCCATTTTTTGTACTGCTCAATAGCCCATTGACTCGCGTGTTGCATTTGAGGTGTTCCTACCAAGCGAGGTCCAACGACGTCTAAAAGCTCATGTGCTAAACGTTCTAGATCAGAGTTGCTACTTGCCTCTGCAACCATATCATCAATAATGCTATTTTGAGCAGATGTATTGCTAAAAGAAATCAAAAATAATAGTAAAAATAGTGTATAAAGATGCTTCATCAGTATAGTTATTTGAGTTAAGACATTAAAAGAAATCTAAATTAACTAAAAAAAAGTAATTTAATTCTGAAATATCAAGTCAAACCAAAATAAAATAGTCACTTGTAATACTACAATTGATAGATTAATCTAAATGTGACAAACCGTGGCTGAATAAAGGTCTGTGTGGATGAAACAGATAAATTATTTGCACTGTTATTTAAGCGAGATTCTATATTTAGCAAATTTGTAGCTTTTATTTCATATTCTAACTTTGCATCCCTGTCTTTTCGGTACGATAAAGAAGCATTCCAAGTTTTAAAGGAGTCACTATTTCCCGCATCTGTGCTTTGCTTTGTGTAGGTGAAATCTGATCTTAAAGTTAAAGATTTCCAAATGTAGGCGTCAAAATCAATCGATGGCGCATTTGTATAAAACGTTGTCTTATTACCTCCTTGATCATTAGTTGACACGCTATAGCGATATTTAACGCTTACGTTTGGTGCTACTTTAAAATTAGTTCTAAGTCCTGGTGTATAACTTTGAGTAAATCCCTCGTTAAGAGATTGTCTGTTTTGAATGAACTGATTGATTTTACTATAATTAAAATTTGCATTTAACGTTGCTCTAATTTTACCGAATGTACGCTGAATACGTCCAAATGCTGAAACGTTTTCATCAGCAAAACTTGAATTAAAAAAAGTGCTTGTTGTGATCACATTTTCAAAATTCGTTAATCCTCGAATTTGATCAATGTTTTTAGAATATGCTAAACGCCCAAATACGTTGGTATAGTTAAATAAATTAAAGCTTGAATAAAATAAACTAACATTGTGAGACAAAGCATTTTGTAATTCAGGCTCTCCATATTGGATGCTGTTAAAGTTGTTTAAAACTAGTCCCTGTGCCAATTTTGTAACATCAGTAAAACGATTTCGCATGTCATAACTAAATGTCAAACTCTCACTCTTTTTAAATTGAATACGTGCTTCAAAATCTGGTAAGATTCTAAAAAAATTATCACTGTATGTCTCATCAAATTGGCTATTATTATTGCCATAAGAATGTAGTGAAAATCCAGGAGTCAACGTAAACTTACCTGCTTTGACTCTGTAGTGAAACCCCAAGTAAATATCATTAAAATTATATTCTGTGTCGTTAGTTGCACGTCCATCATTGAAGGTAGGCGTAGGATCAAAAACCGAACCATCCTCAAGAAATTGAAAAATATTAGAATTAAAACTTTGACGGCTTAAAATCGTTCCAAATGTCAGGTTTAAATTACTTTTACCATTGATGATGTAATAGTAATCCAATTTTGCATCAAGTTGATTAGATTTAATTCGTCTGTTCTGAGCTAAATCATAATTATCGAGTGAAGTATTTAATCCCAGAGCTTCAGCTGTTGTATCAAAAGCATCTCTATTATCTGGATTAACATCATCATTATTTGTAGGATCATTAACGAGTATGGCATTGTAAAAAGGATCCTCATCTTTAATTAAGTGTTGCGCCTCAAATGCAAAAATATTTTTGTCGTTTAAAGTGTAATAATAATTCATGCTCTGACTGATACTGAAAGGTGTAGTCTCATCAATTTGATTCGTTGAGCCTAAAACTGATGATAAGAAATTTTGTCGTTGCTCATCCTTTGAAAGACGCCCTAAAATATCATAATCTAACTGATTATTAACGTTAGGTTTGTAAGAAACGCTCAACTTAAGTAATCCTTGATTAGAACGTTCATCACTAATCTGCTCTGTAGATTCATCTGGTATACCCAAATCTGAATCAGTATATTCTCTAAAACTTTTTTGTTTAGAAGCGATACGACTAACATTGTAAATTGCAAATCCACTGATGTCTAATGCCTTATTTGGTGAATAACTAAAATTTGTTGCCCCTAACTTATTTTCAACATCTAAAGCATTATTTTGGCTCGTTAAAAAGCCAAGACTGTTATCTCCTAGATTGATATCTGTTCCACTACTCCTACTCGGAGCTTGGAATCCAAACCCACCTCCAAAATTTCTAATATCTCGTCGTGACAGGGCAACCTCTCCAATATTATTCAAATCGCCAATAAAATTCAGACTAAATTTTGGACTGTAATAAAACAACTTGGGCTGAGCTAGGTACAAGTTCTCGTCTGGAGATTGCCCTGCTCCTGCTGTAACATTTCCAAACCAAAAATTTTCTTTACCTTCTTTCAGTTTAATATTCAAAGCCACATTATCTTGATTATTTGTTACACCACTCAATTGCCCAACCTCAGAGTAATTGCGTAACACTTGTATTTTATCGACTGCATTTGATGGAATATTTTTGGTAGCAACTTTAGTGTCTCCGTCAAAAAAATCTTTACCATTAACCATGAGTTTATTGACAACTTTACCCTCTACTTCAACTTGACCATCTTCATTTATTTCAACACCTGGCAAATTCTCCAGGACATCCTCAAGTTTTCGGTCGGCTCCTGTTTTGAAAGAATCAGCATTATAGACTAGTGTATCTCCTTTGACAGTTACTGGCATTTCATAGGTCAATTCAACAGCATCCAAGGCGTTGTCGGGTAATAAAGTAAAGTTTTGAGTAATATTGGCTTCGATAGTAGTAACCTCCTGCTCCAAACTCTTCATTCCTATATAACTAACCTGAAATTTATAGGTTTCATTTTTTCCAAGACTTAATAAAAAATAGCCTTTTTCATCTGTTATAGCATATGACTCTAATGCACTAGTTGACTTATTAATGGCAATGACGTTAGCCAATTCCAGAGCTATTCCTGAACTATCTTTGACGACACCTTCAAATCTAAGTTGGCTGTGAGAAAAACAGGTTATTGTCAAAAAAAAGAATACGAGTATATTTTTCATAGGTTTAATGTCTTGAGTTGATTTACCCTAATTTGACTGCAATGATATGATTTGGTTTAATAGTGTTATGTTAAATAAATGCCAAAATAATGAGCCCAAATATTCCTTTAAAAAGGACATTTAATTTCGCCTTCTACCTCGGTTATTTCTCATTTCCATCATCTTTCCTGCAATGGTCGTTTGATAGTCTTTTTTATTGATGATTTTACCTTTTTGAGGAGCTTCAATAGTTGACTTTTCTTGCGGATTCATCACTATTTTTGAACATAACATCGTGGTATTTCCAACATTAACTTCAAGAATGAGTCCAGGTAACCCCCAGTACTCCAAAGGCCCTTGACTAACTGGGATTTGCGGAGAATACCACGCGATGACTTCAGTTGTTTTAACGCTATCGTCCTCTTTCTGTGACATACTACTCCATGAAAAATTGTACCATTCTAAATCTGCTACTGGGATTGTTGCCGTAGCTTTGAAACAAGTATAGTTTCCTATTTTTTTTGTTTCAGAACCCATACTCCACGCAATCTCTAATAACTTATCCTCTACTAAAAATTGTTTACCGTAAAATTCTTGACTTTGTAATAAGCTATTTGTCTTCACATTTTTGTATTGCTTTCCTGGAGAAAAGTTTTTACCCCACGAGTCTGTAGCACCTGACATAGCGTCTAATTTCTCGTCTTCTTCAAAAAAAGATTCTTCTTTATTGAATGTAAGGATATAGGTTTTTTCCAAACGGTTTTTCAGTCCAGCTTGAATTTGTTTTTTCTGGGCCTCGCTCATGCGGGCTCCAAAGTTACCAAGATCCATGGTAGATTTTGAAAAATAAAAGGCCTTACCTTGAAAATCTTGAGACACAACATTTAGAGGTAATAACAGTATTAATAATGTAAAAATTGATAGTGACATCGCGCTTTTCATGATATGGTTGGGTATTGGTTTTGTTCAACAAAATTAAAAAAATGTAAAACACTAGTGTCGTGTTTACGATAACATTAACATAGTACTATCGTTTGAATTGGGTAATTAAATGATACATAGCTCTTAAAGAAAATCCTTAAGAGACGATTAATAAAGTCAAAATTATTAGAAACTGTGATTAAGAATATTAAGTTTAATATCCCTGTGAATTGGTGTATTTCGTTCTACATTTTTATTTTTCCACCTCGACCACCTCGACCACCGTACATCTCTCTCATCTCTCTCATTTTTTTTGAAACAATTTCCGTATACTCGGCCTGAGTGACTTCTTTACCTTTGGTTGGCCTTTTAATATCCTCTTTTTCTTCAGGGTTCATGACAATCTTTGAACACAGTATGGTCGTCCTTCCTGCACTTACCTCTAAAATTAAACCAGGAAGCCCCCAGTACTCGCCAGGACCCTGGTTGATTGGGATTTGAGGAGTGTACCAAGCAGTAACCTTTTGTTCTTTTGGAATTTCAATTTCGTCCATAGGATTGTTAGATGATTTTGTTGAGTCCTTTTCTTTACCTTCACGTCCTTTGCTTCTTCTGGCCGACATAAAATCAGTATCATCTAATTTTTTTGTAGCAGTGGCTTTTATGGCTAAATATTGTCCAATCTGTTTAGTTTCAGTTGACATGATCCATTCCAATTTTTCTAAACTATCCTTCACCAAAAACTGTTTCCCAAAAAATTCATTCTCAACGATTAGTTTATTTTCTTTTATGTTTTTATACTCATTTCCGCCACCCATTGACATGCTAAAACCCCATCCTCTTCCACCACCCGGGGCCTCCAGTTTTTCCTCTTCTTTATAAATGGACTCTTCTTTATTAAAGGTTAAAATAAATGTCTTTTCAAACATACCCTTCATTCTTTCTGCAATTTGCTTTTTCTGCTGCTCACTCATCTTGCCACCCCAACTACCCATGTCCATAGTAGACTTTGAGAAATAATACGCTTTTCCTTGAAAATCTTTTTGTGCAAACGAGCCTGTTGTAAATGATAAACAAACAAGTGACAATAATATTTTTAAATAATACTTCATGATAATGAGATTTGTGTTTTGGCCAAAAATAACTATTTTGTTAAGTAATAGACAGCTTTTAGTTCTTTTAGTTTAATGTGTTTTAGTTAAATTATTCTTAAACTATGTGCCAACTCATCTTTCCTTTTTTTTCAATATTCCCTCAAGGAGCTATAATCTTTTAACAGTAAAAATAAAATTACTCAAAAATAAATTGATTTTTGTACTTTTCAGTATCATATGAAAATCATCAATTATCTTTTTATTTTTATAAGTACATGGCTGTTTTCTCAAGACAGTATTCAAACTAATTTTGTAAAAAAAATTAGAATTGAACAAAACCAATTGGCGGCCATAGACAATTTTGGCAATTACTATTTCACAGACCTCAACACCATCGCCAAACAGGTAAAATCCAATAAATTTGTATACAATAACATGCAATTGGGTGAAATAAGTTCCATAGATGCTTTTAATGCTTTAAAAACGACTGTCTTTTACAGAGATTTCAATACAGTCATTATCTTAGACAATCGTTTGTCTGAAATAATGAAAATTGATTTTAACCAAAACGTCCCATTTCGAAATATATCACATGTGTCAACCGGTTATGACACGACAATTTGGTGTTTTAATCAAGAAACACAAGAATTAGAGCTTTTTGATTATCGCAATAAAACGACTAGGGTGAAATCTTTTCCTGTAAATGACAATGCTATTGCCATGATAAGTAATTACAATACCTGTTGGTTACTTACAGAAAATTATCTTTATCATTATAATTACTTTGGTAGTTTATTAAAAAAAATAGCTCATGATGGTTTCACATCGATGAGAGAAAGTGACGGGAATCTTATCTTAAAAAAAGATGAGTTTTTACATTATTTAGACACAACTACAGAATTAATTACGCCAATTCAAGATCTCAATTTGTTAATAAAACAGTTTTTTGTAACGAATGAAACCTTGTATATTTACGATGATGAATTTCTTCATCAATATCAACTTATAAAGGAATAAATTATGCACGTTGCAATAGCAGGAAATATTGGCGCAGGAAAAACAACACTCACAAAATTACTAGCAAAACATTACAAATGGGAAGCTCAGTTAGAGGATGTAGTTGATAATCCTTACCTAGATGATTTTTATAATCAAATGGAACGATGGAGTTTCAATTTGCAAGTATATTTTTTAAATAGCCGTTTCAGACAAGTCCTGCAAATTCATCAAAGTGGAAAAGACATTATCCAAGACAGAACTATTTACGAGGACGCTCACATATTTGCACCAAATTTGCATGCCATGGGACTGATGACAAACCGTGATTTTAATAATTATTCCTCCCTTTTTGAATTGATGGAGTCTTTAGTCAAAGGCCCAGATTTATTAATTTATTTAAGAAGTTCAATACCCAATCTAGTCAATCAAATTCACAAACGTGGCCGAGACTACGAAAACTCAATAAGTATCGACTACTTAAGTCGATTAAACGAACGTTATGAAGCTTGGATTCATGGTTATGATAAAGGGAAGCTATTAATTATTGA
>ENA-OWNS01000619-OWNS01000619.1-marine-metagenome-genome-assembly--contig:-NODE-619-length-15839-cov-4.524806_pt1 | contig 15839 bp, 8 predicted proteins | sample MGYA00238137_ERZ651772 | MGnify/ENA primary metagenome ERZ651772 (study PRJEB26903, sample SAMN06264699) | marine metagenome | isolation source: Columbia River Estuary | place: USA:Columbia River Estuary... | reverse complement strand
AGTTTCAAGCCACTCAGAGGTCACTACTGGTTTAACTCTTATACCTCTTACATTCAACACTGACTCAATAGCATTACTCATTATTTCAATATCTAAACTAGTTGCATCCACTTTATAAATATTACTAACTCCACTGTAGTAGGAAGATCCATAAAGAAATTTACCATCATCTGTATACTTGAAGCTTTGTGGAGAAGAAACATCGAAATTAAAAACTTCTTGAAATTTAATATCTTTTGTCTCTATTCCTGCTTTAGAAAGAGCTTCTACATTTCCGTCATAGGATTGTTTTATGGACTTTGCAAGAGCTTCTGCATCAATACCTTCTGGTAGTTTTGCACCCTTAACCTTACCATCATACAGTATGAAATGTTTTTGTGCATTTTTATCGTTTTTATTTTCTAATTCTATTATTTCATTTTCAAATTCTGTTTTAATATCTTCAATATTATTTCGATAAGGCTCATCTAGTCGGGTTACCAATTCAAATCTTTTTTCTCCCTCAAAAATATGACCTGCAATTTCGCCTGCAAACCCTGTTCGAATCATTCTATTAATTACCTCAGCACTGACTCCATAGCGAGCCATTTTTCTTCGATCATATTTGGCGACCATCTGTTGAAGTCCTGCCGTTGCTTCAACTTGAATATCTCCTATACCATTGATTTTCTCAATAATATGTTCAGCTTCTTTAGCAGTTTTTGCTAAAATACCTAAATTTTCACCGTACAATTTTATGGCAATATCTTGTCTCACTCCTGTCATCAATTCATTGAATCGCATTTGAATTGGTTGGGTAAATTCATAAATTACACCAGGGAATTTATTCAGCTCTATCCCCATTTTTTCAAATAACTCTTCCTTTGAACTTCCAGAGGTCCACTCTGATTTAGGTTTCAAAATCACAAAAATATCCCCTGCTTCAAGCGGCATAATGTCCGTTGGGATTTCGGCAGTTCCAATTTTCGTTACAACCTTTTCCACCTCAGGGAATTTATCTAAAAGAATATTTTGTAACTCTGCAGAAACTTCTACTCCTTTAGCAATAGAACTTCCAGGAGGCAAAATTTGATGTAGCGCAAAATCTCCTTCCTCTAATGTGGGAATAAATTCACCACCTAGCCGACTAAACTGTAACAAGCTAATTACAAAAATAATAATAGTAACCAAAAGGAATTTCACTTTGAACCTCAAGGCAAAATGCAAAAATGGTTGATAGGCTTTATAAAAAAAATCAATAATATGACCAGCAATATTTTTCTTATTAGAAACGCTCCTTTTAAGTAACCAAGCAGACATCATTGGAACATAAGTCAAAGATAAAATCAATGCCCCCAAGATTGCAAAACTAACAGTTTGAGCCATCGGTCGGAACATTTTACCCTCAATACCAATCAATAAAAGTATCGGTAAATAAACGATCAAGATAATTATTTCACCAAAAGCAGCTGATTGTCGAATCTTACTAGAGGCTTTGTAAACTTCTGCATTCATTTGTTTTACTGAGAGTTGTTCTCCAGACTTCCGAATACCCAAATGATGTAAAATTGCTTCTACAATAATCACCGCACCATCGACTACTAAACCAAAATCTATCGCTCCCAAACTCATCAAATTAGCTGAAATCCCAAACACTCGCATCATAGAAATAGCAAACAACATCGACAACGGAATCACTGATGCCACAATCAAACCTGCCCGCCAATTCCCTAATAATAAAACTAAAACGAACACAACAATAAGTCCTCCTTCTACTAAATTTGTAATAACGGTAGAGGTAGTTCTATTTACTAATTTTGACCGGTCCAAATATGGTTCGATAATAACTCCTTCAGGTAAAGATTTTTGGATTTGTTTCATTCTCGCTTTAACACGTTTCGTTACCTCAGCTGAATTTTCACCTTTAAGCATCATAACTTGACCTGCAACTACTTCACCAATTCCGTTCATTGTAACAGCACCAAATCGAGGTGCATGCCCAATTTTAACTTCGGCAATATCCTTCACCAATATAGGAAAGCCAGTTATATTTTTCACCACTACATTACCAATATCCTCCATTGAATTTAACCGACCCTCCCCACGTATAAAATAGGTGAATTCTTTTTTTTCAATATACGAACCACCCGTATTAGCATTGTTATTTTTAATTGCTTGAAATAATTCTTCCAGCGTGACATTCATACTTTTAAGTTTATCCGGACTGAATGCAACTTCATATTGTTTCAAATAGCCACCGCTACTATTAACTTCAATAACTCCTTTGACACCTGTCAGTTGTCTCTTGACCACCCAATCTTGAATGCTTCGCAAATCGGTAGAAGAATATTTTTCTTTGTGATCATCATCTACAAAAATTACATATTGATAAATTTCACCCAACCCAGTTGAAATTGGACTCATCTTGGGCTGTCCTAATTTTTTGGGGATCTCTGCTTCAGCAGCTTTAATCCTCTCGCTAATTAATTGACGAGCCAAATACACACTTGTACTTTCCTCGAAGACTACAGTGATAACTGAGAGTCCAAATCTAGAGATTGATCGTACCTCCACCACATCTGGAATATTACCCAAAGCCATCTCTAAGGGAAAGGTAATTAATTGTTCTACCTCCTGTGCAGCAAGGGTTGGCGCATTGGTGATCACCTGAACTTGGTTATCAGTGATGTCAGGAACTGCATCGACTGGTAGGTGCTTTAAAGAATAAACTCCCCAGCCAATCAAGCCTATGACAAAAAGGCTAATCACCAATTTATTATTTATAGAAAAATGAATTATTCGATCTATCATATTAAATTATTATTAAAATATGATTTAGAAAAAGACGCATTAAAACGTATTTCCAAAATGTAAATATATTGTTACGGATTTTATGGCCAAAAAAAAGGGACCACTCCTATAAAAGACAACTAACTAAATGACGGCGGGTGAATCAAAGACTTGATAAAACCTGTGAGGTGAAAATTATTTTGAAATGATAGTTCATTCAGTACGGTAGGAAATGAGACGTCTAAAATATCAAATTTAACATCTACTGAAAAAAGCAAAACAGAAACATGAGGAGATTGACAAGGTAGTTTTTTATGATCATCGGTATTGTCATGTTCATGCTGTTCAGAAGATAAAACATGAACCTTGACAAAGTCTACTAAACAGAAATTTTGCCCTTGAGCGACTGCATTTTTTTTATGCAATTGGTAATGCTCCACCATATCAGATAAGTGCAACAATTGGCTGAAATCAGTTTTTGGAATAAAACTGCCAATAAGCATATAAAAAGCTAATACGAGTGAAGTAATTTTCAATTCTTGAATTTTTGTAACAAATATAAAAAAAATACACACACATTAATCTTTAACGATATTTTAACTTAAAAAAATAATAATAATTTTAAGTCAAATGTGATTAAACTATTTCTAGATCAAAAAATGGTTAATTTTATATTTAGTCAATATTTTAAAATCTTAATTGCCTCACTTTTTCCTTTGTCTGAGTTTAATACCAACTTTTTAATTTCTTCATCTCCATTCCAAATAGAAATAGCAGCTGTGTTAGGTGGCATTCTTCCTAAATTCTCAGCGTAAAGAATTAATTCATTTGAATCTTCTGGCAGATAAATTAAAATATCTTTCACCTCTTTTTTGAGCAGGTAATTTTTAAGGATCCAAACTCCATTTAGATTGAGTGAAATCAAGTCACCATCTACTTTATTATTATCCCAAACCTTGATTATCACCTCTTTACTTTTAGTTAAAACAGTTTCTACAATTTCAGTTTTTCGGCCGTTGATATCTTTAGCTTTTTCAAAAACAACTTCCATAATTGATGGAATCTTACAGGCAGAATGATCTACAAAATATTGATTATTCTTATAAAAAGTTCCATTTCTCTGACACTCACCTACGAATTGAAACTTGGAAAGTGTTTCGTTTAATTTATATTCACATTTGGAGAGACATTGGCCATTCCTAGATTTTAAGAATAAAATTTCTTCCATGTCATAACTCAAATATTCTCCATTAAAATTGCCACCAATCGTAAAGGTAGAATTGATACTTGAAGAATTATCCTTTTTTGATAACTCGACTTGTTTTCCAATTCCCTTTACCTCGGCGTGATCTTGTTGAAGGTCTAATTCAAAAGACCAATTCCTTGCTGATCCTCTAAGGGAAAAATGTCCACTCCAAACTCCAGCGAGATCCTGAGCTAAGATTAAATTTTGGAAAAATATAATTAGGAAAATAATGCAGTAGAATTTTCTCATAATTTCTTTTGGTTAAAAAATCTATGAGGGGAATTCGATAAATAAATTCTAAAAAATATGTAGGAGGAAATAATTATTCTTGAATCAAATAAAATACCAAGATTGTGTTTTTTTTAAAAAAAATTACCCAACCTTTTAACAAAAAATTAAGTCATCGTAAGAAAGTACTTGTTATTTTTAATAAAAAATTATTTAGTGACAAATATTTGCCTTTACCTCCTAGTTAACATTTTATTTTTTTAAGTTGTTCTAAACAAGAAAAGAAGACGTTAATTCTGATCCAATTAATTGTAATGATGGTTGTTTTTATACCATGAAAGATATTTAAGTCAAAATAATTTATTTGAATTATTTCCAATAAATACGCCATCCAAACTCAATATTCAGATGAGAAATCCATCATAATCTATGAGATACCTGAGGGGGTAAATGCTAAGTTCGAAGAAGAGAAGAAAAAATAATTTTTACCGGAAATTTCAGAGAGAATTCATTAGTCCCTCAATCTCTAGATTCAAGTTTTAATATGGTTTCCATATACGAACTTGAGTTCATTGAAAAAAATAAATCCTTTTTAGGCAACTCCAAGGTTTTAGTGAAAATTTTTTATCCAATAGTAAGTAAAATAGCTATTGTAATCTAGACCTAATAAAAACCCGCTTCCCTAGTTATATGGAGGGCATTTTATAAATATAAATAATTACGCAAGTATTTTTCCTTAAACGCATCTAACACCTTGTAGCTGTTATTCTTGAAAAACTCAATAAAAATTGTGATGAAAAATCTATTCCTTCTAATTAGTTTATTATTTCTTAGCTTTTCTACTATTGCCCAAAGTGGTACTATTTCTGGAAAAGTTGTGAGTCCTACAAATGCACCATTACCAGGTGCCCATATTTCAATCCATCAAATTTGGGGGGAGCAAGTGAAATCTGGAGTCACAGATGACCAAGGAAATTTTGAGATAACAAATATCCCAACAGGTGGGTATAAAATAAAGGTATCTTTTCTCGGTATGACTGATCTCGAAAAAGAAATTTCATTAACCAATCAAAATCTTAATCTTGCAACTATCCAATTACAGGAATCCGCTTCCAAATTAAACGAAGTAATTGTAGAAGGAAAAGCTCCTATCGCTACCCAATCAGGAGATACAACTTCCTACAATGCAAGTTCATTCAAAACCCTAAAAGATGCTTCCGCAGAAGAGTTGGTAGAAAAAATGCCTGGTGTGGTAATCGAGAATGGAGAAGTGCAAGCTCAAGGCGAAAAAGTTCAACAAGTTCTCGTTGATGGTCGTCCATTTTTTGGCAATGACCCTTCTGCTGCTTTAAAAAATTTACCGGCGGAAGTTATTTCCAAGATTGAAGTTTTTGATCAGAAGAGTGACCAGGCAAACTTTACTGGTTTCGATGATGGTGAAACAACAAAGACCATGAATATTGTGACGAAAAAAAATATGAGAGCTGGTCAATTTGGAAAAATCCAGGCTGGTTACGGATATGAAGACAAATATCGAGTCGGAGGAAATTTCAGTATTTTTAATGGCGATCAAAGAATCTCCTTAATTGGACAAAGTAATAATATTAATATTCAAAATTTCTCCACCGAAGATTTACTTGGAGTTGTTGGTTCCGGTGGAAGTCGCAGAGGAAGAGGTGGTCGTGGAGGCGGAGGTCGAGGCGGCGGCGGCGGCGGTGGATCCGTCAATGATTTTTTGGTGCAGCAACAAGGTGGGATTGCAACAACCCACGCTATTGGTTTAAATTATTCCGATAAAATTGGTGAGAAACTAGACCTATCAGGAAGTTACTTTTTCAATGCATCAGAAAATAATTCCGAAGAAAGTCTTTTAAGACAATTCATTGATGATGAATCAGTTAACGAATCTTACGATGAAGAAAGTGGAAGTTATACTGATAATTTTAATCATCGAGTCAATTTAAAACTTGAATATAAAATCGATACTGCTAATTCTATCATCATGCGACCACGAGCTAGTTGGCAAATGAATAAAGGGGCAGAAAATGTTCTTGGAAATACATTGTTAGGAATTGATCCCCTCAATCAAACTGACAACGATACCAAGTCTGACTTGTCAGGTGTGAATTTCTCCAACAATATTCTTTTCCGTCATCGTTTTCCAAAAAGAGGACGAACACTTTCCTTAAATATAGGAATGGGTTACAATGATAAAAAAGGCGAAAGTAATCTCGAATCACAAGATGATTATTTTGATCCTCCCATCTATTCTGATACATTAAATCAGTTTTCCAATTTAGATTTGCAAGGCTGGAATGTCTCTTCAAATATTTCTTACACCGAACCAATTAGTAAAAGTCAAAGTCTGATGATAGAGTATCGAACTCGATATCAAGAAGAAGATTCTGATAAAACTACGAATGACTTTTCTGAAAATACTCAGGACTATTCTATTCTTAACAATACTCTTACAAATGTATTTTCTAATAGTTATTTAACGCATACTGGAGGAGTAGGTTATAATTATCGTCAAGGAAAATTCATGTTTATCACTCGAGCAAGAGTAGAATTTGCACAACTGAATGGTGAAGAAATATTTCCAAATCCTACCAACCCAATCTCTAAAGATTTTGTCAACTTTGTTCCATTCGCTATGATTCGATGGACTAAATCTCGACAAGAGAATTTTAGATTTATGTACAGATCTAATACTACCTCACCAACTGCAGATCAGTTGCAAACGGTTGTGGACAATACGAACCCATTGCAATTATCTATAGGAAATGCGGATTTGAATCAGTCTGTTTCACATCGTTTATTTGCTCGTTATCAGAAAACTAATGTTGAGAAATCAAGAGTATTTTTTGCCTTAGTAGGTGGTAGTTTTCAACAAAATTATATTGGAAACAATCTCTATCTTCGGGAAACTATTGACCCAATTTTTGATGAGATAGATCTAGCACCAGGAGCTCAAATTTCTCAACCTGTGAATCTGGACGGCTATTGGGATATGCGAACTTATTTAACTTACGGCATTCCTTTGGCAAAAATTAAATCAAATTTGAATTTTGATTTTGGAGTTAATTATTCCAATTCTCCAAGTCAAATTAATCGAGCAATTAACGAATCAAAAAATAGCTCGTTTAAAGGTGGGATCGTTTTGGCAAGTAATATTTCTGATAAAGTTGACTTTACAGTATCTTCTCGAACTGGATTTACCTCAGTAAAAAATACTATTAGCTCAAATAGCGACAGCGATTATATCACACAAAGTACTCGAGTAAAATTTAATTGGATTATTGGAAAAAGTTTAGTTTTCAGAACTAATCTGAATCATCAATTATACAATGGATTATCAGATGACTTTAATCAAAATTATTGGCTGTGGAATATGAGTATTGGGAAAAAGGTTTTTAAAAATAAGTTAGGAGAAATTGCTATCTCAGCTTTTGATTTACTTAACCAAAACAGGTCGATTTCTCGAAATATCACAGAAGTTTATATTGAAGATGTGCAAACAACTACTTTGACTCGATACATCATGTTGAATTTTACTTATAATTTTAGAAACTTTAGAGTTGGGAACGCTCCAATACCAGAAGAAAGAGAAAGACGACGAGGTGGTAGAGACCGTTGGTAGTTTTTGACGGTGAAGGGTAAGCACTTTGCTCTTCACCGTTAAAAATCAACTTCCCATAAATTCCCAGGCTGATCGATAACCACCACATTTTTCTACATACTCAATGAATTCTCCATAAAATTTATCTTGCCCAATCGTAGCAGAATCACCAATTATAACAAGCTGCTTACGGGCACGTGTCATTGCCACATTCATCCGCCGATAATCATTAAGAAAACCAATTTCATTTTTTTCATTGGAACGAACTAAGGAAATATAAATTACATCACGTTCTTGTCCTTGAAAGCCATCAATAGTATTTATCGTTACAAATTCTTGATAGGCGGTGAGTGCTTCCTCTTCCGAAAACTGTTCTTTTATATGCAAAATCTGTGAACGATAAGGCGTGATTATCCCAATAGTTGGCACCTCTAAATCATACTCCGCTAAGGTATTTACGAATTGCAAAAAATGTTCTCGTAAGATAAAATACTCTCCTGAATTAAATTTACTCAGTGTCTCTACATTCATCTCTTCATTGAAACCTGCACCTGCGGTATCAATAAAAACAACAGGAGAAACATCTCCTTTTGGCAATTCCCAACTTTCTACAGAATCATGAGCAACCAACTGATTATCATAAAATTGTGAATTTGAAAAATCCATTATCATCTTATTCATCCTATATTGCATATTAAGAAAACTAACTTCAGAAAATTGCTGTACACATTTTTCCAACAAGGTAATCCCAAGTCCTTTACTTTTCGCATCAAATGATTTTACTGTTGGAGGTAATTGAAATGGATCACCTGCTAAGACAACTTTACTTGCTCTCGAAATAGGAATCCAAGTTGCAGGTTCAAGCGCTTGTGCAGCTTCATCAATAACAACAGTCCTAAATTTTAATCGATCCAAAACAGGATGAACAGTATTCACTAATGTACAACAAACCACCTGTGCTCCGTGTAAAATTTCAGTCAACAATTTTTCCTCCAAAGCTTTTGCCCAATCTTCTAACTCCCTTGCCTCTCGATAATTATCTCTTCTTTCTTCTCGTTGTTGACCTCTAAAATTTCGTTTAAACTTACCTGCTTTTTTCCGTGCTTGGGCGGCTTGGACTTTTACTTTTTTAATATGCTTACTTTCTGGGTGAGCAGCAAGTTGTGCATCCAAAGTCAGATCCAAAAGTGACTCATCGACTCTTGATACATTACCAACCCGGACTACTCTCAAGCCTTTTTCTGATAGTTTTTCAGCCAATAAATCAACTGCCGCATTACTTGGTGCAGTAACCAAAACATTTTTCTCCGTTTCACATAATAATTTAATTGCATGAACAATAGTAGTAGTTTTTCCAGTTCCGGGAGGACCGTGAACGATAGAAATATCATTGGTCGCAAGAATATGTTGTACAGCACTTTTTTGTGCTTCATTTAAGTAGCTATGATGGATGGCAGGTAATTCTCCAAAACGAGTTGGATATTGATTATAAAATAAACTTTTTAATTCTGCTAGTCGATCACCCTTAGCTTTAATGACTTTTTTCATTGCCTTTTCCATCTCCACATAAGTGCGCTCATCAAATAATAAATCAATCCCAACATTTCCATAATGTACCCAATTGGGAATATCTTTAGTGTTTAGAACCACTTTCATTTGGTCTCTTTTCAAATACTGAATAATACCATTGATTCGTCGTTGTTTACTATCAACTGTTTTAGCATCTGCGGTAGAAAAAATTTCTATAGGAGTTCCTGACTTAAAACGATGGGGTTCTTTAAATTGATTAGTTTTCTCCAAAATCATAAAAGCTCGATCTCCAAAAGTAAAACCTTCTTTTTTGACAGCAACAGGATGCCATGTAAATCCTTTTTCTCTTTTTTCTTTGAGAGTCAGTTTTAAGATATGTTCTCGAAAACGATCAAAGTCTGCTTTTTTCTCTATGTACAAAAGTTCTAAAACTTTGTTGAGCTCATTATTTATTTCAGATAATTGCATATCGGTAAAAGTACATAAAATGAATATTTACCGTTTATTTTGGCTAATTTTTTTTCCACCTTTTCAAAACACTAAAGAGATTTAAAAACATTAATAAATTCTTTGGAAAAGCTAAAAAAAGGTAAAAAAATCAATCTTTTGTAAAACAATATGGTAATGAGTGGTAAAATCGTATTTATTTCTTCATTAAAACAAGTGGATCATCCTATATTTACAAATAAAATTTGTTCAAAAAAAACTAAAGGAAGAATGATAAATCGTTTAAAACCATTTCTATTAATTTTTATTTTTATACATCTTCTACCACTTAAAAATCAAGCGCAAGATTTCTTACAAACAAGTGGAAAAGCAATAATCAATTCTACCACAGGTGATACAGTTATACTCAGGGGTATGGGATTGGGTGGATGGATGTTGCAAGAAGGGTATATGTTACAAACTGCGAGTTTTGCGAACGCACAATATAAAATTAAGCAACACATCGAAGATCTGATTGGAACAACAGGGATGGAATTATTTTATGAAAAATGGCTTGAAAATCATGTAACCAAAACTGATATTGATTCACTAGCTTCTTGGGGATTTAATTCTGTGCGACTGCCAATGCACTATAATTTGTACACCTTACCTATCGAAGATGAACCTCTTGCTAATGAAAATACTTGGTTAGATAAAGGGTTTATAATGACAGATAGTTTGATATCATGGTGTAAGCAAAATGATATGTGGGTCATATTGGATTTGCATGCTGCACCCGGTGGACAAGGATACGACGAGGGCATTTCAGATTATGATATTACCAAACCTTCTCTTTGGGAAAGTACTGAAAATCAAAATAAAACTGTTGCACTCTGGAAAAGATTAGCAGAACGATATGCTGACGAACCAACTATAGCTGGTTATGATCTGATAAATGAGGTCAACTGGAATCTACCTGGAGGAACTTTACTGCGAAATCTCTATGGTGAAATTACTGATAGTATACGTGTTGTTGACAATAATCATATCATTTTTATTGAGGGAAATTGGTTTGCAAATGACTTCACAGGACTGACACCGCCTTGGGATGAGAATTTAGTTTATGCGCCTCATAAATACTGGTCGTTCAATGATCAAGCTTCGATTCAATGGGTGTTGGACATTCGTAACACTTATAATGTACCTCTTTATTTAGGTGAGAGTGGCGAAAATTCAAATGTTTGGTTTCGTGATGCCATCAAACTTTTGGAAGATAATGATATTGGATGGGCTTGGTGGCCAATGAAAAAAATTGAAGCTATTGCTGGACCATTGTCAATTACAAAGACAGGTGGTTACCAAACATTGCTCAATTATTGGGAAGGAAATGGAACTGCCCCAAGTATAGCTGACGCTACCACTACCCTGATGGATTTGACTGAAAAGATAAAAATTGAAAATTGTTTTTTCCAAAAAGATGTTGTTGATGCGATGTTCCGACAAGTACAAACGGATGAGACAAAACCTTTTAGTACTCAAAATATCCCTGGAACAGTATTCTCATCAGACTTCGACTTAGGACGAAATGGATTTGCATATTCCGATTCCGAAGTGGCAAATTATCATGTATCAACTGGTAACTACACTTCTTGGAATAGTGGTTGGCATTATCGAAATGATGGAGTTGATCTGGAACCAAGTTTTGACCAAATAAATTCTAATGGACATGCTATTGGATTTACTGCAACAGATGAATGGATTCAATATGAAGTAAATGTAACTGAAAGCGCAGTTTATGAGGTAGAGTTGCGAATTGCAAATGGATCTACAGATGGAGCGTTTCATTTTTCAGTTGATGGAGCAAATATATCAACACCATATTATGTTCAAAATACTGGCGGATACCAAAATTGGGAAACCCTTACCATTCAAAATGTTATTCTAACACCTCAAGACAAAAAGCTAAAATTACATGTAGACGAAGGAGGGTTTAATGTTGGAAGTTTTACTTTCAATGATGTGATGCAAACAACTGAAGTAACAACTGATTTTTTCTCAGCTGTTACTTTAGATGAATCTTCTGTTGAACTAGTTTTGAATAAACCATTGACACCAGATTTCATTGATCTCGCCTCAGGGATGCAGTTTTTCATAAATGGTACACAAGTGTTTTTGACTGATGTGCAACCAAGTCCAAATAATCCAAGAATAATTATTGTAAATGTTGATGATACATTTGTATCAAGTGATGTGTTGAAAATATCTTACACAGGAAATCAAATTGTTGCAACTGATGGAACATTATTAGAAAATTTCATTCAAAAACCAGTCAATAATACTGTTGCAACTATTCACCCTGTTCCAGGGAAAATGGAAGCAGAGGAATTTTATTTCCAAACTGGCATGGAGGTAGAAAATTGCCTTGATAATGGTTTTGGTCAAAACCTTAGTTTTCTAGATGCAGGAGATTATGCAGAGTATACAATTGATGTAGCACAAAGTGGTATTTATCAAATTGACTATAGAACATCTTCAAATGGATCAACAGGAGCGCTTCAACTATTAAAATTGAACAACAATGGAAATACTTCACTTATTCATGGAGTAACTTTTCCGCAAACAGGTGGATGGCAAACTTGGGAAACTACTGGCAAAACAGTATTCCTAGAATCAGGAAGACAAAACGTTCGAATAAAAATAGTTCAATCAAATTTCAACCTAAATTGGATTGAATTTACATCAATTGTTGGAACTGAAAATCTAGATTTAGAAAATAAGTTTTCTGTTTATCCTAATCCAAACGATGGACTTTTCTATGTGGATGGAAATCTTGAGAAAAACCAAAATATAAATATATATGTATATAATATTTTTGGTCAAATGATTTTGAGCAAAAACTTAAATAATATTTCAACATTAAAAGAAAAATTAAATTTAGATCAATTTGAAAGTGGAAATTATTTTATTCAGATCCAACTAGAGGATGGTAAAATTTTAAACAAAAAAATATCAAAACTATAATTTTGCAGTAAAAAACAAACAAATTCTAAAATTAAATTTAAAAATAATGTGATCTTTTAATAAAAAAGCGTAAAAATAGTATAAAACATCATTTAAATTGTATCTTTGTAACGAACTATTAAGTTCTTAGGTTATCATCTTCCTCTTTTTTAGGTCTTATTTTATCCTTCCTTAATTTTCAATTAACAGATTTTTTTACAATATCTCGAATTAAATCGAGATAGTTAATTTTTTATATTATGAATATTTTTGTAGCAAAATTAAATTTCGACACTAGAGAGTCGGATTTACAAAATGCATTTGAAGCTCATGGAGCTGTTGATTCCGTAAAGATCATTATGGATAAATTTACTGGAAGATCAAAGGGTTTTGGTTTTGTGGAAATGTCTAACGACGATGAAGCACAATCTGCAATCGATGCATTGAATGACCAAGAATTTGATGGTCGTACAATTGTTGTTAAAAAAGCTGAACCTCGTGAGAATCGCGGCGGTGGTGGCGGTGGTCGTGGTGGCTACGGTGGCGGTGGAAACCGTGGCGGTGGCGGTGGCTACGGCGGTGGCGGCGGTGGTCGATACTAGTCGAGTTGAGTAATTTTATTACTACACTTTGATATAAAGATTTGAATGAAAAAGCTCCGATTATTCGGGGCTTTTTCTGTTTTAGCTTTCAAGCTTCCCTAGTAAGTTATTTCATACAGAAAGTATGGATTAACCAAAATAGATACTTTACTCCACCTTCTGAATGGAAGCATTATAAGTTAGATTGTCTAGTCAATAGATAATAAATAGATTATATCTCTTTATCTAAACTCATTATTAATCTCTTCCAATTTAGTACTACCAGGACATAAATCTTTTTGTTTAATTTGATTAAGGGGTTTATCACTCGTTCCCATCAAACTATGTAAATCTTTACTCTCTGGATTAATGTAGAGTAACCCCGTCAAAATTTGACCTTTCGATTTTGCGTCATGTAACCGGTTAACTGCAGTAAACCGATCTGTAGGATTCCAATCTGGAGCCAATTTACTTAGGTGAATTTTTGAACCATCAAATAATTCAACCTTCGCCGATTCACCTTCTGGATAATCTATCGTGATTTCTTCTTCAAAAGGAACATAGTCTAAAGATGAAGTTACTTCAATGTGATCTCTGACGTGTGAATAAGACTTAGTTGATCCTTTGGTATTATTAAAAGTTACACAGGGAGAAACCACATCTAAAAAAGCAAATCCAGGATGTGATATTGCTGCTTTAATCATTGGCACCAGTTGGTTTTTATCTCCAGAAAAACTTCTTCCTACAAATGTTGCATTCAGTTCCAAAGCCAATCCTGCTAAATCTATAGCTTGATATGGGTTAGCATTTCCCTCTTTACTTACTGAACCAAAATCCGCTGTTGCTGAATCTTGTCCTTTAGTTAAACCATAGCAACCATTATTCATTACGATATAAACCATATTTAAATTTCTTCGAATAGCATGGACAAATTGCCCCATTCCAATTGACGCAGTATCTCCATCTCCAGAAATACCAAGGTAAATTAAATCTTTGTTGGCCATATTTGCTCCTGTTGTAATCGAAGGCATTCGACCATGAACAGAATTAAACCCATGGGAATTACTCAGGAAATAAGTTGGTGTTTTTGAGGAACATCCTATACCTGAAAGTTTAGCTAGCTTGTGAGGTTCCAGTGAAATTTCATAACAAGCTTGGACAATTGCACCACTAATCGAATCGTGTCCACATCCTGCACAAAGTGTTGATATTACTCCTCGATAATCTTTTTTTAGATATCCAACTTTATTTGGCTTTAATGAAGGATGGTGAAATGTAGGTTTTATATATGACATTTTTATTAATGATTAATTATTAAAGTTAAAGTTATACAATTAACTAATCCCAAGAGATAGTTTTTCTTTGATTCCAGATTGAATGGCTTGGGCTGTAATTGGCATTCCATCATAATTTACTACTGAAATTAATCGAGATGGATTTAATTCTAACTCATTAATTAATAGTGTTCGAAACTGTGCATCTCGATTTTGTTCGACCACAATAATTTGTTCGTGTTGTTCGATAAACTTTCCTATTTGTTCATGAAATGGAAATGCTCGAACTCGAATAGAATCAATCATTAATCCTTCCTCTTCAAATAGTTCCATTGCCTCAACTGCAGCGTAGGTTGTCGTTCCGAAAAACAATAATCCAATATTACTTCGATTATCTTTTTGATAAAACTCTGGTTCAGGGACTAGTGTTTTAGCTGTTTCCCATTTCTGAGATAGCCTATCCACATTACGCAAATAAACTTCGCCTAATTCACTATATTTTGCATACTCATCATGCGAAGTTCCACGAGTAAAAAACGAACCTTTAGTGGGGTGTGTTCCAGGAATTGTTCGATAAGGAATAGCATCTCCATCCACATCAAGATATCGACCAAAATCTTCTTTCATTTCCTCCAAATCTTCTGCACTAAATACTTTTCCCAAATCATATTTTTTATCATCATCCCATGCAAGAGGAGGTGACATATGATTATTCATTCCCAAATCTAAATCAGAAATCAACATCACTAATGTTTGTAATCGATCCGCCAAGTCAAATGCATTAATTGTAAATTCAAAACACTCCGCTGGCGAACTTGGGAAAAGTAACACATGTTTTGTATCACCATGAGAAGCATAGGCAGAAGAAATCAAATCAGCCTGTTGCGTTCGAGTTGGCATCCCTGTAGATGGGCCACCACGCTGTACATTAATTAACACTACTGGAATTTCAGCAAAATAAGACAGACCACGATTTACCATAAAAGAGTTATAACCCTTCTCAGCAATATCATCAACCATAATATCTTTCTTGGTGTTGTTAATAGAATTTAAGTATTCAAAAGGATTCATTTTTTATCCTCTCTGTGAGTATCGAAGAAAGGAATATACTACAATGCCAACCACAATAACACTGCCAAGATTATTCGTAATAAAAGCAGTAATCG
>ENA-OWNS01000610-OWNS01000610.1-marine-metagenome-genome-assembly--contig:-NODE-610-length-16005-cov-5.200025_pt1 | contig 16005 bp, 14 predicted proteins | sample MGYA00238137_ERZ651772 | MGnify/ENA primary metagenome ERZ651772 (study PRJEB26903, sample SAMN06264699) | marine metagenome | isolation source: Columbia River Estuary | place: USA:Columbia River Estuary... | reverse complement strand
ATTTGGAACTTTCACTAGTGAAATAAAATCATTTACAACATTAGAATAATGACAAATGGCACTAAACCATAGGCATATCTTCTTCTTTTAATTCAGCAACTTCTAATCCACGTAAGTAGGTTAAACTAACATTTAAACTTGAGTGCCCCATTGCTTTTTGTAGCTTGGTTAATGACCCTGTTCTTTTAAAGATTTCTATTGCTCCAGAATGCCTAAAAGAGTAAATCGTTATACCTTGTTCAACAGATGGATTAGCCTTCTTAAAACGCTTCCAAAGCGTGTTAAAATAGCTTCTATTATAAGGCTGTATTCTTCCTGTAAAGATGTTTAGATTATTGTCTGATTTTACAAGCCCTAATTTGGGTACAGGAACGACTCTATTGCGTTTAGATTTCACTTTACTACCAGACAGACTTATGTGTCTTAAATCCTCACTAAAATCACCCCATTTAAGTAATCTAATTTCTTGATGTGGACGTAATAAACAACAATACGTAAGAACACAACACAGGTACAAATCGTAATTAAACCTCTTAATAGTTTCAAGTAATTCTTTTACATTCTCAATAGGCTTATGCAAAGTTTCTGTTTGCCTTCTGCTTTTGAGTTTAGAGGGCTTTATATCAAAGTCATTTTCATACAGATAATTGACAAGTACATTAACGTGCCTTCTTGTTGTATTAAAGCTGGTATTATTATGATACCTTAAAGACAAGGAATCAACATATTCAGGTGAGACATAACCTTTAGAAACCAACTGCTCACGTAAACATCTTGCTATCGCTTTAAGTGCTTTTATATAAGACACAGACAGGTTTTCTGATAGTTTTCTTTCAATCAAATAATCAAAGAACTCTAACTTGTTTTTAGGTCGTTTAGTGAAGCTGTAATTGTTAGAAACAAGATAATCGTAAACCTCTTTTGCGAGGTTAATGGTTTCATTTCTTCTATACTTTAATGGAAACGTATTGGGATTGGTTGAAGAACCTATCTTTTTACCACTAAACATCCTTATTCTTTTGTTGTTTAGCTTAAAATCAATGTAATATAAACCGTCGTAACGTTTACAAACTTTTGGATATGAAATACTTTTTTTTGGCACTTATTTGGCAATTAATTAAACATCTATTAAATGCTTAACATCACCCTTTGTGAAATACCAGATAGAAATATGTAGTGGAGAAGATGGGATTCGAACCCACGACCTCTTGACTGCCAGTCAAGCGCTCTAGCCAACTGAGCTACATCCCCAAATATTAAGTTATATGATGGCCTTATCTCCTCTAACCTTTGTACTTAAACGTATTGCATCTTGAACATCATAAATGAAAATTTTACCATCACCTACTTCTCCATCTGAACCAAATTCTAGAATTGTGTCAACACATTTCTCTAAATTCTCGTCACTAATTACACAAATTATCATTGTTCTGTTTTGTAATGCCAAGGATTGTTCAGTCCCACGATATATTTTTGTATAACTTTTTTGTAATCCAGTTCCTGAAACTGGGATAACGGTAATACACGGAATATCTATATTTTTTAAACCTTTCTGAATAGCTTTGAGTTTTGAGGGTCTTATTATTGCTTCAACTTTTTTCATAATTTTTTATTTTTAATTATTCGAAATTGGAGTATGATTCTAAACCAAATGATGCTGCATCAATTCCAACTCTTTCTTCTTCAACCGAAATTCTAACTCCTGCTGTTTTTTTAATCAATTGCATTACAGCGTAAGTAAAAGTAAAGGAAAAAATAGCAATTACTGAAACACCTTTTAATTGCACTATAAATAAAGCTGAATCTCCTGTAATTAATAATCCGTTTTCAGTTGCGAATAGTCCAACAGCAACTGCTCCAAAAAATCCGTTAACACCATGTACTGCAATAGCTCCGACAGGATCGTCTATTTTCATTTTATCTATTATTTGTACTGCTACATCTACTAATACACCAGCAACTAAACCAATGATAATGGCAGAATTTGCATCAACGACATTACATCCGGCAGTTATTGAAACCAGTCCTGCTAATACTCCGTTTATAACCATTGTTATGTCAATCAATCCATATCTAAATTGTGTATAAATCATTGTAGAAATTCCTCCCGCAGCAGAAGCTAAAAAAGTATTTGTTACTACTTTTCCAATAAGATCCCAATTACCAACAGCTCCTAAAGTTGATCCTGGATTGAATCCAAACCAGCCAAACCAAAGAATAAAACATCCTATAGCAGCTAAAGGAATATTATGTCCAGGAATTGAATTTGCTTTCCCGTTTTTTTGATACTTTCCAAGCCTTGGACCTAAAACCATAGCAGCAGCAAGAGCAGCAAAACCACCCATTGCGTGTACAGCAGCAGAGCCAGCAAAATCATTGAATCCAGAAACTGATAACCAGCCGGAAGGATTCCAAACCCAATTTGCTACCATAGGGTACATTATTCCACAAAAAACAAGTACTAATATAGTGTATGACCATAATTTCATTCTTTCAGCTAATGCGCCAGAGACAATTGAAATAGCCGCCACTGCAAAACCTAGTTGAATAAACCAAAAAAGCTGGTTTGACACTGTTAAGCCTAGACCAAGATCATTTTCAGAAATTCCAATATCAAAAGCAAACCATCCGTTTGAAGATCCATAGGCAATTCCAAATCCAACTATATAAAAAATAATACCTCCAAAAATAATATCAATAAATACTTTAGCAATAATACTCATTGCGTTTTTTGACCTCACAAAACCTGACTCAAGCAAAGCAAATCCACCTTCCATAAAAAAGATTAATGCTGCACAAAGAGCTACCCAAACCGTATCAATTGCATTAGTTATTTCAGCTTGATTTTCTATAATCACACTATCAATATATCCCATAATTAAATTGTATTTTGCTCGAATCTAACTAATTAATTGATTATTAATAAGTTAAAATATAATAAGTGTATTATTATTATTAATTATGTAATTTTTGCTATCAAAAATTTTTGAATTAATAATTTTTAATCTTTTCAATTAATAATCTAATAACAGTTTAGTCTTTTTTTAAATTGTATTTTAGGCAATAGTGAAAGTCAAAACAAACAAACAAAAGTTCTTAATTCTAGCTCTTCTAATACTTTCAGGAGAATTTATTTATTTCCTTCCCTATGTATTATCCAGAGTATTTAGACCCACATTTTTAGACGTATTTCAATTAAATAATTTTCAGTTAGGGAGTTTGTTTTCAGTATACGGAATAGTAGCGCTATTATCATATATATATGGAGGAGTGATTACTGACAGATATTCTCCAAGAAAATTAATGTCATCAGCTTTATTTTTAACTGCTCTTGGAGGACTTGTTTTAGCTTCTTATCCATCTTATCAAACATTACAAATCTTGTATGGTTACTGGGGATTTACAAGTGTATTTTTATTTTGGGGAGCAATGATAAAAGCTACTCGTTTATGGGGAGGAAATAAAAATCAAGGCAAAGCATTTGGTTTTTTAGATGGAGGAAGAGGAATTGTAGCTGCATCAATGGGTAGTATTGGAGTATTTATTTTCTCATTAATATTAACCACTGAAATCGAATCATCTTCAGTAATTGAACGACAAGAAGCTTTTAAATACGTGATATTGTTTTCTTCTTTTATGGTTGCCTTCATTGGACTACTAGTTTTTGTTTTTTTAAGAAACAATGAAGATAAAAGTACAAATACGAAGTCTTCTTTAAATTCAATAACCAATATTAAACATGTTTTACAAAATCAATCAATATGGCTCTTGATGATAATAATCATGTGTGCTTATGTTGGATATAAAGTAACGGACATATATTCATTATACGCGTCTGATGTGATGCTTTATGATCAAATTGAAGCAGCTGAAGTTGGGGCAGTACAATTATATTTACGACCAGTTGTATGTATAATTATTGGGCTTTTAGCCGATAAAACCAAAAACATGTTTTGGATAATTTTTGGATTTATAATTATGTTAATTGGAGCTTTAATTTTTTCATCAGGACTAATTCAGCCTGAAATGAATTTTATATTTTTCTTTTCTTTAATAGTGTTAGCAGTTGGAACATATTCCATAAGAGCATTATATTTTGCAGTTTTAAAAGAAGCTAATGTTCCTTTTGCACTTACAGGAACAGCAGTTGGACTGATTTCTGTTGTTGGATATAGTCCTGATATTTTTGCAGGGCCAATAATGGGATATTTATTGGATACATATCCTGGTGTTGTTGGACATCAATACGTCTATTTAATGTTAGTAGTATTTTCCGTAATAGGTTTAATAGCCTCATTACGATTTGTTAGATTAACAAAAAAAACTCCTTAATTTATTTTAAGGAGTTTTTTTAGTGTTTTGGATTAATTTATTAATTACTCAGCAGCATCTTCAAACGAAGCAAAGAACCCGCCTACATCAAAATAGTCTCCACCAGCCGAAATTTTACCATCAGTAAAATCCATAGTATGGTATGATGTAAGACTAAATGCTTGACCATTTTCTGCATGAACTCCAGTCCACGTGCCATAAGTTCTAACACTTCCGTCTAATTTCCCAGTTTCTGCATTAACGCCAGGAAGCCAATTGTCAGCTGTATACAATATATCGTCTAACATGTTTTGGTATACTTTTAGCGCTTCAACGTGTTCAACTTTCCCATACTGATCTGCACCATACATTGGCGGTTGCCAAAGTAAATCGTCATGAAGCATTTCTGTCTGAGCTGCAATATCATCATTTCCGTGAGCAAGCATAAAACTTTTTGCAGTTTCAACATTTGCCTCAAATTCAGGGTTTTTGTCCACAGGAGTATTACAAGAAGCAACAATAAATAATAATGCTAGAATAGATAGTTTAAATAATTTTTTCATAAATAAATAAGTTATAGGGTTAATTTAAATAAATATACTAAATAAACATATTTACTATATTTATTCATATAAAAATTAATATGAAACTAATACAAGAATTCAAGGAATTTGCTGTGAAAGGAAATATGATAGATATGGCAATTGGTATAATTATAGGAGCCTCATTTAATAAAGTAATTGATGTATTAGTAAAGAAAGTTTTATTACCACCCCTTTCTTTGCTTTCAGATGGAATAAATTTAGAGAGTAAAAAAATAATACTTAGAGAGTCTCAAACTAATAGCGAAGGTGAGTTTTTGATTGAAGAAGTGGCCATAAGGTATGGACAGTTCGTAGAAACCTTTTTAGATTTTTTAATTGTTGGATTTACAATTTTTATGGTGGTTAAATTTATAAATAGACTTAATAAAAAAGCTGAGGATCCAACTGATAAATCAATATCTACTCCTAAAAACATTCAATTACTTATGGACATGAACTCTTTACTAGAAGAGCAAAATCGTATTTTAAAAGAAAAAAAATAAACTATTCTATTATTGAATCATACACAAGGCCTCTAAATTTATCAGCTAACTTCAATTTATAAGTTTCGAAAGATTGTGTCATGTATATGTAAACCATATTTTCTTTGGGATCAACTCTAAAATAAGTGCCAAACATTCCACCCCAACCAAAAGTTCCTTTTGATCCAAATTTAGTTTCATCCTCTTTTACAACTTCAAATCCTAATCCAAAACCTTTCTTTTTCCCAAAAACTAATTTTTTGTATTTAAGACCTAAAGAGTGATCTTCTTTCATCAAATCCAGAGTGCTTTTTTTAATTATTTGCTCTCCATTTGAAAATCCATTGTTTAAAAGCATCACGGAAAACTTAAGATAATCCTCAGTTGTAGAGAGTAACCCACCAGAACCATTTAACAAAATTACTTTGTCTTTAAATGGAGAATTAGACTTATTATCAAATGACACAAGTTCTTTGTTCTCTCCAACCACATATAAAGTTGTCAATCTGTCTATTTTATTTTTTGGAAGTTCAAATGAAGTGTCATCCATTTTCAAAGGATCAAAAATATTCTTCTTTAGAAAGACATCTAATTTTTGCCCAGATAAAACCTCAATTAAATAACCGCAAATATCAGTTGATGAGCTATACCACCAAGTAGTCCCTGGCTCAAATTTTAAGGGAGTTTTTGCAGCATCTTTAGTATATTCTTCTAAGTTCATATTGATGACCTTTCTGTAATCCTCAGGCCCTTTAAAATTTAGACCTGCAGAGTGTCTTAATAAATCGATTACTTTAACATGATTTTTTACAGGCTTTGTTTTCTTTCTTTTTTTAACTGTTAAGTTTTTGAATTCGGGAATATATTTATAAACAGGATCATTCAATTTAAATTTTCCTTCTTCATATAACTTCATAAGTGCAAGGGAAACAATAGGCTTTGTCATTGACGCTATTCTAAAAATATCATCACTTTTAAGCTCATTATTTTCTGAAATATCTGAACTACCATAGCTATCAAAATGAATTAGCTTTCCATTTTTAACAATTGCAGTTTGGATTGCAGAAAGTTCATTATTGTCTACATAGCTGTGCATTGCCTGGTTTAAAAGCATTAATTTTTCAGATGAAAATCCTTGTGATTCAGGAGAAGAAATTTCAAAATTTGACTGAGCATTTAAAAAAATACTAGTAAATAATAAAAAGACTATTTGCAGTTTGTATAGAGAGTTTTTTAATAACAAAATATGAGGTTTAATATTGTCCTAAAATTTATTAAAAAAAAAGCACATAAATTCAATTTTTAATATATTTTTGCCGGAATTTTTTAATTAAAGTATACAATGAAAAACCAGGACAACGGAAACGCTCAATTAAATTCTCTAAGAAATGATTTTAATGATAGAATTGGAACTAAATCATATTTAGGCAGAACTAAAAGAGTTATGTGGACAGGCGTAAGAAGATTTAGAAGTATTTAATCTATTTATCAAGTACCCATTTTTTTGGGACTCTAACAAATACATTTTTTGTGTAGTTGTCTTTTTCAAAAAAAAGACCTATGTCTCCATTCTTTAGTTTTGTCATTGAGGAATATGCTGAATTTCCCTTATAGATTGTTTTATTATTTTTCCAGCTCAACCCTTGATCATAACTGATACTTAATGAAAGGTTTTTTCTTTCATTTGAATCAAAAGCATTGGAAAATAAAAGCAATTTTTCAGAACTTATGTTGTAATTTATTATACTCGCATTACAAGCAGGATCTGACAAGTCTTTATTTTCAAAAGAAAGCCAACTTTTGCCTCTATCTTTTGAGATATGAGAATATCTGAATTTATTTGAGTTTACTCTGGAATTTACAAGCCAATCTCCATTTGATAGTTCAATGATTTTAGACTCATCACCTGGTTTTAAGGGGTAATCAATTAAAAACCAGTTCTTTCCATGATCGTTGCTTCCAAAAACATGTGTTCCTTTATTTAAATTTACTAAACAATGTAAAAGAATTCCGTCTTCAGATTGTATTCCTCTTCCTGATGTGATGAACATAAAATCATTTTTCCATTCTTTTTTAGTTATTTGATCTGTAATATCTTTAGGGCTAGACCAACTTTCCCCGTTGTCATTACTTTTAATAACCATAAATCTGTAGATGTCTTTAGCCTTATCAAGGTTCATGTAATTATAAAAAAGAAAAATATCTTTAGTTTGCCTGTCGACTATCATTGAAGGATCGGATGCAGATTCACCAATTGGATAATCAATAATTCTTTCAATTTTAGTCCATGTTTTTCCATCGTCATAACTTTTTCTAAGAACTATATTTATATTTCTGTTCCACTTTAAATCTCCACACGTGTTATTGCGCTCATCAATTGCAGCAATTAAAATTCCATTTGTTGAGGTAACAATTGAGGGGATTCTGTAGCATGCTATTTCAGAGTTTAAAGAACTATCAAATAGATTTTCAAAAATTAGTTCCTGAGAAAAACTTAATGTTCCAAATAATAGAATTAAAATTTTGAATAGATATTTCATTTTTTGATTAAGATGTCAATTAATTTACTTCTTACATTATTTTCATAAAACGATTGATTTTCTCTACTGGGATAAACTCTATTTGTTAAAAAAACAATTGTTAGCTTCTTGTCGGGATCAACCCAGAACATTGTTCCAGTAAAACCCGTATGTCCAAAACTGTTTTTAGACAGATTTTTATTTGGATATTCTCCGTATTCAATACTAGAATAAGGTTTATCAAATCCTAATCCTCTTCTAATAGGGCTATTTTTAAAAGCATATGATGTGAATTTTTGAATAGTAGACTGTTTAAATATTGGATTTTCTGGCTCTAAAGTATTTAAAAGAACTCCTACACTTTCCGCATTTCCAAAAAGGCCAGCATTTCCAGAAATACCACCCATAAAACTTGCAGCTTCATCATGGACATATCCATGAACTAGCCCTTTTCTAAATATCGAATCATATTCTGACGGAGCGATTATTTCTTTTTTAAAGTTTTTTGAAGGATTGAATGTTAGACTAGATTTATTATTTAAAAATGTTTTTTTAAAATAACTTTCAAAATCATAGCCCGAAATCATATTTATTAAACTTGGAACATAAAAAAAGAATAATCCAGAATACTCATACAAACCTGTATTATTTAATTTAGATTTTCTAATTCTCTTAAAAATTTTTTTTGAATATGTGTTCTTCAAATATAAATCATCAGTAATTTCTATTGAAAACCGTTTGTTTTTTTTATTTCTAATAATAGATCTTTTTAAATCGCCATTTCTTTTCTTAACAAAGTTTTGATGACTGATATATGGAATCCAACCACTTGTATGACTTAAACTTTCAAACATTGTTGTGTTTTTTTTGTTTGACCTCTTAAGTTTAGGAAAATAATAAGAAACTTTTTCTTCAAGGTCTAGCTTGTTTTCATCATATAATTTCATGATTGACAATGTAGACGCCAACACTTTTGTCAAAGACGCTAAATCATAAATATGGGTATTATTTACTTTATTAATGGAGTCATAAGTATGATATCCGTAGGACTTATTTATTAAAACGGAATCGTTATATTTTACATAAAGTTGAGCTCCTGGAAAGTTTTTTTGAGTTATACTAGAATTTATTAAACTATCGATTTCTAGAGACTTGCTCGTTTGTGATTGTGATTTAAAAATAAATAAAGTCAACAATAAAAAAATTTTAAATCTCATTTATAGTCGGGATTAAAGTTTCTTTGTCACCTGCTAATTGTTTTTCTTTGATTAGTTCATGGTGTAATTTCAAAATCTCATTTTTATAATCTGGGTTATAAAATTCATTTTTTAACTCTAAAGGGTCTTTTGTTAAATCATAATATTCCCAAGCAGTTGCAGATTTAATTTTACTTGTATTCTTTTTGCCTAATCCTTCACCATAGAAATAAATCAATTTATTTTTTTCACTCCTTATACCTAAGTGAGCAGGCCTTACTGGACTGTGTTCCCAGTACCTATAATAGGTAAACTCTCTTCCTTTGTAATCCTTGTTTGATTCTAAACTTTTTCTAAAACTTTTGCCTTGAAATGATTTTGGCGGCTTGATTCCCGCATAATCTAAAAATAACGATGGAATATCTAAATTTAAGATCATATCATCAATTCTTCGAGCTTTTAAAATTCTTTCTGGATAACTAATTACAAAGGGCATTCTCGATGACTCTTCGTACATCATTCTTTTGTCAAAAAAACCATGTTCTCCCAAAAAATAACCTTGATCTGAAGTATAAACTATTATTGTATTTTCAATTTGATTAGATTCTTTTAAATAGTCAATAATTTTTTGAAGATTATCATCAATTGATGCCGCACACCTCAAAAAATCTTTTACAAATTTTTGATAAGAGTAAGATCTAATTTCTTTTTCAGACATACCATCTACTGAAAAAGGCATTCCAGGGTATTTAGTATCAGAATTATGATTTTTATTTTCGGAATAATTTATCCACCTGTTGGTTAAAATTTCAAGTTGCTGACCACTAAAACTTCTGCCAGAGTTAGAGGGTATAAAATCATACAAAGATTCTGGCTCAGGAATATCAATATTTTTTAAATATTCATTATGTCTTTTAGGATAGTCAAAAGGCTCATGAGTTGCCTTGAAGTGAGTCATAAGAAAAAAAGGTTTTTCAGATCTTCTTTCTTTGAGCCATGTGATAGTTGAACTGCCTATCACATCTGATGAAAATCCAGCCTCTTTAACCCCTCCTTTATAACCATCCTCCCAATTTTCTTTAGTTTTAAAAACAGGATTATTGTACTTGCCTTGTCCAGGCAATACTTTATAATAATCAAATCCAGAAGGCTCTTTTTTTAAATGCCATTTACCAACTAAAGCGGTTTCGTATCCGTTCTTATTTAAAATTTTTGCAATATTAAGACTATCCGGACTTAGATGATCTCCAAGTGTGTAGACTCCGTTTTGATGACTATATTGTCCGGTTAATATTGAAGCTCTACTAGGAACACAAATAGAATTTGTGCAAAACATGTTATTCAAAACAGTACCATTATCAGCTAGATATTTTATAGCATCATTTTTAACATAATTATCTAAAATACCATCATAAATACCCCAAGCTTGGGAAGTGTGATCATCAGCCATAACAAATAAAATATTTGGCTTTATTTCGGGACTATTTATTTTACATGAGTTAATCGAGTAAATTAACCCTAACAAAATAAAGAGTTTTTTTAAAGTTTTAATAAATGAATAAAACATAAAAATATGTGTAATAAATATTTAAATTAGAAAAAAAATTTGATCCTGTATTAAAATGAGTAACATTAAGCTTTTTTTTCTAGTTTTTATAATGAGCTCAAACTTTATATTATCCCAAGACATGGAAAATAAATTAGCAAACGAAAAAAGTTTATACTTAAAGCAACATGCTACTAACCCAGTAAATTGGTATCCATGGGGAAATCAAGCTTTAGATTCTGCAAAAAACTCTGATAAATTATTGTTAATTAGTGTGGGATATTCATCATGTCATTGGTGCCATGTTATGGAGGAGGAAAGTTTTACTGACAATGATGTCGCTCAAGTTATGAACTCCAACTTTGTTAATATTAAAGTTGATAGAGAAGAAAGACCTGATTTAGATGAAATATATATGAAGGCGTTGGTTTTAATGACAGGAAGTGGAGGCTGGCCAATGAATATTATAGCTCTTCCAGACGGAACTCCAATATGGGGAGGAACGTACGTTCCTAAAACGCAATGGATTCAAGTTTTAAATCAAGTTAGCGGATTTTATAAGACCAGAAAACCAGATGTTTTAGAATACGCAAATAGTGTAAGAGAAGGGGTTAAAAAAGAAGCTCTAGTAAAGCCTTCTCCAAGAAATGAGACCTATTCTACCGAGCTTCAAATTGAGCTTGCCGAAAAAGCATTTAAATATTCTGATAAAATAAATGGAGGAATTGGAAATGGACAGAAATTTCCTTTACCCTCTATGTTAAATTTCTTCTTGAGATTTTCGAATGAGTACAGTAATCAAGACATGAAAGATTTTGTTTACACAACTTTAATGAAAATTTCTAGAGGAGGAATAAATGACAGGATTGATGGAGGATTTCATAGATATACAGTTGATAACACTTGGCATATTCCTCATTTTGAAAAAATGCTTTATGATAATGCTCAGCTTTTAAGCATTTATTCTAATGCGTTCAAGGTCTTTAAAGATGAGCGTTTCAAATCGGAACTTTACAATATTCACAGGTTTTTAGAATCTAAAATGACTGGTGAAGACAACCTTATTTATTCAAGTATTTCTGCAGATACAAACTATAAAGATGGAACAAAAAGTGAGGGAGATTTTTACGTGTGGGAAGCAGAGGAGTTAAAGAAAATTTTAAAAGACGATTTTAAATGGGTTTCAGAATACTACAACATTAATCAAACTGGATACTGGGAAAACGACAGGTATGTTTTTTACCAAACTATTTCGGATAAAGAATATTGTGAGAAACAAGGCGTTAATTTAACACAGTTCAATAAAAAACTAAATAGAGTTAACTCTTTATTAAAAATTGAAAGAGAAAAAAGAGTTCATCCTATAATTGATTCCAAAATAATTTTTTCATGGAACGCTTTAACAATAAGGGGATTAGTGGACAGTTATAAAACAACAAAAGATCCTGTTTTTTTAAATAAAGCTCTTTTGATTAATAATTCATTATCAAAAAAAATGATTGATAAGAACATTATTCAGCACACTAGCAGCAGTGCTGCTGAGGTTTTGTTTTTTGAAGATTATAGTTACTACATTGATGCCCTAATTGGTCTATATGAAATTACTTTTGATCAAAAATACTTGCAATTTGCAGATGAATTAGTAGTCTTTTCTAATGAAAAGTTTAAAGAAGAATCAGGATTTTATAGATTTTCAACTAATCAAGAAAACTTATTTGCAGACTCATTAATAAATCTTCAGGACGGAGTTACGCCTTCTGCTAATTCTGTAATGAATTTTAATTTATTTAGACTTGGACATTTTAATGGAAATAAAAATTATTTGTCACAATCCAAAACAATGATTAATAATGTGAGCGAAGTAATTAAAGAGAGAGTTACCGATCATTTATTATGGCTAAATAACTCACATAATTATTCTCAAAAGTTTTATGAAATTGCAATTTCAGGTAAAAATGCGCTTGTGAAAGCTAACGAGTTGATGGAAAAATATTTGCCTAATACAATAACGGCAGCATCTGACACTGAAACAAATTTTTATTTACTTAAAGACAGGTATTTTGAGGACGAAACTTATATCTACGTTTGTGTAGACAACACGTGTAAATTTCCAGTTACTTCAGTTACCGAAGCCTTAGGTTTAATGAAGGATTAGTTGAAATTGACCACCAAATTTTTGAAGGACTCTTTATAGCTTCCCCCAATTTTGTAAGGCAATTTATTGATGTAAGCATTACTGCCATCAATTACATCAATTTTATCAATTGCCGCAGTGGTAGAACGATGAATTCTAATAAACTTATTTCTTGGCAAAGACTCTGTGAATGAAGTGAGAGTAGTGTGTACAATAAAGTTTTTGTTTTTAGTTATAATTTTTATGTAGTCTTTTAGACTTTCGATAACTAAAATATCATCATAATTTATTTTTACATTAAGCTTGTTGACTCTTACAAAAATAAAATCAAGATCTAGGCTTTTTTCTTTTCTAGATCTGGTTATCAACTTATAGGCTTTATTTACAGCCAACTCAAATCTTTCAAAAGGTATGGGCTTCATTAAATAATCTACGACATTTAAGTCATAGCCGTCAAGCGCATATTCTGAGTGGGCACTTGTAATTATAGTTTTTGGAGGATTCTCTAAGTTTTTTAAAAAACTAATTCCATCAATAAAAGGCATGTTAATGTCCAAAAACATTAAGTCAACTTTTTCTTTTTTGATAGAGCTTAAAGCATCATTAGCGTTTGGAAAAGTTCCAATACAATCTAAAAAATCAATTTTTTTAATAAAATTTTCAATTACTTTAATTGCTAGTGGTTCATCATCTAATATTATACAATTGATCATAGTGTAACTTTAAGGTGTGCAATATATTTATTTTTTTCTTTAATTATATCTAGACTGTAAAAATCAGGCCCATAATTTAACTCAAGTCTTTTTTTAAGGTTAGCAAGACCTATTCCTCCAATTTGTGCTTTTATTTTTTTTGTTTGTTTTTCAAATGAATTTTCAACACGAAAGTCTAAAAGATTTTTTGTCGCTTTCAAATCAATGTCAATGTATCCATTTTTAGTTGAGTTTCTTGCCCCATGTTTAAAAGCATTTTCAACAAGAGGAATTAACATTAGCGGCTTGATCAGTACTTTTTTTGTTTTTCCATCAATTTTGAAATTTACTTTAAGAGCTTCATCGTATCTTAATTTTTCAATATCAATATAATCTTTGATGTGAGAGACTTCATTTTTTAGTGTTTGAAATTCTTTGCCAGTTTCGTATAAAAAATATTTCATTAAATCAGAAAGTTTCAAAATTAAATCAGGAGCTTTATCAGACTTGTCAATAGTTAACGAGTAAAGATTATTTAATGTATTGAAAAAAAAGTGAGGTTGAATTTGAGATCTTAAATATTTTAATTCGTTTTCTAATAGCATTTCAGATGTAGCAGCTAAATATTGTCGCTGTTTAGTCCAGTCGATGGCTAATTTTATGGCTGTTACAAAAGCAACAACATAAATTTCACCCAAGATTACGGTAATCGCATAAGAAAGATCAATTCTTGTAGTTAAACCAGCATATTCAGGCATTACATCTCCACTTGAAAAATAATAAGCAATTTGATATTTCAGTACAAGGGTAAGCCCCAAGCTAATCACAAGAAGAGTAAAAAAATCAATAATCTTTCCGTTAAAAAATTTTGGAAGCAGATAAAAAATAAAAAGATAAGATAAGCCAATATGAAATGGAAACTCCAACAAGTTAGATTTAAAGGAATAACTATAATCATCATAAAAACTCCCCCATCTTACGGTGTTAAACGCAAAATAGGCCAGCCAAAATATAATTTGACTTGAAACAGGAATTGAAGAGATTTTGTTATAAGTAGGGTTTGTAAATAACGATCTTTTACTAGTCTTCATTTTGATTACTTATATAAAGTTTGTGATTAAAATCACTAATTGTTAAATTAGAAATCACTAATTTAAAAATTCATTTTTTAAAAATTATTAAAACAATGAAATTTATTAAAAATAATATTCTAAAAATTTTCTTTGTATTTACATTGTTTTCCTCATGTCAAACTAAAGACATGGTTGAAACTCCAAATGTAATTTTTATTCTTGCCGATGACTTAGGGTTTGCCGACCTGAGTTCTTATGGCTCAAAAATGATTAATACCCCTAACCTTGACTTGATGGCTAGCCAGGGAGCGCTTCTTAATTCTTATTACTCAACTCAAGCTGTTTGTTCAGCTTCAAGAGCTTCGATATTAACTGGGAGCTATCCTAACCGAATTGGGTTTAGTGGAGCTCTTGGTCCTAATTCCAAAAAAGGAATTAATCCAAGCGAATTCTTAATGTCTGAAATGTTTAAACAAAAAGGATACAATACTGCAATCTACGGAAAATGGCATCTTGGAGATAATAAAAAGTTTTTACCTACAAATCATGGCTTTGATGATTTTTTTGGAATTTTATATTCAAACGATATGTGGCCTTTTCATGCAGAATATCCAGATAGTTATCCAGACTTAATGCTTTATGATTACGATAAGCCAGTTGAAGTACTAACTGACCAATCTGATTTAACAATGGAATTGACAAGAAAAAGTATTTCATTTATAGAAAAAAATAAAAACACTCCATTCTTTTTATACTTAGCCCACCCACAACCTCATGTCCCCTTGTTTGCTTCTTCAAAGTTTAAAGGCCGATCAGATCACGGACTCTATACAGATGTAATTGAAGAAATTGACTATTCTTTAGGGCAAATAATGGAAACATTAAAGAAAAATAATTTAGATAAAAACACAATAGTTGTTTTTACATCAGATAATGGTCCTTGGCTTTCTTACGGAGATCATGCAGGCTCAACAGGTATATATAGAGAAGGAAAAGGAACGACGTGGGAAGGTGGACAAAGAGTGCCTTGTTTAGTTTGGTATCCTCGTGAAATAAAGCCGAGTACAGTAATTTCAACTCCTTTTATGGGTATTGATTGGCTTCCAACTTTTGCAAAGCTTACCAATTCTAAACTGTCTGAAAATAAAATAGATGGAAAAAATATTTGGAAAAATTTAACTGGAAAAACTGAAGCTAATCCTCACGAAGCATTGTTTTTTTATTATCATAAAAACAGTTTACATGGAGTTAGGTATGGAGATTATAAAATGTATTTTCCACACAGATATAGGACTTTAAATGGGAGAACAGGCAGAGATGATGGATCGCCAATTAAGTATGAATACGTGAATCTTATAGAAAATGAGCTTTATAATTTAAAAACAGACCCGTCTGAAACTATAAACATTATTAATGAAAACCCAGAATTAGCTAAAAAAATAATTGCCTTAGCTGACATTAAAAGAAA
>ENA-OWNS01000606-OWNS01000606.1-marine-metagenome-genome-assembly--contig:-NODE-606-length-16089-cov-2.943230_pt1 | contig 16089 bp, 15 predicted proteins | sample MGYA00238137_ERZ651772 | MGnify/ENA primary metagenome ERZ651772 (study PRJEB26903, sample SAMN06264699) | marine metagenome | isolation source: Columbia River Estuary | place: USA:Columbia River Estuary... | reverse complement strand
AACAAGTATTTTCATCAACTTAATTGCCTATGCAATAGGCATTCATCTTGACCAAGACTGGAGAGTTGGCACGCTAGGTTTTGTAGCCATGATTATTATTATAGTTTTGGGTATTAAAAATTTTAAATCTGCAAATAACAACCTTATAACTTGGGGGCAATCTGTTAAGATTGGTGTTGGAATTTCTATCATAAGTGGTTTAATTGGAATCATTTATAATTTAATTTTTATTAATTTTATTGAGCCTGATTTCATGAATCTTTTGATGGAAAAACAGGTTGTTGTGTGGGAAGAATTAAATATGACTGAAGAACAAATTGAATCTTCGAAATCAATGATGGAAAAATTTTCTAGTCCAGCAATCACCTCAGCCATTGGTATCATTGCTGCTGCATTCTTTGGTTTTATCATCTCTGCTATCGCAGGAGCTATTATGAAAAGAACAGAAGAAGACCAATACTAGAAATTATTTTTAGTGTAAAGAATAGTTTAACTTTGCATAATAAATAATTAATCATGGACATATCGGTTGTCATACCTTTATTTAACGAAGAAGAGTCTTTAAAAGAACTATACGATTGGATTGCATCTATGATGCAGTCCAATCGGTTTTTATATGAGGTCATTTTTATAGATGATGGTAGCACTGATGCATCATGGAACGTTATTGAACAAATATCACAAAAAACAAGTAGTGTAAAAGGTATTCGTTTCCAAAAAAACTTTGGAAAATCACAAGCATTACATGCTGGCTTTCAAATTGCAGTTGGAAACGTAGTGATTACCATGGATGCTGACTTGCAAGATAGCCCAGACGAAATTCCTGGATTATATAAACTAATCACAGAAGGAAATTTTGATCTTGTCTCTGGATGGAAAAAGAAAAGGTATGATAATGTAATTGCAAAAAACATTCCTTCAAAATTATTTAATTGGGCAGCTAGAAAAACATCAGGTTTAGATTTACATGATTTTAATTGTGGCTTAAAGGCATACAAAAACATCGTTGTTAAAACAGTTAAGGTACGAGGTGAAATGCATCGATATATACCTGTTTTAGCAAAAAATAAAGGATTTTTAAAAATTGGTGAAAAAATTGTTCAACACCAAGCAAGAAAATACGGGGAAACAAAATTTGGTATGAGTAGATTTATCAATGGATTTTTAGATCTTATCACCATTTCTTTTTTATCAAAATTTGGTAAAAGACCCATGCATTTCTTTGGTCTATGGGGAACACTCATGTTTATATTTGGATTCATTTCTGCTGGATATTTAGGAGTTTCTAAACTCTATAAAATATCACAAGGAATGAAGGCTATTTTGGTTACAGACAACCCCTGGTTTTATATCTCTATGGTGAGTATGATATTGGGAACACAACTTTTCTTAGCTGGCTTCATTGGAGAACTTATTTTAAAAACTAAAGAGGTAGGTAAATACTATACAATCAAAGAAAAATTAAATTACTAATTCCATAAATATTGGATTTATAAGCAATGAAAAATATTATAGAAAAAGCAACATTATGGCTGTCAGATACATTTGATAGTGAAACACAACAAGAAATACAACAACTCATTACAGATAATTCTGACGATTTAACAGATAGATTTTATAAAGATCTTGAGTTTGGTACAGGAGGTATGCGTGGAATGATGGGAGCTGGAACCAACAGAATAAATAAATACACATTAGGGAAGGCTACTCAAGGACTGAGTAATTATTTAAAAGAATCTTATCCAAACCAAAAAATTAAAGTAGCCATCGCATATGATTGTAGACACAACAGCGATACATTCTCAAGATTGGTTGCTGAAGTATTGTCTGCGAATGATATCCACGTAGTTCTTTTTGAGGACCTTCGTCCTACTCCAGAACTTTCATTTGCTGTAAATGAATTAAACTGTCATGCTGGGATTGTATTAACAGCTTCCCATAATCCACCAGAATATAATGGATATAAAGTGTATTGGACAGATGGTGGTCAAATTGTTCCTCCCCAAGATAAGAGTATCATCGATGAAGTAAATTCTTTAGAATTTTCAGATATTAATTTTAATGCAAAACCTGCATTAATTTCTGAAATTGGTGCAGAGGTAGATGAGGCGTTTTGGAAAGCTTCCATTGAAAACGGAACATTTGACATACAAGGAAGAGAAAATTTAAAAATTGTTTTTACATCATTGCACGGAACCTCTGTAAAGTTAATTCCAGAAGTGTTAAAAAGAGCTGGGTATTCTCAAATTCATAGCATCAAAGAACAAGAAATACCTGATGGAGATTTCCCAACCGTAAAATCACCCAATCCAGAAGAACCTGAAGCCCTAGAAATGGCTACAAATCTTGCTGAAAAAATTGGAGCAGATATTGTTTTAGGAACAGACCCAGATAGTGATAGAATTGGAATAGCTGTCAGAGACACTAACGGCAAAATTAAATTATTGAATGGAAATCAGGCCATGGTGGTGATGACAGATTTCTTAATCAAACAATGGCAACAACAAGGAAAACTTAATGGAAAGCAATTTATTGGCTCTACTATAGTTTCTACCTCCATGGTAAATGATATTGCCAACAGTTATGGTGTAGAAACTAAAATTGGTCTCACCGGGTTTAAATGGATTGCTAAAATGATTCAAGATTTTCCAGAACAAGAGTTTATTGGTGGTGGTGAAGAAAGTTTTGGATATATGGTAGGAGATTTTGTTAGAGATAAAGATGCTGTAACGTCTGCATTACTAGCCTGTGAAATTGCAGCTGCCGCTAAATCAAAAGGAAGCTCTTTTTACGATACACTATTGGAACTATACACAAAGCATAGCTTTTATAAAGAACGTTTGGTTTCTTTTACAAAAAAAGGGATGGATGGAGCAGCACAAATCAAGCAAATTATGATTGATCTACGTAAAAATCCTCTAACTCATATCGATGGTTCTAAAGTAACTTTTGTAAATGATTATGACGCATCTACTGAAAAAAATATGAGTACTGGAGAAGTAAAAATTATGGATCTCCCTAAATCAAACGTATTAATTTATCACACAGAAGACGGAACTAAAGTAGCTGCAAGACCTAGTGGTACAGAACCTAAAATTAAATTTTACTTTAGTGTTCAGTCAAAACTAGACTCTGTTGAAAATGCCATTGAAAAAGAACAAGAATTGGATGCTAAAATTGATAGAATCATAAATGAAATGAATATTTAATGATTTACTTTAAAAAAATATTACGATATGCTATACCTTACAAGAGGTTTGCATTCCTGAATATTTTCTTCAATATTTTATATGCTGTTTTCTCTGCGTTATCTTTTGTTGTTTTAATGCCTTTATTTGAGGTCATATTTAAGACAGACGAAAAAATAGTGTATGAAAAACCTGTTTTTGAGGGCTTCACAAGTGGAATGGAATATTTAAATAATTATTTCAACTACTACGTTTCAACAATCATAGGTGAAAATCAAGAAAAAACATTACTCTTTGTAGTAATTTTAATTGTTGTGATTTTTCTATTAAAAAACATGTTTGGCTATTTATCTTTTTACTACATCACATTTCTTAAAAATGGGGTTTTAAAAGATATTCGTAACGATTTATATCACAAAACTATTTCTTTACCAATTTCCTATTTTTCTGAAAAGAAGAAAGGGGATATTATGGCCAGAATTGGGCCAGATGTTATTGAAGTTCATTATTCTTTTCTGTCAATTTTAGAATTGATTTTTAGAGATCCAATAATGATTTTGATTACCATTATCTCTATGTTATCTGCAAGTGTAAAGCTGACATTTTTCATTTTCATTTTTGTTCCTGTTGCTGGTTTTATCATTAACATTATTGGAAAAAATTTAAAAAAGACCTCAGATAAAGTACAAAGAGAGCAAGGGACGCTATTATCTTTATTAGAAGAGACTTTGTCAGGCTTGCGCATAATTAAGGGTTTCAATGCTGAAAAAGTTTTTCATCATAAATTTGAACAATCTACTTCTAAGTTTGAACAATTTTCAAACAAACTGATGATAAAAACACAATTAGCTGGACCGGTTAGTGAAATTTTAGGAATCATGGTTTTTTGTGTTTTAATTTGGTATGGTGGTAATTTAGTCTTAGTTGAAAAAACAATACCTCCAGCTGTTTTTATTCCATTTCTTGGTCTTGCATACAATATCATTACTCCAGCAAAATCAATATCCAAAGCTAGTTTTACTATTAAAAAAGGAAATGCTGCAGCAGAGCGAATATTGGCAATTCTAGAAACTGAAGATCCCTTACAGGATAGCAAAAATGCCATTCATAAAGAGGAGTTTACCTCAGAAATTGAATTTAAAAATGTGTCCTTCAAATATGAAGATGATTATGTATTAAAAGATTTTTCTCTAAAAGTCCCTAAAGGAACTTCAGTGGCCTTAGTAGGACAATCTGGTAGTGGAAAATCTACTTTAGCCAATTTAGTAACTCGTTTTTATGATGTAAATAATGGAAGTATCACTATAGATGGAGATGATGTTAAAGATATTTCTAAAAAATCATTGCTCGGACTAATGGGTATTGTGACTCAAGATTCTATTTTATTTAATGATACTGTTTCAGAAAATATTAAACTAGGGAAACAGGATGCTACTGAAAAAGAAATTAGAAATGCTTCTGAAATAGCGAATGCTCACGAATTTATAAATGAACTCCCAAAACAATATGAAACCAATATTGGAGATGGAGGTAATAAATTGTCTGGTGGCCAAAAACAACGAATCTCTATTGCTAGAGCAGTCTTAAAAAATCCTCCAATTATGATTTTAGACGAGGCAACCTCTGCATTAGATACAGAATCTGAACAATTGGTACAAACAGCTCTAGAAAAAATGATGAAAAACAGAACATCTTTGGTCATAGCACACAGATTATCTACCATACAAAAAGCTGATAATATTGTAGTATTACGCAAAGGAATCATTATTGAACAGGGGAAACACGAAGAATTATTAGCTAAAAAGGGAGAATATTTTAAGCTAGTAACTATGCAAACGCTACAGTAATGATTTTAGAAAAAATTATTTTCACTCTGTTATTCAAATGGAAATATTGGATCGCAATTCTTCATTCTAAATTTCTCAAAAAAAATAAAAAAAACAGCGCTTTCAAATCAATTACCTATGTTGCAAGAGAAGCAGATAAAGATTGGATATTTGGTGCAAAAGTGAGAAGACTTGCAAAATTCTCTGGATTACATAGTAGCACTTATTTTCACAATAGATTACGTGACTTACCTGACTCTGATGGATATTTTTTTGTATTTCATCAATACTTTTATAGAGCAATACGTCATAATCCGAAAATTTTAAATCGAAAAAATATTGTAATGTTTACGCATCCCAACTGGACCTTTTCTTTTTCAGAAAGTCATGTAATCTGGTGCTTAAATAAAGCTGATAAAGTTATTTGTTTAAATTCTAAGGTTCAAAAAGAGTTAATTGCTGCTGGATTAGATGCTGAAAAAACAGCGCTAATTCACATCGCTTCAGATCCTGATTTCTTTTATACACATGAACGAGAAACAGGTACTGTTGGTTTTTGTAGTGCATTTGGTGAGCGTAAAAACCCAGAAATGGTATATCAGTTGGTTAAAAATATGCCTGAAAGAAAATTTTATCTAATTGGTAGGTATTGGGAGAATTATGAAAGATATGATGAAATGAAAAAAATGACAAACTTCACCTATTACAATAATGAATCCTACGACACATATCCTGATTTATATAATAATATAGATATATTTATTTCTCCATCTACATTGGAAGGTGGCCCTGTTCCTGTATTGGAAGCCATGTTGTCTAATTGTTTTCCTGTAGCTTCAAAAACAGGATTTTGCCCTGATATAATTTCGGATGGCAAGAATGGATTTTTATTTGATATAGATGCAGATTATACAGAAGTAATACGACTTATTAAATTGGCAGACTCTAAGACTATAGATGTAAGGCAAACTGCTTTGGAACATTCCTGGAAAAACTGCTCCCAAAAAATTGATGCGTTATTTCAAGAGTAGATTACACAATTTTTAAACCAAGCTCCTCCCCTTTTTGAAGCATATAATCATAAGAAGCCTTGTAATCATTTGGAATTTCACCTTCTAAAATAGCTTCTTTAATAGCCTCTTTTAATTGACCAATTTCGCGACAAGGCTGTAAGTTGAAGGTTTTCATGATCTCCTCACCACTAATAGGTGGTTGAAAATTTCGAATATGATCTCTTTCTTCTACCTCTTTTATTTTTTCGCGCACATTTTGAAAGTTTTTATGATAGCGCTCAAATTTTTTTGGGTTTTTTGTAGTAATATCAGCTTCACATAATGTCATTAGTGCGTCTATATCATCACCTGTATCAAACACCAATCTTCTAACTGCGGAGTCTGTAACTTCTGATGCTAAAACAATAGGTCTAGAACTTAATAACACCAATTTCTGAACAAACTTCATTTTTGAATTTAATGGCATTTTTAAACGTTTGAACAACTTATAAACCATTTTAGATCCAACAAACTCGTGTGCATGAAAAGTCCATCCTACTTTCTTATCAAATCTTTTGGTAGGTGCTTTTCCAATATCATGAAGTAAGGCAGCCCATCTTAACCAAGTATCTTCTGTAGTTTTTGAAATATTATCAACAACTTCTAAAGTGTGATAGAAATTATCTTTATGTTTTTGCCCCTCTACTTCTTCAACGCCTTTTAAAGCAATTAATTCTGGAAGAATCATTTCCAATAAATTTGTTTTTTCTAATAGTAAAAAACCTATGGAAGGTTTTGTAGCGTCAATTATTTTATTTAATTCTACAACGATACGTTCCTTTGTAATAATAGCTAAACGAGATGCATTCTTTGTAATTGCTAGTAAAGAGTTTTCCTCAATTTCAAAATTTAATTGAGTTGCAAATCTGATTGCACGCATCATACGAAGCGGATCATCAGAATAGGTGATGTCTGGATTTAAAGGTGTTTTAATAATTCCTTTTTCTAAATCCTTTAAACCATCAAAAGGATCTAACAAGGTTCCATAATCATCTTTGTGTAAACTTATTGCTAAAGCATTGATTGTAAAATCTCTTCTATTTTGATCATCCTCTAAAGTTCCTTCAGAAACTTCTGGATTTCTACTATCTTTAGCATAAGATTCTTTTCTAGCCCCCACAAATTCAAGCTCCATATCTTTATAGACCAACATGGCTGTACCATATGTTTTAAATACTTGAACTTTTGGTTTATTTGGTAATAAAGAAGCCACTTTTTTTGCTAATGCTATACCATTTCCAACAGTTACAATATCTATATCTTTAGCGGCTCCTCTTTGTAAGATGTAATCACGCACATATCCTCCAATAACATAACTTTTTACCTCTAAAATCTCAGAAGCCTTGGTTATTATGGAGAAGATATCACTTTTAATAGCTTCTTTGTAGTTTTGATTCTGCATGAATTAAGCTCTTATTACTTCAATATCATTTCCAACTAATTTTAAAATTGTTGAAGATTTATCTGTAATTTTATCTTGCTCCAAATTTACTACATAATCTACGCCCTCCAAAATTGGTAGACTTATTTCTGAAAATGATTTTGGAGTAGACTCTCCGCTTATATTGGCTGATGTTGAAATAATTGGTTTTCCAAATTTATTGATGAGCTCTAAACAATAGTCATGAGATGGAATTCTAATCGCTATGGTATTGTCTGAAGCTATAGCATTGGCCGCTAAACCTTTCGGATTCTTGTATATAATGGTGGTTGGTTTGTTAGTAGTAGAAATTATATCAATAGCTTTTTGTGGAACCTTATGAACATAAGAACACAACATCTCTATAGAACTTACTAATACTACTAAACTTTTACTTTCTACTCTATTCTTTAACTTAAAGATTTTAGCAACAGCATCAATATTGGTAGCATCACAACCCAAACCCCATACCGTATCGGTAGGATAGAGAATAACATGCTTATTAATCAATGCTTCAATTGATTGATCTAAAATCTTTTTTGCCATCAAATTTTACTAAAAATTTTATATATTTTGTATCTACGGAACCATGAAATTAATCTTTTTTCTGGAACACCATTCGTTTTGATATACTTCTCAACTGCTTCAACCATTCGTTTTGCAGAATTTCCATCTGTGTATGGATGGTATTCTTTTAAAATTTCTAAACGCTGTTGTTTAAAAGGATCTTCTAATAAATTTTCAGCAACTCTTTTTACTAAACCACTAAACAACAACTGATTATCCCACTTTATAGCAAGAGAATTATTTTTAAATGTTATCACAGGCTTGTCTAAAAGAAGAAATTCATAGACAACAGATGAAGTATCACTGATCATTAAATCTGCAATTAATAAATACTTAATAATGTTGCGTTCTTCAATAAAAAGCACATTTTCAAAACTCATTGATAATTTTTTATAGGAGTCTATCAAGTCTTCAGCCATTAAATCGTGAAATTTAATCACAATAAGATATTCTTTACTTTTAGCTAACTCCTCAATTTGAGTTAATAAATGTGAGGCACTTGTTAATGATGGTGAAAATGTAGGGGCGTAAAGAATTATTTTTTTTGCTTTAGACTTTTTTAGTAATGTTAGTTTATCTGAGTCATATTTGTGTAGTTCTTTTCCGTAAACATCTAGTTTTGACCAACCTGTCTCTACCACACTAAAATCTTTGTGTTTAGAAGCCGCTTTTGAAAACCATCTCGTAAAATAAGGCCCTTGGGTTAAATACAAATCAAAATAACTACGAATTCTAAAATGTCCTTTTTTTTCTCCGGCTAAGCCATGAAAAACTTGAATTTTAACACCCCTGAGATAATGAGGAACTTCATTCCCAGGAACAAAAATAGCATCACTATTAAAACGAACTAAATCTTCAATTTTTGATGTAAATCTTTGATCTTGATATGGAAATTTCTCCAAGATAGCTGTTCTTACAAACCAAATGTATTCATACTTCTTTTCTTTTAAAACTTGCATGACAGGTTCTAAAATTCCAAAAGAATAAGGATTCATACAAAATAAAATAGTCTTCATAATTAGTAATTATACTATTTCATTAGCATTCTTTAAATCTTCTTTAAAATCTACTTCTATGCAATTGTATTTAGAAATATCTATCACCTTAAGTTTTAATTGATCATTAGCAATTGCCATTTCTAGCCCTTTTTCAAAATAATCATTGTCATCACATGTTTCAAGCTGATTAATAAATACATCTAGATCATTTGAGGAAATAAAATTGATCCCAACAGCTTCACCCAATCCATTTTTCACTTCTTTTGAAAGATACTGAACATACCCGTCTTTGAGGGTATATTTTACCTCTTCATCAGAAACACTTTGTGTGTTAACTGAAACAAATGATTGATTTTTGTTAATATCTTCTAATAGTAATGATAATAATTGATGGTCAAATACAACATCACCATTAAACCACAAAATAGGATTACCTCGATGTTTTTTTAATGCTCGCAATAAACTTTTGGAGGTATTTGTTCTATCAAAAAATGGATTGTAGACATAATTTACTTCTGGAAATTGCTCCATAATTAAATTCTTTTTAAAGCCTACCACAGTAGTGATATCATTTACATCAAAATAGGTTGTAATATTATTAATTTGACGTTGCATAATGCTTTTCCCATCTTTTAAGGGTGTTAAAGGCTTTGGAAAAGGATTGCCTAATCGAGAACCAATTCCAGCAGCTAGTATTATGATTTTCATGTGATGGTGTTGCTATTATTTTTTTTATTATTTAAATACCAAAGATTCATATACCTATCTAGTACTCTGTATGCTCTTATTTTTGATATTAAATACCCTGCATAACCATCTAAAAACCCCAGTCGGATGATAAAATGAATAATGAAAGTAACCAGAGGTTTTACAAATAAATGAAATAGCCTTACTTTCTGTCCTTTATCGTGTAATTGTTGTGCTTGAATTTGAGCATATAATTTTTGTTTAGTCATGTAATGATCAAAATCTCTATATGAAAAATGGTCAACTCTATTTTTAAAAAACCCAAGAGCTCCTTGTGCATTTATTGTTTCATGAACTTTGAGACCGTTATATCTACATTTACTTCTACGAAATAAGCGAATGACTTTATCTCTTTGACAACCTGTATATTTTATTTGTTTATCTCCAAGATAAAAGTTTCTTCTAAGATAGAATCCAACAAACTTTGTAGACGTTTCATCTATATTTAAAATTTCTTTTTTTAGCTCTGGAGTAACTCTTTCATCGGCATCTAAAATATAGATCCAATCATTTTTTGCAAGGTCAATAGCAAAATTCTTTTGTGAAGAAAAATCATCAAAAACACGTTGAATAATTTTTACATTGTGTTTTTTCGCAATCTCAACTGTTGAGTCTTGACTAAATGAATCTATCACAATAATTTCATCTGCAAAATCAACTGATTTTATAGAATCTTCTATATGAACTTCTTCATTTAATGTTGGTATGATTGCTGTAATTTTCATTTTTCTTATACAGCTACATCATATTCTCGTAGCGCATCATTTAAAGATGTTTTTTTATTGGTACTTTCTTTTCGTTTTCCAATAATTAATGCACACGGAACTTGATAATCACCCGCAGTAAATTTTTTAGTGTAGCTACCGGGGATCACCACACTTCTCTCAGGAACCAACCCTTTCATCTCAATGGGAGTATCACCAGTTACATCAATAATTTTTGTACTCATTGTTAATACTACATTAGCACCTAATACAGCTTCTCTACATACTCTAACTCCTTCTACTACAATTGATCTAGAACCTATGAAGGCTCCATCTTCAATAATTACAGGAGAGGCTTGAAGCGGCTCTAAAACCCCTCCTATTCCAACACCTCCAGACAAGTGAACATTTTTACCAATTTGAGCACAACTCCCTACAGTAGCCCATGTGTCTACCATAGTTCCTTTGTCTACGTATGCACCAATATTAACATAACTAGGCATTAAGATAGTACCAGATGCTATAAAGGCACCATGTCTGGCTACCGCATTTGGAACTACTCTTATTCCTCTAGATTCAAAATTTCTTTTTAGTGGAATTTTGTCATGATACTCAAATATACCCGCTTCTAACGTTTCCATTTTTTGAATAGGGAAATACAAGACTACAGCCTTCTTTACCCACTCATTAACTTGCCAGTCAGTTTCATTTGGTTCTGCTACACGGAGCGATCCAACATCTAACAAATTAACTACTTCTCTAATAGCATTGACAGTTTTATCTTCTTTTAAAAGAGATCTATCTTCCCACGCTTGTTCAATAATTTCTTGTAACAATTTCATTAAATTAATTATATTGAATTTGATTCAATTTATCAGTTAAAATATGTTACAAATATAACACACATTATAGCTCTTTATTGCGAAGATACATTTTTTAAACAAAAAAAAATATGATGTTTAAAATCGCTATTTTTGCATTAAATAAATAGGTATGCCTAGAATTTTAGCTATTGATTATGGAGAAATTAGAACAGGAATTGCTGTTACTGATGAACTACAAATTATTGCTTCTGGATTAACAACTGTTAAGACAGATGAGCTAATCAAATTTTTAATTGATTACACCAAGAAAGAACTTGTTGAATTGTTTATTATTGGAAAACCAAGGCAGATGAACAATACAGATAGCGAAAGCGAAAAACATATTCTTAGTTTTTTAAAACATCTTAAAAATTCTATACCTACCATACCAATTGTTAGGGTAGATGAGCGATTTACATCTAAAATGGCTGTACAAACAATGATAGATAGCGGGTTGAAAAAAAAACAACGAAGAAATAAAGGGTTAGTTGATGAGATTAGTGCTACTATTATTCTACAATCTTATTTATACAGCAAATAAGTTTTCTACATATTCCTTTCTTCGTATTTTTGCCAAAATTTTATAAACTTTATGATTTTACCTGTTGTAGCCTACGGAGATCCTGTTTTAAGAAAAGTTGCCAAAGAAATTGGGCCAGATTACCCAAATTTAAAGGAGTTAATTGCAAATATGAAACAGACCATGTATAATGCTAGTGGTGTAGGAATAGCTGCTCCACAAATAGGAAAATCTGTCCGTATTTTTATCATTGACGCGACTCCTTTTGCAGATGACAAAGACATCTCTGAATTAGAGAGAGATCAACTTAAAGACTTTAAAGAAGTTTTCATCAATCCAACTATTACTAATCAAGAAGGTGACGAATGGGCTTTTGCAGAAGGTTGTTTGAGTATTCCGGATATAAGAGAGGATGTTTTTAGACAAGAAACTGTAAGCTTTGAATATGTTGATGAAAATTTCGAAAAACATTCTAAAACATTAAGCGGTCTTGCAGCAAGGGTATTTCAGCACGAATATGATCATCTTGAGGGAATATTATTTACAGATAAACTCTCTTCATTAAAAAAGAGAATTTTAAAAAAGAAATTAGAAAAAATATCATTAGGAAAGATAAGCTCAAGCTATAGAATGCGCTTTCCAAATATAAAAATTTAAACACATATGGAATTCAATAAAATTATTTCAGTTGCAGGAAAACCAGGATTATTCCATGCGATTTCTCAAACAAAATCTGGATTTATCGTAGAATCACTTGTTGATAAAAAAAGATTTCCTATACCATCTACTAACAATGTTAGTTTATTGGAAAACATTGCAATTTACACCTATGAGGAGGAAGTACCTTTACTAACTGTTTTTAAAACAATGTATGAAAAAACAGAAGGAAAAGAAGCAATAAACCACAAAGAAAGTGGTAAAAAACTAACCTCTTTTTTCTCTGAGATACTTCCAGATTACGATGAGGATCGAGTATACACCTCGAATATTAAAAAAGTGATACAATGGTACAATATATTAGTATCCTCTGGTATAGACTTTTCTGTTGTTGAAGCTTCTGAAGAAAACTCAGAAACAGTGTAAATGAATTCAAGAAAACAGCAGTTAGCAGCTTTCAATCGTTTGTTAGACATCATGGATGATCTTCGAGAGAAGTGTCCTTGGGATAAAAAACAAACACTAGAGTCTTTAAGGCATTTAACCATAGAAGAGACTTATGAACTTGCTGATGCTATTTTAGAAAATGAGCTAAATGAAATAAAAAATGAGCTTGGAGATGTTTTACTCCATCTTGTTTTTTATGCTAAAATTGGGTCTGAAAAAAAAGCCTTTGATATTGGAGATGTAGCCAATGCAATTTCTGATAAATTAATAACTAGACATCCCCATATCTACGGAGATGTAGTAGTTAAAGATGAGAGTGAGGTAAAAGAAAACTGGGAAAAACTTAAACTAAAAGAAGGAAAAAATTCCGTATTAGAAGGTGTTCCCAAAAGCTTGCCTGCTTTAGTTAAAGCCAACAGAATTCAGGATAAAGTTGCAGGAGTTGGGTTTGACTGGGAAGAGCCCTCTCAAGTTTGGGAAAAGGTACAAGAAGAAATCACAGAATTAAATGAAGAGATAAAAAAAGGGTCTAAAGATTCTATAGAATCAGAGTTTGGAGATGTATTATTTTCGATGATAAATTTTGCTAGATTTATTGACGTAAATCCTGAAAATTCCCTAGAAAAAACAAATAAAAAGTTTATCAATCGGTTTCAATATCTAGAAAAAGCTGCAAAAAAAGAAGGAAAAGAATTATCTGAAATGACATTATCAGAAATGGATGTATATTGGGAATTATCTAAGAAAATTTTCAAATAGTATTCTTAGAGGAAAACTTATCTATGGAATTACAAAAGAACTACAGATGAATGTATTAACAACAATTAATTGTAAAGGTCCTTTTAGTGTCTATAGAGCTCAAATTGAAATGATTTGTTTATTAAAAAACAAAGGTGTTAATATCAAAGTAATTGGTTTTTTCAGCGACCAAATCAAACTATTTTTCGATAATAAAGGAGTTGCTAATTCTAATATCTTTCCAAAAAAATCTATTGACAAGCAATACATTAAAGACGTAAAAAATATTATTAAAAATGACCGTATCGATATTCTACATGTCTTAGATGGAAAATCTCTTAGAAACTGTGTTCTTTCAGTTAAAAAAGAAAATGTAAAATTAATTACCTACTTTGGGTCTGCTAGCTTGTATTGGCATGATCTAAGCTCATACCTAACCTACTTAAATCCAAGAGTTGATAAAATTATATGCAACAGCATTTATGTTTTTGAACATGTGAAAAAACAACTTTTTAAAAAAAATAAAAATAAAGTTGTTAAAATATACAAAGGATATAACCCTAACTGGTTCAAAGATGTTATTCCTTTTGATTTTAGTTCTATAGGAATACCAAAAGATAGTATTATTGTAGCTTTAGCTGGAAGCAACACTAAGAATAAAAGAATTACTGATTTTATAAATTCATCTGCCTACATAACAACAGATAAAAAAGTTCATTTTGTTGTTTTCGGAAAAGAAACTGATGCAACAAATCTAAACAAGTGTAAACATGCAAGTCCTGTAAAAAATAATATTCATTTGCTAGGTCTTCGCCCAGATGCAGTCTCCTTAATAAAAGGAAGTGATATCTATGTTCAAACCTCTATAAGTGAAGGATTTGGTAGAGCCATTAGTGAAGCTATGTGCGTAGCCAAACCCATTATAATGACTAACGCTGGCGGTTGTACTGAATTAATTGATGAAACTTCGGGAATTATTACTCCAATTAAAGAACCCGAGTTGCTAGGAAAAGCTATTTCTAAACTGGTGAATAATCCAGAACTAAGAGTTCAAATGGGAAATAACGCAAAAAAAAGAATGGATAAAGTATATCACATTCATGACACAGTAGAAGATACATTGGCGTTGTACAAGAAGCTATTCATACAATAAAAAAGCCACTTTAAAAGTGGCTTTTTTTAGTTAAATTTCTTGGCATTCTTTACTTTTTGTTTTGTAAGGGCAAGATTAATCACTTCATGCATCTCAGTTACATAATGAAATTTTAATCCTTTAAGATAACTTTTTTTAATATCTGCGATGTCTTTTTCATTTTCTTTACACAACATAATTTCTTTGATATTAGCCCTCTTTGCAGCAAGAATTTTTTCTTTAATTCCACCAACAGGAAGTACTTTCCCTCGAAGAGTAATTTCACCGGTCATGGCAAGCCTATTTTTTACTTTTCGTTGTGTAAATACAGATACTAATGAGGTTAACATGGTTACACCAGCACTAGGCCCATCTTTAGGAGTTGCTCCTTCCGGAACATGAATATGCACATTATATTTTTCTATAAGCTCTGAATCTATACCAAAATTATCAGCATTTGCTTTAATATACTCCATAGCAATGGTTGCAGACTCCTTCATTACCTTCCCTAAATTCCCGGTAATGGTTAACGCACCTTTTCCTTTTGATAATATAGACTCTATAAATAAAATATCTCCTCCTACACTCGTCCAGGCTAATCCTGTAACTACACCTGCCACTTCATTATTTTCATATTTATCGCGTTCTAATCTTGGAGCTCCCAAGATGGTTACAATATCTTCATTGGTAACAGCAATATTATACACTTCTTCTAAAGCAATAGATTTGGCAGCAAAACGAACGACTTTGGCTATTTGTTTTTCTAAACCTCGTACACCAGATTCTCTAGTATATCCCTCTACAATTTTTTCGAGTTGAGATTTTCCTATTTTAATTTCTTTTGAGGATAACCCATGCTCTTTAACTTGTTTAGGCAATAAATGCCTTTTAGCAATTTCTATTTTTTCTTCAATAGTATACCCTGTAACATTTATGATTTCCATTCTGTCTCTTAGCGCCCATGGGATTTGACCTAAATTGTTAGCAGTAGCTATAAATAAGACTTTTGATAAGTCATAACCAACTTCTAAATAATTGTCATAAAATGCTGTATTTTGTTCAGGATCTAATACTTCTAACATTGCAGAAGATGGGTCTCCCTGGTGACTTTGACCTAATTTATCTATTTCATCTAATACAAACACAGGATTTGAAGTTCCTGCCTTTTTTAAGTTTTGAATTAAACGCCCGGGCATCGCACCAATATATGTTTTTCTATGGCCTCTAATT
>ENA-OWNS01000601-OWNS01000601.1-marine-metagenome-genome-assembly--contig:-NODE-601-length-16253-cov-6.120920_pt1 | contig 16253 bp, 10 predicted proteins | sample MGYA00238137_ERZ651772 | MGnify/ENA primary metagenome ERZ651772 (study PRJEB26903, sample SAMN06264699) | marine metagenome | isolation source: Columbia River Estuary | place: USA:Columbia River Estuary... | reverse complement strand
TGAGCATGGAGATGAGCATGGAGATGAGCATGGAGATGAGCATGGAGATGAGCATGGAGATGAGCATGGAGATGAGCATGAGGGCGAAAGAATCTTCTCAACGACCGATTCAGACGTAGTCAATTTAGAAGGTTCTTATGTCGTTAATAATAGTTGGTTGAAACAGGTCGACTATTTCCTCCGAGACACAGACTACTCATTAACCGAGCAACACGCGGAAGAAGAGCACGAAGGAGAAGAGCACGAGGGAGAGGAGCACGAAGAAGAAGAGCATCATGAAGAGGGACCTACAGTGTTCTCCAATGACGCTCGTGAGTATGGTGCTATTTTTGATTTATCAAATAGCGAAATTCTACAAAAAATTGCAGTTAATTTTGTAGAGGAAGATACGGCCATCGTGGGTGAAGAGGCGTTCATGAATCCAACAGCCTCTGAAGAAATGACACTAGGGTACTACGTGAGTAAAGAAGTTGATTTATTTCATTTAGACTTTGGTATTAGACACGACAGGACTCGCCGGAAAGGCTCAGTTAGCCATGACGACCATGACGACCATGACGACCATGACGACCACGATGATCACGACGATGATGAAGAACCAACCGCTTTTACAAAGGACTTCAATAGTACAAGTCTTGCGGTAAGCTTGGGCAAAGAGATCAATGACAAGTTTGAGCTAAATGTCACCAGCGGTATTGTTCAACGAGCCCCTTCAGCAGTGGAGCTGTTCATGAATGGACCGCATCTGGCTACTGGAAGGTTTGAGGTGGGTAACCCTGATTTAGAGGCTGAGCGGTCAACAAACTTTGACATAACCTTAGGCTATGAATATGCAGGAGTTTTTGGCGCTTTCACTCTATTTCAAAATCATGTCAGCAATTACATTTACCTTGAGGACGAAACTGAAGAAGAGCATGAAGACCATGAAGAAGAACATGATCATGGTGGTTTAATCCTAGCGAATTATCTGCAGCAGGATGCTGACTTCATTGGCTATGAATTTGAACTGGGTACCGTTTTTGAGTTGGGTAATGGTGACCTTACTCTGACATTTGGCCGTGATTCAGTCACTGGAGATTTTCGAGATGAGAGCAACATTCCACGCATGACTCCTGATCGGAACATTTATGGGATTTCTTATGCCGCAAATGATTTTGAGCTAAATCTTGATTTAAAGGACGTCGAATCTCAGACAGATATTGGTACCAATGAAACTGTTACCAGTGCTTTTACAATGTTGGATTTCAACGCAGTAAAAACATTTGATATCGGTGGACAACGAACAGCGAGACTTTCTTTCTTTGCAAAGAATCTACTTGATGAAGTAGCTAGAAACCACTCTTCATTCGTTAAGAAAGAGGTGCCTCTGCCAGGGCGAAACATAGGAGTGAGGGTTCAACTAACCTTGTAAAAGGTTGCCACGCTGCTAACGGTCTCGGGTTTTTGTTGTTACTTCAAAAACTCGAGACTGTCCTCTATCACGAGGATCTGAGGCTGCGATCCAAGAGTCACCACTTCTCACTATTATTTGAACATCCCCATACTCAAATGAGTGAGGTTCAGACCGATATCCCCTCTCTAAAAGATCTGCAACAGTCGCTTTTGGGAGATACTGGCCAATGGTGAATCCGCTGTATGTAATGAGATCTGGTGGCACTAACTGATGATGAAACCGAGCAATGCCAATTGCTTCTTCAACAGACATGCCGAAATCCAAGATGTTGGTAATCACCTGAAACACTGTGGTAAAAATAGTTGAACCGCCAGGGGTACCAAGAACCATCTCAACCTCTCCACCCTTGAGGACGATAGTTGGAGACATTGATGACAGCATGCGTTTTCCTGGCTGAATTTCATTAGCTACGCTGCCCACTACACCGTAAATATTTGGTGTTCCGGGTTTGGCACTAAAGTCATCCATTTCATTATTGAGTAAAAAACCTGCACCACCGACCACCACGCCACTGCCATAATCCCAATTAATAGTATAGGTGTTAGAAACAGCATTGCCCCATTGATCAACAATTGAGTAATGGGTTGTATTGGGGGATTCTAATCCTGGGTTAACACTATCTAAGACCGAGATGGCTTTTGGGTTTACCTCTGCGGCTCTCCTAGCTAAATAATCATCATCAATCAGAGCATCAATATCAATATCAAAAAAATCAGGATCACCAAGATATTCGGCACGATCTGCAAACACTCTCTTTTCCATCTCAGCGACAAGATGAATATATTGAGCTGAGTTGTGCTCAACACCCTCAAAGAGCTCGTAGAGATCATCCTTCATCTTCAACAACTGAACGACTGCGAAGCCTCCGGAGCTGGGAGGGGGGGCAGATATGATTTCATAATCACGCCACCCAGCTCGCACGGGGGCACGCCATACGGCGGCATATGCGTCCAAATCTTCTAAAGAAATAAGACCGTTGCTCTTTTCCATTTGCTGGACAATAAGCGCAGCAGTTTCTCCACGATAAAAATCATCAGCACCGAATTCAGCTATACGCCGAAGTGTGTTAGCAAGCTCTGGTTGCCTAAATAAGCTGTCAGAACTGATGGAGTTAAAGTAGTCATTGAAGTTTGTTTTACCCTCAAAACGCTGCTCCATGCTATGGATACTTTCCACAAGTATTGGCGCAGGCATAAAACCTTTGTCAGCCAGCTCTATGGCAGGTTGGACGAGGTCCTTCCATGGCAACTGACCAAATCTTTGGTGAGCTTCCCAAAAGCCTGCCACCGTTCCGGGTACTCCGGCTGCTTGGCCCCCGATCAAGGTTATATTGTCGATAACATCGCCTTGATCATTAAGATACATATTCTTGTGAGCGGTTAGTGGCGCTTTTTCGCGATAATCAAGAAATGCAACTTCCTGATCTATCTTGATAGTCATGAAGCCACCGCCACCAATGTTCCCTGCATCAATAAATGTGACTGCCAGAGCAAAGCCAGCAGCTACAGCCGCATCAACCGCATTGCCTCCTGAGTTAAGAATATTTTCAGCAATTTCTGCACCATAGCTGTCAGATATCGCAACAGCAGCGTTACTCGATGAACTTTTTGTGGTTGCATCTACATTTGTTAAAGTTGGCGTATCAGAAGTCTGACAACCTGATACAACGAGAATTGTAAGGAGAATTACCCAGGGGTGATATAACTTATCAAGCATAGTGAAAGCTCTGTTAAACGCGCGCGATGTCGTTAGGGTTACTGAATGGTTTAAAACATAAGCACTCTTCGATGATAACTTAACATTTTAAGACCTGATTGCGAATGTATTTTTATGGCGATAAATATAGCAATTCGAGCTACCTCTGATATGAATTAGCGCCCTTAAGGAATGGCGTTTAAGACATTGCTTAATAAATTAGCCACTAACCCACCGGTTACCAAAAGAATAATAGTCAAATGTTTAAAAATCTAGCTCGTTTAGGCCTCTCACTTTGTGTTGCTATTTCTGCAGCTTCCCATGCGAAAGCTATGGAGATGCAAATGATGCCTAGCCACCACTCGCCCATTGGTATTATGGGCGATCATTTGGCTATGGAAGACAAATGGATGATCTCAGTGCGCCTCAGTCGCATGGCAATGAAAGGCAATCAGTTGAACGGCGATAGCATCTTGGATCAGGATGTTTTGCAGCAATCTAACCCCTATGCTTCAGCCCCTAACATGCCAATGCAGTTAAGTGTTGTTCCCCAAGATATGACGATGGATATGCTTATGGTGGGCGCCATGTATGCTCCTTCGGACGAACTGACCCTGATGGGAATGGTGATGTTTAACACTAAAGAGATGAGTCTAGCTACTTATGAGGGAATGATGGGTCGCAGTTATTTGGGTTCTTTTGATACATCATCGTCTGACTTATCTCAGACTTCATTGACCGCACTTTATAAGCTATATAAAACAACAAAGCATCGTGCCCATCTGCATTTAGGCTTTACTCAGGGCGTCGGTAAAAATAACGATGTGGACAAGGTTTTGACACCAATGAATATGCAGGCGGTTATGACTTTACCTTATGGCATGCAGAGCAGTGATCGCTCCCGAAGGCTTACCGTGGGTATAACTAATGTTTCTACTTTAGGTGGTTATCGGTTAGGAAATCAGTTGTTATTTGATACAGCGTTAGCTAAAAAGAGCTGGACTTATGGAGATCAGTGGAACGTAAATAGTTGGGTTCAGAGAGACTTTGGTCACGATTTATCATTTTCAGCGCGATTGCATTACAAGTCACAGCAAAGCATTAATGGCAGGGACGTTAGCATTATGGCACCTGTCCAGACGGCTAATCCTGACAATTATGGAGGACAGGTTGTTGATTTCGCCGTAGGAATGAGTGTGGCATCAAATATGTTCGGAGGAAACCATGAGAAGATTGGTATGGAATTAGTGCTGCCAGTAAAACAAAATAAGCGTGGGTTGCAAATGGAGAGTAACTGGTCGTTTATCTTGGGTTATGAAATAACTTTGTAGGCAATCAAGCAAGACACCTTATTTCTTAAAATCTGGCTGCCTATTTTTAAGAGATTCGATACCGGTCTATTTAACAGTTGGGTTTTATTCTGCTTCAAGATACCAATACACGTTTCGATAATTAGGCTTAAAGAGATGATTAATCGCGTTAAAAGTTAGTTGAATTATGTTGAAATGAATTAAATCAAGGCATATGATACCAGAAGAGGGTTCATCACCCATCGTTTTATAATATTCTCTCGGGAGAAACCAAATGAAATTTAGAAATACATGGCTCTTTAAGAGTCTGGCTCTAATTGCCTCTCCGGCCCTAATATTTGTAGCTTCTGCTACCTATGCTCAGGACGCCGTTGAAAGTGAAACCGTCGTAGCTGTTGAGTCAGACGCCGCTCAAGAAGAATCTAAAGTGTCCGTCGAAGAGGTTGTGGTCACAGGCTCTCGTCTGAAACGATCTACTTTTACCAGCATTTCGCCTCTACAGGTTATTACTGCTGGTATCTCGCGTGAGGCGGGCTTACTCAACGCTGCAGATATTTTGCAGACATCTACTTCAGCCCAAGGTCAGCAAATCGATCTTACTTTTAGTGGGTTCGTTTTAGACAATGGTCCTGGTTCGCGAACGATCAGTTTGCGTGGATTAGGATCTAGCAGAACATTGGTTATGGTTAACGGGCGTCGGATGGCTCCTGGTGGTGCAGAGGGTGCACCCTATGCGCCCGATATCGGTCAAATCCCTGCTGGTCTTGTTCAGCAGTATGAGGTTCTAACAGATGGCGCGTCCTCGGTCTATGGATCGGACGCTATTGGCGGTGTAACTAATATTATCCTGAAGAAGGACTTTGATGGTTTGACTATTGAGGGAGGCCTTACCGCACCAAAATATGATGGTGGCGATAACCAGACATTGAGCCTGACCTGGGGTAAGAACTGGGACCGTGGCCTTGTCGGTTTTGGTCTTGACTACAACAATACAGATCATGCTACCTATGGCAGCCGTCCTTGGATGTCAGAGTGTCGTAAAAACTATGAGATCGATACCGCCGGTAATTATCGTAGCCAAGACCTCTATTACGGGGAACGCTATGGTATGAAAACTACCGATTGTGTGCCTAGTGGTTTAGCTCGAAGAGTGTTCATTCCTGGTATGGCAGTTGGAAGCATTTATTACACCCCCGGTGTTAGCAACGGTGGTTGGAACAACTTTAGTGAGAGTGTTTCTCCGTACGGCAGTTTTGGTATTGACAGTGACGGCGATGGAATAGCTGACGTTTCATATTCTGAGTATTCATTGAATGGTACCGATTATGGGCAGAGTGGATACCTAACGCCTGACTACGAAACTACGTCTTTTATGGGTTTTGGTGAGTACACCTTTGAGGGCGATGCTAACATTACTGCTTATTTTGAGACTGTTTATGGAGATACTTCCTATGAACAGTTGGGTAGTCCTCCGCAATTGTTCCCTGATGTGCCTGCTAACAACCCATATAACTTGTGTAACCCGAACGCCGAGAACGGTGTTGATTGTGGTACTGCTCAGGATGGTCTCTGGACTAACCCTGCATACGTTGCACAGTTCTCTGAGTACTATACAAACTTAAACGGCTGTTATGGACTCCCTGCATCTATCTGTAGCCCAGCTGCCTTTGGCCTTTTAAGTGGTCCTATGGGTGCCATGGGTACTCTGCCGATCGTTTCAGTTAAAAATGATCGCTCTGCGTCCGACGCCACGTTTAAGAACCTTCGATTTGTAGCAGGTTTGAAAGGCGATATGCCAGGTATGGACTTTGGCAGTTTGTCAAACTGGTCGTTTGATGCGTATGTGTCTTACTCTAAGTCAAAGGGTGAGTCCCACCGCTATGGTATTCGTGGAGACCGATTAGATCTGTCGTTGGGTAACTACTCTTCCACTGACACTCCATGTGTCAACGACACGGGTGTATCAATGGCTGACGATACTGCTGCAGGTTGTGTGGCTGTGAATATGTTTGCGCCATCTTTATACCCAGCGGATATAGTTGGTGAGTTTGCAACTCAGGCAGAGACTGATTATCTGTTCGATAGTCGCGATTTCGATACAGAGTACGAGCAAACGATTTTTGCAGCATCGATGACGGGTAACCTCTTTGAAATGGAAGCTGGTCAGGTGATGGGTATTGTCGGGTTGGAGTATCGGAAAGATGAGATCAACTCGATGCCTGATGCTGTGGCTAGAGATGGTTTGTTCTTTGGATACTTCTCTGATGGGGGAGCTGTTGGTAAGAAAGATATGACTGAGGTCTTTGTTGAGATAGAGGCCCCTTTACTTGCTAACAAACCACTTGCCCAAGAGTTAACACTCAACGTGTCTGCGCGATTAACTGATGATGAGATTTACGGAAATAATACTACCGAATCTGTGAAAATTGGTTGGCGTCCGGTGAGCTCTCTTCTAGTCCGTGGTACTTACGGTACTGCATTTAGAGCTCCTAACCTAAGAGAGTTGTTCTTAGCGAATCAGACAGGGTTCAATACCATTGGTGATCCATGTTATGTCCCCGAGGAAGCGCTTGACGGGTTCACTAACGAATATAACGCTGCTAATGATCCAAGGGAGTCATACGTGCTTGACAACTGTCGCGCTAACGGCGTAGACCCTACGCTCGCTCAAGGATTTGGTTCCTACAGTGTTGAGCAGGCGACGGGAGGCTCTCTAACACTTGAGCCAGAAACGTCAGAGTCTTGGACCCTTGGCTTCTCATGGGAACAAGAGTTTAGCAACGATTTCGATTTCGGTGTTAGCTCAACCTATTATGAAGTAGACATTGATGACACTATTATTGAGCCGAATGGACAATATATTGTTAACGATTGTTATAACAGTCTGACAGGGGCTAGTGCCTTCTGTAGCCGAATTACTCGTGATTTCTCAGATCCTACAGACCCTTATATCACGTTGCTTGATAATGGATTCTTGAATCGCGACAACGAGAAAGCTCGTGGTGTAGATGTGAACGTTACGTTCGCAGATCAAATTGTGATTTCTGAGAAGCCATTTGATTTAGCTCTCGATATCACAGCACACCGTTCAATTGAGCGTTCTACGCTGTTTATTGACGATGAAGGAAACGAGGATTTCGAAAACTACGCCGAAGAGTGGGGTTTCCCAAGCTGGAAAGCAAACTCTACATTGAGAGTTTCTTGGGATAAGTGGAGAGTCCAGCTTCGTAGCAACTTTATTGCAGCCGTAGACCAAGACGTTTCTGGAATTGATCCATTCAGTGATATCAATGATAGCAATGGTACTGGAACTGCTGGTGATACTTGTTTGGGTGGTCAGGACGATCTGCTATGTCGGGATGTCGGATTCGCGAAAGACTACTTGGTCCATTCTTTATCTCTAAGCTATCAAGAAGATAACTGGGCTGTGACTGTTGGAGCAAGCAATATAATGGACAAGGCTCCACCACAGGTCGATGGAACTGAGATTACCTCCAAGAACAACGCTGCAATTGGGTATGGTTACAACATGATGGGCCGTACTATCTACGCTAACTTTGGCTATAGTTTTTAAATAGCCTCAGCTGCATAAGGTATATCGAAGAGCCCCCTCAACTATGTTGGGGGGGCTTTTTTGAGAAAGTGTTTATTTTGACGTTGAGTTTGTAATGAAAAGGTTTAGAGCAATGACAAAAATTAATTTATGGATATCCGTTTTTTTGATGATGGCAATATCTGGTGCAGCATTATCCAGTCAGGGTGAGCCCTACCCGCTAGAGGCTTGGGCAAAGAGGGCCGATATGCAACAAGTACGCATATCTCCTGATGGTAATCGATTGGCCCTTTTAAAGATCGTTTCAAATACGGGAAACCCTATTTTAGAGATCTACAATGCAAATGATCTTTCTGCTAGACCCTTTAGAATGAATGCAGATCCAATGGAAATAACGAGTGTTGACTGGATTACTGATGAAATCGTTGTTTTTTCTGCTAGAGATAAAGTAAGAGATAAGATTGACGGTTGGAATCAGGGTGTTTATGAGCGAGCACTCGGGTTACTTACTTTAAATAAAGATCCTAAAAAGAACAGCTGGAAAAAGATTGCAGCAAGTGATAGAGCAGAAAGCGGCAGTCTGAATATAGTAAGCACGCTTCCGACTAAACTAAATAAAATTTTGATCTCTGCTCGGAAAAGCATACCGGGAACGACGGGAGCAAGCGAGTTCGTTTCCACATACTATGAATACGATGTTAAAACAGGAAGACGTTCACAAATAACCTCCTCTGCAGGAGCGGTTAGAGGGATCAGTTTTGACAAAGATGGTGATCCTCAGTTTGGTAGTGGTTACGATGCTGGTAAAGATGAATATCTAACCTACTATAGAGAAAAAGGAGCCAGAAAGTGGGAGATAATTCATCGATCCCATAGGGATAGTTTTGAAGATTGGCGCCCTCTTGGTCTTGATCCAGAAGCTCCGGGTAATCTTCTAGTCTTGGGTAACAATGGTGATGATAAAACCGGTCTATGGTCATATAACCCAAAAACAAAAAAACACGAAGAGCTTATTTATCGACGTTCAGACGTAGATATTTTTGTACGGTCTCACACTAATCGGTTCACGAATGACGATGAGATTACTGCGGTTAGTTATCGTGATGGCCGAAAAACTAAATATGTCTGGTTTAATGGTGAAGAAGAAGCTCTTTATAACCAGTTACAGGGGTTAATCCCCAATTCAGATCGGTTGATTATTTCTCGTACTCGTGACCCCCAGGCTATGCTTGTCAGTAATAGCGGGCCTCGTGATCCTGGCACATACTATTTGGTAAAGAATGGGAAGATAGAGGTCTTCGGATCTACCTACCCTGATTTTGCAAGTGATCAGCTTGCTGATGTAAGAGGGATAAGTTACGAGGCGCGTGACGGTAAGCAGATTCCTGGTTGGATTACAGTACCTAATAGCAAGCCTCCATACCCTCTTGTAGTTCTGCCCCACGGTGGTCCATTTGTTCGTGAAGGATCTGGCTTTGACCCATGGGCTCAGTTACTGGCAAATAGGGGCTACATGGTTCTTCAACCTCAGTATCGAGGTTCTAAAGGTTACGGCACTGACTTTTATACTACTGCATTTATCAATGGTGGCCAGGGTGGTTATCAGATGCAAGACGATAAGGACGATGGTGCCTTGTATCTGGTGGAACAAGGGTTAGTTGACCCAGATCGCATGATGATGTTTGGTTGGTCTTATGGAGGTTATGCAGCTCTTATTGCGGCCTCTAGAACACCGCAGATTTACCAATGTGTTATAGCAGGAGCGACGGTCCCAAATACAAATCAGCAGGTTAACTATTACCGAAATCAAATGACTAGATTTGGCAGTGCAGGAATGATTGAGCAGATTAGAATGTGGGATGACAGTATTTCGCCCATTAAGGAAGTCGCAAAGGTTAATATTCCTATGCTAATCGTTCACGGGACGGTCGATCAAAGAACCCCCCCAAAGGCTGCGCGAGAGTACATTGCGGCTATGGAAGAAAATGGAAAGGAATTCAAGACTGTTTGGCTTGATGGGGCAGATCATTTTAGTAATACATTGTTCTATCGTCACAAAATGACTCTTTATACGGCCATGACAGACTATTTAAAGAACGATTGTTTCACTGACCGTGATGAAGTCGCTTCGAACTAGCGCTTTATTTTGCAGATAAAAAGCCGCCTTAAGGCGGTTTTTTTATTGCTTGCCCGATCAGTGATTCGTGCGTTAGGCTTTGATTCAGTTAATTTATTCGTGTTGAAGGATGTGAGACGTGACAAGTTATCTATTTTTAATGGGAGCTATTATTTTAGAGGTTGCGGGAACACTCATGCTACCGTTGACGCAAAATTTTTCAAAACCCATCCCGACAGTTGCCTTGGCAGTTTTATTAACAACCTCATTTTATCTTTTGACACACGCGGTGAAGGTTATACCTTTGTCGGTGGTTTATGCTACGTGGAGTGGAGTAGGCGTGTTCTTAGTAGCCATCATGGCTTACGTCCTTTATGGAGACTTACTCAAGTGGCCAGCAATTCTTGGTTTATTTCTAATTGTTGGCGGTGTGGTATTGGTCAACACCTTTAGCGTACCTCACGCCTGAGAATAAAGATTATTCAGCTCTCTGGAGGCTTTCATATTTATGTCAGATAAAACAACTTCAAAGGGATGGTTTAGGTCGGCCTTGAGCAAGCTTAATAGAGTAGTGTCAGAGGATATGTCTGAGTATGACGAAGACGCCGATTATGATACTCGAGTAAAGTTGCCAGAATGGCAGCTAGCCGCTTTAAAGAAGCGCAAAAGAGACCAGAAATGCCAACAAAAATAGTTAGTCAGGATTGAAAATGACGACGTGCCGCAGATCAAATTGCACGGGAAGTTCATCACCAACTGCAATATCAACGTGACTGTGAGTTAAGCAGGGTACAAGTTGACCATCGTTCAGAGCTAATTCATAAAGGTAGTTAGGTCCGAGGAAAGATTTAGAAACAATTTCTAGCTTCGTATCGGACGTATCGTCATATGCAATATCATCAGGTCGTACTAGTAATTTAACGGTATTGCCGAAGTCTTCAGGGAGCGTGTTAAGGGACAGGCTACCCAGGTTATTTCCCAATAAGCCTGCTGCATCAATACCCACGTTGATAACGGCACCTTTTCCAATAAAGTCCGCTGCAAATAGACTACCTGGTTTGTGGTACAACTTGTATGGGGTATCTACTTGCACAACATTCCCAGCATTGAGCAGTGCGATTTTGTCCGCCATAGCGAAGGCCTCATCTTGATCATGGGTGACCATGAGCGCAGTGACCTTGTTTTTCTTTAACAGCGATCTCACTTCAGCCGCTAACTGAGTTCGAAGTTCCGCATCTAGATTAGAAAACGGCTCATCGAGCAACAAAATTTGTGGATTTGGAGCTAATGCTCTTGCCAGAGCAATTCGCTGTCGTTGTCCGCCGGATAACTCATGAGGGAAGCGTTCTGCGACACTTGCTAAACCAACAAGCTCCAACATTTCAGTAATACGTAGGTTTTTTTCTTTACCTGAAAGATTATTGAGGCCAAAACCAATATTCTTATTAACATTTAGGTGCGGGAAGAGAGCAAAATCTTGAAATACCATACCCACAGCTCTATCTTCCGGAGCTTTGGTGTGTTTTGGTGTGCTGATAAATTCTCCATGCAGACTAATACTACCTGTCGACACAGATTCGAACCCGGCAATGGCTCTTAGCAAGGTAGTTTTACCGCATCCAGAGGGTCCTAGTAGACAGCCAATTTCACCCTCTTCTAAAGAAAAAGTAGCATCAGAAACCGCGGCCATGGCTCCATACTTGACGGTTACTTGATCTAAGATTAATTGGTTATTCATTGGTCGAGCGCTCATTAAGAATACTTTTAGTGATTAGTAGTACCGGCAACAGTCCAATTATAACAATTGCGAGCGCGGGAAGTGCTGCATCAATTAAGCGCTCATCAGAGGCGAGCTCATAAGTTCGAACCGCCAGCGTATTAAAATTGAATGGTCTCAAGATTAGCGTGGTCGGTAGTTCTTTTAACACTTCTACAAAGACTAATAAAAGCGCGGTAAGCAGGCTAGTTCGCAGTATCGGCAAATGGACACGGCTGAGGACCCTGGCGGGTGTTGCGCCCAAAGAACGAGCTGACTCGTCGATACTGGGCTTGATGGCGGTCAACCCAGAATCTACGGTATTGAGAGCAACAGACAAGAATCTAATGACATAGGCAAACACTAGGATTCCTATGGTGCCGCTTAACAAAAGCCCGGTGGGGTAGTTAAACCATGCTTTACTCAGAAAATCGATTTGATTATCGAGCCAAGCGATTGGGATTAGCACACCAACCGCAATGACCGTACCCGGAACTGCATATCCAAGGCTGGCAACTCCTACGGCGCCAAGCTCCAATCGTGAATTGAAGACTCTTTTTGTGTAGGCTAAAAATATTGCGATTATTAAACAACAAAGAGATGCCAGCGATGCGAGAGCAAAACTGTTAAAGAGTAGGCTTAAAAAGTTTCCGTTGAAGTTTTCCTGCAAACGGGTTGCTGCCCAAAGAGCCAACTGCCCTGCAGGGATGATGAACCCGAGAGAAACAATTAGAATCCCAATCGATAACGCCAGTGTTGCGCGCCAACCCTTAAGTTGCATACGAGCCATTTTTTTTTGTGCGGAATCATGATGGAATCGAAGTCGTTGCCGAGACCATCGCTCCGCCAGAATAAGAGCAAATACAAATAACATTAAGAATGCACATAATTGAGCGGCGGTAGTCAGATCTCCGAGGCCATACCAAGTTCTAAAAATGCCTGTGGTAAAGGCATTAACGCCGAAATAAGCGACCGTTCCATAGTCGGCGAGGGTTTCCATCAGCGCCAGGCTAACCCCAGCGACAATGGCTGGGCGGGCCATTGGGATGGCTACTTGAAAGAGAGTTTCCCAAGGTCTCTTTCCTAGATTACGACTGGCCTCAAGAACTGCAGTTGACTGTTCAATAAAGGCGACTCTGACTAACATGTAGACGTAGGGATAAAGTACTAATGAAAGCATGCAAATGGCGCCGCTGAGAGACCTTACTTGAGGAAAATAGTAGTCTCCATACTGCCAATCAAAGATTCCCCTCAGAAGGCTCTGAATGGGCCCAGAGAAGTCCAATATCCCTGTGTAAGTGTAAGCAATAATGTAGGCTGGCATAGCCATGGGTAGTAAAAAAGCCCATGAGAGAACCTTACGCCCTGGAAAATCACACATCCCCGTGAGCCAAGCGGCACTTACGCCTAGTATTAAAGTGCCAACGCCAACGCCAATCATTAGAATCAGAGAATTTGTTACATAGTCCGTTAGCACGGTTTCGAAAAGGTGTTGCCAGGCGGTTGAAAACGGTAGTAACAGGCTGGCAAATATAACTAACATCGGCAATGCAATAATTGTTGTGACAATCAATAAACTTGTGCGCCAACCGTGACCTGAAGGCTGTCCAGTGGAGTTCAAGGATGGCATTAGAGAGTTTATTTCCAACCCGCACGATCCATGGCTTTAATAGCCTCAGCATTGTTACGTCCTAATTCTGTGACGTTAATGGTGTCTGCCTTAAACGAACCCCACGATTCCAGAGTATTGCTGACTTGTACAGTATCTCGTACCGGAAACTCATTGTTGCGATCCGCGTACCATTGTTGACTCTCATCAGATGCCAAGAAACTGATAAGCTGTTTCGCTGACTCGATATTCTTTGCGGCTCGGGTGACCCCAATACCAGAGATATTGATATGAGTACCGCGACCTTTTTGATTGGGCCAGAATAGAGCTACCTTACTTGCTGCATCTTGTTGAGTTTTGTCACTGGATGAGATCATTGCTCCCAGATAGTAGCTATTGACGATTGCCACATCACATTGTCCGGCAGCAACGGCTTTGATTTGATCTCTATCCCCACCCGCTGGCGGGCGGGCGAAGTTACTTACTAACCCCGCAAGCCAAGTCTCAGTATCTGCCATCCCTTGAGAGGCGATCATGCCGGCTACCAGTGATTGATTGTAAATATTACTGGACGAACGAATACAAACTCTGCCTTTCCAAGTTGGTTCTGAAAGTGCCTCGTAGCTACTAAGTTCACTAGGTTGTACTCGATCTTTGGCATAAACCAAAACCCTTGCACGAACGCTCAGTCCGTACCACTGACCATCTAAGCTACGAAGATGAATCGGAATTTTATTATTCAGATCAAAAGATTCGACTGCTTGAAGTACCCCAGCTTCTTGGGCTCGATAAAGTCGCCCGGCATCAACGGTTAATAGTAAATCTGCTGGAGAGTTCATTCCTTCGCTTCTTAATCTTGTAAGTAGGGCGTCACCTTTACTTGTAACCATATTTACGTTGATGCCAGTCTTCTGAGTAAACCGGTCTAAAAGAGGTTTTATCAATGACTCTTGCCGAGCCGAATAAATGTTTACTTCATCTGCAATTATTGACTCTATTGGCGCAATACCTACTAGGCTAACAACTATTGTGGTAATAATGGTATGAAATAACGAGGTAGAACGTTGCATGAAAGAGTCCTTTTTGGAGCAAATCTATATGAGAACGGTTATTATTATCATTTACGCGAAAAAAGCAAGTCAGGTTTGTATCTTTGCTGAATAATCTACAACCCTCTGTTAGTCTAAACAGCTTGTAACTAGGAGTTAACTTGATGAATAATTTTTGGCCAGTGCGAGTTTTACGCTTTGTCTCAGTGTTTTTTATACTCTCAGTTTGTCTGGGAATGTATTTTTATCCCGGAGGTAACATACATAATCCAACTCAGGCAGGCTATTCTTTTACTCACAATTTTTTAAGTGATCTTGGGGGATATCATTCACATTCAGACGAGGTGAATTTTATTTCAGGATTTTTCTTCAATATGTCGATGTTTTTTTTCTCGGCAGTGGGAATAGCTTTTCTTTATATACGTGCTTTATTTCGCGAAGACCATATTAATACACGACTTTCGTTTGTCGGTTCTTTGTTCTTTTTTGTAGGAACTGTTTTTTTTGCGGGGGTTGGTTTGACACCCTATGATCTCTACCTTGATTTACATGTGTTTTTTGCTGTCAACGCATTTAGATTATTAGTGCCCGCTGCGTTGCTGTATTTGATCGTTTTACTGCGAAGCGAAGTAGATAACCGCTTCGCTTGGGTCACAGCTGGATACTTGCTCTGTGTTGTTGCCTATGTTGGTTACCAGTTATTAGCTGGAAATCCTTTTGACAGTTTAGATGAAATGGTCAGGCAGGCTACAATTCAGAAGCTCATAGTGATAGCTAGTGTAGTTAGTATATTCTCATTGAGTTTTGCCTTTCAAAAGCAGATAGACATCATTGATGCAAGATCTAAGAGCTGAGATGGAGAGCTATATTAAAGTTGGGCATAAAAAAAGGGATGCCAGTTGGCATCCCTTTTTCTTGTAGCGGTTAAGTCTGAATACATATCAAACTCAATTTTCTATGAACTCATTAACTGAGTTTTAGAAGTTGTAGCCAGCACTAACGTACCAGAAAGCACCTTCAATACCCATTGGCGAAGTCTCATAGTAGATCGCGCCAAGAACGTTGCCGGGAACACCTTCTGCCACTGCACCTGCTGAACCATCAATCTTCTCTGCTTCTTGATCGAAGATATTCTGAGCACCAACAGAAACGTTGAAGTTATCGCTTAAGTCATAAGTAACTTCTACGTCAACAGTCATTGCTGAATCAGCATTAGTACCAAACCAGTCAGCATGTACTGCATAGTACTCGCCGTAGTAGTTGGCTCTCACAAATGCACTAACCTTTTCCCACTGTTGGTCCATAGTGAAAGTTGCGCGATGGTTAGGAAGACCTTCTTCCAAACGCTTCACTTTGCTATCACTAGTCACATTACCTTGGTCTGAAACTTCGGTATCAGTGTAGTTATAAGCCGCACTAAAGTCAGTGCTTCCGCCCATCAGGTCAGCTCCGTAAGTAGCAACAATGTCGAGTCCTGAGGTCTCAGTGTTGAAGTCGTTTGTAAAGTAGTTCACTTCACCGATCAACTCAGCATTAGGAATGCCCGCAGCAGTCATTGCTGCGCGCTGAGCATCCGTTGGAGCTGCGTTACTGGTTAGTGCGATACGATCATCGACTTCGATGTTGAACCAGTCAGCTGTTAGTTCAACTTCACCTAAAGTGGCTACGATACCAAATGCAAAGCTCGTAGATTCTTCAGGTTGTAGTTGCTC
>ENA-OWNS01000599-OWNS01000599.1-marine-metagenome-genome-assembly--contig:-NODE-599-length-16260-cov-3.027622_pt1 | contig 16260 bp, 18 predicted proteins | sample MGYA00238137_ERZ651772 | MGnify/ENA primary metagenome ERZ651772 (study PRJEB26903, sample SAMN06264699) | marine metagenome | isolation source: Columbia River Estuary | place: USA:Columbia River Estuary... | reverse complement strand
TGTTCACTGACCACGTTTTGCTCCATAGACAGCACCTCAGCACCCAGAGCAACAAGCTCTTTTTCACACGCGGCGAGGCCCTTTAGATCAATATCAGTAATCACTAACTTGGCGCCTTCCTGCGCAAAGCGCACAGCAATAGCATGACCTAAACCCGGATTTGACGCAGCACCGGTAATAATCGCAACTTTGTTTGATAATCTAGACATAACAGGTTTCCTTATTTTTTTCTTATTACTATTAAAGGTTTATGACACCGACGCAGGTCACAAGATACACCCCCTAAAACTGCGTCGACACTATTCTAAAGCCAACTTATGCGCCGATCATGACGCAGAGTTAGATGGCATTCCAGCCGCCATCCACTTCCAACAAACTGCCCGTACTGAACGAAGACAAATCAGAGGCTAGGTACATAACACCATTGGCCACTTCTTCAGGCGTACCCATTCTTTTCATCGCATGTTTCGCCGACAGCACGGAGAGATCCTTGACCATACTCACCACCAGTGGTGTCGCAACGTTGCCGGGACAGATCGCATTGATACGGATATTGCGCTCCGCATAATCCACAGCCACCGTGCGCGTCAACCCAGCAACCGCAAATTTACTGGTCACATAAGGCGCAGCATTGGGGTAGGTATTGCGACTGGTCGCTGAGGCCATATTCACTATGCGCCCCTCCCCCTGCTTCAACATCTGGCGAATTTCTGCCTGCATACAGAGCCATACGCCCTTGAGATTAACCGCAATCACACGATCAAATTCCGCTTCCGTGACCTCGTGGAAGTTCGCTAAAGGCGATGCTGTGCCAGCATTGTTAACCGCGATATCGAGCTTACCGTAGCGCTCAACAATAGCGTCAACCATGGCAGACACATCACTCGATTTACTGACGTCGTTGCAAACACCAAAAACCTCGGCGCCAGCGGAACGCAGTTCTTCAACCGCCTTGTCGAGAGATTCTTGAACAATATCCGTCATCACAACCGTTGCTCCCGCATCGGTAAATGCTTTAGCGCAAGCGAAGCCCAAGCCCGCTGCTGCACCGGTGACAAGAACAACCTTACCGTGAAAATCAAATGTCATGCTGTCCAGCTCCGTCGTTTTTATTGTTGTCAATCAGGTCGCGTTGCCGCCATCGACCATGTAGACGCTGCCTGTGCAATAGCTGCTGTCGTCGCTGCCCAAAAACACCATCATATTGGCAATTTCATCAGGCTGACCATAGCGGCCCAGCGGCGTAACGGCCTCAACCATCGCCTTAAAATCACCCGCGCCTGCTGCCGCAAAACCATTCTCGATAGATTCCATCATGCGTGTCTCAACTGCGCCAGGATTCACCGTATTGACGCGTATACCATACTGCGCGCACTCAAGCGCAGCGCAGCGCATGAGGCCAATCACCGCATGTTTACTTGTGTTGTAAGCGGCGGTATTCGGCGAGCCCTTAACACCCGCGCCCGAGGAGGTGATCATAATGCTGCCGCCACCACCATCGCGCATCACTGGAATCACATAATGTAATCCCAACCAAACACCACGAACGTTTACCGCAAGCACCTGATCAAGGTTGGCAACATCACTATCAACGATAGAGGCAATCTTTCCCTCAATACCGGCATTGGCGACAAAGACGTCAACGCCACCAAAAGCGGCAACGCAAGCATTAACCATATTCTCAACTTGATCTGCCTGAGTAACATCAACCGCAACGCACGCACATCGCTCGGCGCCAAACTCATCCACCAGTTGCTGTGTCACCGATGTGCCGATATCTGCCAGCATGACCTTTGCACCCTCGGCAATAAACTTTCTCGATGCCGCCATACCGATGCCACCACCGGCACCTGTGATCAATACCACTTTATTGTTGAGCTTCATTGTTATGCCTTTTTTCGTTAACCGATTAAATCATTACTGCGAATCCCTTAAGCGGAGATTTCGCCCGCCGCCACCATCGCGTCAAATAACTCTGTGCCGCGAGGATTGCGACGCAGACACAGGCCACCATTGACCTGAAGATTCTCGCCGGTCATAAAGCATTCATCAGAGGCAAGGAATAAAGCCGCCGCAGCAATATCGGCACTGCTGCCAATTCGACCCAGCGGATAGCAGGTTTCAAACTCTTTGAGCAGCGCAGCACTGGTGAGAGCGCCAGCGGTCATAGGCGTTTCAGTTAAACCCGGAGAGATACTGTTAGCGCGAATACCTTTGCAGCCATATTGATTCGCCACACAGCGGATAAGATGATCAGTGCCCGCTTTAGTACCCATGTAAGCGGCATGATCATCCAACATAATTTTGGCTGTTGCTGAGGAAATCTGAATAATCGAGCCGCCGGTTGCGTCCATCACCTGAACCAGCTTTTGTAACCAAACAAATGGCCCTTTAAACTGCAGGTCGATCATTTGATCGAGATCGCTTTCTGAATTGTCTGGCAGGGGAACCAGAAGGCCCCACCCCGTTGAGTTGATCGCCACATCAACGCGACCATGACGCGCAACGATGGTGTCAATCATCGCGTCAATCGACGCTTTTTTGGTAAAGTCGCAGAGTACCCAGTCACCGTTTACTTCTTCAGCGATGGCGCGCAGCGCCGCTTCGTTGCGGCCAGATACCACCACCTTTGCGCCCTCTGCAGCAAAGCGTCGGGCCATTACCTGCCCCATATTATCTTTCCCTGCTGCACCGACAATAGAGACTACTTTTCCAGTAAAACGACCCATGACATTACCCCTCTTTAAGTGATTATGGCGCGCCGCATCGCAATCATGTAACTAGCTGCAGCTTTCTATAAAACAGACAAGCCTGTTTCTTTTTAAAAGATCATATTATCAAATCAAACGACCTGCAACATCTTTGTCCCGAATAAAGCAGCGGCCAACGTATGTCGGCCAAAAATCGGCGCTAAAAGCGACACAGGCAGAGCAGAGTGCTGCGAACGGATAAGGGGCGCAAAGGAAAACGGATAGGGAACTGTGTGGGATAAGCGTGCTAAAACTACTGCGGGCGCCGGGCCCGCAGCCAGAGGGGATTTACTTCTCGATTAAATCGGCATCGTTGTAAATATCGTAAAGAATCTCAGTAAGGTACGTCATCACATGTTTAGCCCGCACTTTTTTGCGCACTGACATATGGCTCAAGGCCATACCTTTCATCAGGAATTGCACTAGATCATGGGCGGCTTCCAGCCCTGCCAAATTTTGCCAATGGGGAAATACGGCCTTGGCTGTATCTAAAAACTGTTTTTCGAAGTCTTTCTCAACTGGCTCAATAATATGCCGCAATTCCGCATCTGTCCGCGACGCCGACAGCAGCTCTTGATAGGCTAAAAACGATGGGACATTTACGTAGTGCCAGGCGGCTTCTACCGATTCATTGATGGCCTTCAGGGTTAATTTTCGATTGGGATCATCGATATCGGCCATTACTTCGCGGTATTCGCTCAGCCGCAAAACATGCAAGTAGTCCACAACCGCTTTCATCACAGACATCCGCGATGGAAAGTGGTGCATCATAGCGCCGCGCGACAAGCCCGCGTAGTTGGCAATTAAAGCGGTGGTTGTACTGGCGTAACCTAATTCCAAAAGGCACTTGATCGTTGCTTCGAGGATCGCCGTGCGGGTCATTGCACTTTTTTCTGCCTGCCATCCCTTCTCATTGCGCTGCGGTCGACTGCTAGATGCTGACTTCTTACCCACTGCTTTCGTCGTTGTTCCTGAAACCACTTTCGATGCTCCATTCATTTTCTTGAGTGCTTTACCAATAAAAAACCATCATGAGATTTTTTTAACTATTTTGCACTCGCATGTTACCAGAATTTTGATTTAAAACAATTCACGTAAAACAATCAAGGCTGTTTTTAACAATAAAGGCGATAAAGGTTAGTTTGCTCGCAAATAAGTAGAGGTGGCGAATAAACTTTAGTCTATAGAAATGATTGGCTGCAACTCAATCAACCAGCAATCAATTCGACAGCCATTTTAGCAAGGGGCCTCACCAAGCCTTTCATCTGCCCTGCCTTATCGCTCGACGCATTGCCATCGAGGGCACGTCGACCAACGCCTTCAAGAATAGAGGCGAAGCGAAACATGCTGAAAATAACGTAAAAATTCCAACTTGGAATACCCTGCAAACCCATGCGCTGGCAATAGAGGGCAACGTACTCCTCCTCCGTGGGAATGGCCAACGCCTTTCGATCAACACCACCGAGTCCTGCAAGCACAGAGTCATTGGCCAGACGCAGCTGCATGCACTGATAAGCGAGATCCGCATAGGGATGACCCAGCGTCGACAGTTCCCAGTCGAGCAGCGCCATAACCTGTGGCTCCGTTGGGTGAAACATCATATTGTCGAGACGAAAATCACCGTGGGCCAACACCAGTTGGCCGTCATCGTCGGGCGTATTGTTTGGCAGCCACTCAATAAGCGTATCCATATCGGCAATCACTTCAGTCTCGGCAGCTCGGTACTGCTTGGTCCATCGATCAATCTGGCGCTGAAAGTAATGGCCCGGGCGGCCAAAATCGCGCAAACCAACAGCATCGATGTCAACTGAGTGCAAAGCAACCATGACGCGGTTCATTTCATCAAAAATAGCCGCGCGCTGAGCATTGTCGAGATCGGGCAGGGCCGGATCCCAAAATACTCTGCCCGCTTTAAATTCCATTAGATAAAACATGCTGCCAATCACCTCATCGTCCTCGCAGAGGTGATAAACCGCAGCCACCGGCACATCAGTATTGGCGAGAGCCGCGAGTACTTTAAATTCGCGATCAACGGCATGCGCGGACTTCAACAGCGCCCCCGGGGGCTTGCGACGCAGAACATATTGTCCCGTGGCTGTGGTGATTTTAAATGTCGGATTAGACTGGCCGCCGGAAAATTTTTCAGCGACTAACGGCCCTGTAAAACCAGGGACATGGCGCTCAAGATACGCGGCTAATTTTTCTGTATCAAAATCAAAGTTTGACTGCATCATTTCGTCCTAGCGGTTTTTTGAATTAGGCTTTTTCACCGGAGTAGCGTTCAATAATCTGCTTACCCAAGGCCATCTGATGAACCTGATCTGGGCCATCAGCCTGACGACACCAGCGCGCATAATTAAACGCCTCGGCCATGCAGTAGTCTTCGGTCAAACCGCCAGCACCGTGCATCTGCATGGCGCGATCGATCACGTTCTGGATCAAGAGCGGTATGGTTGTCTTGGTCGCAGCAATCATATCGACAGAAGCTGGCACGCCCTGCTGATCAATTTTATGGCAAGTCTTTAGAACAAGAAGGCGCGCCATTTCTATTTCTGAAAACATGCGCGAAATATCTTCGCGCACCGATTGATGCTTGCTCAGCTGGCGACCAAAGGTGGTGCGCGACACGGCGCGCTTGCAAGCTAACTCCAGCGCCCGCTGACCGGCGCCAATCAGACGCATGCAGTGGTGCATCCGTCCTGGGCCAAGTCGCCCCTGGGCAATCTCAAAGCCGCGGCCTTCACCGAGCAATACGTTCTCTAGGGGCACACGGCAATTTTCAAAGACCAGCTCAGCGTGACCAATAGGCGCGTCGTCATAACCCAATGTGGTCAACGGCCTGATCAATCGCAGACCCGGAGTACCTTTTGGCACCAGCACCTGTGTTTGCTGTAAGTGACGATTCGGATTACTGGGATCGGACTTGCCCATGACAATAAAAATACGCGTGCGTTCGTTCATAGCGCCGGTGATAAACCATTTCCGGCCGTTGAGCACCCACTCGTCGCCATCTCTTACAATGCTGGTTTCGACATTGGTTGCATCACTGGACGCCACTTGGGGCTCTGTCATCGCATACGACGATCGAATTTCACCGTTCAACAGTGGTTTTAGCCATTTATTCTGCTGATCCTTGGTTGCGTAATTCATAAACACTTCCATGTTGCCTGTGTCCGGCGCGTTGCAATTAAACACCTCTGGCGACCAAATCACCCGCCCCATTACCTCACACAAAGGCGCGTACTCTGCAAAGGTCAACCCGCCGTGGTCGCAGTATTCTTCATGAGAAGGCGGCACAAAAAGATTCCAAAGCCCAGCCGCTTTCGCTTTCGCCTTCAACTCTTCCATCAATGGAAGCGGGGCGAAGCGGTTTTCTGCCGCATGTAGCTGTCGGGCGTAGGCCTCTTCATTGGGGTAAATGTGTTGATCAAAAAAAGTGTTCAGCCTTTCCAGTAGCTGCTGAGATTTTTCACTGTTTTGATACATATTGATTCTCCTTTATAGCGGGACAACAAAAATATTACGCGACTCGTCAATCAACGCGACAAGATGCAACGTGCTGCACGGTGGGTTTAAATATGAACTGGCGTGGATGTCTCGGCGACGTTAAGCAAGCAACTGAGCAATGGAGTGTCTGGCACGCGGTGTCAGCGGCATTATAGGGTTTTCAAGCACATCATCAACATCAATTATCCAACAGCAAGCCATAATTACACTCTATACTGCGGATAATCGCGGCCTATGTCGAAATCAATATCTCTCCAAAATATTCTCTTGAGTGGCCCTGCTCAAGCCTATTCAGGCCCAGAAATGGATCAAAACTCCGCCAGAAAGCACGCGCTGGGATTTTTTGTGCGCTCGATCAGAAAACCTAATAATTTTTAGCAAAAGGTATTTTCTTGCACTAAAGTAATTCCGAAGTGAGGCAAAGGCGTCACTGACATCAACCCATTTATAAGGAAATACTTCATGATTAAGAAAACCCTCATCGTTGGCGCACTTAGCTCCATTGTTTCATGGTCTGCATTAGCGGCCGACAGCCCCCTTTCTTATAGCCACGCTGGTGTCGGCTACTTGACAGGCGATATTGCGGATGTCGATTTTAGCGGGTTTGGCATTTATGGCAGCCACGCCTTGAACGACTCTTTTTTCGTGATTGGCGGCTACACCTCTATTTCATCCGACGATAAATTTGAAATTGAGTCAGGCTCAGGTGAAATTGAGTCAGGCCCAGGTGAAATTGGGTCAGGCTCAGATGATATTGAAGCAACTCAATTTAGTATTGGCCTTGGCTTCCATACGCCGATCAGCGACGCAATAGACTTTGTCGCGACATTGTCTTATGCCGATGCTGAAGTTGAATTTTTTGACTTCACGGAAGATGGCAATGGTTATATTCTGTCCGCTGGCGTGCGCGCTAAGCCAACTCAAGAAATCGAACTGCAAGCATTTTTAAACTATGCAGATATTGAAGATGGCAGCGAAACAGGCTACCTGCTCGGCGCTCGCTACTTCACCATGCCAACACTATCACTTGGCTTGAATTACGGGTCTAGCGATGATTTCGATTCGTTTTCATTCGATGTTCGCTTTGACTTCTAACCCGTCAGCTAACCCCTGATGGAAAAAATCCAGCTACAGGGACCTCTGTAGCTGGATTGCTTTCAAGATGCGCAAGTTGCTGAAACAGCTCAATCCGCCGACTCCAGTTACTCCTGACGCTGCAATGGAATAGTATTGGCGCTGCGCTCGACGCTATTATCAGGATTCAAGTAGACCAGTTTAGGCTTGTATTCAGAGGCTTCTTGCTCAGTAAAAAGGCCATAACTGGCAATAATAATTCGGTCGCCCACTTGGCACTTCCGCGCCGTCGCACCATTCATTGAAATAATTCCCGAGCCCGCCTCAGCGACAATCACATAGGTGGTGAACCGCTCACCGTTGGTCACATTGTAGATATCGATTTGTTCAAATGGCTGCATCCCCGACAGAGCTAATAAATCAGCGTCAATCGCGCAAGAACCGTCATACCAAAGTTCGGCCTGGGTGACTGCGCCCATATGCAACTTCGCTTTTAAATACGTCGACAACATCGTAAACCTCCGTTCAAAAAATTTTTGGGTGATGCTATTTCAGTTTAATACTCAAATTATCGATCAACCGCGCCCCGCCGGTGTACATGGCGCCAAGGATGGTAATCTCCTTGTCGTCCTCGGCCGCTGGATTGAGGGTCTTACTGTTGCTAACGGTCAAGTAGTCGGTTTTAAAGCCAGCCTCGGTAATACGACGTTTACCTGCCATTTCCAAGTCGGAAAAATTGCGTTGCCCCACTTTTATCTGCTCAGCCACCCACTCTAGACTCTGTTTTAACACCACAACCTTGGGCCGCTCTTCCGCGGTAATGTAACTATTGCGGGAGCTCATGGCCAACCCGTCCGGTTCACGATGAATCTCTGCAGCGGTAATTTCGACGGGCATGCACAAATCTTCCACCATACGACGAATAACCGCCAGCTGCTGGTAGTCTTTGATGCCAAATATTGCTTCGTCAGGCTGGACAATATTAAACAGCTTGGTCACCACTGTGGTGACCCCTTCAAAGTGGCCTGGGCGGCTGGCGCCACAGAGTACGTCAGTCATGGTTGGACAAATAACACGACTCTGGGTGTCGAGACCGTTGGGGTACATTTCGCGATCTTCAGGATGAAACAGATAGTCACAGCCAGCATCGCGCAGCTTGCCGCAATCAGTCTCATAAGTGCGTGGGTACTTGTCCCAATCCTCATTCAGACCAAACTGCAATGCGTTGACAAAAATTGAACAAACCACAATATCGCAGGTTTCACGAGCCTGCTTGACCAAGGCGATATGACCATCATGCAAATTACCCATGGTGGGTACGAAGCCGATTCGCAGCCCGCCACGACGATGAACAGTCAACGCATCTCGAAGACCACTAACAGTGTGAAAGATTCGCATTTTGATTACCTAATCAGGAAAAGCTAGTGGTCGGCGAAGTAATCGCCCGCTAAATTCTCAAAGCGGGTGTATTTGCCTAGGAAGGCCAGCCTGCAGGTACCGATTGGCCCGTTTCGCTGCTTGCCTATGATAATTTCGGCACTGCCTTTGTCGGGACTGTCCTCGTTGTAAACCTCATCGCGATACAGAAACACAATCACATCCGCGTCCTGCTCAATGGCGCCAGATTCACGCAAGTCAGAGTTGACCGGGCGTTTATTTGGGCGCTGTTCTACATTTCGACTCAACTGCGACAAGGCAATCATTGGGCATTCGTATTCGCGCGCAAGATTTTTTAATTCACGGGAGATCTGAGAAATTTCCTGCACTCGACCCTCAGAGGGATTATTACCGCTCATCAGCTGAAGATAATCGACCATGATCAGCCCTGGCTGGGCTTGCTGGTTGATTTTCTCCATATCTGCCGGGGTGTCCGACCCGTGCTTAGCATGCCACGCTTGGCGCAGCTGCTCTACCCGCTCACGGGTAAATTGCTTGATGCGATTGCGCATCTCGAGGGGCGTAATACCGGAGGTATCATCAATAAATAGCGGCCGATCTTTGAGACGCTGGGCTGCGCTGCTCAGTCTCGGCCAGTCATCTTCACTGAGATTTCCCGAGCGCATTCGAGTTTGGTCAATTTTGCCAATTGAAGAGAGCAGACGAATAATCAGCTGGCTGGCTGGCATCTCAAGTGAGAAAACCAATACCGGACGTGTTTGATTGAGCGTCGCATACTCGACCATGTTCATGGCGAATGCAGTCTTACCCATCGACGGACGGCCTGCGACAATCACTAAATCCGATTTCTGCCACCCTGATGTCATCTCATCAAGATCTTTAAAGCCGGTGCTCATACCGGTGATTTGAGCATCGCTTTTAAATAATTCATCAAGGCGCTCAACGGCCTCTTTTAGCAGCGCGTTAACTTCTTTAAAGCCACCTTTTATGGGGCGGTTTTCAATAATTTCCTGTAAGCGACTTTCAGCTTCAGCCAACAACTTAGAACTGTCCCAGCCGAGCGGATTGTAACCTTTGCGGACAATTTCACTGGCTGCGCCAATCAACTGCCGGACAATTGAGCGCTCAAGAACAATCTGTGTGTAAGCCTGAATATTGGCCGAACTGGGTGTGTTTTGGGCGAGATCAACAAGGTAGCCAGCACCGCCGATATCGGCCAATAGGTTACTGTTCTGAAGTGATTCGCTGAGAGTGATGGGGTCGAAAGGCTGATTCTCGGCGGCCAGATTGCTCATGGCATTGAAAATCAGCTGGTGATCTTTATTGTAAAAATCGCTGTCTGAAAGAACTTCAGCAATGGTGTCAAAGGCGTCATTCTTAAGCATCAACCCGCCGAGCACCGCCTGTTCCGCCTCAATGGAATGAGGCAGCGGCTGACTCGCTGTGGGTTCTGCAAATAACGCTTCGTTCATTTTTTTGACCGGAAACCTGTGTAAAAATTATACAAAAACGGCACTGCATCTTATTCAGAAGCAGTGCCGTTATGCAATAAATTTACCTGTTTTCTTGCGGACGCTTATTCAGCTTCAACGATAACAGTGATGTTCTGAAGAACATCTGAATGCAATTGACACTCAACAGAGAACTCGCCAACAAAACGAATTGGACCTTCTGGCATGTTGATTTCGCTTTTAACGATATCGCCGCCGGCCGCTGCAATTGCGTCTTCAATTTCGCGCAAGCCTACTGAACCAAACAGCTTGCCTTCATCGCTGGCAATAGCACTAATAGTCACAGAGCCGATAGCTGCCAAAGCATCTGCGCGAGTTTGCGCTTCTGCCAGCTTGGCAGCAGCATTGGCTTCGAGTTCTGCACGACGCAGTTCAAAAGCAATGCTATTTGCTTCAGTGGCAAATACAGCCTTGCCTTGTGGGATCAAATAGTTGCGACCGAAGCCCGCTTTCACGTTTGCTTTGTCACCAATACCGCCCAACTTACCAATTTTTTCTAACAGAATAACTTCCATCGTACTATCCTCTTCTTACACTAGGCTCAAGAGTTGCGATTTTTAAAGGCCGCAAGCCTAGAGCGTAAATTCAATATGCTGTCTACCACTGCAAGGCCAACTAACAGAACACCTGTGGGGCCAATAAACAGCAGTCCAAAATACATCAATCCAAGCCACTGACCGCCCCACCTCATTAACGCAACACTTGAGTGGACCATAGCGATGCCAGCAATTAACAGCGGCAGCGACACCAGTTCAATCCAAGGCGCATATTCACGGGGCAAAGCCACGCCAACAACCACTACAGCGAACATGGCAATCGCTAAGGTTTTATCTAATCGAAACTGGTGAAATTCTTCTTTGAATCCACCTGGATTAAACAAAACCGCCTGCCACCATCGCGCAACAAACAAACTGGCAACTGCTGTCAGTGCAACCATCCAAGCCAGCAGTCCAAGCACAAAAGCCCTACTTGGGACAAACTGAAGTTCCTCAGAAACACCCGCTTGACTGTTGACCTGAGCCACTAGCCCAGCAACATCTGCAACAATTTGATCAACCGCGACATTTGCAATAAACGCAAAGGCTGCTGCTGATACTGCACTCAAAAAAGCGGTGACCAACAATGTCCACTGCCATGAAACAATGACTCGTAAAACACCTGCAGCAACCAGAGTCACAACTAAACCGGCCACTGGCACTAACGTCATAAAAGGCGTTAGATCTGAACTCAGGTAGATCGCCAACCAGGGTAATAACGCCCACAGCGCGACAATCAATGCCTCCGAGTTACCCTTGCGCAATGCTACCAAGCCGACTGCGGCGGGGCTGATTAGCGGCAGTAAACTACCAACCAACGCCGTGCCACAAGCCTGTGCACGCCCACGCATAATAAATTGTGCCAGGGCTCGCAAGGGGATTTAACCTTTACTGGTGGCTATCAGTGTATGGCAACAGAGCAATATAGCGCGCGCGCTTAATTGCTTCTGACAGTTCACGCTGATAACGCGCTTTGGTTCCTGTAATACGGCTTGGTACAATTTTGCCGCTCTCAGAAACGTAGCCCTTTAAGGTTTCGATATCTTTGTAGTCGATTTCAATAGCACCTTCAGCGCTGAACCGACAAAACTTACGACGACGCACAAACTTAGCCATTATTCTTCTCCCTCATTCGCTTCCGACTCATCGTCATCTGATGCATTTGCTGCGGCATCTTCAGCGGCTTTCGCATCGTCAGCTTTCTGCTTGGCAGCAGCGCGACGTTCACGAGCTTCTTTATCTGCTTTCTCAGCGTTTTCAGCTTTCATAATCGGTGACTCAGCTGTAATAGCTTCATCGCGACGAATAACCAAGCTGCGAAGAACGGCATCGTTGTAGCGGAACGTTGAGTTAAGCTCGTCGAGAACATCCTGACCACATTCGATATTCATAAGAATGTAGTGAGCTTTGTGAATTTTGTTAATTGGGTAAGCCAGTTGACGACGGCCCCAATCTTCTAGACGGTGGACCTTGCCTGCACCCGCTTCAATAGAAGCAGTGTAGCGCTCGATCATACCGGATACTTGCTCGCTCTGGTCCGGGTGGACTAGAAACACGATTTCGTAGTGACGCATTGTATCTCCTCAAGGATTAAACAGTCTCCCACTAACGCCCTTAGGTCGCCGCAGTGAGACAAGGAGTGCCCGAGCTAGGCCCGGACGCTGTAAGGCGCGCTATTGTAGTGAGTTGACTTGCTGGTTGCAACCGACATTTTCAGCGCTTTTCAGCGCTGTTTGTCGTCGCTTTTTGCGATAGACGAAAGACTGAAGACTGAGCGCACATCGGCGCGGGGTTCATCCAACAGAAGGGTGATGGCCAGCTCTTCGCAAGCCACGATAATATGAAACACAATCACCGCTTGGAAAAACCCTTCTTCCGCACCCAGTGTGAGCCAATAAAACGCGGGGGCCATAAGCACAGCGGCGGTTTTCGCCGCCCATGTGTGATAACTTGGGTACACACCAAACTTCATCAGCGCGGCTAACACTGGCACAACAAAAGAGAGTGTCGCTGCGACAAGAAACCACACCTGTGCGTCGAACACCTCAGGCCACACCCAATACAGGCCGAGTATCATCGCGCCGTAGGTAAGTACATCACCCAAACTGTCGAGACGCGCGCCGAGCTCAGTGGTTTGATTGAGTTTGCGCGCAATATAACCGTCGAAGGCATCGCTGAGCAGCGACACCGCCAGTACGGCTAAAAATGCCTGGGCTTCGCCAAAATAAGCTAAGGCAACCAGTACTGGAACAAGCGCCAGCCTGGAGATACTCAAAATATTTGGAATCGTGTAAGTCATTTTTTACGTTCTGCAACGAGGTTCGTTGATTTATCGATGTTCTTATCTAACTCATGTTTGTTTGGCCAGCGTATTATTTTTCGATTTAGCGTCGCAGGCAAGACTTAGAAGCATAGTTTACAATTCTTCAGGCAACACAATTAATGCTATTTACGCCTGTTATTTCTTAACCTCGACGCTGTCTGACGACTTCAAATAAACAGACCCCTGTAGCCACCGAGACGTTTAAGCTACTCACTTCACCGGCCATCGGCAGCTTAACTAAATAGTCACACTGCTTGCGCGTCAACTGCCTGATGCCCTTTCCCTCAGCGCCCATCACCAATACCAGCGCGCCCTTCAGATCGAGATCATAAATTAATTGTTCCGCTTCGCCGGCTGCACCCACCACCCACGCGCCTTGCTGCTGAAGTTTCTCAAGGGTTCGCGTCAAGTTGGTGACCATCACTAGCGGCACTGACTCTGCGGCACCGCAGGCCACTTTCTGTACAACCGGTGTTAATCCCACCGAATTGTCCTTTGGCACAATCACCGCATGCACGCCCGCACCATCCGCAGAGCGGAGACAGGCGCCGAGATTGTGCGGGTCAGTGACACCATCCAACACTAAAAAAAGTGCATTGCTACCCTGCTGTTCAGCGACCTGAAGCAGATAGTGCTCATCAAAGGTCTGGCCCGACTCACAGAGAGCAATCACCCCCTGATGGCGACCTTCCACCTTTGCATCGAGGTTTTTCACCGTGGCCCATTGCAGGGTGACACCGTGCTGCTCGGCAAGCTTGTGAATCTTTTGTAGCCGCTCATCCTCGCGCCCTCTCTGCACATGCACCTCGCGCACCCGCTGTGGGGCCGACTTGAGCATGGTCTGCACTGCATGGATGCCATAAATCCAATCCACGAAACTCTCCTAATGAATTTTCTATTGATTGCGCATTGTACTGGCTTTCGGCAGAATCCGAACATGATTCACGAGGACGACGACTATTTTATGACTAAGCCTGAAACAAAGCCGCTGAATGACCCAGTTCCAATTGCCGGTATTGGGCGACGCTTGGCTGCGTTTATTTACGATGCCTTTCTGTTGTTCGCTATAACATTGGCCTACGGACTACTTTTATTGCTGATAAAAGTTATTTTCAACGGCACTGACCACCTCGAAGATGTCCAACCTGGCCCAGTGTTACAGTGGTTGAGCTTTGCCGGTTGGATTGCTGCTCTGATCAGTTACTACTATATATGCTGGCGTAAACAGGGCCAAACGCTCGGTATGAAATCGTGGCGTCTCAAACTGCAACAGCCCGATGGCATGCTGGCTAGCCCTGAGCAATGCCTCAAACGCAGCCTGCTCGCCCCCCTGTCACTGGCAGTTTTTGGCCTCGGTTACCTACGCTGTCTCCTGCCCGATAGAGCCTGTATGCACGACCTATTAACCGGCACACAAGTGGTCGTTGTTGCCAAAGAAAAGTAATGCATTTATCACGAGCAGGGCGAACACCATGAGCAACCTTACAGACAAACTTATACTCGCACTCGACCAAGGCACCACGTCATCGCGGGCCATTCTATTTGATCGTCAGTACAAGATTGTCGCGCAAGCGCAATGTGAGTTTGCTCAGCACTTTCCCGCGGCTGGATGGGTCGAACACAACCCAATGGATATCTGGCAAACCACTCTCGATACCGCTAAACAAGCCATCGGCAAAGCGGGTATCGAGGCACAGCAGATCGCCGGTATCGGCATTACCAATCAGCGTGAAACCACCGTTATTTGGCACAGAAAAACCGGCGCTCCAATACACAATGCGATTGTCTGGCAAGATCGCCGCACAGCGGACTATTGCAACTCACTCAAAGAGCAGGGACGCGAGGCGCTGGTCAGCAGTAAAACCGGCCTGCTGCTCGACCCCTACTTTTCAGCGACAAAAATTGCGTGGTTGCTTGACCATATTCCGGGCGCACGGGACCAAGCCAACCGCGGCGAGTTAGCCTTTGGCACAATTGACTCTTGGCTACTGTGGAACCTGACCGAGGGCAGATCTCACGCCACCGATGCCACCAACGCGTCCCGCACCCTGCTCTACAATATTCACCGCGGGGAATGGGATGAGACACTGCTATCTCTGTTTAATATTCCTGCGTCGCTGTTGCCTGAAGTGAAAGACTGCGCGGCAGATTTTGGCGCCACTACATTGTTCGGCAACCCCATTACCATCGCTGGTATTGCCGGCGACCAACAAGCTGCCACCCTTGGGCAAGCCTGTTTTGAAACGGGCATGCTCAAGTCAACCTATGGCACAGGTTGTTTTGCGCTGCTGAATACTGGGGCGAAACCCGTGACTTCGACCAACCGTTTGTTGACAACAATCGCCTATCAGCTAGACGGGGTGCCGACCTATGCCCTTGAAGGCTCTATCTTTATTGCCGGGGCGGTGGTGCAATGGCTGCGCGATGGGCTGGGTATAATTGGCCATGCAGCCGAAACCCAGCCCCTTGCCGAAAGCGCCGATCCAAGCCAACAGGTTTATCTTGTCCCAGCATTTACCGGGCTTGGTGCGCCTTATTGGGATGCCGAATGTCGGGGCGCTATTTTCGGGCTTACTCGCAATTCCGGCCCCGCAGAACTGGCCCGCGCGGCTTTGCAAAGTGTTGGCTTTCAAACCCGCGACCTGCTGGATGCGATGCAGCGCGATTGGACGGCGGGTGATACTGTGCTGCGCGTTGATGGTGGGATGAGCGGGTCAGATTGGACGATGCAATTTCTGGCAGACATCATTGGTGCAAAGGTTGATCGGCCAGAAGTTCTGGAAACAACGGCTTTGGGCGCAGCATGGCTGGCTGGGATGCGTGCGGGGATTTATCCAAATATGGACGCGTTTTCAAAGCAATGGCGGGTTGAACGGCAATTTACGCCGCATATGGAGGCAGACACGCGCAACGCGCTTTATTCTGGTTGGAAAGATGCTGTTGCGCGGACTTTGAGCCGGTAGGGGTGGTGTTGAGGGTGGATGCCTCCGGCGGGGATATTTATAAAAAGAAGATGTAACGATATGTTAACCGTGCTTGCTCAATCTAGAAAAGCGGTACAGGCGGGGACGCCGATGGCCGTAAAAGGAGACGATGCTCTGTCCTCAATATGGGGGCAGGGCATTGCACAATTCTTCTTTTCACAAATATCCTCGGGGGTC
>ENA-OWNS01000591-OWNS01000591.1-marine-metagenome-genome-assembly--contig:-NODE-591-length-16433-cov-2.761066_pt1 | contig 16433 bp, 10 predicted proteins | sample MGYA00238137_ERZ651772 | MGnify/ENA primary metagenome ERZ651772 (study PRJEB26903, sample SAMN06264699) | marine metagenome | isolation source: Columbia River Estuary | place: USA:Columbia River Estuary... | reverse complement strand
ATGCAGAAGATAAAGCCTTCATATATGGCGAGCTGACATCGACAGGCTTTCGCAAATGCAGATCAACTTTTGACGAAAAAATCGATCAAGATACTTTTGAACGGCGAGATAAATGCGGTTTAGACCTCCTGTCTTCGAATAGATTTTCGTCATTCAACGGAGAGATTCATGCCTGTAGACAAGCGTGCTAAATCGATGATCGTCGCAGCTCAGCCAGAAGCTTCGGAAGCCGGCGCACAGGTACTCGCGCGCGGTGGCAACGCAATCGACGCAGCGATGACTGCTGCGCTCGTGCAGGGCGTAGTTGATCCGCAGATGTGCGGCATTGCGGGCTTTGGCTCCTGTCAAATCTATATGCCTAAGCGCGGCATTCACACATGTATCGACTTCCATGGTAAGACACCGCTCGCCGCTAAGCCTGACATGTGGGCCGACTTAGTCGAAGGCGAAACGCGCGATGGCTTTGGTTTTGTACTCAAAGGCAATGCGAATGACCTTGGCTACCAGGCCGTCACGGCACCAGGCAGCCTGAAGGCTTATCATGAAGCTGTGAGCGAGTTTGGCACCTTTGACTGGTCAGACATTTGCGCACCGGCCATCGCCGACGCCAAAGTCGGCTTTGTGGTGCGTCCGCATGTTTATTACTGGTGGACCTCGGGCAGTGATTTCGGGCGTGTCAATGTAACTGACCGCTTGCGGTTTTCGAAGACCGGCGCGAAAGCCTATTTCCGCGAAGACGGTTCAGTAAAGCGTGTGGGTGACCGTGTCGTGAACCCAGACCTTGCGACCACGCTGGAACGAATTGCAGAGTATGGCCCGGACATTTTCTATAGCGGCGAGATTGCCGAACAAATTGCAGCGGACTTCGCCAGCCATGGCGGCTTGCTTACCCTAGCGGACCTGAAGGGTTATGCGACCCGGCGCATCGACCCAATTGCATTCGACTACCGGGGCTATTCACTGACCACCAACCACCCTCCCGGCGGTGGTATCATGGTCACGCAAATGCTCAATACATTGGAACATTTTGACTTGGTGGAGCTCGGCCATAACTCCGCAGAGTACATCCGTGTTGTCAGCGAAGCGATGAAGGCGGCGACCTCGGACAAGGATGCCCATGTCGGCGACCCGGCCTTTCACAGCGTGCCGCTAGAGCGCCTGACTTCAAAAGCCTATGCAGCGCAGCTGGCGCAACAGATCAATCGAGGCGAGCGCTTCCATGTCGACCGTATCGGCATGCCAGAACCCAAACACACGACACACGTGGCAGTGATCGATGGCGAAGGCAATGCTGTCACGATGACCCATTCACTCGGCATGCCCTCGGGCGTCATCACTGATGGGCTCGGCTTCATGTACAACGGTTGTATGGCGGTATTTGACCCGCGTCCCGGGCGGGCTGGCTCGATCGCGCCGGGAAAAGCACGGTTCAGCTCGTTATGCCCAACGCTCGCGTTCAAAGATGGGCAGCTGCGGCTTGCGATCGGCGCACCAGGTGGTACGCAGATTGCCATGGGCGTGACGCAAGCGCTCATCAATGTCATCGATCACGATATGAGCATGACCGAAGCGGTAAGCGCACCGCGTTTTTCTTCAACAAGCAATCTTATTGATGTCACCAATCGCATCCCGCGCTATGTCCAAGCTGAACTGGAAGCCGATGGCTACCAGGTGTTCCGCAAACCGAATACGTTCGATATCGCCGCAGTACACGGCATCCGCGTGACCGAAGAGGGTTGGCTCGATGGCGGCGCGGACCCCGGGCACGACGGCGTTGCTATCGGCGTTTAAAGCGATCGGTCGCTTGAGCCGTGGCTTAACCCCGTTTCTTCCATGTGCGGTTTTTGCCCATCTTTAGTCCGCTCTCTCAAAGAGAATTGCCCTCCAAGCAATTGTTTCAGTGATTTAGATAAGAGGTACTGCTAATTTCGCGAGTCTTAAGCTATGGTTAGGCGCTACAAAAAAATAATAGGGTTCACCTAACCCACAGCGGAGGAAACGAAAATGACGAAAGCTTCAGATCTATTTATTGAGTGCCTTGAGGCAGAAGGGTGTGAATACGTTTTCGGTATTCCTGGAGAAGAGAATCTCGATTTCCTGGACAGCCTTAGTCGGTCAAAAAAAATCAAATTAGTACTTACCCGTCATGAACAGGGCGCGGGTTTTATGGCCTCTGTCTACGGACGTTTAACAGGTAAGACTGGAGTCTGTGTTTCGACGCTTGGCCCTGGTGCTACCAACTTCACGACAGCTGCAGCTTACGCTCAGCTCGGCGGCATGCCCATGATGATGATCACAGGTCAAAAACCTGTGAAAAAATCCAAACAAGGCCGGTTCCAAATTCTGGATGTGGTCGAGATGATGAAGCCGATCACTAAATACGCTGTGACATTGGTTGCGGGCGATAACATTCCGTCACGAGTTCGTGAGGCCTATCGAGTTGCCGAGGAAGAAAAGCCCGGTGCTGTACATATTGAACTGCCGGAAGACATTGCTGATGAGCAAACGGACGAGCGTCCTATTCCCGCTTCGTCTGCGCGAAGGCCTGTAGCGGAAACCAAAGCCATCGCCTTGGCGCTCGAGAAACTGCACAACGCGAAATCGCCGATCATTATTATTGGTGCTGGCGGTAATCGTAAAATGACATCGAAGATGCTGACAGAGTTCATCGATAAAACGGGTATTCCATTTGTTACCACGCAACTCGGTAAAGGTGTGGTTGACGAACGACATCCATTGTTTATGGGTTGTGCTGCGCTGTCAGCAGATGATTATGTGCACCGAGCCATCGAGTCCTCCGATCTGATCCTTAATATTGGTCATGATGTGATTGAAAAGCCGCCGTTCTTTATGAAAGCCGGTGGCGCAGAAGTTATTCACATTTCCTACAATACTGCGGAGGTAGACCCGGTTTACTTCCCTCAAGTTGAGGTGATTGGTGACGTTGGTAATGCAGTTTGGCAAATGAAGAACGATGTTAAAACCAGCGAAGAGGCTGACTGGGACTTTAGCCGCATGATGGCAGTGCGTGAATATCATGACGCCAATATTCTTGAAGGTTCAGACGACGCGCGCTTCCCTTGTTATCCGCAGCATGTGGTCAAACTGGTGCGTGATGCGCTGCCGGACGATGGCATGATTTGTTTGGACAACGGCGTATACAAAATTTGGTTTGCCCGCAACTATCGCGCTCACCAGCCCAACACTGTGCTGCTGGATAACGCCCTGGCAACCATGGGAGCAGGTCTGCCATCCGCTATGGCTGCGCATATGGTCTATCCCGATCGTAAGGTGATGGCGATCTGCGGTGACGGTGGATTCATGATGAATTCTCAGGAACTGGAGACTGCCGTACGTGAGAAGATGAATATTGCGGTATTAATCCTTAACGACAATTCCTATGGCATGATTAGATGGAAACAAGCCAACATGGGCTTTGATGATTGGGGGTTACAGTACGGCAACCCTGATTTTGTTAAGTACGTTGAGTCGTACGGTGGTATTGGGCATCGGGTAGAATCTGCTGAGGCATTACCCGGCATCCTTGAGACAGCGCTTTCGACGCCGGGCGTACACTTGATTGATTGCCCCGTGGACTATGTCGACAACGACCAGATACTCAATGTTGACATCAAAAAACACTCAGCTTCTATCTAGCAGTGCTGAGATCATGGGGGGCTTAAGGGCCCCTCATCTAAGTTTATATTTTGCGCATAAAAAATTCGGAGAGCTTCTATGTCCACGCTTCAGGCCAAATACCCGTACTATTTAAACAACAAAGCTGTATTCGCCAACGAGGCCCTTGAGGTCACTGACAAATACACAGGTGAAGTTGCCACGCGTTGCGCATTGGCCGACGCCGCGGCGATAGATGAGGGTATCGCGGGTGCAGTTAGAGCTACCGAACCTATGGCAAAAATGCCATCCTACGAGAAGAAGGCCGTCCTTGAGCATTGCGTGACCCGTTTTAAAGAACGCTTCGACGAGCTAGCTATGGCGCTTTGCATCGAAGCGGGTAAGCCAATCAATGACGCCGAAGGTGAGGTGACGCGTTTAATCGACACTTTTCAGATTGCTGCCGAAGAGTCGACTCGTATGCATGGTGAATTGCAGGCATTAGATATTTCGCCTCGTGCAAAAGGCTACCAGGGAATGTGGAAGCGCGTGCCTATTGGCCCATGCTCTTTCATTTCGCCCTTTAACTTTCCGCTAAACCTTGCTGCGCACAAGATTGCTCCTGCGCTGGCAGTAGGTTGTCCGTTCGTAATGAAACCCGCCTCTCGCACGCCGCTAGGAGCGATCATCATGGGAGAGGTGTTAGCAGAAACGGATTTGCCGGAAGGCGCGTTTTCTATCCTTGCTTGTTCTCGTGATGGTGCTGATTTGTTCACCGTCGACGACCGACTAAAGTTGCTTTCGTTTACTGGTTCACCCGGTGTGGGTTGGGATTTGAAAGCACGTTGCGGTAAGAAAAAGGTTGTATTAGAGCTTGGTGGCAATGCCGCGGTTGTCGTTGATGCTGATACAAAAGATCTAGATGATGCCGTCAACAGAATTATATTTGGCGCTTTCTATCAGTCCGGTCAATCGTGTATCGGCGTCCAGCGGATTATGATTCATGAAGACATCTACGATGTAATGAAAGCCAAGTTAGTAGCTAAAACGGCCACGCTGATAAAGGGTGATCCAAAACAGCGCGAAACTTTCATTGGACCAATGATTTCGGAAAGTGAGGCCACCCGCTTACACGGCTGGATTGATGCTGCCGCGGCTGCCGGAGGTACGATACTTTGCGGAGGCTCGCGCGATGGTGCGATGTTAGACGCCACGCTTATGGAAAATGTGCCGCTAAACCAAGACTTGTGCGTAGAAGAGGCATTTGGTCCCGCGGCAGTTTTGCAAAAGTTCTCTAGCTGGGATGATGCCATATCGATGGTTAATGACAGCAAATTTGGTTTGCAAGCAGGTATCTTTACCCGAGACTTCTACAAAGTGCAGCAAGCCTGGGATGAAATGGAAGTGGGCGGTGTTGTTGTTGGCGACGTACCTTCTTACCGGGTTGATAATATGCCCTACGGCGGTGTTAAAGATTCTGGCATCGGCAGAGAAGGTATTGTGTTTGCGATGGAAGATATGACTGAAATACGCAATCTGGTGATTCGCACGCCACCGGAATAGTCGGTCGGCGATTTTCGGCGGCGCGGGCGATATATTGCCTCGGCCCCTCTCGCTGACTACCCACTTACTAATCGCGTGCTGCCTTGGTCGCTCCTAGACTGTGCGCCCTAGTAAAAATGCTAGGTAAGGCAACCGCAAGATAAGATTAGCCATAACGTCTATCTAAACTTTATAGGTGGCACAGTTGACTGTCTTACAACGGCAATGACTGAAGCCGTGTGCATCACTGCCATTCATTCAAAACATGCCAATCAAACCAGGCATCTGCCATCGTATTATTCGATTAAATCGTTCACCGACACAGAGAGATCGTACCGCTCTTTTGCGATGCGCATGATATTGTCTGCAAACTGGGGATGATCACGTAGAATACGCCCGAACACAGATTTGCTGAGCGTGAACAAATCGCAAGAGGTTTTGGCTTTCACTGTCGCGGTTCGCTCTGTCGACATGAGTAGACCGATCTCACCAAAGAAATTGCCTTCCTTCAACTCGCTTACCACCTCATCTTTGTCATCAAAGACTTGTACTTCACCGCGACAGATAAAATACATTTCCTCGGTTGTGTCGCCCTTTTGAATAATCACGTCATCGGCTTCTTTGCTAATCGATTGCATGGCAAGAATAACGGCATTGAGCAGCAATCGGTCAGCGTCTTTGAACATTGGTAACTCTTCAAGTACATCCGGTGTGACAACTTCAAACCATCTTCGACCATCTTTTTCTAATAATTCGTAGGCAGATTTTGGGCCCCAAGAATTACGTGCGTAGTTCGGAAAATCATTTGCCGGTGTCTTTGACCAGTAGTCTAATAATGGCTGAGCAATGCGCCAAGCAGCTTCAACTAAATCGCCACGAGAGAATAACGTTGCGTCACCTCTTGAGCAGGCATAGATCATCACTTCGTAACCCGTGTATCTCGAAGCGTTGAAAGCGTCGCCATAATCAAATGCCATGTCGACGCTTTGTAATTGAACGGTAGGGCCGGGTGTTTTCGCCTGAAACAATAGTTCGATACCCTGATAGGGTTGGATATGAAAGACCAGTTTATTCGACGTTAATCGCGTTATTTCTGTGCCTTTGAACATGCCTTCGGGTGGTTTTTTGAATTCGATAATGATTTCGGTGCCGCGCTTCCAAAGCGCTTTTCCTGAGCGAAGATAAACGGGCACACCTTGCCAGCGAAGATTATCGATCTGAAATTTCGCCGCCGCGTAGGTCTCAGTTTTAGATTCAGGATTGACATCTTGTTCGCCGCGATAACCGGGTTGATCAATGTTTCCTTCATTGTCAAAAGAGGGGCCGTACTGGCCACGTACGACATTCGCTGCGACGCCCGCTTCATCATAAATACGAACTGAGTCCAAAACCTTCGCCTTCTCGTTACGTATGGCATCAGCGTCGAAGGAGCTTGGAGGCTCCATACAAATATAAGATAGCATTTGGAACATATGATTCTGCATCATGTCGCGAAGCACACCGGAATGATCGTAGTAGCCGCCTCTACCTTTTACATCAACAGATTCACAAACGTTGAACTGGATATTGTCGATATGATGCTTGTTCCAAAGTGGTTCGAACATGCCGTTGGAAAAACGAAATGCGAGCAGATTCTGAACGGTTTCTTTCCCTAAGTAGTGGTCTACTCGATAGATCTGGTCTTCGCGCCAATACTTCAAGATTTCTGCATTCAAATCTAAGGCAGATTGCAGATCAGTACCAAAAGGCTTTTCAACGATAATACGTTTCCAGCCTTTGCCGTCTTGAAAGCCAGCTTTGTGGAGGTTTTCGCAAAGCGCGCCAAAGAACCGTGGTGCCATGGCGAAGTAGAACAATACGTTGCCGCCAGCCTGATATTTCTCGTCAAGTTTGGCTACCGTTTCTCTGAGCTTGCTAAACCCCTCAGGGTCAATATTGGCAGGCTCGAAATAAAATCGCGAAAGCAGTTCCTCGCATGCAGTTTCGTCAAATTCATTTCTCGTATGAAAGGCGCGCAAACCATTGTCTTCGCTTGCCATGCTTTGTCGAAACGCATCGTTGCTAATCTCACTGCGGCCAGTACCCAGAACTGCAAAGTTTGGCGACAGAAGTGCATCACAGGTTAAGTTATATAATGAAGGTACCAGTAATCGTTTGGTGAGGTCGCCCGAGGCACCAAAGATTACCATGACGCAGGGTTCGCTCAATGGGTTGTTAAGGGTTGAAGTGGGATTATTAGACAATCGATGCCCCTTGGAAATTGAAAAAGACCGATCATTAGGTAATTTGATTCTAGAGTAAAGCGCACGCGTCGAATTAGGTGCATTTATTAAATATGTGGGCCGAGTCAGTTTTAGTCGTGGCCAACGTTCGAGTGCCGATTATCCAAATCTGGTGTCGAAGCTATTGATGTCAGTAACGGAAAAGTAGCAAGCGGCAATCGAGCTCGTCGCCACAAGCGACATTGTTGAACAGTTAGTAGCAAGACACGTTTGGAAGTCGAGATGGTTGTCTACAGTGAAATGAAAAACGCGCGTTCAATTCGTTCAATCTCGTGTTAAGAAAATCACCAAGTTTAGCGACGTGGCGACAGCCGATCGGTTGAATGAATTCGACGAACGATATTTCGGGCGTTATCTTTTGCGACCCACCTTCGGCACCTCCGCTCATATATACAGAGGCACGGAGTAAGTTTTGCGATGTATATCAAGTTCTTTTAGAGATTAATAGCTGGCAAAGCGTCACCTATTCCCACAAAAACTATAAGGATTTTATGGGTTCGTGCGATTGGTTGCCCGCGCTAGGCCATGACCACCAAACAACGTGGAAACCGCTCGAGCGCAGTTTCTCTGGCTCCTAGAGGATGGTGCGTCAAACAACCCGCGGGTCTGGTTTAAATACCCTAAAATCGACGACAAAAACGTCATTGGCCAGTGTCACACCGTTCGTCCGGAAACCATTAATTCGGTAAATATCGATTAAAGTCGTGCTATTGTTGGTCGATCACTACTGTACCCATGGAAATTTTAGGAGTAGAAATGTTCGCCGCATTCAGAGAAGGCATGAAAAACAATAGCCATTTTGCTCGACCATCCATTTGGATGGCAGCATTACTAATCGTCGGTTGTTCCGACACAAAGACCGAAACCGTTGAAGTTCCCGTTCCCGGTGCAACTGTAACAACGACAGTTGTCGAGACGGTGACAGTGGAAGTGGAGACGACATCCTTGGATTTTGGCGAGGCGACAGTGGCTGGAAGCGTGCAGTTCACGCTGACGACCCCTCCTACCATTGGTGCGGATGTTGACACAAACACAACAGATGGTGACAACGATACGCCCGAGACCGCTCAAGCTGTCCAAGCTGGAACAAGTGTGTCCGGTTACTCATCTGAGTCGGATTCGCAGGATTGGTATGCGTTCACTGGTGCATCAGGTCAGAGTGTTCTGCTGACAATAAATGGAGACGGAGCAGCGGATGATCTGGATCTCCAGCTGTTTAGAGAGGGGGCAGACGGCCTAGAGTTCGTCGATGGCTCTTTCAGCGTCACTAACGTAGAGAGTGTCTCAGTCAGTGAAGCAGGCGATTACTTCCTGCAAGTTGTAGACTTCCAAGGCGAAGCTGGTTACCTACTATCAATAGAAGATGAAGGATCCCAGTCCGCAGCGCTTAATGAAGGCGCCGTGCGCCTTTCAAGTGTCAGCGACGCCAATTGTGATCAAACAGAGCTATGTTCGCAGATTCGAGCTGGAGAGTGGGTCATGTCGACTTCTTCAGCTTTTAGAGCTAGCACGAAAGACTCGCCACGCGCTGAAATTAGCGCCGCTCAGGAAGAAGCGGTCAACGGAATGGGTATGACCATAACCGGTGGAGCAGGCACCATGCTGATGCAGGTGAGCCTGCCCGACAATACAATTGCTGGCTGGACGAACATCACCCAGAGGTTGGGCATTAGATCTGCACCTTGGTCCTCCGAAAGTGATTTGCAAATGTCATTTGCTGCTGGCGATAAAGACGCCAATGGCGTGCCTGACCAGCAAGAATTATTTTTGACAGTGCTAGTCGCAAAGTCGATTGCTAAAAATGAATCAATGATTAAATCGGCCGGCTTGAACTACGTCCGATACAAGAGTGCACTCCCAAACGATGATCCCGATCTTGTCGCTCAACAATTTGCTTCACATTATTCGCTCATCAAACTGGAAGAAGCATGGGATAGCGGGATAAACAATGCCACGGGAAGTGAAGACGTGATAGTGGCTGTCTTAGATACAGGTATTGTGCCTGTGACGGGCCCCCAAGCTCATCCAGATTGGGCGGACGTCGACACTGATGCTTCTGATGCGACTGGAAAGTTACGGTTCGGTTACGATTTCGTTTCTAATGCATCCATCGATGGAGATGACACGCCAGGTATCGACCCAGACGCCACCGATATTGGGCCAGCCAATGCAACTGGGTTCCACGGTTCGCACGTGGCAGGGACGGTAGCCGCACCTACAAACAATGGGATTGGTGTAGCGGGTGTTGGAGGAGACGTTTCTATTATGCCCATCAGGGTGCTGGGTAACTGCGGGTGCGGTTCAACCTTTGATATTTTGCAGGGTAACCTTTACGCGGCAGGGCTTCCCAATGAAGCTGGCATAGTGCCAGCTGAAACAGCAGACATCATTAACATGAGCCTTGGTGGCGGAGGTTTCAACCAAGCAGCACAAGACGTCTACACACAAATAAGAGCTGCGGGTGTGATTATCATTGCGGCTGCAGGAAATGATGCTTCTAGCCAATTGGGATATCCAGCCTCTTATGAGGGTGTGGTGTCCGTTTCTGCGGCAGCGCATGGTTCGGGGGGTAACCCAGAGGATGCAATTCTGGCTTCTTACTCAACCTTCGGTACAGAAGTAGATGTCAGTGCGCCCGGTGGACAATCTTTCGCAGATAATAATAATGATGGATTCAACGATGGCGTTTTAAGCACGATTGGTTCTGATAGTTGCGATGAGCCAGGCGGATACGCCACATATAATGGTACTTCAATGGCCACACCGCACGTTGCCGGAGTTGCTGCCCTAATGGAGTCAGTCCATCCTGGTCTAACGCCTGACGAATTCGATCTAGCGCTAGCAGAAAGAACCATCGTACTAGATATCGGCGATCCCGGTCGGGACGACCTTTTTGGCGCAGGGCTGATTGACACGCTTGACGCTGTCCGAGCTGCCGAGTGTCTGGCAGGTGTCTCGCCAACGCCAGTTGAAGGAGACGATAATCCCTGTGAGCCAGCTGAGCCGGTTGGTAATCTCGCGGCGCTGCCTAACAGCTTGAATTTTGGATCAGGATTGACGAGTGTTGAAGTCGAATTTAGAAACTCGGGAGACGCTGAAGCGCCTTTGACGATAGATAGTATATCAATCAGTTCCGATATATTTTTGATTGCTGCTGATAGTCAAGTTGACGATAACGGTTTGGGATCTTACATGATCACCGTAGACCGAACAGATCTACCAGAAGGCACAAGCGAATTTACACTTGAAGTTACTTCGAACGTATCGAGCCTGTCTGTGCCTATATCGATCAGAAACGTGCCTCCTGCTGCTCCTCTAAATGCTGGACCAATGCATGTAATCCTGTTGGATGCTTCTAGCCTGGAACAAACAAGTTGTGCTTTGGTTTCGCCTGTCGATGGTGTTTATTCTGCAAACTTTGATTCAGTTCCTTCAGGGGACTATTTTGCTCTCGCAGGTTCAGACACGGACGGCGATGGCTTGATTTGTGGTCCATTCGAAGCATGTGGCGCTTTTCAGAGCTTAGGAGACCTGCAACAGATCACGGATGCGGATGTAAATTTCTCAATAACTTACAGCCTATTTGCACCTTTCCCTTCTGGTCAGTTTGGATCGTGTGATTAAACGAGGGGTAGTGTTAACTAATAGCGACAGTGTTTGAACGATAACGAGAGAACACGCGCCAATATGGCGGCTTATATCAAGGAACCAACAACACGCTAAGTTAGCGGGAAACTGTTGGGCGTATTACCGGCAGCTTACCTGGGTAAGCACTTGTAAATACGCCCTTTGATATAAGTCTTCCTCTCCGATATTCACCTCGCATAGTTCATTGTCATTCGGAAAAGAACGCTCGAAAACCTGGAGGTCACGACTGGTTGACGTATCAATCAGTTGGATGTGCATCTCGATACTCGATCTAGATCCCCAAACAAATATTTACTTCCCACGCATAAAATTGACCGCGATGTTTCTGATCGCATTGCGACGTAACCACCACCCACAAAACATTTGTGAATAAACCGCCAAATTAAGTTTGCGCGAAACAATTTATTTCAACGACCAAACCGGCGGCCTTCAATAGAGTAGTTGGTGGACTATTGAGAATTGGCCGTCCCTATCGAAAAATAACAGCACTTACTTCTTCTCGTAAAAGGTCAACTAAAATAATTCAATACTTGATGAGTTCAACCACGCTTAGATAAAATTTAAGCTCTCGGATTTACTTTTACAGTAAATTTGTATTATTTTGACGGACCCAAAATGAGGAAATTATTGCTATGAAACATGCCTACAGAAATTTATTTGCTCTCGTTCTGATCTTCAGTTCAATGACGACTTATGGTTTTGATGTAACCGGGGAAAGGATTAACCTATCTGGAAAAATAAGCTCAACCTCATTGACTGATTCAGGTGGGGTGATTGATGTGGTTTCTGATAACGAGAAATATGGAAAAACATGGTTAACCTACAATGTTAAATTAAGTAATCCCAATTCGCCGGACCAAGGATCTTTTCAAGGAAGAGCGATTGCTATAAATAATGATGGCATAAGAGTAAGTGCTTCAAGACAAGGGGTCTGGAGCAGGAAAGGACATGTTTATTCTTTCTATTCACTCGATGATGTGAGTGACGGAAATCAGTTCCTCTGTATTACTACAATGAACTTAAAGGACGATACGGTAGAGATGCGTTTTTACCCTAAGTAAGTTTTTACTTTCTCACAAGGCACATCAAGCCAGCTCGAATAGCAGAATCAACATCATGTTTAACCGTAGAGAAAAAGGCTAACTTAACCGTTGGCTTTTCTGCACGAAATATCGCGAGCCACAGCTGACTAAAGTCAGATGGTTAGTCTCTGCTCTAACACTTGTGTGGGCTTGCGGTATTCAGTTCCGATAAGTCCGTTTAGTCGACGTGCCCCGCGGCACGTCGTCAACAAAACCGGCATTCTCCTTTGATCTCGCTAAGGCTTCACTAATTTGCATTGGTGGAAAGAAAAGCGATCAGTTCACTTTCTATAGTTACTCCCACGCTGGGCACAAGCACTAAGGTGAGCACAGTAAGTAACGATCCAGCAGCGCAAAGAATGAGATAGTTTCGTAATTTCATGGTACGTTTTCTCAGATCTACTTAGCGGTACTTGTGTCTTTTTCGACAAGTAATCTAAGGCGCCTGAAAAACAATGGATCATTGGTTATTCAGACATCAATCATCCTCTAGCGAGAAAAGACTTCACTTAATTCTTGTCGCAAAAAACTGATTAAGATACTTTTGGAATCCAACATAAATGCAGTTTAAACTTCGTGCTTCCCTGCCAGCCCTCAGCGACATAAGGCGACAGGTTAATAGGCATAAGAAGGGGTAAATATGAACAGGATGTCAATCCATCATGGCTAAAGTTGCTGTAGTAGGTAGCGGGATTTCCGGTCTGACTTGTGCCTATCTTCTGCGCAATGACCACGAAATTACGCTTTTTGAGAAAAACGATTATCTAGGGGGGCATACACACACCCACAAGATAGAAATAGACAATTTACCGACGACAGTTGATACCGGCTTTATCGTTTACAACGACCGAACTTATCCAAATTTTATCAAGTTGCTACGGGAGCTAGATTGCGCTGGAGTGCCCACCGAGATGAGTTTTTCGCTCAGGGATGAGGCAGCGGATATGGAGTACAATGGCCACAACCTTGACAGTTTATTCGCGCAACGAACAAACCTATTTCGGCCCTCGTTTTGGCTCATGATTCGAGACATCTTGCGGTTTAACAAAATGGCAAAAACCATCGACCCGGGCGAGAAAAACCTCGACGAATTCATTACTGAGCATAGGTTCAGCAAGATTTTCGCATCTCGATATCTTTATCCAATGGCCGCCGCAATTTGGTCGACCGGCGACGAAGCGATTGGCCAGTTTCCCATTCGGTCTTTAATCGATTTTTTTGTCAATCATGGTCTGGTGGATCTAAAAAATCGGCCTCAGTGGTTTGTTGTGAAGGGAGGGTCGAATCAATATATCAATGCCATGCTGCCGCACCTCAAAGATATACGGCTCTCTACCGGGGTCAAGCGCATTGTTCGTAGTACCTCTGCAGTGTTGATAGAAACCGAGGCAAATACTGAAGCGTTTGATGAGGTTATCTTGGCTTGTCATAGTGATGAAGCACTTCAACTACTGGCAGAGCCCTCTCTTGAGGAGCAACAAATTCTCAGCGCAATACGTTTTTCGAAAAATACGGCTTACCTGCACACCGATAGGTCTCGCTTACCTAACCGGCCGAAGGCCTGGGCAAGCTGGAACTACTCAATTCCTCGAAATAAAACAGCAGATCAGGCGCGCTTGACTTACAACATGAATATCCTGCAACACATACCGTCACTGACACAGGTGCTTGTCACGCTGAATGATCCTGATATCAAGCCTGATAGGGTCATTAAGACGATTGAGTATTCTCATCCATTTTATGATGCTCACATGGTCAGGGCACAAGACCGGCATGGAGAAATTTCTGCACAAAATCGCACCCACTATTGTGGCGCTTATTGGCATTATGGATTTCACGAGGATGGCGTAAAGAGCGCGCTGCGAGTGTGTCAGGAATTAGGAGTGAGGTGGTGAAATCCTGCATCTATGAAGGCACTATTTTTCACAAAAGGTTCAAACCGAACGTCCACACATTCCAATACCGGATGGATTACCTGTTTCTCGAACTCTCGGAGATAGAAACCGTCTTCTCTCAATCCTCATTTTGGTCGGCTGAACGCTTCAACCTCATCAGTTTTAAACGTCAGGATTATCTCCCAGGCGCGCTGTCGCTCACAGAGCAGGTGAAGAAAACTATCAAAGATCTCGGTGGTGAGACATTTAATGGCTCTGCTTATCTGCTGACGACGCCACGAAGATTGGGCCATTGCATGAACCCGATTAGCCTCTTTTATTGCTATCACGCCGAACAAGGTGGGCCAAAAGAACTCAAATATGTCCTCGCAGAGGTGCACAATACACCTTGGGACGAACGCCACGCTTATTTATTGGAGGGTCCCGAGTTTCTTAATCCGACTCAGAAAAACTTTCATGTTTCACCTTTCATGCCGATGGATACAACCTATAAATGGGCTATCAGTGATCCGAACGACCGAATGAACGTATCAATTGAAGTAAACCAGCATTCCAAACCACTTTTCACGGCAAGTATGTCAATGGTCAAACAACCCATGAATGCTGACACGCTTTCTCGTAGTACCCGTCGCCAGGTTGGACAGGCGTTTCTCACAATCAGCGCTATTTATTTTCAAGCTGTTGTTTTGTGGCTGAAAAAAATACCATTCTACGGTCACCCGGATAAAATAAAACGGCAGGAACACAGCGAATGAAAACTCTTACGCTTGATTACTTACCAGAATCAGTTAGACGCAAAGATGGCTGGTTGATCACACTCATCAAGAGAAAGTTTTACGCCAACTTCAGTAACCTAGAGCATGGCAATATTATCTTTATCGATGGCGATTTTACGCTGCAATGCGGAAATAGCGCTGAACCTGCAGCCACCGTGGACGTGCATGACGACCGGTTTTATACCACCCTCGCTGCTGGCGGTGCGGTGGGTGCTTCAGAGGCATATATGCAAGGCATGTGGACCTGCGATCAACTTACGTTGCTTGTTCAAGTGCTACTTCGCAACACCTCCGTACTGCGTGGGCTAGGTAACGCTGCCTATAAAAAGCCGCTTTATAAGTTACTCCATCTGATGAATCGAGATTCTGTTGACGGGTCTAAGAAAAACATCTCAGCGCACTATGATCTTGGAAACAAGCTCTTTGAAAATTTTCTTGATCCGACGATGACATACTCCTCTGGCTTTTTTGAGCAATCTGACTCAACAATGCAACAAGCGTCAACCGCCAAGCTAGATCGGATTTGTCAGAAACTCGCACTGAATGAATCGGATCACGTTGTTGAAATTGGTACTGGCTGGGGCTCATTTGCGCTGCATGCCGCGAGAAACTACAACTGTAAAATCACCACAACCACGATCAGTGAGGAGCAATATCAGTTAGCCTGTCAAAGGGTTAAAGATGCAGGGATGCAGGACCGAATTGAAATTGTTAAGAAAGATTATCGCCTCCTCACCGGCCAATACGACAAGTTGGTTTCGATCGAAATGATAGAAGCGGTGGGTCTTGCCTATCTCGGCAACTACTTTGAGAAATGCGCTTCATTGCTGAAGCCAGCGGGGAAAATGCTCATTCAAGCCATCACAATTGCGGATCAACAATACGAATTCTCGAAGCGTAACGTTGATTTCATTCAACGTTACATCTTTCCCGGTGGTGCCTTACCCTCGGTGACAGCGCTTACCAATACTGCAACTAATAAAACCGACTTGCGCATGACAGCGCTCGAGGACATCACTGGGCACTATGCAACCACAATGCGCAAATGGCGTGAAAAATTCTATCTTAATGTTGAGCAAATCACGGAACTCGGATACGACAACCGGTTCTTGCGCATGTGGGAATATTATCTGTGTTATTGCGAGGGTGGTTTCGAAGAAAAATCCATCGGTTGCGTTCAGGCAGAATTCACAAAACCGACTTACGCGAAATAGGGTCTAGCATGGGTATCATCGATCTAGTTGAAAAAGGCTATGTGCCAGATGTTCTAACGCGATTCGGCATCCGCCGCATACTGGGCCAAAGACTTGAAAAAGAAAGAAGAAATTTCAGCACAGAAGGTCGACTGGAGGAATTACTCAAGTCGATGGCAGCAAGTCCACTTGCCCTTAACACGGACGACGCAAACGAGCAGCATTACGAAGTGCCAACTGAGTTTTATGACTTCACGCTCGGCGAGCACAAAAAATACAGCTGCTGTTTATTCGACGCGAATGTAAATAATCTGTCGATTGCCGAGGAGAGCATGCTCTCCGTCAGCTGTGAGCGCGCTGAGATAGAAGATGGCATGCAGATTCTGGAACTCGGTTGCGG
>ENA-OWNS01000590-OWNS01000590.1-marine-metagenome-genome-assembly--contig:-NODE-590-length-16435-cov-5.390635_pt1 | contig 16435 bp, 34 predicted proteins | sample MGYA00238137_ERZ651772 | MGnify/ENA primary metagenome ERZ651772 (study PRJEB26903, sample SAMN06264699) | marine metagenome | isolation source: Columbia River Estuary | place: USA:Columbia River Estuary... | reverse complement strand
AACGATAGGAATTTTGGGTTATGGTCAAATAGGAGTTGAGACCGCCAAAAGAGCCAAATCTCTAGGAATGACAACATTTGGAATTAATAGAACTAAAAGAGCTAGTAAACCTCAATATTTAGACTGGCACGGGAGTATTGAAGATTTAGATACTCTCTTAACAAAAAGTGATTTCCTTGTTCTTGCATGTGATTTAAATGAGAGTACCAAGAATATAATCAATAAAAAGACTTTATCTAAAATGAAAAAAGATAGCTTTCTTATTAATGTTGCCAGAGGTGATGTTTGTAATGAAGAAGACTTATTTAATTGTTTAAAAAATAAAACTATTTCTGGCGCAGCAATTGATACCTGGTGGATTTATCCTGATAGACCCAAACCAGGCTTTAAGTCAGAAAAGAAACCTAGGCCTTCAGATTTTCCTTTTCACGCATTAGAAAATGTTATAATGACTCCTCATAATTCAGCACACACCATGGATTCGGATACAAGGAGGTCAAACTCAATTTTGAAAAATTTAAAAGAGTTTAAAAAAGGTATTGACAAGTAGAATCAGCACTATATATATAGCGACATGGAAACGAAAACAAAAATTACATGGGAGCAATTCCTAATTAAAGCATCTGGTCACTTTTTGGTTAATCACCTGCTAGAAGGATTCATGGAATGGGATGAAGAGAAAATTGACAATTATATTGACGAACATAAAACCTGTTGGTTTAATAACTGCGAACCAAACGAATTGTATGATATCATTGAAGTGCTTGCAAAGGAAATGGCTTATTTGCATGAGAATGGAGAATTTGAATTTGAATAATAACACAAAAAAACAAAAACATGAACTATAATTTATTAGTAAACAATTACTCAGAAGAAACCCCTTGTATTGCAGTAATCAAAGACGTAAACCTTAAAGAATTAGATTCTTTTATATCCACATTGGAGTTGGTTCTTCAAGAGCATTATTGCGGGGGTAGTTCCGTAACCTTTCCTAACGGATTTCCAGATTATATTTCATCAGAACCATTTCCAGTTTTTTGCGTTGACTTTCAAGTAGAAGAAGATAATGGAGATACTCTTTGGAATGGTCAAGTAGAGATTTCTTGTATAGCTATTTATGATTGCCCATTGAATGATGATCCAGAATTAGATAAGCTAAACATGGATTGTGCAACACCTAACAAACTCTAACAAACAGATAATAAAATGAACAATAACGGAATACAGATAAAAGCGGAGCATAAACTTCTCGCATTTGAAGGCACAGCAAACCAAGCAATTAATTTCATTGATAAAATGCAAGAAGGTGACTGCGCTGAATATTGTAACGACATAACTGACTTCATGTTTAGCATCGAAAGAAGTCTCCAAGATGCTGGTGTATATGATGAACATTTTAATTTGATTGATGACGAGGATACGCCTGATCTTTATAGTGGTGTATTGAGGTCAGGAGCAGAAGTTATGCTTAGAGAGAATGGTGACTATATTTGGACTGTAGATGTCAGGGATAGAAACGATGAATATATTCTTGGTCATGAATACTGCGACTATGATCAGGCTGTTAGGAAATATAATAAGCTTGTAGAGTATTACCACAAATATCCTTTTGTCGAGGGTGAATTGTATTGGACTATAGGATCTCGTTACGATGTATGTGAATCTATGTGGGATAACAACTCAGAGGAACACCACGATGAGTGTTCTCATCAGGTGTATTATAATAGTGAAAATCAGGCTCTTCAAGCACGTAAAAATATTATCATTAATTTCTTAATTGACGAAAAAAATGCTTGCTCTGTCCAATATCCAATTAACATCTATAATAGAATCATTGACAAGATTAAAAAAGATGAGATCGTAGCGTAACGAATAACATTGATATGGAAGTATATATTAACGAAGATGGATTCTATGATACAGATAAGCCCTGTCCTAAATGCGGGTGGTTTACAGACATCGTAGATTATGATGATAATTCTTTTGAATGTTACTGTTCGCAATGCAAAAAGACATGGCACGAAAAAAAGATTAAAAAAGATTAAAAAAGGGGTTGACGCATCCAATCCAGTATGTATAATGATGCCGTCACAACGACAAACAACCAACAAACCAACTAATGAAAACTAAAGTAAAAAGCACACCTATCATCGCATCCGAAGGAATGGCAAACTCTGTAATGGGCATGGACAATCATGGTCGTGACATGGCTACCTATTTCCTAAGAGATAAGATCTACTCTAACAAGATTCAAGCAGTCGTGCGAGAGTATATCTGTAATGCAGTAGATGAACATAACAAGCATGGCGTTGATCGCCCTGTAGAGATTAAGATGACAGGTCTTGGTATTGATCAGGCAGTCTTTTCTGTTCGTGATCATGCAAAGGGTCTATCAGAGGATGGAGTGCGTAAGATCTTTGGTATGTATTTTAAATCAACCAAGTCAGAAACGAATGATTCTATTGGTGGTTTTGGAGTTGGCTCGAAAGCGGGTCACGCATATACCGATTCATTCAACATCATCTCGCATCATGAAGGTGTCAAGACATCTTACTCATGTATGCTAGGTGCTGGTGATAACAACGTGCCTGTAGGTCATATCTATAAGATGGATTCTCGCCCTACTGAGCAGACAGGTATTGAGATCAATCTGGAAGTCAAAGCAACTAAGTCACAAGATATGTCTAGATATAGATCAAGGGAGACTACCGATGTAGAAAAATTCAAGCATGAGATTATTAAGTTCATTCAGTATGCTCATTCGCCTATCACCGCTAATATATTTGACGTTACTTATTCCACACCCAAACAGAGGCACACTAAAACTATTGATGGTTTTACGATCTCTTTGGTTGATAAATTCTTTACAATGGAAACTCATTCATACAATGGCAATTCATACAAACAAGATGTGATTCCCTCCAATCCTAAAGCGAAGTTCAAGATGGGCGATGTGGTTTATGGTTCATTGGATGTTCCTTATGGTTCACACTTTCAAAGTCACACTATGGTTGTGGTCACAGCACCGATGGGTTCAATAGATATCCCTATCAGTCGTGAGGGCATGGAAAAAACAGAAAGAAACAATCGTTTAGTAGAGAGAGCTACCACGGCACTTAAAACTCTAGCAACTCAAGATGTGGAAAAGTTCAGAAAGAAAACGCTTATTGAGCTTACCGATGAGTATGTCAGTCAGGTATTAGATAGCGGTGGACATGAGAGAGGTAAATACTTTAACTATCGCCCCGATTTCGTTTATGAGGATTACTATAAGACTGCAACCTCTATCCGTGATACCACTCACATGGATCTAAAAGTAGAGATTAAAGACGTTGATAAAGAGGACGGCAAGCCTGTTCTTGTGGTCATCCCTAACAACCGAGCGCAAGAAACTTGGGTATCCAAAGTCAATACTTGGTGTAAGCTGAACGGCAAAAAGTATTTGTGTGTTTTAGATGAGCGTTACAATTCTCAAGCAGTCTATGATTCATTCCATGTGATCTATGCTCGTAAGCTAAAGATGCCTAAGACCGCCAAATCCAGTAGTGCTGTTGTTTGGAATTATGGTTCTAACATGGGGACTTATACTGCATTGGAAATTCACAACAAGAGACGTAAAGAATGTAATCTTAAACTTGCCAAAGATCCAGAGGAAGCAAAGAAGCAAAACGAGCAATTAGTAAAGACTAATAAAGATTGCGCTATCTTGCGTAGCTTCATTCTAAATCCTAACAAGACCACTAATACTTACTATAGTGGAAACAATTATGCTTATTATGTCGGGTCAAAAGCACTCAAGAAAGACCTAGCAGAAATTGGCATTGTCGAAGCTGGTAAGGATGGAGCTATTGAAAAACATTTAAAGAAGATTCAATCAGATGCCGAGAACAAGCAAGAGTATGCTACTTGGTCAAAGACCATTTGTGATTGTTCGTGGCTATCTGATAGAACAAAAGCAATAGTAAAGAAAGACAACAGCAAATCATTAAAGATAATTGAGTGGGTCGATACCATGAGAAAAGAACCCTCTTTGCGTGGTCAGATATTCGTTGAGTTCGTAAACCTTAGATACTACTACGGCAAGCATAGGAATCTAAACAGAAATTATATCAAAAGAATCCTCAATGTTTAATTGACAGAAACCCGCAATTAAGTTAAAATCACAACGTAACAAGCCCCAAAACAAAAAAACAAACAACCAACAATAATATGCAATACATCATTAATCAAGAGAGTATCGTTTTCTTCCACGGAGGGAAACCAGTTAAGGTAGAGAAATCTGCCTCCGAATACAATAGAATCATTGCTTGTTTTGACCTTCCAGAGGATCAACAAGACGATGCCATATCCGAGCTTATCAATAAGAAGGTGGGTGAGTTTGAACAGGATGGTTTCTCCATCAATCCAAGTCAGGTTACTTATGATGGTGAGCGTTTACCTACAGCACTAGCTGAGAAGGTTCGATCAATCGCAATGGAGGGTCTGCCTGTTAAGCTGTTCAAGAAGTTTTGGGACTCATTGCAGAACAACCCAAGTGCCAACTCAGTTCGCCAACTGTATGATTTCCTTTCCTACAAAGAGCTACCTATCACAGAGGATGGATGCTTCCTTGCTTACAAGGGTGTCAATCGTGATGGTTGGTCATGTCATGGCAATATTAATACGAAGGTATTGCAAGGTGATGTGGATTCTAGGGGACGCATCAAGAATGAGGTTGGTAATACAGTCGAGGTTCTTAGGCGTGATGTAGATGACGAGCGTTCAAATCATTGTTCCTTTGGTCTGCACGTTGGATCACTTGACTATGCAGAATCATTCTCCAATGGTCGTGTGTTAATCGTTAAAATCAATCCTGCCGATGTAGTGAGTGTGCCTAATGATTGCTCCTGTCAGAAGTGTCGTGTATCCAAGTATGAGATCATTGATTCTTATGATACTGAGATTAAGAGTGCCGTGTGTGATGCTGATGGCAATCCTATCCTGTCAGAGGTTGACGAGGAAGCAAATGAACTTGTGGATCGCATTGAGAGCTATCTATCAGACAAGAGAGCTACCTATCCTATGGAAGGTTCTATATCTGTTAAGCAGATTCAAAACATATTCAGTCCAGAATATCCGAGCAAGGTTCGTGTGTTAGATGCTCTTACTTCTCTTGGTGAAGTATGGTATCAATCAGATGACGATGGCAAGCACTACGTAGAGCTTTATTAGTTGGTATTAGTAAAATCGTCCCTCTCTTGTGATTGGTTTCGCAGGGGAGGGACATAACCTAACAAAATATAATGGAAGAATCATACATAGTAGCGTGGTCAGCAGTAAACGGAGAAGGTAAAGATGTAACAGATTACTGGGAGCGTTGCGAGACGTTAAAAGAAGCTCAAGAGAAATACAATAAAGTATTAGAAGAGTTGAAGTGGTTGCTTGAATTTAACGAAAGCATATACACCGCATCAATAGCAAAAGAAATACAATCAACAGAAGCATTATAATAGCTTGACTTTGATAAAAATAAAAATTAATATAAAAACATGATAAAGATGACGTTTGAAACAGAAGGCGGAAAGAAATTCCGATATGATTTGCCAGAAGATGATTCCATGATTCTTGCCATTGAGCTTGACGCTATCCTCAGAGAGCATAGCATGATTGAGGATGATGAGACTCTTGAAATACTTGACAGCACACAATCAAAAATATTAGATTATTAACACAATGGAAGAAATAAAAATAATTGAGTATTCAGACTTTGATTCTACCAGAAAGATTTTCCTTGGTGACGAGGTGGTGGATTTACCCCAACCGACAGAGATTAACTTTGTTCAGTTGATTGATGCTCATAACAACCTAGTAGAAAAAGTCAACGAACTAATTAAAAACACAAATAAAAATGCAGAATAAAGAAACAAGAGGTAGAGGCAGACCGAAAGGATCAAAATCGTTTATTAACGTATGCCTATCCGAATTGAATGAACTGTTCAGAAAAACACAAAATGTTCCTGTCAGTAGGGTTTGGTTGGAGAATCTAAATATAGATATAAAAGAAGAAAACAAAACCGAGGTTAAAAATCAAAAACAAGAGTCAGAAGATAAAATTCACATGACATTAAATCAATAAAAACAAAATGAGTAATCAAAAAAATAAAACAATTAGATGGGATGTGTTCGATAAACGCAATCGTTGGATGGGGGGATATTCTACTAAGCTAGATGAAATTCACAGCACATCGTCCTTCACAATGGCTGAGATCAACGCAGGTCAATGCGCTGGTAAAATCATTCAAGTATTTGAAAATGGAGAAAGCCTTGAAGTAAATCAGATAAAGAGAAAGAAATAATGAGGTATATAATTTCTTGGAATGGAGCGGGAATAGCCGTTGGTTTACTAGAGAAAGATGGTATAAAAGAAGAATTTAATTTTGCTCATAACACATTTGGAACAAATATTCAAGAGGATTTATTTTATGGTGTCATGGGTTTCAAAAGCATCAAGCAATTCTGGAAGTTTTTAATACTCAAGGAATACTTACCTTCACTCATGAAAGAGCATGAACCTAGTAAAAAACGCAAAAGCGAAATTCTAAGGAACTGTTTTCAAAATGTCAGAAAAATTAGAGAAAAAGATATTGTCTATGAGAATTTCATAAGACAAGTGGCTTTAGAAAGCACAAGTTATTATAATATTGGTCAGTATCAAGATGAAGTTGCAGGGTATCAATACAGTTAAATTATATAAAAAAACAAAATAAAACATTATGTCTAAAAATACACAAATTAAAGAAGATCGTAAAAAGAAGAAAAGAAAAGGAGTTCACGCTAAGAGTAAAGCATCTTATCTGAAAGGCTCAAAGCATTGGAAGAAACCATATAAAGGACAAGGAAGGTAATTAAAATGAGATTTGAAGAATTAAATACAAAGGTAATTAGTTGGGCAGAGGAAAAGGGTATTTTAGATGCCTCCAATCCTGTAAAGCAACTAACAAAGACCCAAGAAGAGCTTGACGAGACTATGGAAGCACTTGTCAAGATAAAAGATTTGCATAATCCAGAACAACCTTCTTTGATTGACGTTGGCAATAAGGAAGTATTGCTTGACCAGTATAATGATGAAGTAATAGATGGTATTGGAGATATGTTAGTCACAATTCTTATTCTAGCAGAAATTTGCAGTCTTGATCCGAAGCATTGTTTAGAAGTCGCTTACAATGAGATTAAAGGCAGAAAAGGTAAGATGGTTGATGGACTATTTGTAAAAGAACAAAATCTTTAATGTTATGAATCAGTTGAAGGAGATTATAAAAGCCAGAAAACTTGTAAAGTCTTTGATGCGAAAAGAAGAAAAGGTTTTTAATGATTTACTAGATAAGATTGGAGTAAAAGAGCCAGAGCATCTAAAATTATCAGACAAGATATATGATTACCTATATAACGGAACATCTTTTTCTTTGGGGTTAATTAAGCAAGAGTTGAATAACAAAAAAACACCTAAATCTTGGTGGCACAGAAAGTAGAACAAAATGGGTGAAAAATGGCATGGAGGAAAAGGAGATAAATCCAGAATCTCAGACTCAAAAAAATACCACGAAGGCATGGAGCGAATCTATGGCAGAAAATCTTGGCAGTTTTGGGCAGTATGGGAGGGGTATGATTTAGATACAGTAGAATTTAATGATAAAGGTATTGACGAATCACAGGATATATCATATTCTGAATACAGATCAAGATTCATAAAAGGAAACATAAACGGAAATAAATAAAATGACAAAACACGACTATCAATTTAAGCAAAAATATTCAGAGGTGAGTGATATAGCACTAAAGTTATCATCAGATAGAAGAATATTAATTGACTTTTTACATACAGTAGCTTCATCAGCTAACAAGGAGGGAATATATACTTTAAGTCGAGAAAAACTACAATCAAAGGCGTTGGATCTACTAGAAGATTTGGGGCTAGATTAAAGTGTAATTATATATATTCGTTTATATATATGTCATATAGTGCAAAACAATAACTAAAAAACCACAAAAACCCTTATTCTATAAGGCATTTCCCAATTTTCATATTTTTACATTCAATCATATAGTTTAAATAGATTCATATTATATAAGATACATAACATATAGTAAGACATTAACAAGATACATAATAACATAGAGAGTATATAGAATCAAAGAATAATAAGGAAAATGTTCAAGGATAATGTAGAATAAAGGATTGAGAGGGTTATGGCGAACGCTAAAAAAATAAAATAAAGTTTTCGTTTGTATCAGAGTGTATTTAAATGCACTAAGAATGACGCAAAACCAGACAAAATCTAACAAAATCTAACAAAACTAATCAAATAGTGCAAAAGTCAAGATAAATCTATCAAATATAAAAAAACAAAAACCTATATGAAATAAGGGATTGAGTAACATTTTCCTAGGGGTTTCTATCAAATAACAAAACAAATAAAAAGCGATCAAATAATGCAAACAGAACAAACAAAATTGGAGCGGTGGGCTTACTTAGTAGGTTGGCATATAGCAGAGTGGGTTCTTAATATAAGTATCCTGATACTGGCATGGAACTACTTGTGTGCTGACTTCTTTGGTATGGTCAAGATGTCTATACCTAATGCAATAGGAATCTTAATAATAAAAAACGTTTTGCTTAATAAGAGCAAAGACAAGCCTGATGATCAGCCCGAAATTAAATTTCACTTGAACTAAATATGAGTGACCTGACAATAGTAAATTTCTCAAATAATAGTATTGCCATAGGTAACAAAGGGGATATAGTGTTTATAGATTACTTGATTGATTATTGTGAAATAAATAAGTGCCAAATAAGCGATCTAAGTTTAATAACTAATGAAGAAATAAATGAATTACTATTTAAAATACACGGGGCATGAAAGGTGGGATGACGCTTTAGACGAGTTCATTGAAATTGAAAAGAAAAATCCACAAATAACTTGGCATAACTTTTATATGGGAAAGAAGAATTCTATTGACTCTGTTGACAAAGTAAGCAAGGAACTTCAAAAAAGGGTTGACAAAACTGATGGTTCAGATATATTTCGGGCATGAACATATTTGCTTTAGACCAAACACCTGAAAACTCTGCTAAGTGGCACTCTGATAAACACGTTGTTAAGATGGTTACAGAAACGTCGCAATGTTTAGCTTGTGCTTTAATCAGGTATGAAACACCAACAAATCTTCTTCCATTAACTAAAAAGGGAACTCCTGTCAGGGGTGGGTATCATCATCATCCTTCGAGCATATGGGCAGGTAATACACGCGCAAATTTTCGTTGGTTATGTCACTTGGGTCTTAGACTGTCTCAGGAGTATACAGAGAGATACGGCAAAGTCCATGCTTGTGAGAAACAAATAAAACAAATGTGTGGTTTAGCTAAGTTTGTGCCTGAGGGTGAATTAGAAAAGTTCGCAATAGCCATAGCACCTGAAATGAAATGTCGCCAAATAAATAACTTCGACGAACTACCTGAAACAACTCAATACAAATTGTATTATAAGCTCGATAAGAGTCACATTGCAAACTGGAAACAAAATAAGCCTGAATGGTATGAACAGACTGTGGATGAAATAATAGGAAATAGTTTGACAGAATCTTGTCAGGTGGTATAATTCAGGCATGACACCTGATACAATAATACTACTTATCATAGTCACAGTAATAGTAAACCTGATACCACGAAAATGAAAAGCAACATAGTAACAATAACAATAGAAGCAAATTGGGAATCACAATTAATCGAGAGACTTGACCAAATAAGATCCGCGATTAAAAATGGCACATTAGAAGATAATCAATTAATGGACGGAAGTTATCAGGTGGGGCAATCAAATATCGAACTCGAGCCGACGCCAGCATAAACAAGAAATAGACAAATAACAAATCAAATAACCCCAAATAACAAGGCTCAGGACTTAACCCCTGAGTTTTTTTTTGTTTTATTACAGAAACGTAAGTCACTTAGTATCAACGAGTTACGCGCTCGCCCCGACCCGCGCCGTAACTCGTTCAGCATCAACGACTTATGAATGTTAGAGATTGTTAGAAGGTAGGGGCGGTGGGACTTGAACCCACGACCTGCCGATTATGAGTCGGATGCTCTAACCACTGAGCTACACCCCCTTCTGTTAGATGTTAGTAATCCTCCTCCTCTAACCGATCATCCTCACAGCACTCACATAAAAAACTATTTTGATTTATTAGATCTTGGGTAGTGCCACCCATGAAGCGGACAATGTCGCCGTTGGGTGTGAAGTATCTTACCTTGTCACTGTTAACGTCTTCGACAGATGCCTTGTCATAGCACTCACTGCACTTTACATTCATTCCTATTACTTTAGTCATTTGTTTTATTTTGTTAGATTAGAACCATGCGGAGTAGTAAACCTTCTCACCCTTACCTAAGAGTTTACCCGCTTTTTTTATGAAGTCAAGTGTTTCCTGCTTCTTGTGTGGACACTCTCTTGAATCGCCACCATAGAAGAACCCCATGGTTTCTGGTAGCTCGTCATTGACTACCACCGCCTCAAGCTGTTCAATGTCGTCAGCGTTAAGCTCAACCTCTGCACAGTTCCATTCTCCTGTACCTCCTTTGTCTACCCATAGGTTTTGCATCCATCCATCAAGCGCATTGTGTTTGCGCCAGTCTTGAAAGCACGTTGCCCATCCTTCCTTATCCTTAGTGTATGCCGTTTGGTCTAGTCCCATCTTTTTTTTCTATTTGTTAGTGTTTAGTCTTTTTTGATTAGTGCATCCCCCAACATTATCACTGTGGTGATACTTATTACTGCGAATGTCATTAGTTCCCCCATTTATTTAACAGCCTCCTGTAAGGTGTATGCAAAGTGTATCTCGAAAAGCTTCAAACGTCAAGCCGTTTCTTACACATTCGGCAACTCCTTTATAAAAGGTTTCTTCATCTGTGAATCTTATTTCTTGTTGAGTAACCATTTTTATTTTAGCAGGTTATAGGCTCGATTACAAAACCCGATTTGTCTTTCTTGGCAAGACCCTTTTCAATTAGTCCAACTACTACGCCTTTCTTATCGAGAAAACGTAAGTCACTATCGTCTCCATCTATTACTTCATAGCCGTTCCATGTCTTAGGGAGTGAACCACGGAAGACTGCCGCGATGTTACCGCCTTGTGCAAGAATCATCATCATCTCCAAGTCAGAGCTTTCTTCACTGCGTGAAAGCGTTAGAGAATAGTTTTTCGGCAACTCACCCGCAAGGAACTGTTCCATGCGTGTTCTGCTCTTGGTGTAGTCGTAAAAGATTTGATCTTTAAACTTATCAAAGACATTCAAACCATCAAAATGTTTCATGTTTTCCCACGGCAAGTCACTCGTTAGATTTAGGCGAAAGCAAGATTTCATTTCCTTACGTGCCGCAGACTTTACAGCCTTTGTTATCTCGTCAGCTAATTGAGCCATAAAGTTTTTACGATCTTTAAACACACGAATTGTTTTCTTTATTCTGGCGTCTTGAACATTCTTCATTGCTCCGCGTCCAGCAGTATTCAGGCAAGCCATTGCACATCCTTTGCTTGCCCACTTGCACACGTTGAAGCCGCTTACTTTACTTGGCGCAAGGTGAATCCCAAATGTTTTCCATCCTTTCTTTTCTCCCTTGGCAGTCTTACTATTCCCGCTATTTAGTATTTTTTGCATATCAGTATTTTATCAGTTTGGTTAATTAAGTCAATGGTTATTTTACGAGGTTAAAGCCTACCAAGCCAAGCACAACGTCATGAGATAGATTCCCCTTAGAAGAACCCTCCAGCTCATGCCAGCTCTGAATCTTACCCTTAGCATCAGCAGGGAAAATGAATGTCTCAGAGCCTCCGTGGTCAAGAGCCAGATCAACAGAAGAAACAACAACAAATTTTGTTTGGCGTTTCCTTTTAGTCTCTCCGCTTGTGTCTGTGAATCTAACGGGTGAAGATAGCTTGTAGAGTTTGGCTTCCCCTCTGAAGTCTTCAGATACGTCTTTGATTAGCTCGGCAGTGTTTGGCTTTGTCTTTGTCATGGTCACATTATAGCAGAAAGGCGCACCATAGCAACTCTTTTTTAATGTTTTTAATTCTTTTTTTTCTAACACTTTCTAACAACGTTTTTATTATGCGTAACTCATTCATTATCAATGACTTACGGCGCGGGTAGGGCCGCCACGTAACTCGTTGAGTATCAACGACTTATGTGTGATTATTACGCTGTTAGAAACTGTTAGATTATAAGCAAAAGAAAACCCCCGCCTGTTAGGGCGAGGGCTGTTAGGGTTGCGCTTACGCTGGGAGAACTAGACCAGTCTCGTTGTCAACTGTTAGGCTAGGCGAGTGATTCGCCAAGCGGTCGAAGTTGGACTGTATCACCATGGTGCGAGATGGCAACTTGGAAACATCTGAACCCTTGAGCATCTCAGTGCAAGCGTTGTACAGATTCCAAAGATTGTTGCCCTTGAATTCCTCATGGCGTGGAGCTTCAAACTCTTTGACAGTCTTGTAGAGGTCCCGAGCAGAGAATCCCTTGGAGTCAACAAGATCCACAAGCAAGTCGGAAGCTTGTTCGCGGTTGATCTCGGTGCGCTGGTAAGCTCCGATGCGTTCTGCCATATCAGACCAGTGAGAAGTGACGCGAGAAACAGCAGAAGACAACACGCGAGGCAGATCTGTTAGGATGCGCGGGGTGTGCCTACGAGCAAGCTTGATGTCAGAGGAGAAACAAAGGTTATCACACACAAGCATTTGATTGCCGATGCAGATAGCAGAAGCAAAAGCCTTGTCGTGACTGTTGCGGATGCCCACAACTAAATTGCGGTCATCTGCTTGGATGTCCTTGCCAGTGATGGAGAAGCCGCCAAAGTAGCGAAGATCACCACGGGCGAGACCATGCTCCTCATGAGTGATTTCTAAACCCGCACGATCAAGAGCCTTGCGCGTATAGTCTACGAGCGTGGCGTGTGGGATTGGCGTGTGGGTGTCAGTTCCAGCAGGAGTCTTGAGGTTAGCAAGCTGTTCTGAGTCGATGCGGTTTTTGGATAGTATAAGCATAGTATTATTTGGTTTATTTGGTTAAGCGTCTTTCGTGACTGCAGAGACATTATAGACTAAAAGATTCTATTAGACAAGCACTTTCGGCATAAAAGATGATTTATTTTCATATGTTCCACAGAATGTTCCACAGGCGTCTAACAATGCCAGATATTTGGACAAATACTCTGTTAGACGTTTCTGTTATTGTAAGTCACTTAGCGTCAAGGACTTAGCTTTCTGTTAGGGTACGTAACTCGTTGAGTATCAACGAGTTACGCGCGGGGGCGGTCCTGCTCGTAACTCCTTCAGTATCAATGAGTTAGTCGTATTTATTATCTTCACAGATAGCCTTAGCCATAGCAAGGAAAGACATTACCACTAAAGTTGTTAGAGTGGTGAAGACTGTTAGAAAAGCCAACGCGTGTAGTATTGTATGAATCATGTTAAATCTCCTTGTGCTATAGTCACTTTATTGTTAGGGAATGTTAAGCTACCTTCGGGAATTTCGATTGTATAACCATCTGCATGTAACCTAACATGTTCGCAGTTGATTAAAAATTTAGAGATTTCTCTGTTAGGTTTGTATGGGTTCAAGTCATCAGCCCAGAGTGTAATGGTATAGATCATGTTAGTGGTATTTATCTTCCTTTGCTTCTTCTAGTAAGTCTTTGATTAAACACACAACAAAGACCACTACGCTAACCACCCAAAAACAAATGAGTGTTATGCCTCCGATTATTAGTATTTCTTTCATGATGGGTATAGGATTTCTATTTCTGGTTCTACCTCTGGTTCGTTGTCAAAGATATCAACAAGAAAGGGAAATGGCAAGTCTTCTAAACTAAACATTATTTCCTGTTGTCTATCAAAGAGCTTATCCCTGTCTTCGTCTATAATTGTTATTTGTATTCTAGTTTTCATATTATTAATTTTCCATATACATTGCCTTGCACCCTACCACCGCTATAACTATATAGAAAGCTATAGCAGAAGGAAAGCACAAACTGAGAAAGATCATGGTAAGCACGACCATTGTTGCAAAGAAGTGAGATAACATATTATTCTGCCATAAACATACCATCGCCAAACATTCCCCAACTAGAGTTTTTCTCGGCTTCCTTTAAAATGTTTTTTGCTGTTCCACGAACATATTTATCTTCGTGTTTAGTTAGGTAGTATACATTTTCCTTAACCTTCTGTAGTTCGTCTTTGGCGACGCTGATAAAGAGTCCAGCTTTAATCTTTTCTCCTTGGGCTACCGATGATCCTCTTAGGATATTCTGATAGTCTTCTTTTGTCATTACGCTTTTGAGGTATTCAACCCCATTCTTTTTTGCTTTTCTCATATCTTTTCTTCCTGCGTCATAGAGACTGTTTGGATTACAATTCATATTATGGGCAGATGGCTGTTATCTGTTGAGTGGAAAACCCTACCTCCTCACCATCCTCTGTAGTTCCCCAGAATGGGCGATGTGGGTTATTAGGATATACTTCGTCGACTGTTACGGGCTGACCGCAAACGATGACCATGTCTCCAACCTTAATGGAGTTAGTGTATTCTGTGTCTTGCATGGTTACATTATACCATAATGGACTAGCAAAGCAACCCTTTTTAAATCTTTTTTAATCTTTTTTTAATGTTCCACGGAAATGTTCCACACAGCTCTAACAATGCCAGATATTACAGCAAATAGCCTCTAACAATGCCAGATATTTGAGCAAATACCTGTTAGAGACTTCTGTTATTTTAAGTCATTGAGCATCAACGAGTTACGTTTCTGTTAGGGTGTATAAGTCTTTCATTATCAACGAGTTACGCGCGGGGGCGGGGCACGCTCGTAAGTCGTTCAGTATCAACGAGTTACGTAGGGTGTTAGAAGCTGTTAGTCCCAGCGTTCCCAGATGAGCTTGCCGTCACGCTCGAAGCGACGGAACGACAGGATAGGAACGCCATCCTGACCCTCGAAGCGACGGACAACAGTCCCGCGCATAGAGGTAGCCATCTTAGGGCTTTTGGACAGACAGACGGTGGTGGCAGTGCCACATTCCCAGTTGCCCCCGCATGAAGGAGGATTCTGCTGGTATTCGGTATAGGTGTATTTGTACATAGTGTTAGGTAGTGGTTAGAGGTTGCTCCCCCCTTGGGGGAGCGGTTAGGGTGCTAGTAGGCGGGTTGAGCCGCACCCTGCGGTGAATATTGCGGTGATTAGTGAGCGTCATCGAGGAACGGCTCGGAGGTGTCAGCCTCGTTACAGGCGGCGATCCAATCCTGATAGTCCTGAACGTCGAAGTCAGAGGGGAACTGAGCATCGTGCTGGGCTTGATCGGCGGCGGTGGCGGTGGTAGTGTTTTTCGTTTCCATGGCTGAATTATACAACAGAATCGCAAGAAATGAAAGCTTTTTCTGCATGTTTATCCACTTTTTTTTATGTTCCACAGAAATGTTCCACGCGCCCCTAACAGAACCTGTTAGATCGTTATCCTTACGTAACTCGTTGAGTATCAACGAGTTACGGCGCGGACAGGGCCCCGCTCGTAACTCGTTGAGTATCAATGACTTAGGTCATGTTAGAGTGGTGGAGCGTAGGGGATTCGAACCCCTGTCTCTAACAGCCTCCTGTTAGATCGAAACCAGTTCGCCCCTCTGTTAGATGTTAGGTGGCTCACTCCACGATGCCTAGGAGATCGTGAAGCAAGCTGTCCCTAACACTACTTAGAAAACTGTTAGGCAATCACCTCGATTCCTGCTAGATGAAGTGTGCGATACTTCTCAAAGCCGTGATCATCAATGTCGGTGGCTAAGACTTTAAGACAGCGTTTGCCGTTCTTCTTAGCTTCCCATACATCCTCGACAGCGTGGATTTTAAAGGTGCGTTCCTTGTCTCTGCGAACGCTAGACTTCCCGTGGTTGATATATCGCACAGTGCGATCTTTGAGAAGGTTTGCGATTTCGAGAACGGAGGCGGTTGTTTTTGTGTTTGTGTTAGCAATTTGCATAGTGATATTATAGTTGGTTTTTGGGGTTGGGTCAATCCCTTTTTTTCGGATTGTAAGATTATTTAGTGCTTTTAAAAAGTCCATTTGTTTTAGTGGTTAGTGTTTTAAGTTTAGTGTTTTGGAAAGCTGATTGCTCATAAAGGATTTGCACCTTTCTTTTCCTCTCCTACCGCTTGTGCCGTAGTATCCTCGGATTTCTCGGAGTATGTGAGAGGCTATCTTTACTTGCTAGAAGAATGAGCCTTGATTGTGTTTTAGGATTAAAGGATGATGGTAGAACGTTTAGTAACGTGCTGAACGACTTGACGTTTTCCGTTCTTAGTCTCAACGAATGAGCCGATTGGAAGTTTACCCTCGACTGTTACGCCAGAGCTAAGGATTG
>ENA-OWNS01000585-OWNS01000585.1-marine-metagenome-genome-assembly--contig:-NODE-585-length-16517-cov-7.062287_pt1 | contig 16517 bp, 12 predicted proteins | sample MGYA00238137_ERZ651772 | MGnify/ENA primary metagenome ERZ651772 (study PRJEB26903, sample SAMN06264699) | marine metagenome | isolation source: Columbia River Estuary | place: USA:Columbia River Estuary... | reverse complement strand
TTTTGGTCGCCTGGTTCGCGAGTTAACTGCGGAAGCGACAAAACAAGTTAAGAGATGGACTAGTGATGGCATTGCAGCGCTACAGGAGGCATCAGAGGCTTATACAACGACACTTTTCGAGGACAGCAATCTTGTTGCCATCCATGGCAAGCGTGTCACGTGCATGCCAAAGGATATGCAGCTTATTAAAGCACTCCGTAGGGAGTTTCTGAGCACTACTAAAGTAGCTAGGACGGAAAAGACAGGGGAAAATCAAGAGGAAAAATAAGGAAGACGGATAAATTGAATTAGGCGGGCTGGGTGTATCGGTTTTGTTTGATAAGGGGGGGAATGGGGAGAGAGGGTGTACTTGATTGATAAGAAGGGATAGGGAGAGGTATAAGCAGGCGGTTGTGTCGAGTGGGGATGATAGCGGGGGGATAGAATTGAAGGTAAGGGTTATATAGGGGAGAGTGGAAGAGAAAATGTGATATGATGTCTTTAGAGGGTGTAGTTGATAAGAAGGGATAGCTTTTTTTAATAATCAGACAAATTTGAAATTATACCTTCTACCTAATTTGTTGTTCCCACACACACAGACATTCCAAACGTTGTCGACAAAACATTCAGTCTATTGGACCAAAAGAAGAATTTCATCCTTCTGCTTCATTCACAGGCATCCCAAGTTTTTTGCTAGAATATTCATCCCACTGACCAAACGCGAGGATTTCACAAACTCCGCTTTTCCATGGATGTCCCCCTTATCTGACATTTTTTTGGCATCGCAGATAACCGATTTCAACATCGACTGTGTCATGGAAAAATGATCAATGATAAAATCACGATGGTAATTCTCGTCCATGTCATCTCCTTGTTCCATATCAATCACATTATTATCCTCTGATCCACCAAGAATGATTATACCCTTATTCTCAGCAGGCTTCATCAACTCTCTTGTTAATAATGCACCCGCGGTCACTGATAGCCTCTGGAAATTCAGACGTTCCATGTCCATTGTGATGCTATCTTTGACTTTCATCTTTTTCAACTCTTCTTCGGTATATAGCATTGCACACTTAAAGCATGCCGAGGCACCTCTGGTGTCGTTGATGATGGAGTAGTTAATACCCGAGAGTATATACACTGCCACCAACTCCTGACGAAGAAATTTCAACCTATTCACATCAGCTGTTGACAATTTGCGGCCCATATCAGGAATGTGTTTCATTTCGGTCTTCATTTTGTCTTCCTCCTCTCTTAGGGTTTCATGGGCCTGAGTTACAAAGATATCAGCCTCCGACAGAATACCACTATCAAAATCATCCTCATCTTCGTCATCATCATCATCATCATCACCCCGTTCATCTTCTTCGCTTCCATTGTCCTTGTCCTTGTAATCATTGTCATCAGATTTGAACTGACCTTTACCGTTGCTGTTATCTTGACTTGTTTTATCTTCTTCGTCAAAACCGCATTGGGCCCCAGAGAGATCAGGATAAATGGAATCCCGTGTCCCATCCAGTAGAAGTTGCATGGCAAACGGTGGATCCGGCTTCGCGAGTTGCTTCTTTATGTACAAGAACAACCACGTTCTCCCCAACAATGTTTGTGAAACAGGTTTGTTCAGGTCTCCGTCATGCTGAATCGAAAGAAGGGATTGCGCTTGTTCTACAGCCATCTCTGCCTCTCCCACACTGCACTCTGTTTTGCAGATGAGTGACATTGCCCGCCTGAAGAGTGAATTATGAACTACCATTGCGGGCGCCAAAGTGATTGCAGCTTCTTCTGTTTCTTGCCTTTGGTTCTCAATCGCCTTTGCGCTTTGTTTCCTCACCCTGCTTTCAGCAAGATGTTTCCAATCATAATTTGGAAGACCCTCCGATAGCATTTTTTCAACGGAAATTTTCTTGTCTTTGTATTCGAAAACCAAAGACCAAAACAGAGCGGGGGAGCGCTCTGCAATCAATGTCGGGTTGATCTTTATGCCACGTCCCGCGAAGGTTAACATTTGGATTGCTGCTCTCAACGCATTCTTGACTACATGAATTTTGTAGATAATCACCTGATCCATGTGTTTGTCATTTGCTTCGATCCCTTTCAAGAAGACGACTTGTTTATAACCCAGAATTTCATCACCTCCTCCAGTAACTCCCTCGTTGGGACAATTCTCAAATTCGAAACTGCAATTGTCAACTGATAAAACTCTCATCATAACCTTTTCATCTTCTTTCCGAATAGAGAGCTCTCCCTTGAATAAATCGACTAAAGATTTTTGGGCAGAGTCATCAGTTGCAAGCAAATTGTTTGCAGTAGTCTGTGGCGCGGCCTTCTTTTTACTTGCAATATCCCCAGGCACCTTCTTCCCATCCGAAAGGCGGAAACCCCCACCTGGAATCACGATCTGCTCGCTTCTTGTCTCAGGGGCAGAGTCACCATTTCCCAGCAAAATGGGATTGGTTGAAGCTGCCTGAATGGCCATGGGATTGGTGGGATTGGTTGAAGTAGCCTGAATGGCCATGGGATTGGTGGGATTGGTTGAAGCAGCCTCAATGGCCATGGGATTGGTGGGATCGGTTAAAGAAGCAGCCTCAATGGCCATGGGATTGGTGGGATTGGTTGAAGCAGCCCTTGCTGCACTCCTGTCCCTTCTCTCCTCACGCTTCCTCTTCTCTTTGCGTTTTTCCTGCCTTCGGGCTTTCTCGTCGTAAAGGACGGCTTCAGTTTGTCTTTCCCTCTGCTCATCTGTGACTCTCTCGGATTTATTTCTTTCTGCTGGCCGTGGAGGTGGTCTCCACTTGTTAACATCTTTGTGGACAATCGTCATCTTCAGCTCTGTGTTATGTGTAATCCCCAGCTCGGATATAGTTTTTTCATTGATCTCCTCTTGATCAAATATTTCTTGGAGTTGCCCTTCCGTCTGGAGTGAGAATAGATAGTCCTTTTCATTAAGTGGCACCCCAAAAATAGACATCGCAGTTTCTTTCATGAATTTTGACAACGACGTTGAAATGTCGACAACGAAGCGAGAAGACAGATGCACATCCGGCGAAATCTTTGGCTTTGGCTTTCCGTTCTTAAAATAATGTTGCTCTTGGAATGTGTTGCCAGAGATTATAATGCGAATTTTATCGACGCCATTGCAAGCGCTCATGGTATTATCACAGACTGTTTGCTATTTGATCCAATGCAAGTTGTATTATTGTATTTCGGTGGAGGTTGCCGGTGGTCACTGATTTTCGTCTGCTCGCTTGGATTTCATTGTCAGTTGGCGTCGAGCGCGAAAAATAGATGGTGTCAGCGTTAGCAAGGAGTTGTTTTCGGATGTATTTTGGGGAAGGTTGCTGGTGGTCACTGATGTTCGTCTGCACGCTAGGATTTTATTGTCAGTTGGCGTCGAGCGCGAAAAATAGATGGTGTCGGCGCTAGCAAGGAGTTGTTTTCGGATTCAGATAGGAGTTGTTTTCGGATTCAGATTATTAGGAGAGATCGAATCCCATGGTTCCAGCAAGGCAAGAGTGTGTTATGTTTATTATGACCGATACCAAAACATCAGCAGATGCTTCTCAACCTCAGGTGCTCTTTGTGTCAGCGAAAACCTTGTAGGAATCGTATCTGATTCAACGTAGACTCAAGTTCAACGGAAGCACTTCAACGTAGATGCAAATTCAACGGATGATCGCCAAAATTAGCGACCTGATCTATAGCGAGTTGCCTAAGAGTACTGTACAAAGAGGTGTATCAATTCCTACATTAATTTTTGTTATCATTGTGGCTCTCGTGTGACAGCTGTCGTGTGAAGGGCGTGCGATCAAGATCTTCTTCCACGTGTAATGTAGAATCTGTTCACCGGAGCGATCGGTAGCAAAGTTGGTTGGAGAGGAGGAAGGATGAGACGGCAGAAGTGCAACAATAAACCAACCAACCGCTATAAGAAACTGACTAACTGATTCCTATGTAGGATAACTGACCGACCGGTCAAAGAAAATGCCTATTTGATTCCTACGTAGGATATCTAATCAGGTATCGGTTTTTGAAATCAATACCCACTCTTTCTTGGGGAATCGGTGGTTTAGGCGATGGATTGAGTGAGACGAGAGATCACGATGGAAGGATTTTACAGATGATTATTAATCAGATTTGTCACATAAATAGTTGATCAATCTCCAAGGTGTGCCACTACTTCTGCACCATAAGAAGAAGAAGAGGATAACAATAGTCATGGACTCATTTGTGAACAACATTGTGAATGTAGCAGCGATTGAAGAGCCATCGCAAAACGCTAAAGCTGAAGGCACCTACACTGAGTGTGAATCTGGAGTCGATGAACAAGTTTCTGTTTTACAGTCACCGATCCGTCCTCCAACTCACGCAAAGTCAAAGAGTCGTAAGCGATGTAGCAATAACACTGAAGCTGAAGGCACTGACACCATGTGTTTCTCATCCATTGAAGAGCCGATCCATCCTCCAGCTCATGAAAAGTCAAAGACTTCACAATCAGAAATAGAAACGGAGGGGATGAACAGACCCACATGCGTAGTTGATGCAGTATGCGGGATCATTCCTGACAACTTGATCTTTTTGAATTCAGGGGGAAGATCTATTATTGTAGCAGGGTCACCGATCCGTCCCACAGCTCACACAGCTTATGCAAATTCGACGAGTCGTAAGAAAAAGCGTTGTAAAATTAGCCAGCATTTAAGAGAGAATGATAGTGAATCCAAGACAAAAAAGGGGGGTTCAAGACTAGTTCTCAACAAATCAGATATGGAAACGGAGGGGACGAACAGACGCACATGCCTAGTAGATGCAATCTGTGCAGTCATTCCTACCAACGAGGTCAAGAACTCAGTGCGAAGATCTATTATTATTGAAATGCCATCACAGGGGGATACATCGATATCACATGCAAATAATGGCCTGGCATCTCATGGCATGGTATTAAATCGAGCATCTAAGAGATACATGAGGGAGGGAGGGGCACCATTCCACCTTCTACAAGAAAGAAAATGCAGACTTGTTATTCAAATCAAGCTCACCAATCATGATAATCAGAAAATGTCTCACTTTGTTTCTTGGGACGGCCATACCATACACGATTCCCCTTACAATAGCATGGTGAATAATACATTTGATCGTGCCAGCAAAAAGGGAAGTGACAATGTATTTGGAAAGATGTACCGGAGAGATTTCAAAAACTGGCAAATCACCAATGTTTATGATCTCTTGGATCTCATCCGTGAATAATTACATAACATCAATGCAAATGAATGCCAATGCAATGTGTGGTCAGCGAGCTGCTTAGAAAGGTTGACTATTGGGCTCTGTGCGATTGGTTGCCCATTAGTTTTGAAATAGTATATATATTTTAACTAATTATGCAGCTATTTGCTGTCCACAGACCAATGGAATGGTGCAATAGCAGGGGGAGGCTGCTGCCCGTCAATGTCCACAGACCAATGGAATGGTGCAATAGCAGGGGGAGGCTGCTGCCCGTCAATGATTTTCATTTGCAAAGGTATTTTAGTATTTTATATCAGTGTCAGCGTCGAGCGCGAAAAATAACTGGTGTCATCGTTAGCATAATGTCGCATAATTTTGATGCGAACAGCAGCCGGCGCCACACATGCTCTAACCCTGTCATGTATTTTGTTATTCATTATTGGGAGTCCTTTAGCACACGTTGTGTCACACTTCATCTGGTCTGTCTGCCGTTCTTGGTTCAAAATGACCGGCTGCCCGTTCGGTGACATCGGGTTCCCGGATCGCATGGCCCGGCCGGATCGAAAAGCCATCATCCAAAAGCATCAATCCAACGAATATGTTCAATTGCCGCCGCCAACCCAGTCACCGATTGTTTCATCTAACCCGGTCACTTCGATCAAAATATATAATTTACGTGGTAGCCTCGCAGTCCCCTGCCATAGGAGTGGGACGGAGGCATGTAAGAACACAACCGTCACCATAAATCCACCAATCATACCCTCAAATAATTTCTGAGCACCATCTTTGGCTCAGCCATCCGCGCTGATTCCAAAGTCCATGCAAGTTCATGCTCGCCGGCCGCCTCCCAAAATGAAGACGAAGAAGGAAATTGCTCACCGACGAATCGGCACGCCCAATTCGGGTACATCACCTAGGCATGCCACGAATCTCGAGTCTCGGTGGATTCCACCGTCATCATGCGCGCACAAGACATCAACTAATCACGGCCCGCCAGCGCATGCAATATTCAAGTCTAAGGCCAATTCGTCAAAGAGAACATGTGCTGGCCACGTTGCTCATGAATTCTTCCATTCACACATGTCTAGCAAGAAACGTGCTAAACACCGGGGCCGTGCCAACGCCAAGGATAGAAAACTAAACGAATGTCTCCTAAATGTGTCATCGCCTCTAGGTACGCATTTTTGGTCCCGTGCTGAATTAGATTGCACAGAGCTTGTTTTCGATGGTGGTGATGAGCATACTGCGCCGCTTGAATGCCCCTCTCTTATTAAGACCCATAGGCCGAAGACAAAAGTCAACCATTCTGCACAAAACACTGTCAAACCCAAAAAAATAAAACCACCCAAACCTTGGAAATCTATACGTGTAAGTGATGGTGACCTATATATTGTGGACACCAAGATCTCCAACAAGGGTCTCGTTTTTCGTTATGACAATGGGGGTTCAGCTTTTACTCGTGTACCTCGTCAAGCTGCCCTTGAAATGACAGGAATGAACAAATTGTCTACTGTTACATCCCACTGCCACGCACTGGACTTGGCTGAAAAAGCCCAACGTGGTTCTTTATTCCGGTCAAAAAATAAAGTCATTTATTCTACCAACAAACATGTTTGTCCAGGGGCACAAGCATGTCGAGCTGAGCCAGGTGTTCGGGACAATACGTACCACAAGAAAACAATGCCAGAACCAGATTGGATTAATCTTGTGAAAACGTTATGCAATGTTGAGAAAGTAGTATCTTCCTTTGTTCCTACGGAAGATTTAAGGCGAGTCAATATGGCGAAAACGGTGTTGGATTACAAAACCATGACTGCAACCAAAGGTGGTAATATTGTACTTGAATCCCACATTTTCAACGCAATTGGATATACCAAGAATGTACATGTTAGTTGTCACACTGATGTTGATTTCACTCAGTCTGTCATAACTTGTTACAAAAAAGGTCATGTTTGTGAATGCAATGACAACGTTGTCGCATATTTTTGTTTTCCCCGCATTGGGATGGCCGTTGCTTTACGGCCAGGAGACATCCTTGTATTCAACCCAAGAGAATATCACTCCGTCTCCTCACGTTGTACACTTGACTATGATATTTATTTCACATCAATGTACCTCAAGTCTGCTGTTGTGTCATTAAATGACAACACCATTCCTCTAACTTCCATTCAGGAGAAGTGTTTTACTTATTATGAAAAAAATTTAAATTAAATACCTTATCTTTCGAAGTGAATATGTTTTTTCTACATGTTGATGTTTAATTATATACATTTTAATCATTCGCCTATCATTTCCTTATACTTGTTATTTTCTTTTTTTGTGACTATGAGTGCGCCATTGTGATGGGGGGGAAGGTTGATTTAAAATTCGGTCCCATATGAAGGATGCAAAATAGTGATGGTGGTGATGGTGGTGATGATGGTCAGGATGAATATGGGGGGAAACAATATGGCGGGAAATAGTATGGATTTTAGCGGGACTATGAATCAATCACATGAATAAAACGGGACTAAAGGAGTTCTCGAGTCTCGCGCACCGTCCCTTAAAACGCGCAGCGCGTTCTCCTAGGTAGTTGGCAACGGGATATGACATTAGATTTTTTTCGCGATCCAGTAAAGAGCCACCTACATACATGTCCAATATAGCATTACCAAGAGAGCCTAATTAATACAAATTTAATATATGCTCAAAGACACTTTTCTCTGCGCCAGGATGGCCCTTCTTATGTTCAGCATCCTCACACCTAAGCACATCCCAATCCCAGTATACTAATGTGTACTGTTGATATGTGATTTCAACCTTTGTGATAAAAGGCAACATCAAGGCATAACTAACAATACTAGATCTGAGATTTTTTTTCCAACCCTGGTGACTTTTGCATTGTTGGAGTTATCTTCTTTTTTGAAGACAAAAGAGCAAAAATGTACGCCAGTGTCTTGTACAACACAACGTGTGGTGTTGTAGGCAAATGTAAGATAGCTGATGGTGACGTTGCGTTCCTCACCATCATAGAATGCAACATGTACTTCCCCCTTTTCATTGTTAGTGCAGAAACAGCTGATTGACTTTCCATTCGTTTCCCTAGAAATCACCTCTGATTTCGATTCGTATACATGATACCCTATGTACCAATCCCTTTCACCATCGGGAGTGTTGTCATAGTTATCGGACAGGACTTTTATGCCAAAGAGCTTGTGGAGCAATCTCAATTTGGTTTCTCGGTATGTCTGATCCTTCCTCATCGCTACCAATACAGACTTAGGGTTATGTATTCCATTCTCATCTTTGGCCTCCCTGAGGATTTTGTGACGAGTGATTTAATAAAATTTGGTAAGATATCTCATGGAAAGGGAGAGATAAATAAACAAATTATCAGCCTGACTCACCAAAGCAAATGTAGAGCACCCAAATAGTCTATCTGAGCAACAATGTTGGCCATGAAGCTGAGCCAATTTCCCCTATTCCAGCACATATTCTCTGACTTGGATTTCTTGTTTTGGCTATTTGGTTCATTCACAGGTGCAAGGGGATTGCCTTCAACTTCGGTCTGTGACCCTTCAAGAATAAATTTGAAGAGCTTTGTTTGTATTTCAGGCTTTAACATTCCATCATATGGAAATTTCAATTGATCACACTTGGCTTTCAGTTGAAGGATAGTGATTTTCCTAAGAAATGCCCTCATTGGCTTCACTCCATCCAATTTATCATCACTAAACTCGTGACAGATTATTTGCAAATTGTCTACGTTGAGTTGAGTGATGAAGTCATTTGTCCTCTTGTCTGTCTGTTTGCCCCCTTGTCCAACACTACTAGTGCTATCTTTGTTTTGTGTTTTGGTGTTGGTCTTGCCTAGGGACCCATATCTCTTATGCAGGTAATGTGCAGATGATAGGAACAACTTCAAATGATTGTCAATCAACTGTATTTCTGGGGGATTCCTGGACATAAGAACAGATATCAAAGCTTGAAAAGCATTCAGCATGCATCTGATGTTTAAAACTGTCTCCTGTGTGGTTTCATTCTCTTCAGTACACAGTGGGTTGTTTGAGAGGAACATTCCATAAAGATAGGATAAGAGCCTCATATATGCCATGCTATTCTCTCCAACCCATGCAGCTTTGGGGAGTGATTTCACCTTGCAGTAATCTAAGCGGAATGAAGCAACATCATACAGTATCGGATTTGCAAAGGCGATGAAGGCTGCGTACTTTTTGTGATGAGACAATATTGTGTGTAGAATGTCCATTACATCAGGAATGATCCCATGCGCCAGTCCATGCATCGGCAAATCAGGTAACCTGAATCGAGCAAAACAATCTAACAGAGACCAAATCTTGGGCTGGTATTCTTCTGGATCTGATATCTGCCCATTTATACGGTCTTCGACCGCTATCCTCTCAATATGGTCAATTCGACTGCCCTTCACGTTGCATGATTTAAGAAATGCTATTAACGTTGCCTTTGACCACGCATCGTTTCGCCTTGCGTTGTATGCACTCTTCACTGCGTCCATCATAAAGTCCGTGGTAAGCTTCACCGGACCCAGTAGAGTCTGTCCAGGCTCACGTCCATCTGGTTCATCTGCATCGTTTTGGTTTTCTTTTCGGGTGGGATAATCTTTATCCACTGGGATAATTTTCTGATTAGCAGCCTCTTGATCAAGGGTCCAGTTGAAACATTTAGTACACTTAACTGAGCGATCAGTACCTTCAACCATATTCCGCACAAGCGTATTGTAACATTTGTCACAAGCAGGAAGTTCATTTTCAGGCACTGTCACGGCCCAACTAGAAACCTTGCCAGTATGACCCTCTTTTCTAGTATTGCCGAGAGACTGCCTTTCTGGTCGGTCGGCATTCCATGTCAGCATGCTGACTGCCATGCGGCCAATGTCATTAGTTTTGCCAAAGTAACATTTGAAGCCTTTCATAAGGTCCTGATACTCTCCCAGAAAGTGTTCAATGACAGGAGTGTGGTCTTCTCCACTTTTGCCCATAGCTAGGACGAATGTGTACTTTCCTGCTGACTTTTCATCTTCTGGAGGGCAAATGGTGACCGTGAGGACCCACACACTGTTCTCCTTTTGTTTTATGAAACACCGCAGGAAAGAGTCACTCCAGAAGTAGATCCAACCAATGTTTGTCTTCAATATTGTCTCATCGTCTAGGTTTTCTTCTTTCATAGCCTGGATAACATCCTTCAAAAGATCTTCTACAGCTTTGGTGCCATTTAGACCGTCATAATTCATAGTTCCTGTTCTGGCATCGTAAGCAAAGTTAAACTTGGCACCATGACCGGCCACAAGACGAATGGTCTCCTTCAAACTGACACACGCGTGATTACCAATATTAAAGACCCGCTGGACAGGAAAATTCTTCATTATTGAGTGTGCCCCGTCCATCATCATTGTACGAATATCATTATTATCTGAAGGGAAGCGAGTCTCGACATCATGATGACTTATGCTGTCTACTTTGTAAATTTTCATGAAATTATTATGAAGCTGAACCAAGTCCCCCCTATCATCCCCTGACATTTTGAGCATCATCTTCAACATGAGTAACACTTGTTCTGATTCAAGAGTGGTGGTTGTCTTTGAAGTGTCCTCCCTATTTCGTATGTTTGCTCTGTGCACTAGGCCATCAAAACCACCGGATTCATCATCTGGATTCTGTCTCTTCTTCTGGTACTTCTGAAAGAAATAGATTTGATTCTGGCTGACTCGTTTTCTTGAACCTCCTTTACGGAAGAGCTTTTCTTCCTCTGTTCTTTTGTCAAAGAAAAGAAAATCATTATAGGAGTATCCGACCTCATTTGTGTTGTGAATCAAGTGATCTTGGTATTGTTGTGAAAGGTCATCATACATATCTCCCTCGTCCCCCCGTGTATTGGGATCAAGGTCTGTGTCCGTGATGATTTTTTTCACATATTCGTTTGCCTCTTCATACTCCTTTTTATTCTCATTTTCTACTACTTGTATGTGCATGTTTACGAACCCCTCCTCAAGCAGATTACTGTCGTCACGGTCATCCTCTCCTTCTGATTCATTCAACAAATCACTGTTGCAGGAATGCTGACTGGCTTCGCGGTCAAATATACAATCTGTGTTCATGACGGGGATGTCTCCAATCACTTCTGTAATCCCTGATGTCTTTTGCCTTTTTTGTGCAGCAATGTTGTGCATTTGTTTGAGATGTTTCACCATGTAACCTTGTGCAGAGCGCCTGTTCTTTATCAACACGGGGTTATTATTCTCAATGAAGTTGTAGTTACAGAGCCTGCACTGGACAAGGTCCTCTTTGCAGTAGGGACATTTGACATGGCAAATATTTTCGTTCGAGTTGGAGATTTTGCATGGGATCCATTCAGAGGTCCCCAGACAATTGACACAAAGGAGCTTTTCCGTTGACATCTGATTCATTTGGTTTTGAGAAAATTGGATTAAGTTGCATGCACCCGGTCTGCTATTTTCTATGTGAACACAATTATGGAACCTATTGACATAGGGGGTGGTCTATTCTCATTGAGGAGTTATGGTAGCATATTGAAGTTGACCACTAAACCGGAGCGCGAGATATCTAACTGGTTCCTTCGTACAAGGTTCTTGGTAACGTAACCCTACGTAATGCTCGCCAATAATGACGGTACATATGGTGACAGGTGTGGTTTTTCGCGCTTTATGATATTGGTCTGGCCTTCATTCATAAGACACGAACGTATGTCATTCTTTTTCCCAGAGCCCTCCAGAGCCTCACATTTCATTTTTGTTTGTTGTTATCAACCATGGTGATGTATGATATGTCTCACTTGCATGCAGTCATAATTTTGCGTTTGTCTCCACAGTAGGGAATACCTGAAGTAACTTCTGCCGTGAGAATCATGTCTGCCCCTCCTCGTCAAAGTCAACAGTCTGGTATGTCTGTCAACGACGGGAGCACAAAAACAAATTACACAAACAACAATGGGTCCATGATTAATGTCAATGGAGGAGGAACAATCAATAATCTACAAATTACTAATAATAACTCTCATCAACACCGAGTCAATGAACCGGCCACTGGGGGAGAAGGCATTGATGAAAAATGTCTGGATGCAAATGATTGTGTCGCCCAAACCACTCTCGGGGTAACCCATTCAGGGAAGGATGAGCATGGTGCTTTATACATCCCACATGATCTTATTCCCCCCGAACCTAATATGATCACGCTTGATCACGCGAAGAAATATTTCGATGAGTACTATAGAGTTTTTGCTAAAGATACTGATGTGAGGTATTTGTTTGATAATGACAAGGGCTTCTGTCTAGAATACAACGATTCTCATGGAGAAAAATTCAAGTACATTCTGACAGAACTCCACCAGCTTATCAAAAGTGAGGGACAGAAACTTATTGGAGAACACGTTGTGGAAGGATTCAACGTGTCTGGCTTCCGTGTGAAGTCGTCCTCTCAGGGCCCAACGAATGTTGCTCAATGCTTGGGTATTATGAAGAGCCCAGCTATGAAGGAAATCTTCAAAAATGACCCATTCTTTGTGTTTGGTGTAACATACATGTATGTTCACACAACAGGATTGAGTAATTGCTACTTCGTTAAAACAATTCTGCATGCTCACCTGAAGAAAGTTGGGTTTAATCACAAACCAAGATTCACGTTTGAAGAGATGGTTAAGGTCGGTAATGATGGTCGAAAAAATAATGTGAACCACAATATCCTCAAGATAGGTAATCTTGGTACACAGCAGATCAGGAAAGACTTTCAAAAGGCAGAGATGGAGTCATTTGGTATGTCCATTCGCATGCTTAATCGCAAAGGATCCAAGAAGGAGAAAGACCATTGTTTGATCAGAATTGATCGCAAAATTCTTTCAGGGAGAGAGAATTGTCACGGCTTACCAGACCCTTGGCTCCTTGTGAATAATGGAATGTGTCCTTTCACTGAAGATCCTACCCAAGCCCAGCTACAAAAATGGCTTTCCCACACAGAGATCACCCGAACCGCTTATCAATTGGTCAATTCCGCGCAGACAGAGAGCGTAGGCATTGAGGATGTTGTAGCAGAGGTACGTAAAGCCTTTACGAATTTGAAAAAGTCCAAATTGATAGGGCCATCCAAGCCTATTGTTGACAACATTCATGACATTTGCAGATCGGAGGATCCAACTGTCATTGATAACATGCTAAATGATATAGGTTGTCCTGACGGTTCCCTCCATTTAGCTCCGCCCACCCCCTCCCAACACCCGCCACATTTTCAGACACTACAGAACCAACAACCTCCATCCATCACATTACAACAGAACCAACACTCAACACGCTCACAGACACTACAAAATCAAACCCCTGGACACGCCTCATTTCATCAGAACCAGCACGATTCATGGCCACAGGACCAACTACCGCCAAACTTGCAGACAACACAGAATCAAAACAGTACACAACACATACCACAATACACGGCAATGCAGAACCAACAACCTCCAATCATCCCATTGCAACAGACTCAACAATCGACACACTCCCAGACACCACAAAATCAAACCCCGGGACACATCTCATTCCAACAGAACCAACACATCCAATGTCAACAGGACCAACTACCGCCACGCTTGCAGACAACCCAGAATCATAACAGTACACAACACATACCACAATACCCGACAATGCAGAACCAACAACCTCCAATCATCCCATTGCAACAGAATCAACAATCGACACACTCCCAGACACCACAAAATCAAACCCCGCGACACATCTCATTCCAACAGAACCAACACATCCAATGTTCCTATCTTGGCAGTAATGGCACCAGCAACAATAATGGTAACATGACAACAACAGAGAGAAATATGAAGGAGAGCATGGGTGTTGCTTCAATTTTGCAACAAATGAAAAGCAGTAAGTCCACGTAACCAGATCAACCCTATTATTGTATGTTTATTGAAATTTGTATTTCATCAAACATGATATCATGTCTTTTGTTCCAAAAGGTTGCGCTGAAAAGAAGGCAGCAAGTGAAAAGAGAAATCCAGAAAAGGATAATGTGCGTGAGGAAGACAATGCTTCCTTGGTGCAATACAGTTTGTTGTATTCACTGTTTTGCCTATTTTTTCCTTTGCAGGGAGGGGATGAAACAAAACGCATGGAACGAGAAGAAGAAAGAGTTAGTGCACCTATGTTAGTATGGTTTTTATTTTGTTTCATATCACCAATTTATCCTATTGACATTCGTTCTTTTTCTTCTTAACAGAGAGAAGAGGTAACAAAAGGCACTCATTGTTTTCTTTACGTAATTATTTATGAGCGCGACATGCATCTAATGAGCTTATATGTTGATTGTTTGACTCTAAAACGGATTTTTTCAGAAAAACACTGGTAATATGAAACGCAGTATGGTGAGTATGTCTGTTTTTGCCTATTCATGACCTTCTAATGAGCTTATATGTTGATTGATTGTCTCTAAAACGGATTATTTCAGAAAAACACTGGTAATACGAAACGCAGTATGGTGAGTATGTCTGTTTTTGCCTATTCATGACCTTCTAATGAGCTTATATGTTGATTGATTGTCTCTCAAACGGATTCTTTCAGAAAAACACTGGTAATACGAAACGCAGTATGGTGAGTATGTCTGTTTTTGCCTATGCATGACCTTCCTTTGATCATTCCGACTAATTGACAAATGCTGTCACGAAAGAATCTTGCACAAGACAAACAACAGGTTTCCAAGAAGAAACGTGGCCAGGAACAGAGTGGCCACTTTATGGCAGGTGTTTGCCAGAAAGCATATGGCAACAAAGCCTTTAAAGATAAGAGTACATGCAGAGCTGTCAAATGCAATGCGTGCATGTTGATTGGTGATGGTTTTCAAGATGAAATGGTTACAACAGAGCAAGTTGAGCTCAAGAAAGTTGGTCAGAGAAGTCTTCCGGCTCAACCTGTCAGAATCCGCAGTAAACGTGTCAGCAAGAACAACATGACAAGTTCAGCTACTGTAGTGAAGAGGTACTCGGAGGATGACAACGGCTGCTCTCACGATGACCCAAGCAAGTGGAATGAGGAGAGGGACATGTGTTATTGGACAGATAAATGGAAGAAGGCTTACTATGTCAAGAACAAGATGGGTTTTGAACTGGATTATAATTGCATTATATGCAAGAAAGATGTCCGGAGAGGGTTTATTTGATTGGGGGACTTTGTGTGATAACATTGAATGGGAGGGGGCAGATAAGTTCTGCCTGGGTTTGACTAGGTGAGAGAATACGCGAAAAACCACAGGTGTCATCTCTAGATAAAAATGTGTTGTTCACGTGGTGCGATAGGGTTAATGACATGTCCACGTGGTGCGATAGGGTTAATGACATGTCCACGTGGTGTGAATGGGAGTGCGATATAGGGTTAATGACATGTCCACGTGGTGGGATAGGGTTAAACCACTGGTGTTATCTTTAGATAAAAATGTGTTGATCACGTTGTGCAATAGGGTTAATGACATGTCCACGTGGAGTGATAGGGTTAATTATAATGAGAGAACAATATAATCAATATATCGTACAGCGGAATTAGTATAAAATGTCTGTTTATACCCCGATATATTCCCGGTATATTCAAAAGATGCCGATATATTCCCTTGATATTCAAACTCAAAGTATCCTACAGCGGAATTAGTTATGGGTAATCCGATATATTCCCGAGAGATCGATATATTCGCTGCATATTCGTGATATATTCAACAGATGACGACATATTTGCGATATATTCGAACAAGTCGTAATACGAGACTGGCTATTTTAGCCAGATCGTTCCCGATATATTCACGACATATAGAGAAAACCCGACATATTCACGAGTCTTGTGTCATGGCACCCCGACAGACCGTCGACATATTCAAACATGTAGAGTTCCTTCGTATGTGAGAAGATCGGCATATTGGCGAGAAATTCGACCTAGAACGATTATTAGACACGGAAAATTGGGAGTCCCTTGAATTTGGGACTAATTTCGGCATATTGCTGGCATATTCGCCGGCATATTGCCGTGATGTCGAATATCCCGGGAATATGTCGGGGTTTTTCGTTTGCAGTGATACAGACTTGTCATGAAGGAATTGTTAATGTATTATTCTGTCATCTGCAATTTCGGATTTTAATTAATTAAAACAGCCCCTTTTAACCTTAATAGAGCAAATATTAGTGAAAATGCCCAGCCTCCACATTAAATTATCATTAATCAATGTAATTATGGAGAAAACGCCAAGCCAAGAAATTGTATTATCATACTTTAAGTTATAAATGATAGCGTAGGAATACATATAAAACAA
>ENA-OWNS01000565-OWNS01000565.1-marine-metagenome-genome-assembly--contig:-NODE-565-length-16917-cov-2.758492_pt1 | contig 16917 bp, 19 predicted proteins | sample MGYA00238137_ERZ651772 | MGnify/ENA primary metagenome ERZ651772 (study PRJEB26903, sample SAMN06264699) | marine metagenome | isolation source: Columbia River Estuary | place: USA:Columbia River Estuary... | reverse complement strand
AAATTGATGCCAATTTGAACTTTGGCATGTGCAATTGCACAGCTAGATAATAGCAAGTTCTTATACAACCACAAATTTTACCAAATTTGTTGGATCATTCTCAGAGAAAAGACCCTGATGCTAATAACACTGATCTCGTAATTGGTGCTCTCCTGGGAACAGTCGATGGAAAACAAATAGACATATCTAACTCATTCCAAATGACTCTTAAAGCAAGTAAGAACCCAGAAGGAAGCAAGAAAGCTATAGAATATATTTTCGATGTTGAATATATGAAAAAGATCCTTCAATTGATTATAAAGACTCCGGGATAAATTTTTGGCCTTCAAAAAATGATATTTGTCATGAAGGTCTCCTATGTTTCTTAACTATTGATTGTGTTTGGTTCTCTAGAGAGTTCCCTTATCTCTCATTTCTTTTCTAATCTTTGTTGCGCTGATATCGGTAATCGCTTCTTCAAAAACTTCTTCTTCAAATTTATAGCCCACCCCTCTGCCATAAGTAATATTCACGATATTAGGCACAAGCATAATTTCGTATTCTTGCCCACGATGAAAGTTATCTTTTGCTAAACCATCTTCAATATTCTTACAGACTGCCTCCCAATCAAAAGGATTATCGTCCTGACCATCCCCGCCTGAAGCACCTTGAACATCTCTAACCTGAATAATAACTTGTCCAGTCTTAGCAACACATCTTTTAAATAAAGCCTGGTGGCCATCATGCCAAGGCTGCCATCTTCCCAACATCTGCACGGTAGGTTTTTTCCAATCAAACATTTTTTAAAATCTCCTTAGCTAGGTCATCATGATTATGTTCATTCCATTCTGTAATATGAAAATCCACCTTAGATGGATTTTGGAAAAGCTTGTTCGTATCTTCATACCTTCCTTCGGTAATTGTATCCATCCATATTACTAAGTCAGCATCAAAATTTTCTCTGGTTGCTTCTGTGGGACACACAAAATCACAAATCACAAAACGACCATGAGATTTTTCAAAATCTGCAAAAGTTTTCATGCGCATTGATTGTCTATTTCTACCCTCATCAGAAAAATCCCAATCATTTGCCATTTCTCTGACCTTATCGGCGTTATACCAAGCAGCATTAAGGAGTGGTACCAATCTTTCTGTTAAATAAGTTTTGCCGCTGCCTGGCAGGCCCATGACTAGTATTTTCATAATTTTTTTATTGTGTGCGTTCTAAAGATTGATAAAGACTAAAAAATAAGTAAAACAAGGGCATCATTGTTGCATATTTAATCAGGGTTGCTAGAACTAAAAAGCCAATACTAGAATCAATCCCTACAAGTCCACCCACCAAACCAAAAATAATTTGAATCCCTAAAAATACACTGGTTAATACAAATAATTTTGTTCCAACTTCATCCGTTGCTTGCCAAGATTCACCTAAAGCATCTAATGCCTTTTTATCTTCAAACATTATGTATAAAGGAAATAATCCCAATCTTGCATAGAGAAAGAAACCAGGTAAAACAAGAAGAAGAAAACCAATTCCATATGCCAAGGAATGCATTAAATTACCTAATAACAATGGGAAAAATTTCTTAATTCCGTTAAATAAAGCTTGATAGGGAGTGACTTCATTGTTTGAAGCAAGAGCCTTAAAAGCAATCATGACTCCACCCGAGAGACCAACAGATAAAATTAATGATAAAACTACTAAGATAAATAATTGACTAGAAATAGAAGACAAGACTTCCAACGCTGCACTGTCTGACATATTGGCATCTATTCCTATAGAGGTTACAAGATATGTCAAAGCAAATTCTATGGTCATCACCGGTAAGCATAGAATAAATAAATAGCCTATATGACGAACACAAAAGCTAACTGAGGAAAAGAATTGTTGCATTGCTCTATTATGAATTGATGAATAAAAAGATTAAAGTTTAAAGCGTTATTTTTTTAAATTTACGCTTACCTACCTGATAGATGCAAGCCTCACCCTTGCTGACTGAATGCTTTGGATCAGTAATTTTTTCTTCATTGATCCGAACAGCGCCTTGCTTAATCATGCGAATTGCTTCGGATGTACTTTCAGTCATGCCAGATTCTTTTAAAAGATTTGGTAAGAGTATTGAAGGCTCTTTCCATTCAAGAGAAAGTTCTTCTATGTTCTCAGGGATATTTTTCTTTTGAAATTGATTTAAAAAATTATGCTCCGCATTATCTGCTGCATCTTCATCATGAAAACGTGAAATAATTTCTTTAGCCAAGGAGATTTTAATATCTCTGGGGTTCATGCCATCAGATTGCTGGTCTTTTACTGCCTGTATTTCTTCTGAAGATTTAAAGCTCAATAAATCAAACCAACGCCACATAAGATCGTCTGAGATTGACATGATCTTTCCAAACATCTCATCGGGAGCCTCATCAATGCCAACATAGTTACCAAGTGATTTTGACATTTTGTTTGTTCCATCTAATCCCTCAAGAATTGGAACTGTAATGACAACTTGTGGCTCTTGCTCATGAGTTCTTTGCAACTCTCTTCCAACCAAGAGATTAAACTTTTGGTCTGTTCCACCCAGCTCAACATCTGCTTGCAGGGCAACGGAATCATAGGCCTGAATGAGAGGATATAAAAATTCATGGATCGCAATGCTTTGATTGGATTTGTAGCGTTTACTAAAGTCATCTCTTTCTAACATACGCGCAAGATTATATTGAGAGGCAAGTTTAATTATCCCTTCAGCTCCAAGCTTGCTACACCATTCGGAATTAAACCTTACTTCAGTGAGCTCTGGATCTAATATCTTAAAAACTTGATTAGTATAGGTTTTAGAATTCTTTTTTATGTCAGATGGATCAAGAGGAGGTCGAGTTTTATTTTTGCCAGTGGGATCACCGATCATGGCGGTAAAATCACCAATTAAAAATACAATCTTATGACCGAGTTCTTGAAAATGTCTGAGTTTATTGATTAAAACAGTGTGTCCCAAGTGTAAATCGGGTGCAGTCGGATCAAAACCAGCCTTAACAACAAGTTGTTTCTTTTTTTTGAGTTTTGAGAGGAGCTCATCTTCATTAAGCAACTCATCAATTCCCCGTTTGATTAAATTGAGGTTATCTTCCATGATTTATAATTTATTATAGTATTTATATAGCCCAAAAGGATTAAATCATATGAGCGAAATACAAAACTTAAAATTTCTCTTTCCTCCTCGTGTGAAAGGAGTCAAAATTTTTGATAGTGAGGCGCTCTTCCCGGTCGGCAAAATTTATTGCATAGGAAAGAACTATGCTGACCATGCTAAAGAAATGGGTGGCGCAGTTGATAAAGATCAGCCATTTTTTTTTAGCAAGCCGCCTCAGGCCATCACTCAGTCAAATACTATTGCTTTTCCGACTCAAACCAATAATTTGCATCATGAGGTTGAGTTAGTAGTTTTTATTGGCGCTAAGTGCAGCGATGTTAAAAAAGAGGATGCTCATAAAAGTATTTTTGGCTATGGAGTTGGGGTCGATCTTACAAAAAGAGATTTGCAAGATATCGCAAAAAAAAATGGTAAGCCATGGGATCTAAGCAAGGGATTCGATAAATCAGCTCCAATATCCAAGATTCTTCAAAATGAAAAAACTATCATGAGACAAGGAGAAATTAAATTAAGTGTAAATGGGGTTGAGAAACAATCTAGCGATCTCTCGAATATGGCATGGGAGGTGGATGAAATAATTAGCTGGTTATCAAAATTTATTATTCTTCATCCTGGCGATATTATTTTTACAGGAACGCCTGCTGGAGTTGGGAAGCTAAATCCTGGAGACCAGATTGATGCAAGCATTGAATCTGTTGGCTCCTTATCTTTTAAATTAGTATGAGACTTTAATTAGCAAATTATTATGTCTAAAAGATCATGGATAAAAATCATACCCTATGGATTATTAGCTCTGTTCACTGTTTTAGTTGTCTATGATCCAACTTTAGATGCTTCCCAATTGGAGAATACTCCAGTAACTCAGATAGCTGATATTTCTACTCAAGAGTTATCGAATAATAAAATTAAAGAACTTCATGTCGTAAAAAGTGGTGAAAATTTATCAGTTATTTTTGAAAAGTATTCAGTATCTTTAAATACAACCTACCAAATTTTTCGCAAAGATAAGAGCGGAGAAGTAAAAAATATTCAGCCAGGTAATAGACTAGAATTTACATTTATTGGTTCTGAGCTTCAGTCAATCAGAATTATTAAAAGTCCTGTATTGGAATTTCAAATACTTGCCCGTCCTAAGATTGAAATTACCAAAATTGAAAAAACTCCTGAACAAATAATTTCATTTAAATCTGGAATCATTCAATCATCATTTTATTTAGCTGGCCTTAAAGCAGATATTCCTGAAAGTGTGATCATGGATTTGGCATATATCTTTGGCTGGGATATTGATTTTGTGTTTGATATTCGTGCAAATGATAAATTTAGAATTTTGTATGAAACTCCCTTTGTGGATGGGGTTAAAGTCGCTAATGGCAGCATACTATTTGCTGAATTTTATAATGATAATAAAAGATATTCAGCTATTAGGTTTAAAGGAAAAAATAAATTATGGGATTATTTTGATGACGAAGGAAATAGTTTAGAAAAAGCGTTTTTAAGAGCTCCTCTAGACTTTGCGTATGTTAGTTCGCACTTTAACCCGAATAGACGTCACCCAATTTTAAACAAAATACGGGCTCACAATGGAGTGGATTATGCGGCCAAAAGAAATACTCCCATTCGGGCCACGGGAGAGGGAGTAATTGAGTCAGTGGGTTGGAAAAGTGGTTATGGAAGAACGGTTGTTATAAGACATGGAGGGGAGATTTCTACCCTGTATGCGCACATGGAGAAATACCAATCATCTCTTGCTAAAGGCAGCAAAATTAAACAAGGGCAAACCATCGGCTATGTTGGAGATTCAGGTTTAGCAACAGCGCCTCATTTACATTATGAGTTTAAAATTGGAAATAAAAGGAGTGACCCACTAAAAGTATTGCTGCCCTCTGCTTTACCATTAAAAAAATCACTTATGCCTGAATTTCAAAAATTACAGTCTGAGTACTTAAAAAAATCTAATAACTTTTTATCTCGAGATCCAAATGCACAATTCTTTGAATAAGCTATACATCGGAACAATGAGCGGAACTAGCTTCGACGGAATAGATGTGTGTGCTATCTCGGTAAGAAAAAAAATAGATCTTGTCCATTTTTCATCCTTTAAGTATCCGCCAAAGCTAAGAAAAAAAATTGCAGCAGTAATAGAAGATCAAATTCTTAGCCTTAAGGATTATGGTGAATTAAATATTCAAATAGGACTGGCTTTTGCTAAAGCTATTAATACATTTATAAAACAAAATAATTTTTCTTCATCTCAAATTATTGCTATTGGTTTGTCGGGTCAAACCCTCTGGCATAATCCACAAGGCAAATACCCATTCTCGATTCAGGCCGGAGATGCGGCAACTGTTTCAAAAGCATGCGGTATTGATGTTGTCCATGATTTTCGAAATGATCATATTTCACTTGGTGGAGAAGGAGCACCTCTAGTTCCTGAATTCCATCAGAGACTCTTTTCTACATCAAATCAAGATAGGTTAATTCTAAATATTGGAGGCATCTCTAATTACTCGTATTTAATAAAGTCTAAAGATTTCTTCGGCTCAGATTCAGGCCCAGGAAATGCATTATTAGATTCATATTGCCAAAAGTTTCTTGATCAAGATTATGACCGCAATGGTTTGCTGGCAAGAAAAGGTACAGTGCATAAAGCATCTTTAAATAAAATGTTAGCTCATCCATTTTTTAAAAAGAGGCAGCCCAAATCAACGGGTAAAGAAATATTTAATCTTACGTTAATTCCAAAAAGCCTCTTGCAGCAGAGTTCTGAAAATATCTTAGCTACTTTGACGGAACTAACTGCTATAACTATCGCGCAAGCCATTAAGCATAAACAGCAATCAATAAATGAAATAATTGTGTGTGGAGGAGGAATTAAAAATCTATTTCTGATCGAGAGAATTAGTCATTATATTTCTTTGCCCATAGTTTCATCTGAACTCATGGGGTATGACCCTCAGTCAATAGAAGCTATGGCTTTCGGATGGCTGGCAAGTCAAAGAGTTACAAATAAACCTCTGATAGTAGGGAAAAGTAAAGGTTTAGTTGGAAAAATAACAAAATTTAAGTCGTAAAAGATTCTCCACATCCACAGGTAGTTTTGGCATTAGGATTGTTTACAATAAATTTAGAGCCCGAAAGATCTTCTACATAATCTAATGAAGATCCATAGAGATATGGGTAGGATAAAGAATCAAGCAGAATGGAGAAATCTGGAAACGAAATAACGTCATCGTCACCTGCAGGGCTTTCGTCAAACTTAAATCCATACTGAAAACCAGAACACCCTCCTCCTGTTACATAAACACGAAAGTTATTTGTTTCGCTATCAGGCAATAAAGACTGTATGCGCTGAATAGCATTAGCAGTTAAATTTATTGAAGAAGATTCATTTTCCATTATTAAGTAGTTTATAGGATTAAAAATAGATTCAACAATAGAAAGAGGAAAGTTTTTCGTTATGCTAGAGCTAGAAGAGATAAAATAATTAAAATGGACCTATACCTCATATACAAAACCTTACATATTCTGTTTATGGTCTCATGGTTTGCTGGAATATTTTATCTACCTCGACTGTTTGTTTATCATGTAGAAAGTGACAGCTTAGAGGTAAAAAATCAGCTCTCGATTATGGAAAAAAATCTATTTAAGTTTATTACGCCACTTGGAATTTTAGCGTTAATTTTTGGAATTATGATGGGGTTGCTGAGCTCTAATTGGTCAGCATTCTTTACTCAGGACTGGATTGTAGCGAAGATTATTGTGGTGTCTTTGTTGGTGAGTTATCAACTAATGTGCTGGAAGATCATGCAAGAACTTCCAGCTGATAATCATAATTGGACTGGGTTTAAGCTTAGAGTTTTTAATGAGGCTCCGGTCATATTATTGCTACTTGGAATTATTGCAGCAGTTTTCAAGTTTTAATTGAGAGATCTCATTGGAAATGAGCCATTAATTTAAATATAAAACTCTTAATTTGATATGATTGCCGATATTAAATTGAACCTTAAAATTAAAAAAATAAAGATTACTTAAGTGTCGCTAAAAAGAACAAACTCAGACTTACTTTTTAACAAAGCCAAAACTTTAATGCCGGGAGGCGTCAATTCTCCAGTACGGGCATTTAAAAATGTTGACGCTAATCCAATATTTTTTAAATCTGCAAAGGGTCCAATCCTTACGGATGAAGACGATAATAATTACATAGATTTTATTGGATCATGGGGTCCAATGATTCTAGGACACTCAAACCCAATCATTGTTGACGCTGTAAAAAAACAGCTTGAACTTGGAACCAGCTATGGTGCTCCAACAGGAATAGAAAATAAATTAGCAGAGCTGATTAAAATTCAGGTTCCCAGCATGCAAAAACTCAGAATGGTTAACTCAGGAACTGAGGCGACTATGAGCTGCATCAGACTAGCGCGAGGTTATAGCGGTAAAAATAAAATTATTAAATTTACAGGATGCTATCACGGTCATGTAGATTCCCTGCTAGTAAAGGCAGGTTCCGGTGTTTCAACTTTTGGGTTACCCGACTCGCCTGGAGTCCCTGATGAGTTAGCAAAGCTGACCTATAGTTGCCCATACAATGATGTGGATTCCGTTACCAAAGTAGTGAATGAAATTGGAGATGACTTGGCTGCAATAATTGTAGAGCCTATTGCAGGAAATATGGGTTTTGTTCCTGGACACAGTCATTTTTTAAACGCTCTAAGAGATTTATGTGATCAAACAGAGGCTGTATTAATTTTTGATGAAGTTATGTCTGGCTTTAGAGTTGCATTGGGTGGGGCTCAAGAAATTTATAACATTAAACCAGATCTCACAGCCCTGGGAAAAGTTATTGGTGGGGGTCTGCCGGTGGGAGCATTTGGTGGCAAAGAATCTATCATGAATCAATTGGCACCAATTGGTCCTGTATATCAAGCAGGCACTTTATCTGGTAATCCTTTGGCAATGAGTGCTGGAATCGCTTTAATGACTGCATTAATTGATATGAACCCATTTCAGAGTCTTGAGCAATCATCAAAACATCTTTTATCAAGCATCAAAGAAATATGTGATGCAAAAGGTATCCCATTTTCTCATGCTTCCATAGGCGGAATGTTCGGATTTTTCTTTTCAGAGGAACTCCCAAATAATTTTGATGAAGTTGTGAAAACCAATGATGAATTATTTATAAAATTTTTTAATACTGCCCTGAAGAATGGAATATACTTTGCACCGTCAAAATATGAGGCTGGTTTTATTTCCACTACTCATAATTCAAGTATTCTTGAGCAAACAATAGAAAAAGTTAATCTCACCTTTAAGGAGTTTTAAAATGAAAAATGATATCAGTGCAATTGGAAATGCTTTAGTCGACACAGTTTTTAAAGTGCCGCATGAGTTAATTGAGGAGCTTGGTCTAGAGATTGATCAGATGACCCTCTCTAGCGCAGAAGAGCAGGCACCTATTATAAGTAGACTAATAGAGTCTGGTGCTGAAACTGTCTCTGATTGTGGTGGCTCTGCTACCAATAGTCTTGTTGCTGCAGCTAGCTTTGGGGCATCTTGTTTTCATGCATGTAAAGTCACGAATGACGAGGATGGTATTAGGTATTTAGAAAGCTTAAAGGTAGCCGGGGTATCTCACAAGGGAGATATGGCTTCAGCAGATTCTATGCCAACCGGGAAATGCTTAATCTTAGTTACTCCTGATGCAAAAAGAACTATGACAACCTCATTAAGTGTTAGCTCTTTTATGAATAGTCAAGATCTTGATTTAGATGAGATTGCAAATTCAAAAATTTTTTATGTTGAAGGCTATATGGTCACAAGCGATGAAAACTATGGATGCGTCTTAAGTGTACTCGAGCACCTTAAAAACTTTCCAGACGTTAAAATCGCTCTTTCCTTGTCAGACCCTGGTATTGTTGCAGGTTTTATAGATAAATTTAAAGAAATAGAGGCTTATGGCTTAGATTTTATTTTCGGTAACGATGATGAATTTATGATGTTTGTTGGTGCTTCAAGTATCGATGAAGCGTTTGACCTACTGCAGTCTAAAAACTATATATCAGTAATAACTATGGGGGAGCAAGGAAGTGCAGTCATCAGCTCAAATGAAGTCATTAAGACCCCGAGGGTTAATATTGAGCCTGTAGATACAAATGGTGCTGGAGATATGTTTGCTGGCAGCTTTATGTTTGCATTGTTGCAGGATCATGATTTGAAGGCATGTGCAGAATTTGCCAATTATGGTGCGGCTCGTGTAGTAGAAACATTTGGACCAAGATTAACAAGAGATGGGTATCAAGAAACATTAAAAAGTTTTCAAAAAAGCTAGCTTAATATGGTTCTTTCTGATAATTTCAGTCGCCTTAAAAAAATTTTTAACTAACTTATGCCTAAAAAAGCTGATACAAAAAAAGTCAAAACTACGACGACCAATGCAAAATCGACAGCAACAAAAAAAGCTACACCTAAAAAATCATTAGTTAAAAAGACTAACGTAAAGAAAGTAGCAGTTAAGAAGGCTCCAGCGAAGAAAGTAGCAGTTAAGAAGGCTCCAGCGAAGAAAGTAGCAGCGAAGAAAGTAGCAGCGAAGAAGACTGCCGCAAAGAAAGTTGCTGCCAGGAAAACTCCAGCTAAAAAGGTTTCAGCAAAAAAGAGATCTACTCCCATTTCTTCATACCAAGGAAGAAAAGGAGAGAAGTATATGAGTGCAGCAATGAAAAAACATTTTCTTGCAGTATTAATTGATTGGAGAGAGCATCTTAAAGAAGAGATGCAAAAGACATTTGATCACCTAAAAAATAAGGGTGAGTCATATGCAGACCCAATAGATCGAGCGTCTCAAGAAGAAGAGTTTGCATTTGAGCTTAGAACTAGAGACAGAGAGAGAAAGTTAATATCAAAGATAGCTATGTCTCTTGAGCAAATTAAACAAGACGACTATGGATACTGTTATGCTTGTGGGATTGAAATTGGGGTAAAAAGACTTGAAGCAAGACCAACAGCCACGCATTGTATCGACTGTAAAACGCTTGATGAAATTAAAGAAAAGCAACTTGGTGGTTAATGCATGCATCTTGAGCAAATGCATTTAAGTTTTGACAAAAAAAAATAAAGCTCCCTCCCCTCGAACTCCAAAAATACTAGCAGATAGTAAATTTAGCCCTCTATCTTTCGAGATTATTAAATCGTTAAAAAAAGCTGGATATCAAGCCTACCTTGTTGGCGGATGTGTAAGAGACTTGCTTGTTGGTATCAAAGCCAAAGATTTTGATGTCTCAACAAATGCAACTCCGGAACAGGTTAGAAAAATTTTTAGAGCATCGCGAATTATTGGCAAACGATTTCGTCTTGTTCATGTCTTTAGTCGTAATGAGCTAATAGAAGTCTCGACCTTCAGAGCTGATGCCTCAAAAACACAAAACAACGATGGGCTAGTCAAAGATACAGATGGAAAGATACTAAGAGACAATGTCTGGGGAAGTTTAGAGGAAGATTGTGTGAGGCGAGATTTTTCAATTAACGCGCTATATTTTGATCCCGTAGAAAATGTTTTGCATGATTTTCATAATGGAATCGAGCATATACAAAAGAAAAGCATTGTCTCGATTGGTGATCCAATGTTGAGATTTGAAGAGGATCCAGTTAGAAGTCTGCGGGCAATAAGGTTTAGCTCAAAGTTAGGATTTAAAATTTCAGGAGATATTAAGGAAGCTATATATAAAAAAGCCCCTCTTCTTGGAAATATTTCTAATGCAAGGTTGTTTGATGAATTTTGTAAAATCTTTCTCTCTCAAAATGCATCTGATAATTTTGAAAAGCTCCAATCATTTGGCGCATTAAAGTACCTAATTAATACAAAAAAATATCCTGTCGATTCTTTTGGCCTGAGATTTCAGCATGCAGCACTTGTTAATACTGACAATAGGCTTAAATCTGATCAATCTGTGACTCCAGGTTTTTTATTAGCCGCACTTATGTGGCCAAAGTTAATTGATGAAACAAACGAGGAAGGAACATTAAATCTAAAAAAGTTTTTTAGAAGCATGGACAGAATTATTCGGGAACAGCAAGAATTAACAGCAATCCCTAGAAAATTTCATGGCTACATCAAAGATATATGGTCTTTGCAGCTTAAACTCGAGACTCGACTTGGGCATCAACCTTATAAAATTCTCAATCATCCAAGGTTCAGAGCCGCATATGATTTTTTATTACTTAGGGAAGAGGCAGCTAAGGACGATCAAGGTATTGGGAGCTGGTGGACTGAGTTTCAGAAAGTGAATCGACCAAGAAAAATTGAGATGTTACAAATCTTAAGAGATTCCAGGAAAGGGCCTGTAGAGAAAAAATTTGGTTTCTTGGAAGAGTTAAGCTAATCTTTACAAAACGAAAGAAAAACCTATGGAACCAGCTTTACAGGAAGCCTTGCTTCCAAAATACATTGCCATTGAAGGGCCGATTGGAGTAGGCAAAACAACGCTTGCACACAAAATAGCCGAAACATTTAACTACGATGTTTTTCTTGAGCAGCCAACAGAAAATCCATTCCTAAAAAGCTTTTACAGAAATCCAAAACAGTCTGCTCTCGCGACTCAACTATTTTTTTTATTTCAAAGAATGCAGCAAATTGAAGATTTAAAACAACGCTCATTGTTCGAACCTGTTCGGGTTGCAGATTTTCTTATTCAAAAGGACCGACTATTTGCCGAAGTAACTCTTTCTGAAGAGGAAATGGGTTTGTATGACAAAGTCTATGAACATCTAACCTTAGATGCTCCATCACCAGATTTGGTGATCTACTTACAAGCACCTGTTGAAGTATTGCTGGATAGAATTAATAAAAGAGGAAATCCAGACGAAAAATTTCTGACAGTGGATTATCTAGAAAGGCTCAATGATGCGTATTCTAAATTCTTTCTTTATTTCGAAAATGCCCCTCTACTAATTATCAATGCTTCTGATATCGATTTAGAGAGTGATGGTTCTGATTACGATATGTTGATCAATAAAATCATGTCAGATCCTAGAGGGAAGAATTTTATCAATCCTCAGCCCTCTATTCTCTAAAACTTTTATCTACCTGTATGAGCGATAAAGTATACGACCCACCCAAGGGCTCAACTAATCCACACATAAAGAATTTAGATCAATATGCACTTATGTATAAACAATCTATCGAAGATCCGAAGGCCTTCTTTGGAAAGGAAGCTATAACAAACCTTTCGTGGAGCGAGCCATTTACAGGCATTCATAACGACGAGTTTAAAGAATCAAAATGGTTTGAAGGAGGTAAGCTAAATATTGCTTTTAACTGCATTGATCGGCATTTATCGGAACATGCTGACAAAACTGCCCTCATATGGGAGGGAGATGAGCCAGATCAATCAAAAGAGATATCATATTTTGATCTGCACAAAAACGTGTGTAAATTCTCTAATATTTTAAAAGATTTGGGTGCAAGAAAAGGGTCAAGGATTTGCATCTACATGCCCATGATTCCTGAAGCTGCATACGCAATGCTAGCTTGTGCAAGAATTGGAGCAATACATTCAGTGGTCTTTGGAGGTTTCTCTCCGGAGTCATTGAAAGATAGGATATTGGATGCTGACTGCAGCATTGTGATTACTGCTGACGAAGGAGTACGGGGCGGCAAAACGATTCCTTTAAAAAATAATGTTGATATTGCTCTAGTTAACTGCCCCGATGTAAAACATTGCTTGGTTATCGAAAGAACTGGTAAAAATGCTCACTGGGCTGAAGGAAGAGATGTTAGATATGAAGAAGTTTTTCATAGGGCCTCGGATCAATGTGAATGTGAGCCAATGGATTCAGAGGATCCTTTTTTTGTTTTATATACATCTGGTTCAACTGGAAAACCTAAGGGAGTAATGCATACAACTGGTGGTTACTTACTAGGAGCACATTTAAGTTTCAAATATTTATTTGGCTACAGAGCTGAGGATAAGTATTGGTGCACAGCAGATGTTGGGTGGATTACAGGTCATACTTATATTCTCTATGGGCCGCTATCAAATGCAGCAACCAGTCTAATGTTTGAAGGTATTCCAACTTACCCTGCTCCATCAAGATTTTGGGATGTATGTGATAAGCATCAAATATCAATCTTTTATACCGCTCCCACAGCTCTCAGGGCATTAATGGCTCAAGGTAATGAGTATGTTCAAAGGACCTCTAGAAAATCTCTTAGGCTTTTAGGCACTGTTGGAGAGCCAATTAATCCCGAAGCATGGGAATGGTATTATCGAGTAGTGGGAAATGCCTCGTGCCAAATCATAGATACATGGTGGCAGACTGAAACTGGATCTGTTTTGATCTCTCCTATAGCTGGCGTAACTCCAGTTAAACCTGGTTCAGCAACTTTACCATTTTTTGGAGTTAAGCCTGAACTGGTTGATGAAAATGGTAGAGTTTTAGAGGGAGAGAATTCTGGAAACCTAATCATCACTCAGTCCTGGCCAAGCCAAATTAGGAGTATTTATGGAGATCATCAGCGCATGATCGACACTTATTTTTCAACCTATCAAAATAATTACTTTACCGGCGACGGAGCTAAAAGGGATGCTGATGGATATTTTTGGATTACTGGAAGAGTGGATGATGTTCTGAATGTTTCCGGACATAGGCTTGGTACAGCAGAAATTGAAAGTGCGTTGGTTCTTCATCCTAAAGTTGCAGAAGCAGCTATCGTTGGCTTTGATCATCCTATCAAAGGACAAGGAATCTATGCATATGTAACCCTGATGGTAGGCGAGCAAGAAACTCCAGAGCTAATAGGAGAGCTGCAAAAATTTGTTTCAAATGAGATTAGTCCAATCGCCAAACCAGATTTAATTCAATGGGCTCCAGGTCTACCAAAAACGAGATCAGGAAAAATTATGCGGAGGATCTTAAGAAAAGTTGCCGAAGGAGATTTTAAGAATCTTGGAGATACCTCTACACTTGCCGATCCCGATGTTGTAGAGAGCTTAATTGCGAATAAACTTAGTTTATAAATAAGTAATATAAATACAAAAGATACCGGCCACTGAAACTAGACCAATCATAGAGTTAACGATTGCCGTTTCTCCTAATTCTCTCATCTCATTCTTAGTTTCATAAAAACTATTACTGTATAAAAGTAGAGCACCAGAATTAAAAACATGCATCAAAAAAAGGATCATTAAAAACCAATGTGCTTGTTCCGCTATTGCTAGTAAGCAGAGTGCAGAAAATATTAGATCAAGAATTAAAAAGAACTTTTTATTAGCTCGGTTATAAATAAAACCAAATAAATTAAAATTATTTTTTAGAAGCCAAGCTATTATTAGTCCCTCTAATAGATATAGACAACCTAGAGCAAAAGTAAGCATAAAAACTATTAATTCAACGACCAGGCTTGCTCGTCAGAATCAAACACAGCAACCTTATCTTCAAGCAGTTTTGTTAAATGCGCCTCTAAACTCCAAAGTGCAATGGGGTGCAGTCTTTCATCAACATCGTCATAGACCTCTTTAACCAGTGTGTTTGAATTGCAAGGAGAAATTAATTGAAGTTTTTCCACTACCTTGCTCTCACGCTCTAATCTATGAGCAATAATCCAGTCTATTACTGCAAAGGGATCTCCCAGAAAGTCTCCATGGCCAGGACCAATTCTATTAAATTTATAATTTTTTAAGAGTGTAAGAGAGTCAAGATATTGCCTCATAGAACCATCTGGATGGGCGATTACTACTGTTGAGCCATTCATTATATGGTCGCCTGTGAGCATGGTTTCTTCTTCTGCAATGAGATAACACAAATGATTGGATGCATGGCCAGGCGTATGAATGACCTCAATCGTATATTCATCTGTCTTAATTATGTCGCCATGATTAAGCACCTGATCAGGCTTAAAGGTTCTGTCTTGCCGCGAATCATCTTTGGCCACTAGCCTTCCCATCAAAGGAATCTTTAATTTTTCTGCTAATACTTTTGCACCTGGCGAATGATCTGGATGAGTATGAGTGACAAGAATTCTTTTGATTTTATTTTTTCCAAGCTCTAATAAGTTCGATAGATGGGCGTCAATTTTTGGGCCAGGATCAACCAAGGTAATATCATCTGTTCCAATTAAGTAACTGTTAGTACCTGGGCCAGTAAAAACACTGCCATTAGATGCGGTAATTCTTTGAATGATGGATTTAGGCGCTTTCATATCCATCGTCTCCAGGTAAAAAGCCAATCCAGGCTCCATCTTTCTTAATAAACTTGGGAAGGATTGGAGGAATTGCACCATCCTCAAGATCTTTAAAATGATTAAAAGCTTCTTCTCTTGATGAAAATTGAGTAAGAGCTTCTAAACTTTTAATCGTTGGCATAATCATATTCATCTCGCCTTGATGAAACTTTTCTAAAGCTTTGGCAGGTGAGATCCAAAAACTTTCAGTCAGCTCATATCCATCGTGAACTCCAAGTTGTTCAGAATGCACTTTAGCTAAAAAAAACCTAGTATCAAATCGTTTGGGCTCAATATCTGGTGTAACCCAATGAGCGCATGGAACAATATTATTGGCTCGCAGTTGCAAATTATTTTCTTTACAGATTTCATAAAAAGTAATCTCTTTTGAATTTAGCTGTTGCCTGTAATCATCTAATTTTTTTAGGTCTTGAAGAAGCATATCACTCTTGTTGGTCAATAAAATACCAGCCTCTTCATAGCATTCTCTAATGCATGCAACCCAATACGCCAAACCATTTTGATTTACTGCAAGCTTTGCTGAAGCCTGGTCATCACTAAGACCCTCACAATACTGATACATCTCTGGAAGTGAGTCTTCGGGATCAAGAGTGCCACCAGGAAAAACATACAAGCTACCGAATGAAGACTTCATGCTTCGCTTCACCATGAATATTTCAAAAGTATCGGTGCCCTCTCTCATTAAGATGACTGTTGCAGCTGGTCTAATTTGTGTATTCATAATTAGTATGGATATTTATTATCCATTAGAATAAGTCTTAATGGAAATCACTGAATCACTAAAACAAGACCTTCAATCTGCACCAGACTGGTTTCATAAATCGATAGCTATTCTGCCTAGAAAAGAAAATTTTATACATGCAGCAGGGAATCTACAGTACCAAGTCTGGGACAGAGCTAATGCTAAAAATATTGTTGTTCTAATCCACGGAACAGGGGCGCATAAAAAATGGTGGGACCCAATAGCTCCTTTGATAAATGAAGACTTTAACGTGATAGCTCCAGATCTTCCTGGTATGGGAGAGTCTGATCATAGAAATGCATATAATTTTGAAGAATTTAGCGAGGCATTGATTGCAATCGTTAATCAAGAAAGCATTGTTAGCAATTATCAAAAAATTTATCTTGTAGGCCATTCGCTTGGCGGACATGTTGCAGGGTTTATGGCAAGCGAATTTCCAGATCTATTTCATGGGGTGATAATGATTGATTCTCCCATTCGTCCACCAACATATGACTATGACAAACATCAAAGCACTGGTCCGCTAAGAAAAATTAAATACTACCCTGATAAGGTTTCAATCATCGAAAGATTTAGGCTGATGCCTCCTCAGGACTGCAATAATGGTTGGTATCTTAGATATATAGCAGAACACTCAATTTTAAATGTTGAAGAAGGCTGGAGATGGCGATTTGATGATAAATTGTTTGCAACTCTTAGGCGCCTGCACAATTATGAATTTAAATTTCAATGCCCAGCACTTTTTATTGCTGGCGGTAAAAGTCTATTATTGGAATCAAAGGTTATGAAATATATAAAAGAGGCTTTTAAAAGCTCTA
>ENA-OWNS01000564-OWNS01000564.1-marine-metagenome-genome-assembly--contig:-NODE-564-length-16935-cov-3.923775_pt1 | contig 16935 bp, 10 predicted proteins | sample MGYA00238137_ERZ651772 | MGnify/ENA primary metagenome ERZ651772 (study PRJEB26903, sample SAMN06264699) | marine metagenome | isolation source: Columbia River Estuary | place: USA:Columbia River Estuary... | reverse complement strand
CCTGTAGTAGCTTTTTTACATCCGCAATTGCATTTTCAGTTTCATCTAAAGAAATCTCATGACCTTCAAACTGCAGAATGATTTCTTGATTAGGTACCGAAAACTGTTGAAGAACAGCTCCTAAAAAAACAATAATTAATATAAATGTATTTAAGTACCATTTCGGTTTCATTCGCCAAATATAAAAAAAAGACTGCATCTATGCAGTCTTTATTAATAATCTTATTTAGATTTGGATATTAGAATGCTAATAAACCATTCGTTTTTCTAACTCCTTCTGCACTTCTTGACATATGTTCTTTTTCAGCATCAGTTAATTCTAATTCAACAACGCTTTCAATGCCATTGCGTCCAAGAATAACTGGTACACCAATACAAATATCATTTAATCCATATTCACCTTCTAATAAAATAGAACAAGGAAACATTTTCTTTTGATCACAAGCAATTGCTTGAACTAACCCACTAACTGCAGCACCTGGCGCATACCATGCAGAAGTACCTAACATACCTGTCAATGTTGCCCCACCAACTTTAGTATCTTCCAATACTTTTTGTAATCTATCGGCTTCCAAAAATTCTGAAACTCTAACAGAATTTCTTGTGGCAATTCTTGTTAAAGGAACCATTCCTTTATCAGAATGACCTCCAATTACCATTCCATCTATATCAGATGTTGGGCATTCCATAGCCTCAGCTAATCTATATTTAAATCTTGCAGAATCCAAAGCACCACCCATACCTATAATTCTGTGTTTAGGTAAACCAGTTACTTTATGCGTTAAATAAGTCATAGTATCCATAGGGTTACTAACAATAATCAAAATTACATCAGGAGAGTGCTTAATTAATTGCTCAGAAACTGATTTTACAATTCCAGCATTAATTCCAATCAATTCCTCTCTTGTCATTCCTGGTTTTCTTGGAATTCCTGAAGTAATTACTGCAACATGACTTCCAGCAGTTTTTGAGTAATCATTAGTTGAACCTGTAATTTTAGTATCAAAACCGTTTAAAGATGCAGTTTGCATTAAATCCATTGATTTTCCTTCAGCAAAATTTTCTTTAATATCAACTAATACTACTTCTGAGGCAAAGTTTTTTATTGCGATATATTCCGCACAGCTAGCTCCTACTGCACCTGCACCTACTACTGTAACTTTCATTCTTTTATTTATTTGGTTGTTTTTTTAAATTTTGTTTGTTAAAACTTATGCGTCAATATTGGCATATTTGGCATTTGCTTCAATAAAGGCTCTTCTTGGAGGCACTTCATCTCCCATTAACATTGAAAAGACTCTATCTGCCTCAGCAGCATTATCAATTGTAACTTGTTTTAATGTTCTGTATTCCGGATTCAAAGTTGTATCCCATAACTGAGACGCATTCATTTCCCCAAGACCTTTATACCTTTGGATAATTACATTAACATCTTTCCCTCCTTTCATTTCCATAATCATTGCATCTCTTTGGCTTTCTTCCCAACAGTACCTATGGTCTTTACCTCTTTTTAATAAATATAAAGGTGGAGTAGCAATATAAACAAAACCTTGCTCAATAAGTGGCTTTAAAAAACGGAAGAAGAAAGTTAATAATAAAGTAGCAATATGAGAACCGTCAATATCCGCATCCGTCATAATTACAACTTTATGATATCTCAATTTTTCAATATTCAATTCTCTTTCATCATCAATAGTACCAATTGAAACACCCAATGCTTTAAACATATTTTTGATTTCCTCATTTTCAAAAACTTTATGTTGCATTGCTTTTTCCACATTAAGAATTTTACCTCTTAATGGCATAATTGCTTGAAAGTGTCTATCTCTACCTTGCTTTGCTGTACCACCTGCAGAATCCCCCTCAACTAAGAAAATCTCACATTTTGCCGGGTCTTTTTCAGAACAATCTGAAAGTTTACCAGGTAATCCAGATCCAGTAAGAACACTTTTTCTTTGCACCATTTCTCTAGCTTTAGTAGCAGCATTTCTTGCTGTTGCAGCCAAAATAACTTTCTGCACAATTCTTTTTGCTTGTTCAGGATTTTCCTCTAAATAGAAAGTAAGCATATCACTTACCGATTGTGAAACTGCAGAAGTAACTTCCTTATTTCCTAATTTTGTTTTTGTTTGCCCTTCAAATTGAGGCTCCATAACTTTAACAGAAATTACAGCCGTTAAACCTTCTCTAAAATCATCTCCAGAAATTTCAAACTTAACTTTTTTCAATAATCCTGAACCATCAGCATATTTCTTGAGAGTACGTGTAAGTCCTCTTCTGAATCCTGAAAGGTGAGTACCTCCTTCATGAGTATTAATATTATTTACATAAGAATGCACATTTTCAGTATATGAGGTATTGTAAACCATAGCTACCTCAACTGGAACACCATCTTTTTCTCCATCAATATAGATAACATCCTCTAAAATAGAATCTCTTGTCTCGTCCAAAAATGACACAAACTCCTTTAATCCTCCTTCCGAATAAAATTCCTCTTTTACAAACTCTCCTTCAGCATCTTTTCTTCTTTTATCAGTAATTGAAAGGTGAATTCCTTTATTTAAAAAAGCCAATTCTCTTAAACGAGCAACTAATATATCGAAATGATAAATTGTATCTTCAAAAATAGTAGCATCTGGAAGGAAAGTAACTTTAGTTCCAGTAATATCAGTAGTTCCAATCTCACGAACATCATACTGAGGAGCACCAATTTTATATTCTTGCTCGTACATCTTCCCATCTCTATGCACTTCAACTCTTAAATCAGAAGAAAGTGCATTTACACAACTCACACCTACACCATGAAGTCCACCAGAAACTTTATAAGAACCTTTATCAAACTTACCCCCAGCATGCAGCACCGTCATTACTACTTCTAAAGCAGAACGCCCTTCTTTTTCGTGCATTCCAGTTGGAATTCCTCTACCATTATCAGTTACTGTAATGGAGTTATTTTCATTGATAAAACAATCAATATGAGAACAATGCCCAGCTAAAGCCTCATCAATTGAATTATCCACCACCTCATACACCAAATGGTGCAGACCTTTTACACCAATATCACCAATATACATGGCTGGCCTTTTCCTTACAGCTTCTAACCCTTCAAGTACTTGAATATTATCAGCACTATACTCTTGATTTTTATTTTCCTCACTCATAAATTTGAATTATATATCTCTAATTTTTAAAACAGACAAATATACAATTATTGAATGATTTAAACCCATACAGAATACGCTAAAAAATAGAAGAGTTTTTCAACAAATGTTGATAAGATTTAGAAGGAATAATTGATGCCAAAAACACCATTAAATCCAACTTCTTTATAATCTTTCCAGATTTCATTTTGAGTTCCTGTTAAGTTGTTTAATTGCAAATAAGCCGAAAGCTGTTTGGAGTATGAATAATATAAAGCCAAATTAGCATGGAACTGAGCTGACAAAAACTGATCTTCATCATTCACATTTCTTTCTCCTATATAACATAGAGATGGGGCAACTTTTATTTTATTTCTCAAATTAATAGGGGCACTTAAATTTGCAGTAAAATTCGGTTTATGATAAACTTCTTTGTCCCAAGAAAAATAATCAGCAGCTGCGTTTAAACTGATGATATTATTAATCTTTTTATCATAAGTTGCATTAGCGTGTAATTGCCAAACAGACTCTAAATAATTTACTTGAAATCTATTGTAACCACCATTTGAAATGCCAATAAAGTGAGCAAAATTATTTATCTCACCATAAGCAAGGCTTCCTTCAAAAACCTCATCCTTTCCTAAAACATTCCTCATACCTACAAATAATTCATCAGAATCAGTAGTTTCTAAACTTTGCGGCACATTATTGCCTGCTAAAATAGATTGATTTGTTCCGTAAGAGTGAATGTATGGGTTTTCATCTGAAAGCGATTTAAGCGTATTCCTGTGCTCGCTATGACGCAAACCACCATAGACTAACAAAATACCTTTTACCAACTCCTTAGATGCTTTTATTTGCGGAAAAATCTCGAATTCATTGTCATAAAGTTGTATCTGATAATGCAATTCAACCCCTAAATCAAAATCAATACCATATTTAGCAATAGAAGTTGATGGGGAAAAATGAAAAGATTTAACATCACTACTTTCAAAAGCTAAATCTTTACTATTATAATTCAGATAATCGTTCAACTCAATTTCTAAATTAATTGGATACCCTTCTACTATTCTACTTATATCTGTGCTTAAATGAATTTGATTTTCAGAAAACTCATTCAAATCAGAAACAAAGAAAGTTGTATGATGCTTTAATTTATCTTCATCATGCTCTTTTGAAATTGCAGAAAATGAAAATTTAGTGTATGCAAAACGATTATAATAAGGATTATTTTCAAACCCTGCATGATTTTTATTCTCAGATCCTATTCCGTATGTATAAACCGCTTTTCTATCATAATCCAAATTTGAAATAAAAATATGTTTAGCTGAAATTTTCTTACCATATAAATGAAGATTATTATTACTCCTTCCTGCAATTTTTGAGTCAATTTTATAATCACTATTTTGATGATTAGCAATAATTCCATAACTCATATCTTTTGAGCGCAAACTATTATGAACTACACTTGTTTTACTTCCAATTCTAAAACCTGTACCTAACGAAACTTTTGTAGCATATAATTCTGGGATTTTATCATCTTTTACTTTAGCAGCTTTCAAAGGTTTAGTTTTATAGTCTGACTGCAATTCAGACTCAATAACTTCATAAGTTTGAACTCTATCTTCTTTTATTGTGTCAGCAAAAACTGCATTTTCATTTAAACGAGTGGCTTCTGGAATTGTGGGCTTAAAACCTTCAACCACATTTACCTCAGTTGTTTTTAAATCCTGAGCAAAAACAGTGATAATATTTACACAAAAAAGTAAAAGTAGACTATTCGATTTCTTCATCTTCTAAAATTTTAATTTCTAAACTATCCGACTCAACCTTCAAAGAGTCTGGAATTTCCACTATATAGTCCTCATCAATCTCATCACGAACTTCTTCCTCATATACAATCTCATCTTCTGAGATATCAATATAAAATTCCTCTTCTACTTCAGGGGTTACAACTTTTTCCTTTTCAACAATCTGCTCCCATTTCTTACGAGCTAAATTCACTAAATCATCACCATCATGATTTTCAATAATACTTTCTAAAGTGGCTTTTGCTTGAAAATTATTTTCCTGCGCAACATAAATATCAGCCAATAGGATAAAAGCTTTTGCAATGAAATAATCGCTAGAATATTTCTCAGCAAGTTCAAAAATCATTTGCTCAGCCAAAGTCAAATTCTCATCTAAGTAAGTAAGGTAAGCTAAATAATATTTTGCCTCAGCACCTTCATCATAATCAGAAAGCCCAACCACTTGCTTAAAAGTAACTTTTGATTTGGCATAATTTCCATTTTCAAACTCATTTCTAGCAATTATAACATAAGCCTTACTCAACAACCAATTATCTGTTTTATCAAATTCCACAACTTGTTTTGCAAACTTAAACGCTACCTTATTATCAATCATCTCATTGCCTGTCATCAAGCGAATAACAACTTCTCGTTTTATTGAGTTTGAAGAAGCGTATTCCAAAAGAGTATTGTAATGTTTATTAGAATTTACAAAATCATTTCTTGAGTAACTCTCTCTAGCCAAAAACAACATAGCAGTTTCTTGATGAGATTTAACACCTAATTCCACAACCTTTTCATAGAGGGTAATAGCTGCAATTGAATCATTAATTTTTACAGCACTCATCGCATTATAATAAGTTGCATCATTTACAAATATTCCATTTTCAAAAGTTGACAGGTATTTATCAAACGCTTTTTTAGCAACCTTATATTCTAATTCTGAGAACTTCATAAAAGCCGCATTATAAGTTAATGAATCCTGCTCTGCTCTGCTAATACTTACTGATGGTAAACTTTCAATTACAGCTAAGTATTTATCAATTTGAGCTAATGAAGAATAAGCCGCTTGCAATCCAGAAATCGCTTCTTTAAAATAAATTGTGTGCTGATAATTATTTACAACAAACAAAAATTCAACAATTGCTTCATTAGTTTTTGATGAATTGAAATAAATCATTCCTTTACTTAAATAAGCATCAGCAATTAAGTTTTCATCTTTAGTAGCAATCAATAAGTCATCATAATACTTTATTGCTAAATCATTTTGCTGAGTATTTTTATAGTATTTTGCTAAATCATAAAGAGAATTATCATAATATGATGAAGCTGAATAATCAGCAATAATTTGCTTTAACAACTTAACTTTAGATTTATTTTTACCGATCAAACCTAAAGAAACCGAACGCTTATAAATTCCATAATCAACATCAAACAAATTATAAGCAATAGCTTTATTATAGTATTTCTGAGCTAAAGAAAAATCAGAACTCATAAAATATCCATCAGCAATTCTAAAGTATGTATCATTCAACTTCATACTATCAATTGCTGTTTTCTCATATGTACGAAACCACTTAATTGCATTAGAATAATCTGAATTTTGAAAATAGGAATACGCTAAATTATAACTTTTCAAGCTCTCATAATCTGAAAGGTTTTTATTTGATGAAACTGATAAATTAGAATAAATAGCGATTGATTTATCAAAATTGCTAAGCTGAAAGTAGCAATCAGCTAACCAATAATTTGTTAAGTAAGAATAATCATCATTTATAGGATATCTATTAGCAACAATAAAATAAGAAATCGCATCTTTAAAGTTCTGCTGGTTATATTCTTTTACACCTAAGAAAAAAGCTAACTGCTGCAAAGCTATTTGCTGAGAGTTAGTTAAAAGGTGAATATCAACCAAAGCATTATAAGCCTCAGAATACTGACTCGTACTTTGTAGAGACTTAACCATTAAATCCTCAATTATCTTTTTATGCAATGGATTGTTGTACGACTCCAAATAAGTTTTTAAAGTAGCCAAAGTATTCTCAAAAGGAAGCTCTAGTTGAAAGGAAAGTTTTGCATAATTATAAAAAGCCTCTTCTTTCAAAATAGGGTTATAATTATATTCTGACGATTTTTTAAAGGCTTGTAATGCGTAATTCTTATTGTCAGTCATTAAATAACTAGCCCCTAAAAAATAGGCTGAGTTTTGCATCAGACTATCTGCTGAATTAGAAACTTTCTCCAAAGATGAGATTGCAGAAAGGTAGTTTTTAGAATTATAATAAGCTTGCCCAAGCAAGAAATGAACAACTGAATTACCTTCTTTTTCTTCTTCTAAAAACACCTCAAAATGAATAATAGCATTCTCATAATCTTTAGTTCTGAAATAAGCCTCCGCTAACAATCTATTAACTTCTGATTTCCTGCTAGCAATTACTTTTTCTGATAATGGTTTCGCAAAAGCTATTAATTGCTTGTATTCCTTTTGAAAAAAGTAAATTTGACTAATGTAATAAGGAACAATATTACCAAACTTATCATCATTCAGTAGTTTATTAAAAGAAACTAAAGCTGACTTATAAAACCCTCTTTCATAAGCAATATAAGCATAATAATATTGAGCAGTAGAAGAATATTTACTTACTGTTCCAATTAATTTTGAAAAATAATATTGCGCATCAACTAATGAACCAATACTAAAACTAGCATACGCTAACTTAAATATAAACTCATTAGATAAACTGTCTAACTCAAGAAAGTAAGAAATAGCATTTGAGTAATCTTTATTTCTATAATTGATAAGCGCCAAATCAGCATTTACTTCTTGCTTAAATTGATGATAAGGAAAATACTCATTCAACTCCTCATACAAAAGCTCAGCATCAGATAGAAATAAAGCTTTGGAACATTTTGCATTTAAGAACATTGCTTCAGCATTAGCTGAATGACCAGAAGAAAGTTGATTTAAAAGAGCTTGTGCCGCACTATATTTTCCATCATCAAAAAGTGATTGAGCATCATCAAAAGAATGATTTTGAGCAAAAACTAAACTACTAGAAAACAGTAAAAAAAGGAGGGTGTAATATCTTAATTTCATAGGATTTCTTATCAGATTTAAAAGTAGTAAATATCCAAAGTGAGTAAATAAGTAAACCATGAAGTTTTCAACACAATTTCTTAACAATTATTAAGATAACTTAGCGTTTTACATCTAATTAATATATTAATTTGCCTTAGTGTTAAACATCTTAAAAATAAAAGGAACTAAAACCATCCCTGACTTTGTACAAGTAAGAGATGAACAAATGACTTTAATTGCTTATTTTAGACTTAACCAGATAGAAAAAGGGTTAACAAAAAATAATTTAACAACTGAGATTGAAGGCATCACTAAGTTACTCAATAAAATTCCTTTTGGCATCATTCACAAATACTCAACAAGCAATGAACAATAATATTATTAGCCTAGAGGGTGTTGATATACGCCAATTGAACCACCAAGTATTTAGTAATATTACTTTAAAAATTGAGAACGGAGAATTCCTTTATCTAATAGGAGAAACAGGGAGCGGAAAAAGTTCATTACTAAAAGCGCTTTATGGTGAGCTAAAAGTAGATGCAGGAAATATAACTGTTGCTGATATTGATTTAACTAAAATCAAACAGAAAGAAATTCCAACTTTAAGAAGAAAGTTAGGGATTGTATTTCAAGATTTTCAATTACTAACAGATAGAAATGTATTTGACAACTTAGAATTCGTACTTAAAGCAACTGGCTGGAAAAACAAAGCTGAAATTAAAGCCAGAATAGATGAGGTATTAGATAGCGTGCACTTAAGTGGAGTAAAAGACAAAATGCCTTACGAATTATCAGGAGGGGAGCAACAAAGAGCTGCAATAGCACGAGCTTTACTAAATCATCCAGAGTTAATATTAGCTGATGAGCCAACAGGTAATCTAGACCCTGAAAAATCAGAAAAAATTATTGAATTATTAAAAGAAATAAATGCAAAAGGAACAACTATCCTTATTGCAACACATGATTATTCAATAATAAAAAAATATAGTGCAAGAACAATTAAGTGTGCTGAAAATAAAGTTATTGATATTGACTCTAACACTTTATAAATGGGCAAGTTTGAAGAAAACTTCTCATTAAAAAAGCTCAATACTTTTGGAATAAATGCCAAAGCAAAGTTTTTTACTGAATTTGATTCTGTTTTAGAATTAAAGGACATCCTAAACTCAAACATTTATAAAAACAACAAAATATTTATACTTGGAGGTGGATCCAATATATTATTAACACAAGATTATGATGGACTAATAATGCAACATAAAATCATTGGAATTTGCATTTTAGAAGACAATGACAATAATATAATTGTGGAAGTTGGTGGTGGCGTAAATTGGCATGAATTTGTAATGTGGAGTGTAAGTCAAGAGCTATCAGGAGTTGAAAATTTAGCACTTATACCAGGAACAGTTGGAGCAAGCCCTATTCAAAATATTGGTGCTTACGGCATGGAAGTAAAAGAAACAATCCATAAAGTAACAGCACTAGAAATTGCAACACAAGAAATAAAAACTTTTAGTAATGAGGATTGTAATTTTGAATACAGAAACTCAATCTTCAAAGAAGAATTGAAAAACAAATTCATCATTACAAAAGTAGAATTCAAATTAAGTAAAACACCACTTAACAAAACTACTTACGGAGCAATTGAAGAAGAATTAAAAACTCTTAACTTAGAAGCAAATCCTAAAAACATTGCAGATGCAGTAATAAATATAAGAAATAGAAAATTACCTAACCCATCTGAAATTGGAAATAGTGGGAGTTTCTTTAAAAATCCAATAATCAGTACTGAAAGGTTTGAAGAATTACAAAAAGAATTCCCAAATATAGTTGGCTACAAAATGGGAGAAACAGAAACCAAAGTGGCAGCTGGCTGGCTAATAGATAATGCTGGACTAAAAGGATACAGAAAAGGAGATGCAGGAGTGCATAAAAATCAAGCATTAGTACTTGTAAACTACAACAATGCAAGCGGACAGGACATTATCAATTTATCAGAATTAGTGCAAGAAGTAATTTTAGAAAAATATGGAATTAGCATAGAGGCAGAAGTAAATTTCATATAAATGAAAAGTCGAAAATTACAAGACAAACTTAGATTCCATTTTCCTTTTACTCCCACCAAAGAGCAAGATGAATTATTTACTGATATTGCTGACTTTGTAGCAACAATTGGAAATCGTTCGATTTTTATGTTAAAAGGATATGCAGGAACAGGAAAAACAACTCTTGTTTCTACTTTGGTAAAATCATTACCTGTTCTAGGAAAACGCTCAGTACTTATGGCACCAACAGGAAGAGCAGCAAAAGTATTAGGGAAATATTCAAAGAAAGCTGCAAGCACCATTCACAAAAAAATATACTGGATAAGAACCAATAAAACCGGTAATACTTACATAACTTTAAAGGACAATACGCACAGCAATACCATCTTTATTGTTGATGAAGCATCAATGATTGCTGAGAATTCTGACAAAGGTTTTGGGAACAGATCATTGCTAGATGATTTGATTGAATATGTTTATAATGGAAGTGATTGCAAACTTATTTTGATTGGAGATACTGCCCAACTTCCTCCAGTACATTTAGATATTAGCCCCGCCTTAGAAGAAGAGGAATTGGAACGCAAATACTCAAAGCAAGTAATTTGCCGAGAACTTACGCAAGTAGTAAGGCAAAAAAATGACTCACTCATATTAGAAAATGCAACTGCATTAAGAGATAAGATTTCAACCAATGATTATACATATCCTCAGCTCGCAACAAATACTGAAGTTGTAAGACTAAATTCTGGTGAGGATTTACAAGATGCACTTGAAAGCGCCTACAGTAATGATGGAGTAAACAGCACTACTGTACTTTGCCGTTCCAATAAAAGAGCCAACCAATACAACCAACAAATACGAGCAAAAATTAGGTGGCAGGAAGATGAAATTTCTGCAGGAGATATGCTTATGATTGTTCGGAATAACTACTATTGGCTTGATGATAGTAGCAAAGCAGGATTTATTGCCAATGGGGATATAGTAGAAGTAATTAAAATTACTGACAGAATTGAACGCTATGGCTTCCGATTTGCAAAAGCAAGTGTACAAATGGTTGATTATCCTGATGAAAAATCACTTGATGTAATTGTGCTTTTAGACACGCTAACTAGTGAAAGCCCAGCAATAACTTACGACCAATACCAACATCTTTACAAAGAAGTTGCAAAAGACTACAAAGGACAAAAAGAACTCAACAAAAGAATTAAGGAAGATGAATTCTTTAATGCCCTACAGATAAAATTCGCCTATGCCATTACCTGCCACAAATCACAAGGAGGGCAATGGGAAAATGTATTTTTTGACTTAGGATATTTTACTGAGGATATGTTAGATAAATCTTATTTAAGATGGCTTTACACTGCTATGACTAGAGCAAGTAACAAATTATACTTAATTAATTTTAAGCAAGAGTTTTTTTAAATAAAAAAACCGAGCATATACTCGGCTTTTAAAATCTAAAACTAATAATTTAAATTATATATTATCTATAATAGAATTTAAGGTTTTACTAGGTCTCATTCTGTCAAACACAACATCTTCATTTGGGTGGTAATAGCCCTTCATGTCTTCTGAAGTACCTTGTGCATTATTCAGTTCCAACATAATTTTATCTTCCTGAACTTTCATATCAGCAGCCACTTTTTCAAAAGTTGCTTGTAAAGCTGCATCTTCAGTTTGTTTGGCCAACTCATTAGCCCAATACATTGCCAAATAATAATGAGAACCTCTATTATCCAACTGCCCTACTTTACGCATAGGCGATTTTCCATTTTTCAATAAACTTTCAATTGCAGTATCCAAAGTGTCAGCCAATATTTTAGCTTTAGGATTCCCATTAACCTTGGAAAGGTGCTCCAAGGAAACAACAATTGCCATAAATTCACCAAGAGAATCCCATCTTAAATGACCCTCAGTAGTAAATTGTTGCACATGCTTAGGAGCAGAACCACCAGCACCAGTTTCAAACAAACCTCCACCATTCATAAGCGGAACAATAGAAAGCATTTTTGCAGAAGTCCCTAGTTCCAAAATCGGGAATAAATCCGTTAAATAATCTCTTAAAACATTACCCGTAACTGAAACAGTATCCTCACCCTTTTTAACTCTTTCTAAAGTAAACTTGGTAGCTTCATAAGGAGGAAGAATCTGTAAATCCAAACCATTAGTATCATGGTCGTTTAAGTAAGTATTTACTTTTTTAATAAGCTCAGAATCATGTGCTCTATCTTCATTCAACCAAAAAATAGTTGGCCAAGCAGTCGCTTTTGCTCTATTTACCGCCAGTTTTACCCAATCCTTAATTGGCTCATCTTTTGTTTGACACATTCTCCAAATATCACCCTCTTCCACAGTATGTTCTAATAAAACACTACCCTCAGCATCAGTAACTTTTACAATACCTGCTGTTTTTATTTCAAAAGTTTTATTATGAGAACCATATTCCTCTGCTTTTTGAGCCATTAAACCAACATTAGGCACAGTACCCATAGTAGTAGGATCAAAAGCACCATTTAATTTACAGAAATCAATAGTTGCACTATATATACTTGCATACGAACTATCAGGAATAATTGCTTTTGTATCTTCAGTTTTATTGTCCTTATTCCACATTTGCCCTGAAGTACGAATCATAGCAGGCATAGATGCATCAATAATAACATCAGATGGAACATGTAAATTTGTAATTCCCTTATCAGAATCCACCATTGCAATATTGGCATTGTTTTCAAATGCCAAAGCAATATCACTTTCTATTTCAGCTCTTTTTTCTGATGATGTATTTTGTAATTTAGAAATTAAATCACCAAATCCGTTTTTAAAATCAACACCTAACTCATTAAAAGTTGTTTTATGTTTTGCAATTAAATCCGCAAAGAAAACATTTACAGCATGCGAGAAAATAATAGGATCAGAAACCTTCATCATAGTCGCTTTCATATGCAAGGAAAGTAAAATACCACTATCTTTTGCATCTTTCATTTCAGTTTGCAAGAAAGTCAACAAAGCCTTTTTACTCATTACTGAAGAGTCAATAATTTCTTTAGCTAAAATTGGCGTACTTTCTTTTAAAGTAGTAATAGTTCCATCAGTTGCATGATGAGAAATTTTAACATCAGTTGCATTATTTAAACAAACAGATTTTTCAGTATGATGAAAATCGCCTTCACACATAGTTGCAACATGAGTTTTAGAATCTGAACTCCACTCCCCCATAGAATGAGGATTTACTTTCGCATAATTCTTTACAGCCTTTGGTGCTCTCCTATCCGAATTTCCTTCACGCAAAACAGGGTTTACTGCAGAACCTTTTACTTTGTTATACTTTAATTGAATTGCTTTTTCCTCATCAGTTTTTGCCTCTGCTGGGTAAGAAGGAATATTAAATCCTTTTGCTTGCAACTCCTTAATTGTTGCTACTAATTGAGGCACAGATGCCGAAATATTTGGCAACTTTATAATGTTTGCTTCTGGTTTTTTTACCAACTCACCAAGTTCTGCTAATGCATCATTTACTCTTTGGTTTTCCTCTAAATACTCAGGGAAAAGAGCTAATACTCTAGCTGCTAAAGAAATATCTTTAGTTTCAACCTCAACACCTGCCTTAGCAGTAAATGCATTTACTATTGGCAATAAAGAATGAGTAGCCAACATTGGCGCTTCATCCGTTTTAGTATAAATTATTTTGGATCTTTTATCACTCATCTTTTTATCTCTTGTCTATCTTTTTTAATAACCAAATACATCTTCTAATGTTAAGTGAACTATTTCACCATACGCTTTTAATACTTCTAAATCTAAATCTTCTTTAGATCCTAGAACCATAACCACTCTGTTAGTTCCTGAAATATGTGAATTATGGAAATCCTTTAAAGTATTCATATCAAAAGCAGGAAGTGCATCATACATATCTTTTCTAATATCATGGCTCACCCCAATCTTCTCAGCTTTTAAATACTCAGTTAATACTTTAGATTTAGTTAATCTTTCAGTTCTTATTTTTTGCTCAATAGCTTCTTTTGCATTAGCCATATTAGTTTCAGCTTCTGGCATAGTTTCCAAAAGCTCATTCATACCAATCATAGCCTCACCTAGTTTATCAGATTGCGTACCAATATAACTCATTAAATAATGAGAATCATCTTTATCGTTTGGTATGGTATAAGTACTGTAAACTGAATAAGCCAAAGCTTTAGATTCTCTCATTTCTTGGAATACAATAGAACTCATTCCTCCACCAAAGTACTCATTATGAAATCTTATTTGAGGGTACTCATTCATGTTTAATTTAGCTCCTTTTGCAAGCATCATTACCTCAGCTTGTTTCATGTCATAATCAACTACATAAACCATTGGCTTATCCATTGGCTGTTCAATAAATTCATTTTTAGAAGGAATCATTTTTAACCCTGATTTATTTGCATGCAATTTCTCTAAATCAGAAGCAACTTTATTTATTTGTTCTGGTCCGTAATACATAATCTTATGCTCATAAGAAGTTAAGTTATGAATCAAATCAACTAATTCAGCTGAAGTAACATTATTTAAATCTTCTTCTGATAAAATATTTCTGAAAGAAGAATTGTCACCATACTTGGCATAACTTCCCATTGCTCTCCAAAGGATGATTTGCTTGTTTAGCTTTGCATCATTTCTTCCTTTAAGCTCACTTAATTTTAAGTTTTCAAGTGCCTCATCATCAGCAACTGCACCAGCTAAAATATTTTCAAAAAGTGCAACTGACTCATCAAAATTATCAGCTAGTCCACTTAAAGTAATTGTTACTTTTTCAGCACCACAATTAACAGTTAAATCACAACCTAGCTTATAGAACTCTTCTTCCTTTTGTGCAGGAGACATAGCAGCAGTTCCTAAAAACTTAAGGTAATCAACAGCTAATTTCAGTTTAGTATCATGGTCTTTCCCCATATCTAAAATATAGTTCAATTTGAATCTTTTATTTTCAGTATTTTTTTTGTAAATAAGTTCAACATCTCCAACATTTGATTTTTGAATATCATTTTCAAAATCTAAAAATACTGGCTCAATATCTTTTACTTCTTCAGCTAATAAGTTAGCTAAAAATTCTGACTGATCTTCTCTATTTACACTTACAGGAGTAATTGCAGGTTTAGTTACTTTTATTACAGATTTATCTTCACCAGCTCTTTTGTAAACAACTACATAATTATCAGCATATTTAGCATTTGCAAAATCAATGATATCTTGCTTAGTTACTTTTTCAAGTTCAGCCATTTCATTCTGATGATCATCCCAAGTAATTCCTAAAGTAAATGCATCAACAAATTCGTTAGCTCTTCCACTATTGCTTTCTAACTTTTTAATTTGATTTAGTTTTAAATCAGAAATAATTGCTCCTACTAACCAATTAGGAAAGTTACCCGCTTTTACTTCCTCTATTTGTGCTAAAAGCAAATCTTTTACTTCTTCTAAAGTTTGCCCTTGTTTTGGGCTACCATAAAATCCGTGCATAGAATAATCCTCCAAAACATAAGGAAAACATCCTCCACCAATTAATTCTTGTGCTTGGTTTAAATTTAAATCAATAAGTCCTGCTGCAGAATTAGAAAGCACCATATCAACCATGGTTAACATTTTTGCATCTTCAGTATTTGCACCATCAAAACGAAAACCAATATATAACCTTTCGGCTTCTGGTCCATACACCTCAGTGTAAACTGGCTCAGCAATAGGAGCTTCTTCTCTAACTTCAAAAGTGGGGTCATCTTTTCTTTCAAAACTTCCCCAATATTTATTAATCAGATTTATTGTCTTATCATAATCAAAATCCCCTGAAAGACAAATTGCCATATTATTTGGCACATAATATTTATTAAAGTACTTTCTAATCTCAGTTAAAGATGGATTTTTTAAATGCTCAATTGTACCAATGGTAGTTTGTTGTCCGTATTGGTGTACTGGAAATAAACCATCCAAAAGTGCTTCAAACATTTTTCTACCATCATTATCTAATCCTCTATTCTTTTCTTCATATACTGCTTCTAACTCTGTATGAAATAATCTGAAAACAGGATATCTAAATCTTTCAGCTTCTAATTTTAACCATTTTTCAATTTGGTTTTTTGGAATATCATTTACATAAACAGTTTTTTCGTTTGAAGTATAAGCATTAGTACCTTTTGCCCCTAAACCAGTAACCATTTTATCGTACTCGTTTGCAATTGCAAATTTAGCCGCTTCTCCAGAAATAGAATCAATTTGTCGCCATATTAAATTTCTGTTGACAGTATCAGTCATATCTACAGCGCGATATTCCTCATATAAATCTTCAATTTTATCTAATAAAACTTTTTCTTGCTTATAATCTAAAGAGCCATACTTATCAGTTCCTTTAAACAACATGTGTTCTAAATAGTGAGCTAATCCAGTTGCATCAGCCGGATCATTTTTACTTCCTGCTTTTATGGCAATACTTGTCTGAATTCTTGGAGCATCATCATATGAAGACAGATACACCTTCAATCCATTATCTAGAGTATAAATCCTAGCATTTAAAGGGTCATTCTCAACAAATTCGTACTTATTTTCAATCATCTGATTTTCTTTTTTTGCATTAATAGTTAAATAAACCCCAGCCAATACGACTAGTAATATTGTAATTATATTTTTTGTTGACATATTATTTTTTTAATTAATAATCAGGATCAAGACCTAATCTCGCCCCAAGTTTTGCTAAATTTTTATTTTCTTCAAACATTTTTTTATACTTATCTGAATTGGTGTAAGGAACATCATTTTTATCAATTTCTTTAACTTCTGTTTCTAATTCTAATAAATCATTATTTAAACTATTTCTCAGGTAGGTAAGAATATTAATCTTTTCTTGTTCTATTAATTCT
>ENA-OWNS01000553-OWNS01000553.1-marine-metagenome-genome-assembly--contig:-NODE-553-length-17083-cov-4.440139_pt1 | contig 17083 bp, 15 predicted proteins | sample MGYA00238137_ERZ651772 | MGnify/ENA primary metagenome ERZ651772 (study PRJEB26903, sample SAMN06264699) | marine metagenome | isolation source: Columbia River Estuary | place: USA:Columbia River Estuary... | reverse complement strand
TTAGAGTTAGACGTGAAGAAGAAAAAGGAACCATCTCTTGGAAAATTAAATTTAGAAATGGAACTACAAAAGATTTTGTATCTCCAATTACAACAAAACCTTGGGGAGAATTTATTCCAAAATTAGCTGATGGTGATAAGCCTAATCAAGGTGAGATTAATTCTCAAATGCTTTATACTGAGCCTAATGGTTTAAATATTGATGGTAAATTACCGTCTGTACCAAAAGATACGTTTAAAAAAGGAGTTTACTACTAATGGCTAAACATAAAACACATTACGAAGATTGCGATGTTCTAGTTGTTGGTGGTGGTATGGCTGGAACTGGTGCTACTTTTGAAGCTAGACACTGGGGAAGAGACATGAAAATTATTTGTGTTGAAAAAGCTAATATTGATAGAAGTGGAGCAGTTGCTCAAGGTTTATACGCTATTAACTGTTACATGGGTATGCAGTGGGGTGAAAACCAACCTGAAGATCACGTAAGATATGCTCGAAATGATTTAATGGGTATGGTTAGAGAAGATTTAGGTTATGACATGGCTCGTCACGTTGATTCAACTGTTCATATGTTTGATGAGTGGGGTCTACCAATGATGAAGAATGAAAAAACAGGTCGTTACCTTAGAGAAGGTAAATGGCAGATCATGATTCATGGTGAAAGTTATAAGCCAATCGTTGCAGAGGCTGCAAAAAAATCAGCTGACAAAATTTATAATAGAATAATGATTACTCATCTTTTAATGGATGAGGCTCAAGAAAATAGAGTAGGTGGAGCTGTTGGTTTTAATATGAGAACTGGTGACTTCCATGTATTTAGAGCAAAAACTGTAATCGTTGCAGCAGGTGGAGCATCTCACATTTTCAAACCAAGAGCAGTTGGAGAAGGAATGGGAAGAACTTGGTATGCACCATGGAGTAATGGTTCAGCTTATGCATTACCTATCGCTGTTGGAGCTAAAATGACACAAATGGAAAACAGAATTGTGTTATGTAGATTTAAAGATGGTTATGGTCCAGTTGGAGCATATTTCTTGCACCTTAAAACATATACTCAAAATGCAAATGGAGAGAATTATGAAAAGAAATGGTATGACCAAACTAAAGAATTAGTTGGTGAGTATATTGATCACCATCCAACACCAACATGTTTAAGAAACCACGCATTTATACAAGAAACTATTGCAGGTGGTGGACCTATTCATATGGTGACTACTGAAGCCTTTCAAGATCCACATTTAGAAACAGTTGGTTGGGAAAACTTTTTAGGTATGACCGTTGGTCAAGCTGTTGTTTGGGCATCTCAAAACATAGATCCTAAATACACAAATCCAGAATTAACTACATCTGAGCCATATGTTATGGGTTCTCATGCAACATGTTCTGGAGCTTGGGTTAGTGGACCTGAAGATTTATCTCCACCAGAATATTTCTGGGGTTATAACAGAATGTTAACAATTGATGGTCTTTTTGGTGCAGGTGATACTGTAGGTGGAAGTGCCCATAAGTTTTCTTCTGGATCATTTACTGAAGGTCGTTTAGCTGCAAAAGCTGCTGTTAAATATATTCAAGATAAAAAAGCAGAAGGTATTAAAGTTACTGATAAACAATGTGAAGACTTTAAAACTGCTGTATTCAAACCTTTAGAGACATACCAAGTAGCTCAAAATGAGATCACAGGTGGAACAGTTTCACCAAGTTATATTTCTCCTATTCAAGGTCTTCAACGTTTACAAAGAATTATGGACGAATATGTTGGTGGTATTGCAACTAACTACATGACAAATGGTAATATGCTTAAAAGAGGCCTAGAATTACTTGCTTGGTTAGAGGAAGATTTAGAAAAAGTAGGAGCTGAAGATTTGCACCAACTTATGAGAGCTTGGGAATTAAAACACAGAGCTTTAACTTCTCAATGTGTAACTGAACACACTATGTTCCGTGAAGAAACACGTTGGCCTGGTTACTATTACAGAGGTGACCATATGAAACTTGATGATGATAATTGGCATTGTTTAACAGTTTCTAGACGTGATCCTAAAACTGGTAAATTCTCTCTTGAGAAAGTGCCGGTTTACCACATAGTTGACGAGAACGAGAAGAAAAAAGCTTCTTAAAACAGTTAAACTTAAATTATGAATCTTTTAGAGAAATCTGATGATGAGATTATAGCAATTGCTAATCCTATTTGGGATAATCTTGTTAAAACTTCCAATATGAAAGATTATGGTGGTTTTACTAAAGATTTTGGAACTCAAATGTTATTTGGAGCAAATGAAGTAGAGCTTGGAAAACAGTGGGCTAATAATAAGCTTTTAACAAGCCTAAAAGAAGACTACCAAGCATTTGGTTGTTTAAGACGAGGTCAAAACATCACCGTTCTATTTAAACAAAGAAGTAAAGAGATTGAAGGTGAGTTCCTAGGAAGATTGGTTCTTGGTATCGAGGGTGATGATGTTAAGGTTTTTGGAGCAACAATCTACTAATAAAAAAAATCACTTTATATTAAATATTTATTTGACAAATAATTAACTGGGTGTATTGACGGTTGTAATGTCAATTTCCAACATAAAAATATTAAAAAGAATTTTAGATTTTAAGGCAACTATTATCAAAACAGGTATCTTTGTTAGCTTAGCTGCTTATTGGGGTGTTATTTTAGTTGGAACTTTTATCACATTTAATTAGTTTGTTTTTTAACAACTAATAATTTTTTATGGATGTATTTTTACCAATAGCTCAAGTATTTGTTAATCCAATTGAAATACTTATATTGAGTGCAATCGTTGGAGTGCTTTCAGGTTTATTTGGTGTTGGTGGTGGTTTTTTAATGACACCATTTTTAATTTTTTTAGGTGTACCACCTGCATATGCAGTTGCAAATGAAGCTAACAATATTCTTGCAACATCAGTATCAGGATCAACAACTCATTATTTAAAAAATACTTTAGATTACAAAATGGGTCTTATGATTGTAATTGGTGGATCAATTGGAACAGCTTTAGGTATTTATACTTTTACATATTTTAAAGGTATTGGAAAAATTGATACGGTTATTTCTTTAGCCTACATGTATATACTTGCAATTATTGGTACATTAATGTTGGTTGAAAGTCTTAGAGAAATAGACAGAGCAAAAAGAAATCTTGTAGTTAAAAAAAAATTACACGTTCATTATTGGATACATGGTCTTCCATTAAGAATGAGGTTTCCAAAATCAAAATTATACGAAAGTATTTTTACTCCAATTATAATTGGTTTAGTTGTAGGATTTATTGCCGCTATAATGGGGATAGGTGGTGCTTTTATATTAGTACCCGCAATGATTTATATAATTAAAATGCCAACAAAATTAGTTCCAGGAACTTCTTTGTTTGTTACAATTTTTGTCAGTGTCATAGTTACTTTTTTGCATTCAATTAATTTTGGTTCTATAGATTTAATGTTGGTATTTATGTTAGTTATTGGATCAATTGTAGGGGTTCAAGCGGGACAGAAACTTGGTGAAAAAATTGATAGTTCTGGTTTAAAAGCATTACTGGCAATTTTATTATTGATAGTTGGAATAGCTATTGCTTATGAAACTTTTTTTGCAGAACAAACTGAAAAAGAAATAATACAAGTTTTAAATGCAGATTTGAATTTTTTCTCATTATTTATTTTAGAGTTTTCTGAAGACATGCCATTCTTTTATGGATTATTTTCAATTATGTTTGCAATTCTATTGGGTGTAGGTGCTGCTCTTATTAGACGTATTTTTTCTAATTTCAAAAAAAAGATGTTACTGAAGAAGTCTTAGTTTAAAAAGTTAATATATAATTCTATACTCAAAATACTTACCAAACCTACTGTCGCCATCCCTATAAATCCGACTAAAAAAGGTTTGTAACCCATGCTTTTAAGATCTCTCAGATTTGTAGATAAACCAATAGCAGCCATTGCCATTGTTAAAAATACTTTTGAAGATGATTTGATAATATCAACTGTCTCTAGCCATAAATTATTATATGAGTTTAAAAAAAATTGATCCCCAATATTTCTTAAAATTATCATAGCTACAAAACCTATTACAAAATAAGGGAAAATAGCTAATATTGAGTAATCTTTTTTAACAACATTGTTTCTATTATAAAGAAATGCAAATAATGGAATCATTATTACCAAAAAAGTATTTCTTATTAATTTTGTGACTGTTGCAATATTCAATGTTTCTGGGCTGTTAAACTGTTGATCGTAAATAAGTCCAGCTGCAGCAACTTGTGATGTTTCATGAATTGATGTACCTAAAAATAAACCAACAAACATTGGTTCAGCATCAAAGTAATAATTAGCAAAGTAAGGATATATAAGCATTGATAAAATTCCAAACAATGTGATGTTAGCTATTGCATAAGACACTTCATTTTTTTTTGCACCTATTACAGGGGCGGTTGCCATAATTGCTGTTGTCCCACATACTGTGCTACCAATAGATATTAAGTAAGCCATTCTTGTTGGGATTTTAAGTTTTTTAATTAATAGTTTTATAACTATCAGTACTGTTGCAATACAGATGATGATTAAAGGTATTGCTACTGCTCCAAATTCTAAAAACTCAAAAGGTTTTAATTGAATTCCTAAACAAATTATTCCAAGTTTGAGAATATATGATTGAGTAAAGTCCAAACCTTTTACAAAGTTGTCTCTCATTTTGAATATATTTCCAAAAAGCATTCCAAGTAAAATAGCAATCATGGCTGTCGATATTGGACTTTTATCGTAACCTAATAATTCAATACCAATAATATTATTAAATCCTTGAGATAAACTGTAGAGAACAAACGCTAAAACAATACCTGGCAAAATGACCAGATATTTTTTAAATAACATTACTTTATAGATAAATTTTTAAGCACTTCTGTAAAGTTTAGTCATAACAAACTCTTTATGACCTAAAGCTTCAGCACAAGTTAATCTACCGTTAGCAACTCTAATCATTGATTTGATTAATTCATCACCAGCTTGTGATAAATTCATTTCACGAGATAGAATTTTCGATACATCACAATCAATATGCTCACCCATACCTTTTACAGTTAATGGGTTGGCAGTTAACTTAACAACAGGTTCAATTGGATTACCTACGATATTACCTTGACCTGTTGGGAATAAATGAATGTTAAATCCAGCAGCTGCTTGAAGTGTAATACACTCTGCTGCAGCAGATGAAGTATCCATAAAGTATAATCCTTTTCCTTTAGTAGGTTCTTCAGCTGGCTCTAAAACATCAATAAACTTACAATTTCCAATTTTTTGGAAATTTCCAAATGCTTTTTCTTCAATTGTAGTTAATCCACCTGCAATATTTCCTGCAGTTGGTTGACTTTCAGAAAGATCATCTGTTGCTTCTTTTAGAATAAAATCGTTGTAATCACTCCATGTTTTCATGAATTTTTCAGAAGCTTCTGGAGTTGCGCCACGTGTAGCACAAACTTTTTCAGCACCAGTTAACTCTGAAGTTTCACCAAAACATAAATGAACTCCTAATGGCTCTAATTTATCCATTAAGTTTCCAACTGTTGGGTTAGCAGCAAGACCTGATGTTGTATCAGATTCACCACATTTAACCGAAATCCATAAATCGCTTAAAGGACATTCTTCTCTTTGTTTTTCAGAAGCCCACATTGCAAATTCTTGAGCTTTTTTAGAAGCTTTCATGATTGTTCCAATGTCACCAGTTCTTTCAATATGAAACCCTTCAACTGGTTTTCCAGTTTTTGCAATTTCATCAACAATTCTTTTTGTCCATTTAGGCTCAATTCCAATAACAATTACAGCAGCAACGTTAGGATTTTTTCCAGTTCCAATCATTGTTCTAAAATGTAAATCTAAATCAGCACCAAATTGAAGTCTTCCATACGAGTGAGGAAGGGCAATTGTGCCTTTAATGTTATTTGCTACAGCTTCTGCACAAGCATTTGAGATATCGTCTACAGGTAAGATAATTACGTGGTTTCTAGTACCAACTCTGCCATTTTCCCTTTTATAACCTAAAAAACTTTTTGGAATTTCCATATTTTTTACCACTTCTTCGTTTTTACATTGTGAACATGAACATGCTCACCTTTTTTGATTGATTTAACTACTTTTCCAATATCATGACCATATTTCAAAATAGTATCACCTTCATTAAGGTCAACCATTGCAATTTTATGTCCTAATTGAATTTCATCTACTGATTGAATTTGAACTGTTTTATCATTTTCCATAATCCAGCATGCGCAATCTTGTTTTGGAGTGATTTTATCAATAACAACTACTCCTACGTTGTCTTTTTCGTCGTGTATAATAATATCTGTAGCCATAATTGTGTCGATTTGTTTGTTTGAAATTTTTTAAATCTTATATATTAATCTTTAAAATTAACAAATTATTTATAGATTTTTTAACAACTTAAGCAGGAAGGCCTAATTATTATGACTAAAATGACAACAGAAGAAGCTTTTGTAAAAGTTTTACAAATGCATGGAATTGAACACGCATTCGGAATTATCGGTTCAGCTTTTATGCCTATTTCAGATATCTTTCCTGACGCTGGAATTACTTTTTGGGATGTTGCTCATGAAACAAACGGTGGATTAATTGCTGATGGTTACACAAGATCTACTGGTAAAATGTCAATGGTTATTGCTCAAAACGGTCCTGGAATTACTGGTCTTGTAACACCAATTAAAACTGCATACTGGAACCACACACCATTATTATTAGTAACACCTCAAGCTGCTAATAAAACTATGGGTCAAGGTGGTTTTCAAGAAGTAGAACAAATGAATTTATTTAAAGATATGGTTTGTTATCAAGAAGAAGTTAGAGACCCTTCAAGAATGGCAGAAGTATTAAATAGAGTAATTGAAAAAGCGATCAGAGGATCAGCTCCAGCACAAATAAATGTTCCAAGAGATTATTGGACACAAGTTATTGATATTGATCTTCCTCCAATTGTTAGACTTGAAAGGCAAGCAGGTGGAGTTGATGCAATTAAAAAAGCAGCTGACTTATTATCAAACGCTAAGTTTCCAGTAATATTATCTGGTGCTGGTGTTGTAATTGGTGGAGCGATTGAAGATTGTAAAAAATTAGCTGAGAAATTAGATGCTCCAGTTTGTTCAGGGTATCAACATAATGATAGTTTTCCAGGAAGTCACCCATTAGCAGCTGGACCATTAGGATATAATGGATCAAAAGCTGGAATGGAATTAATTAAGAAAGCTGATGTTGTTCTTGCACTTGGTACAAGATTAAATCCTTTCTCAACTTTACCAGGTTATGGAATGGATTACTGGCCTAAAGATGCAAGTATCATTCAAGTTGATATGAATTCAGATAGAATTGGTTTAACTAAAAAAGTCACAGTTGGTATTTGTGGGGATGCAAAATTAGTATCACAACAAATTTTAGCTCAACTTTCTCCAACAGCAGGAGATACAAATAGAGAAGAGAGAAAAAATACAATTCACCAAACTAAATCTGCTTGGTTACAAGAGTTATCAAGTTTAGATCACGAAGATGATGATGAAGGTACAGTTTGGAATGCAGAAGCAAGAAAAAGAGATGCAGATAGAATGTCTCCTAGAGAAGCATGGAGAGCAATTCAAGCAGGTATGCCTGATGATGTAATTATCTCAAGTGATATTGGTAATAACTGTGCAATTGGAAATGCTTATCCAACATTTGAAAAAGGTAGAAAATATTTAGCACCAGGATTATTTGGTCCTTGTGGTTATGGTTTTCCAGCAATTCTTGGAGCAAAAATTGGATGTCCTGATACACCAGTAATTGGTTTTGCAGGTGACGGTGCATTTGGTATTAGCATGAACGAAATGAGCTCATGTGCTAGACCAGAATGGCCAGCAATTTCAATGGTAATCTTTAGAAATTACCAATGGGGTGCTGAAAAAAGAAATACTACTTTATGGTTTGATGATAACTTCGTTGGAACAGAGCTTGATCCAGAATTAAGTTATGCAAAAGTTGCTGATGCTTGTGGATTAAAAGGTGTCACTGTTCGAACCATGGAAGAGACTACTGCTGCTATCAAGCAATCATGTGAAGATCAAAAGAAAGGGATTACAACATTTATTGAAGTAATTCTTAACCAAGAACTGGGAGAGCCTTTCAGAAGAGATGCTATGAAAAGACCAGTTAAAGTTGCAGGGATCAAAAAAGAAGACATGATCAAGCAACCTTCTTTGGTATCTTAAGATCTTTTAAAAATATCTTATCTGTCATAATCTAACTACATGAAAGTAGTTAATGATACTAGCTGTAGTTGGATTAATGACCTTGATAGAAGATCTAATATAAAATTTTTAGATAAAGAAAAATCCTGTGACTGGCTAATTATAGGTGCTGGTTATACAGGCTTGTCTGCTGCTAGAAAATTATCAGAACTACACCCAAATCAAAAAATTATTATTGTTGATGCCCAATTAGCAGGTGAGGGTGCAAGTGGAAGGAACTCAGGATATTTAGTCGATACTACCCTTAATGATGGTTTCACCTCAAATAAAGAACTTTCTAATTATAAAAAGAAAACTGACATTTATAAATTAGGAATTGATGTTGTAAAAAAGTTTATTAAAGAGCATCAGGTAGATTGTGATTGGAATGAATGTGGAAAATATTTTGCCTCATCAAATGAAAAAGATAGAAAGATACTGGATAATTTTAGCAAAACTTTATTAAAATTAAATTTTGAACATAATATTTTTGATAAAGATGATTTAGGTAAAAGATTAGGTACAAATTTTTATAACCTTGCCCTTTATACCAAAGGTGGAGTGTTATTGCATCCGGGAAAATTAGTCAGAGCTATGATTGATACCTTACCTGATAATGTTGAGTTGCTTGAGAATTCTCAGCTAAATGAATGGGCAAAAAATACTGATAGAATTATTTGTAAATTTAATAAGCATCAAATAATTACTAAAAAGATTATTTTTTGTACTAATGGTTTTTTAAAATCACTTGGTGTAAAAAAAAATTATAATTTTCCCTTAACTTTAACTGCAAGCATGACAAGACCATTAACTGATAGAGAATTTAAGTCTATTGGTGAGCCTAGAGAGTGGGGTGTGCTACCTATTAGACCAATGGGCGCAACCATTAGAATGACAAAAGATAAAAGAATTTTAATTAGAAACACTGCTGAAGTTCATAGTCCTTTTAAAATGTCTAAAACAGAGTTGGATGAAAGATCTTTAACTCAAAAACTTGGAATAAAAAAAAGATTTCCAAGTTTAGCAGATAATATTATTGAATCTAGTTGGTCTGGGGTTGTATCTAGAACTAGAAATAGTTCACAAATTTTTGAAAAAGTAGAAGACAATGTTTTTGTGGCAGGCTGCTATAATGGTTCTGGTATTGGAGTTGGAACTTTATTTGGTGAACAGATAGCAATTAAAGCAAGTAATGAAAATAGTGATGAAATTAATATAATAGAATCTAGAACTAAACCTACTTGGCTTCCACCTCAGCCTTTTTTAAATATTGGAGTTAAAACAAGATTGATGTTTGAGAGGTTTAGATCTCGATCTGATGTGTAGTTATTGATTTCTTATAAGTGGATAAACTTTAGGGCTTAAATACTTAAAATTAGTAATCATAATTAAGATTAATGTAGCAAGCCCAATTCCAATAGTTACCTGCAAAAATATTGCTAAATCAAACTTCCAAGTGATTTGAAAAATATTTTCAATGATAAATTGTGAACCTATAACTGCAAAAAAGAGAGATATTAAAATTATGGATGTGAATATAATAAAAAACTCAATAATTGAAGAAAGTATAACCTCAACTTTGGAAAAACCTAAAATTTTGAATATTAAATTTTGAAATTCTTTAATTTTACCCTGAACTATAATTGCACTTGATATGACAATTAAACCAATGACTATAGTTATTGCAGAGATAACGGTTACAGCAATAAACACTTTGTTTAAAAGATCTGTTACTTTCTCCAAGTAATCAGTAATTTTTATAATAGAAAGACTAGGCATTTTATCTAGTAAAGCAGTTTCGTTAAAATTCTCTAAACTTTTAAACTTTGAAGTAGCCAAATATTCGTGAGGTATATTTTTTGCAAATTGAGGATTTAATAACATTGCAAAGTTAATAGTAAAATCTCTGTAGTCTACTAATCTAAAATTTACTATTTCACCTTCAATTTCACGTCCATAAATATTAAGAGTAAAAATATCACCAATTTTAATATCAAAATCTTTAGCAATTTTACTATCAAGTGAAATTTGAAGTTTATCAGGTCTATCTAGATCCCACCATTTGCCTTCTACAATTGGGTTATCTTTTAAAACTTTATCAGCCCAAGAAGACCTTCTGTCATTTCTGATCACCCAGTGGCTATCATTACTTGAATCGATATAAGTATTTGGATCTATTCCATTTATTTTTACAATACCTGTTGAAACCATTGGAACAATTTCAAGGTTAGCTTCTTTATCCATGTCAAAAATTAAATCTTCAAATATTTGTCTTTCATCACTTTGAATACCAATGAAAAAATAATCAGGCGCAAGTTCTGGTATAGATTTAGCAATTTCTCTTTTAAAATTTGAACCTACAAAAGCTAAAGTTAATAGTAAAGTGACCCCTAAACCTAAAGACATAATAGTTATAGGGGTAATACTTTTAGTTTGAGTAATATTTTTAACTGATACTTTAATTGAAATATTTGGATGCTCTTTAAGTCCTTTAAACAATTTAATGATTAAGTTTGATAATAAGTAGAAGACTAATAAACAAACAAAGAAAGCTCCAAAATAACCCAAACTATAAACAGGTCGAGCAGAACCGATAGTAAATAAAGAAATTAAAATTGATAATAATAACAGACTTAAAAGAATTGATTTTTTTGAATAATAAAATTGAAGGTTTTGAAATACATTTCTAAATAAGTTTGATGCCTTAACTTGATCAATTGCATTAATGGTTGGTATAGAAAATATGATTAATACTAATAACCCTACTAAAAAAACTTTGAAATAATTAAGAATAGAAAAACTACCTTCAATATTTAATCCAAGACCAGCTGACAGATAAACATCAACAATAGGGACTAGAAAGAAACTAAAAGAGTAGGCGGCAGTTGATATTATGAATAGTAGAATGAGCAATTGTAAATAGTAGACTATCTTTATATCCTTTGAGAAAAAGCCTAAAGACTTCTTAACTGCAATAGACATATTATTCTGATTAATGAATGAAAGTAGAGTGTTAGCAATTCCAATTCCTGCAATTAACATTGCACTGATTGATACAAGAGATAAGAATTGAGAGAAATTATCAATTATTCTCTTTAAAGGACCGTCAGATTTTTCGTGATATCTAATTCTAACCTTCTTTTCATTTTTGAATAACTGCTCAATTTTTTTAGATAAAGTATTTGGATTATCTCCCTCATTAAATTTTACTTTATACTCATAATTTAAAAAGCTCCCTAGATTATTAAGTTTTAATAATTCTAATGTTTGTTTGCCAGCTAAAGCAAAATCACCAAATACAAAAGCACCCCCAATATCAGGTACTGATTTTACGATACCAATTACAGTAAACAACTGATCTTGAACTTTGATTTTATCATTAATTTTTAAATTGAGATTTTTGAAAATGTTTTCATTAACAAGGATTGTATTCTCTATAGTTTGTAATTTTTCAAATGCACCACTTGGTTCATAACCTACCTTGCCAAATAATGGGTAATTTTGATCTACTGTTTTAATTCTAGAAAATATTGATTTATTTTTAGATTGATTGGTAGTTGAGATCATGGTGCTAAACTCAACCATTTGTGAAACAGTAGCAAATTCTTTAACTTGGTTAATTAATTCTAAGTTGCCAACATTACGATTATAGTCAATTTCAATATCTCCACCTAAAAGTGCTCTTGAATTATTATTTAATTCTTTATTCAAACTATCTTCAATGGTGAAAATTGAACTTAAAATAAATAGGCTGATAAAAAGTGTTAGAATAATACTAGAAATTTTTTTATAATTTCTACTCAAGTCTCTTAAGGCATATATCAAAGTTAACTTGTACTCTGAAAGCTTAGACAATTTTTCCATCTTTGATTTTAATTTTTCTTTTTGCTTTATTTGCAAGTTTTGGGTCATGGGTGACCATAATTAAAGATGATTTTTCTTCTTTAATATATTTAAATAAAATATCTGCAATCATTTGTGAATTTTCACTGTCTAAATTTCCCGTAGGTTCATCTGCCAATATTAACTTTGGCTTCATAGCTATAGCTCTTGCAATTGCTACACGTTGCTGTTCACCACCTGAAAGTTGACTTGGTAAATTATTAAACCTATTTTTTAACCCAAATCGATCCAACAACTCTTTGGCTCGTTCGTTAGGGTTCTTTAAATTATTTAACTCTAAGGTTAGAGCAACATTTTCAACAGCAGTGTAATTTGGAATAAGATAGAAAGATTGAAAAACTATACCTATGTTCTTTCTTCTAATTTTAGAAACTTCATCTTCACTCATTTTAGATATTTCTTGATCTTCAAAAAATATCTTACCAGAGGTTGCTTTCTCTAGTCCCCCAGCAAGCATGATTAAGCTAGTTTTTCCAGATCCACTTTCACCCACTATTGAAATAGACTCATTTTTTTTAGTTTCTAAATTAACATTCTTTAAAACCTTAATAGTATCATTACCAGTTTGGTATTTAAGATTAACGTTTTTTAGCTTAAGAAGACTATCCATGATTAAAAGATTTATTATTAAAATTATTGCCTTCTGTCTAGTGAGCATAAACGTTAATGCTATAGAAAACGTTATCTTATTTGGTGATAGCCTAATGGCGGGCTATGGACTTCCCCAGGAAAAACATTTGGCTATTACTCTTCAAAATAATCTTAATGATAGTGGATATAATCTTGAGGTTATTGATGGAAGTGTATCTGGAAGCACATCTGCTGGAGGATTAAATCGAGTTGAATGGTCTTTATCTCAACCGAATATTGACTTAATGATCTTAGGATTGGGTGCTAATGACATGTTAAGAGGAATAAGCCCAATCGAGACTGAAAAAAATTTAGAAAAAATTATTCAAACAGCAAAATTAAAAAATATAGAAATAATTTTAGCAGGAATGATTGCACCAACAACTCATGGAATTAGTTATAAAAAAAAATTTGATAATATTTATCCAAGTTTAGCTAAAAAATATAAACTAAATTTAATCCCTTTCCTATTAGAGGGTGTTGCTTTAAAACCTGAACTTAATCAAGATGACGGTATGCACCCAAATGAAAAAGGAACTATAATTATAAGTGATACACTTACAAAAAGTATCATCAATTTTATAAAAAAATAGTATATCGTGATCAAATGTTTTTAAATACGAAACTACAATCTAGAGAGAAACCAATAAAAGTTGCCTTCATTGGATGTGGAAAATTTGTAAGCATGTTTCTTGCTCAATACAATCAATTACAAAAAATTACTATTGATACTATCGTTGATATTAATATTGATAACGCCAAAAAAAACTGTCTTAAGAGCGGTTTAACTACAGAGACAGTTAATAAAATAAATTTTGTAACTACTTTAGATGAGGCAATTGATAGAGATGTTGAAGTTTTTATAGAAGCTACTGGAAATCCAATTATAGGAACAGTTCATGCTGTAAAGATTATTAAAAACAAAAAACACATCATATTAGTAAATGTTGAAGCTGATGTTACTTGTGGGAAATACCTTGCTGATCTTGCAAAAGAAAACAATGTTATTTGTTCAATGGCATATGGTGATCAACCTTCATTAATTATGGAACAGATTGAATGGGCTAAGTTAAACGGTTTTTCTGTAGTTTGTGCAGGAAAAGGAACGAAGTACCACCCAGATTTTGAATATTCAACACCAGACACGGTTTGGGGTCACTACGGTTTAAGTAAAGAACGTGCTGAAATTGAATCTGGTATGAATCCTAAAATGTTTAATAGTTTTTTATGTGGAGATAAATCTGCAATTGAAATGTGTGCTGTAAGTAACGCATCAAACTTAAAATGCCCAAGTAATGGATTAACTTTTCCACCAGTTGGAGTGTACGATATTGCTAAAAAATTAATTCCAAAAGAAGAAGGGGGCTTAATTGATTATGAAGGTCAAGTAGAGGTGATATCTAGCATTGATTTAAATCAAAAAGATATTCCAAATGATCTTAGATGGGGTGTTTACATAGTAATTAAAGCTCAAAATCAATATGTCAAAAATTGCTTTAAAGATTATGGAATGGTGACCGATTTGTCTGGCAGTTATTCAGCTATATGGAGGCCATATCATTATATTGGTTTAGAACTTGCTCAATCAATATATGCAATTGCACTTGATCAAAAAGCAACAGGACAAACTATAAATTATAATGCAGATGTTGCAGCTTATGCCAAAAAAGATTTGAAAATTGGTGAGCGATTAGACGGTGAGGGTGGTTTTTGTGCTAGAGGGAAATTAATTACTTCTAAAAAATCAAAAGATGAAAAAATTTTACCTCTTGGTTTAACAGATGGAGCAATTGTTAAGAAAGATATTAATAAAGATCAATCTATAAGATTAGATGATGTGGAGTTAAATCTTCCAGAAGATGTTGTTAAAGCTAGACAGTATCAATATGATTTAATTTAAAGAACAACCAAATCCAACTTTTGCTTACCTAATCTCTCATTACCATTCTCGGTTACAAGATAGGTCTCACCTAAATTCATAGCAAGTTTACTATCTGAATCCATTAAGATCATATGCATAAAGAAGACATTACCAGGAGTTATAACATAAGGATTACCCGTGTATAACATTGGCCAGTCCATCCAATTGGGTGAGAAGGTTGTCCCTAATGAATAGCCACAAGCATTCATTCTTGATTTATTGTACCCAAGATCATCAAAAGTTTTAGCATGTATATCAAATACATCTCCTGCGGTTTTTCCTGGTATTAGAGTTTTTGCACAATTAGTTAAAGCCTCAAGACAAGCCTCATGCATCTTAATATGTTTTGGATCAGCTTTACCAATAGGAATAGTTCTAAACATTGCAGAGTGATAATGTTTATAAGTCCCAGCCCATTCAATAGTTAACTGATCGGTATCTGACAAAATTCTTTTCTCAGATTGATATCTGCATAATAATGCATTGTGTCCAGAGCCTATAATATATTCATTTGCTGGATAATCACCGCCACCTTCTAAAACAACTCTTTGCATTTCAGCTAAAATTTTTGCTTCACTAGCACCAGCTTTTGCATATTTCCAAGCCTCATCAAGCGCTTGATCTGCAAGTTCTGCAGCTTTTTTTACATAAACAATTTCTTCAGTAGATTTAACAACCCTATGTTTGGTGATTAATTCTGATTGATCTTCTACCTCACAATAACCTTCTAGCGATTTATTAAGTCTTAAAGCATTACGACCTGTCATACCGTAAGCTTCGTATTCAACTCCGATTTTTTTATCTTTTAGATTTAATTCATTTAAAATTATTTTAAGATTATCTGTAGGGTTAGACTGGTCTTTATCTACCCAAATTCTTATGTCTTCAATGTTTGATGTATTTTGTGCTTGTCTTAAATCTGGAGCCCTTGTTAAAAGAATAATATCTCCTTTATTGTCCAATATTAATGTTTGAAAGAAAACATAACCAAAGGTATCGTAGCCTGTAAGCCAAAACATAGATTCTTGACGAAACATTAAAAGAGCATCAAGATTATGCTCTTTCATTGATTTTAATGTAGCCAGTTTTCTTTTCTCAAATTCTTGTTTGCTAAAATGAAGTGCCATAATAAAAACTATAACTTTTAAAAATATTAATCACAAGTAGCCATAAATTAAGATTTTTTTTGGTAAAACGAACCCAAATTATTGTTAAATATTAAGGTTTTTTAAATGAAAATCTAAAATTAATGAATAATAGCTTTAGCTGAACCTAGTTGATCAACTTTTCCAGTATAAAGACCTTTACCTAGGATTGGAACAACACCAACAGTCGATCCTGTAAATACATAAAAATCTTTATCAAGAGTGACTTTATCTTTTTTTAATTCATTTAAAACAAATCTAAGTGAGTTTAATGGGTTTATATAAACGGTATTTGTATTTCCATTAATACTTTGTCCAATTTTTTTATTAGCAATATTTGTCTTTAAATTTCCAATATTAATTTTTTTATATTTTTTCTTTTGCCCAATTAAAAACTTAACATTAGCACCAAAGTCACTACATAAATCTCCAAAACTAGTAATGCCTTTTTTCTTTTGCCTGTAACCAATAACCTCAATACAAGCTGCCATGTGAGAAATATGTTTTGTTATATTTTTCGTAGTAATTGATCCTTTTGATGAGAAAAAGTTTTTCTTAATTAGGTAACAAACTTCAAGTTCTATACCTAAAGTTGATTTATTAATCTTTACTTTTTTTCCACTTTTTATAAAATTCTTTTTAAAGATTGCAGCATAGAAAGGTTTTTTTTCTTTAAGTTTTTTCATGACAGGTATACCTGTCCCTGCAGCTTTAAATCCTATTATTGGATCTTTAACTTTACTCTCACATAATTTTCTTAGCTTTTGAGCTTCACTTAATGTTTTTGTAAATTTTATTGGGAGTGGTGCAATAATTTTATTGTTAACAAATGCATTAACTAATTTATCTGCTGTTTTTTCTAATATGGTTTTTTTCATTATTGAATGTTTAATATAGTTGCAGGATCTAGTCTAGTACCAAACCAATTAAGTCTTACATCAAGATGAGGTCCTGTTGATCTACCAGAGGAACCAACTGTAGCAATGATATCTCCTTTTTTAACATGATCACCTACATTTACAAAAATTTCATCCATATGCATGTAAAGAGTTGAAACACCATGACCATGGTCAAATATTAAAGTTGCTCCAGTATAAAATAAGTCCTTTTCAGCTAGAGTAACAACACCGTTATTCATTGCTTTAACTGGAGTACCTTTTTTTTGAGCAAAATCTAAACCGTAATGAGGCCATTTGGGTATGCCATTTAAAATTCTTTGACTACCAT
>ENA-OWNS01000549-OWNS01000549.1-marine-metagenome-genome-assembly--contig:-NODE-549-length-17175-cov-5.215113_pt1 | contig 17175 bp, 8 predicted proteins | sample MGYA00238137_ERZ651772 | MGnify/ENA primary metagenome ERZ651772 (study PRJEB26903, sample SAMN06264699) | marine metagenome | isolation source: Columbia River Estuary | place: USA:Columbia River Estuary... | reverse complement strand
AAGGAAACCGAATTCCAATTGACGATCCTAGAATTGACCCTATTTGGTTAAAATGTGGAGAATTAGGAATTCCAGTTTTGATCCACTCTGCTGATCCTAAATCATTTTGGGAACCTCATGATAATCAAAATGAAAGATGGTTAGAATTAAAAACTCATCCTCGAAGAAAACGAACTGATATGAATTCTGCTTCATGGGAACAAATTATTTCTGAGCAACATCATATTTTTAAAAAACACCCAAAGACCAATTTCATTGCTGCGCATTTTGGTTGGCATCCAAATGATTTGACAAAATTGGGTCAACTTTTGGATGATATGCCGAATATGTATGTTGAAATTGGAGCTATAATTGCCGAGCTCGGAAGACAACCTCGAGCAGCTAATAAGTTTTTTGAAAAATATCAAGATCGGGTTTTGTTTGGGAAAGATTCTTGGAAACCAAGAGAGTACCCAACTTATTTTAGAGTATTAGAAAGTGATGATGAATATTTTCCATATTATAAAAGATATCATGCATTTTGGAAAATGTACGGATTAGCATTGCCAGATCATATTTTGAAGAAATTATACTATAAAAATGCGTTGAAGATTATTCCTGGATTGGATATGAGTTTGTTTCCTAAAGATTAATGGGTAAATATTATAAAACAAGTGAAAATAAATGAACAGTTACTAAGATTAAATTTATTCTTGTTTTAACCTTTGGTTATGGAAAAACTACTAATGAGAAGGCTGATTATAATAGTATAAAAATTTAGAGCAATTGAAATCAACATTTGTTTCCCATTTCGTGAGAACAAATAATTTCATGAAAGGAACATATTCGAGACCTCAATTATTCTTTGGTGGGAATTAATAACTTGATTTTAAAGGTAAAATGATAAAGAATTAAGAAGTGAATTTTTCGAGTATTGGGTGCAATGATTAATTACAGGAAGTTATTTATGCTAGAGTTTATATTTAAAGGCATCAAAATCGATGCCTTTAAATATTTAGCCCAACCATTTAGCCCAACCATTTAGCCATTTTTAGTTTTTCACCCATTAGAAGGCGGAAATACTAAATTTATTACAAGCAAATTTAATTTTAACTTGATCAGATTAAAGATTTTAATAACTCTAAATCACTTTCCTAACTCTCTCAACGCCTCCACAAAGACATCTAATTCTTTTGGGGTGGTATAAATATTTGGAGTAATTCGGCAACCATGTACATTTGCCCCATCGATAGCGACCGTCCATATGTTATATTTTTCCATTAGGGTTTTAGCAAGTTCATGTGGTTTCATATTTTTGATTCCGACATTAGCAATTGCGCAAGAACGATGACTTTCCTTTGGTGTATTGACTATAATTTTTCCAACATTTCGCACTTTTTTGGTCCAGTAATTTTGGAGATATCGAAGACGGGCCTCTTTCCGTTCAGCCCCTATTCGTTTATAATATTCGATGGCATCTCCAATTGCTAAATCAGTTGCCACAGGATGGGTACCCGTATGATTTAATCGGTAAATATCATCTTGATCTTTCCCCCATTCCGCAAAAGTTTCCCAGACATTTTTTACTTTTGCCTTTTTGACAAAGAGAAAACCAGCTCCTAAAGGAACACTCATCCATTTATGAAGACTTGTACCATAGTAATCACAATCCAAATCTTTAATCGAAAATTCAAAATGTCCAAAAGCGTGTGCTCCATCAACCATTACTTCTACTCCTTTACTATGTGCCATATCACAAATTTTTCGAACGGGTAAAATATGTCCAGTAATATTTATGATATGACAAATCATTAAAAGTCGAGTTTTTGTAGTAATAGCATTGGCATAAAGATTTACAATTTCTTCATCCGACTTAGGATGATTAGGAATGGAGATTATTTTATTGATGATGCCATGTCGTTTTTCTTGGAGTTTAAACATATTCTTCATTGCTCCATAGTCTTGCTCTGCCATAACTGCTTCATCGCCTTTCTCCCAGTGTATTCCTCCAATAATAATGTCCAAAGATTCGGTTGTATTACGAGTAATAATTAGCTCATCATCAGAGCAACCAGCAATCTCTGCTAATTGTTGGGCTACTCTTTTCTTATTTTCCCATTGAACAGTTCGCATATAAAAGGAGCCTTGATAATTGACATGTCGAATATGTTGGATATATTTCTCCAAAGTTACTTGTGGAGTAAAGCAATAATAGCCATTTTCAAGATTGATATAGTCAGGTTTGAGACGATATTCACTTCTGACTTGAGCCCAAAAATTTTCATCTTTGGCTAATTCATCAGATGAAAGATGGGAGACTTGATTGATTATTTCATCCAGAGTTTTGTATAGCGGAGCACTAGTAAAGCTTGCTAACGTAATGTTTTTTAGGAAAGTACGTTTGTTCATAATTGGTGAGTTTTGTTTCAACTAAGATAATAAATTGAAGATTAATTCAATATTCTGCTTAATAGTTTTTAATTATAAATTATTCAAATTATTCTTTTTTTAAATCCAAGTATTATAAACCAAATCAGAAATTTTAACATACTTGAATTCGAGTGTGTTAAAATTCAAAACTAATCCATCTTATATATCTATTAAGATTATCTTTTTATAGAAAATACCCTTTCATTCGTCTAACCCTTAGGTGTTTAGACAGGGTCAATTCATACATTTGCAGCTTAAACATAAGCGTTAAAAATCTAAAATCAAATAGATTTTTTCCCCAACAAATAGCTTAAAATTTTGTTTCTAAAAATTATTACTTAAATCTATTTAAAAATAACAACTTCAATGCAACTCAAATCTAAAGTGTTCGGACTTTTAGTATTTTTGTTTTTATCAAATTTTTCCTTTGCACAGAAAACTGAAAAAGTCACCCTCAATGGTTACATCAAAGAAGCTTCTAGTGGTGAAACTTTAATCGGGGCTTCGGTTTATGTTTTTGAACTTGAAACGGGAACGACGACAAATGAATATGGATTTTACTCTTTGTCTCTCCCTTTAGGAAGTTATAAAATCGAATTTTCTTATCTCGGTTTTGATTCTCAAATTAAAGAAATAGAACTAAAGGAAAATATTAAACTCGATATTGATATGGGTGAGAACGCCAATGAATTGGTGGAGGTTGTTGTGACTTCTGAGGCGGAAGATCGTAATGTAACCAATACTGAAATGAGTGTTAACAAAGTGAGCATAGCAACCATAGAGAAAATGCCTGCATTATTAGGTGAGGTGGATGTGATTCGAAGTATACAATTGTTGCCAGGAGTTTCAACAGTAGGAGAGGGAGCGACAGGATTTAATGTACGAGGAGGAAGTATTGATCAAAATCTGATCTTATTAGATGAGGCACCAGTATATAATTCATCACATTTATTTGGATTTTTCTCTGTTTTTAATCCAGATGCTGTAAAAGATGTGAAATTATATAAAGGCGGTATTCCAGCCCGTTATGGTGGAAGATTATCCTCTATTTTGGATGTAAGAATGAAGGAAGGGAATATGAAAAAGTATGAGGTGTCAGGTGGTGTTGGTTTAATTTTTAGTCGACTTTCGGTGGAAGGACCCATTGCAAAAGATAAAGCATCCTTTATTATTGCAGGTCGTCGATCATATATTGATATTTTGGCAAAACCGGTTATCGAAAAGCAAGTGGGTGGTGATACTGAATTAAATTTTTATGATTTGACCTTAAAAACGAATTATAAAATTAATGATAAGAATAGACTTTTCCTGTCTGGATATTTGGGACGTGATAATTTTGGTTTTGGTAATGCGGCAGGTTTTAGTTGGGGAAATCAGACCGCGACTTTAAGATGGAATCATTTATTTAACGAAAGTTTGTTCTCCAATTTTACAGCCTTTTATAGTAACTATGATTACGAAATTGCTTTTGGTGCAGATTCTGAAAATACATTTGATTGGAGTGCAAAAATTAAAAATTATAGTCTAAAATCGGATTTTTCTTATTTTTTAAATCCTGATAATTTAATAACTTTTGGTGGACAAGCAGTCATTTATGAATTCCAACCGGCTAATGCATTTTCATTAAACGAAGGAGTAAATGTAGATTTTTCTTTAGCTGAGAAATATGCCTTAGAAGTAGGGCTATTTATGGAAAACGAACAAAAAATTACCGGCAATATTTCTCTACAGTATGGTCTGCGATGGTCGTTTTTCAACTATTTGGGAAAAGGATCGTCTTACGAATTTGCTGAAGCTAAAAATCCTGGGGATCGACGAGAACCTCTTTTAGATCAAACCCAGACATTTGATGCAGGTAAAAGTATTCAGGTGTATAATAATTTTGAACCTCGTTTTTCCATTAAATATCAACTTGATAAAACCACATCAATTAAGGCGAGTTACAATCGGACGGCCCAATACATTCACTTAGTTTCCAATACTACGGCAGCAACGCCAGTTGATATTTGGACTCCAAGCACCAATAATATTAAACCTCAAATGGCGAATCAAGTGGCATTGGGTATTTTTAAAAATTTCAACGACAACACCTGGATTACATCTATGGAAGTTTATTACAAAACTTACAAAGATTTACTTGAATATGTCGATGGTGCAGATCTTTTATTGAATGAGTATTTTGAGGGCGATGTTTTACAAGCAAAAGGAAGAGCTTATGGATTAGAACTACAAATTGAAAAAAAGAAAGGTCGCTTTACAGGTTGGACAAGTTATACATTGGGTAGAACTGAATTGCAATCAGAAGGTATTAATTTAGGGGATTGGTATCCATCGCGTTTCGATCAGACACATAGCTTTAGTACAACAGCATTTTTTGATTTGTCGAAAAGATGGAATTTATCTGCAAATTTTGTTTTGAATTCTGGTACACCTGGTACTTTTGCAACAGGCCGATATGAACAGAATGGCTATGTTTATCCGCATACAACAGGCAGAAGAAATAATGCCCGAATCCCTATTTATCACAGGTTAGATATTTCGGCAACACTTCTTGGAAGAAAGAAGCCTGGAAAAAAATTGAGTGGCGAATGGGTTTTCTCTATATATAACGTGTACAACAAAAGAAATCCATTTTCTATCAACTTTGGAGAAAATCGAATTCGAACTCCAGAAGGTCAACCTCGTGAAACAAATGCCTACAGATTTGCAGTGGTTGGAAGTATTATCCCATCTGTAGCTTATAACTTTAATTTTTAATTCAAAAAGATCAATACCTAATACATACAATAATAAAATTTTTATGAAAAAATATTTTTTATTTTTAATAACAATATTCCTACTAACTTCTTGTGAAGATATTATCGACTTAGAGTTAGAACAAAATGATTCCCAATTAGTCGTTGATGCATGGCTAAATGACCAACCTGGTCCTCAGGTAATTAAATTGCGTCGAACGATTGATTATCTAGATAATTCATTTACGCCTGAGGTTACAGGGGCCACAATTACAGTTGCCGATATTAATATTTCTGATAGTACAATCAATCAAATTTTTGTTTTTGAAGATGAAGACAATGATGGTGATTATGTTTGGACTCCAACAACAACAGATGATGTAATTATTCAGGAAGGGAAGGATTATGGTTTGTTAATTGATTTAGATGGGGACCAATATTATTCCTTTTCAAAAGCTAATCGAACTGTTCCAATTGATTCAATAGGTTATGAATATCAAGAAGATGAGGTAGGTCAACCTGATGGAATTTATGCCCAAGTCTATGCTAAAGATGCAGTAGGAGAGGGAGATGTATATTGGATTAAAACTTTTAAGAATGGATCATTTTTAAATAAAGGACGGGAAATGAATTTGGCCTATGATGGATCATTTGGTCCTGGGACTAATTCAGATGGTATATTATTTATATCACCAATTCGATTTGGAATAAATAGAATTGCCGATTCAGGAGATGGAGCAATTGATGATAATGATATTCCTCCATATGCAATTGGTGATAGTATTCGGGTAGAAATTTATTCACTGACTCAAGAGGCATTTTTTCATCTTTTTCAAGCGAGGGAGCAAATTACTCAAGGGGATAATGGTTTATTCGCGACTCCGATTAATAATATTCCAACTAATATTTTTACTCAAAGTGCAAATGCGAAAGAAAGTCCAATTGGGTTCTTCTGTGTTTCAAAAGTCTCAACTTCAGAAAGAGTGATAGAATAAAGTTTTTATTTTTTTATTATAAAAAATATCCTTAAAAACCCATGTGCCTTTCACATGGGTTTTTCTTTGTAGATAAATGGAATATTAATATTTCAACTTCGTTTTAAATTTAGCTTGATAATTTCATGGAACTTTGTATATTATAAATTATTATTAATTAAAATATCAAATTTCAATGAAAAAAATTATACTTCTTTTTACAGTTTGTTTTCCGTTTATTTTGTTAGCTCAATTAACCTCCGATGATTTTGAATCCTACACTATTGGATCATTTGACTCTCAATGGGATGCAACTAATTGGATAGGTTGGTTTAACAATCCATCTAATGCTACGATTAGTGATGAGCAAGCACATTTAGGTACTCAATCTGTAAAAATTGAGCAGAATGATGATCTTGTTGCGTTGTTAGGAACTCTTGATGCAGAAAATTATGAAATTTCTTATTGGCAATTTGTTCCATCAGGAAGCGGAGCGTACACAAATATGCAACACAACTATACATCAACAACAGGTGATTGGATGTTTGAAGTATATGTAAACCAAGATGGCACTGGACAATTTAATACAGCCGGTCAGGGCTTTTTATTTACTCCAATTCATGATCAATGGGTTGAGTACAAATTTAATTTAAATTTTATCACATCTGAAGGAGTGTTCTCCTATAACGGTACACCTCTGGTTAACTTTGCGATCAATACAAATGCAGGTGATATGATGCCTGGGCTTAATCAAGTAAATGCAATTAATTTTTACGGGGGCTGTTTGCCGCAGGGAAATTGTACTTCCTTAGCTTTTTATGATGATGTTCAAGTTACTTATATTCCAGCGCCACCTCATGATGCAAGAATTCTTAATCCTGAACCAGCTATTGAATATTTTACTGTACCAAATGGTTTGGAACAACCTTTAAATTTTGTAGCTAGCGTTAAAAATATTGGAGGCCAAGAAATTACTGATGTCTCTGTTACCTTTAATGTTCGAGATGGAGGTGGCAATATTATTTATACCGAAACTTCTGACCAATTGGCAGTACTTGGTTCTACAGAACAAGCTTCCTTCTTGGGAAGTGGTACTTATTTTTTTACTGGTACTGATAATTATTCAGTGGAGTACATTGCAAATATAGCTGAGACTGACAATAATTTGGTTGATAATACACTAAGTGTCGCTACTCCATTTGCATTAGATCCTTCAATTTACTCTCGTGATAATGGCATTTTTGATAATGGAGTTGGATATAATGGTGGCACTGGTAAACTTGGAGTGACGTACGAGTTTATTGACGCGGCTACTGTTGAAAGCATAATTTTAGCTTTTTCAGGTGGTGTAGCTGGTGATACTATTAATGGATTTATTTATTCAGTTGATGTGAATGGGGTTCCTGATACGATTTTAGCAACGACTGAGCCATTTATAATTACGGCAGGAGGAGGAGGGATTGGTGCTGAAACATATGTTACTTTACCATTTATTGATGGAATTGAAATTCCTGCAGGTAATTATGTATTTATGGTAGGTCAGACTTCTACGACAAGTTTGGGAGTTGCGACTTCTCAAATTATACATACTCCTGGAACTACTTGGGCGACTGCGGATGAAGTCACCTGGAATAATTTAGAGGACTTTGGGTTACCATTTCCAATGGCGATTCGACCATTTTTAAGTCTAGTTGGAGTGGATACAGATGAATCGGCATCTAATTTTGTAGACCAATTTACGATTTCTCCTAACCCAACTCAAAATTTTGTTACAATACATCTAGACTTGATAGGGACCCATGATCTGACCCTACAGCTTATCAATGGAAGTGGGCAAGTGGTCAAAACTTTAGTGAATAAAAATACAACAGGTGACCAATATCAATTTAATTTAAATCCCTATCCAAGTGGAATTTATTTTGTGAAAGTTCAAATAGGGGAGCAGCAGCTTACTCAAAAAGTGGTTTTGATGAAGTAATTCATTTTTTACAAGGACTCGGACAAACGATTCTTTTCGACCTACCTTTCTTCCTATAAAATACTTCTTCCTGCAGCGAAATGATCTTTTCGCTGCAGAGGAAGTTAAAATTATTCTCTAAAAGCAAATTTGGTATCATTCAATATTGTTTAATCTTTTTACAAAAAGATTAAACAATATTGAATATTATGGGTTCCTCTAATATAACTAAAGATAAAATATTTTTTTTTACTAGCCCAGGCAACCATTTCAAAACTAGCTGCATATTAAGGGTAATTAAACAAATCAACAAAATTGGATAAGCAAACTGAAAGTATAATATTGATAAAAAAAGCGCTGAAAGGAAACCAGCAAGCGTTTCATAAACTATACAATGTTTATAAAAATAGTTTGTTCCTGGTTTGTTTGAGATATGGAAAAGATCGAAATATTGCTCAAGATTATTTACAGGATGCATTTGTAAATATTTTTAAAAATCTAAAGCAATTTGACCTTAATAAAGGTGACTTTGGTCCGTGGGCAAGAAAAATTACGGTTAATGCATGTCTAGCCGATATTAGAAAAAATACGCTTTACTCAGTTAATATAACTAAAGCTGAACAAGTTGAGTCTTCTGATGTAAGTGCACTTTCTCAGTTATCTTTAAAAGAAATGTTAGATCACATCCAAAAATTGCCTTACGGGTATAGAACGGTTTTCAACATGTATGTAATAGATGGTTATTCTCATAAAGAAATTGCAGCAGCCTTAAATATTTCGATTAGCACTTCGAAAAGCCAATTAATGAAGGCTCGAAAAGTTTTACAAAAGAAAGTTACATTCAAGCAAAATAATTATACACAAGAACATGGATAGATTTGATGACATATGGAAGAATCGCTTCAACGAGGAAAGTCTCGAAGATAGTGATTGGAACACACCAGACGATAAGGTTTGGGAAGGAATTATTCCTCATGTCGTTCCTGCAAAAGATTCTCGCCCTTTTTGGTTGATATGGATTTTTCTAATGATCATTTCAGTTTTGTTAATTCTGATTTTGATTGCAAATAAAAAGAATCAAATTTCCTCAGTTAGCATAGATTCTTATAGTTCTCTGGTTCTAGGCTCCAAAGAATTTAATAGCAGAACTGTTGATTTTAAAGTAATATCTACTCCCCCAAAAAAAGGAATAAACCAAAATAATCTAGTATATGCACCTAAAGAAAAGTTGCCGATTAATGTTTCACCAAGCGATCCATTTATATTAAATACGATTAGAACTTATTTAAAATCAAAAACCAAAACTTTTTTCAGTAATAAATATCCAACTGATGAAACTTCAATGGATATTAATTACATCAAACCTGAAAAATCTATATCACTTGTCCCTTTACCTACAGAAAATTTTATTTCAGATGATAAGATTGAAAACAAGTATACCGAAGAATACCCTGAGTTAATCTCTTCATTAGATTTACTTTTATTCCTAGAAAAATCTGCCTTGATTTTACCGGATTCCAAGTCAAGGAAAGTCAATAGATTTTTTCTAGGTGTTGAGGCGGGTGCAACATTATGGAATCATAAAATTAGTAAGGACTACACTTCTGATTTGGCTTTGTTCGATTTCAATTACCAAAACTCTTGGGGTTGGCAAACAAGTGTTTCATTGGGCTACAATCTAAACCAATACATCGGTGTAATCGCCAATTTTCAATACGATCAAATAGAAACAACATCAGGGCATAATTCAAATTTAAAATACAGTATTCAAGAAGAACAGGGAATAAATAATCCGTTAAATGGTTATGCCTTAAACTTAGCCACTCCATATGGACTTTCCGGTGCGACTTTTAATTTCAATAGAAGCCAAACCCTGGCAACAGATGAGGTCAATTTAGTTGTCGACTTTTCCTCAAGACATTCGATTAAAAATTTTAGCTTACCGATCGGAACAGTTATATATCCATTTGGTAGAAGTAAAAGAATTATTCCCACTTTAAGCGTTGGTTTTGGTTTAAATTATTTGGCTCAAATTACAAACAAAATTCAGTCAATTGAAACACATCACGATCATATCAAATACGATGATAGTGGTTCTGCTACTTTTGTTTCACCTGTTTTGGAAAAATGGCATTTTGACTATCGTCTTGGTCTAGGCTTAAAATATAAACTACGAAAAGGTCTTCATTTGCAAATTAAATATGATTGGGTTAAGGGAGTTAGCCCGATCTTTAAACAGAATATTTATGAAACACGAATTAGTCGTCATCAGGTTTCACTAGGATTAACTAAATCAATTACTCCGTAATTCTCAAAGAAAATATTATTGACATTTCTTTCTCAATCAGTTACCTATGATTGGTCTGAGAAAAGTTTGTCTAGTTTATAGATTTTTAAATTACTTATTAACAAATTATCATTAAAATTAAAATCATGTTAAAGACATTTTACACCACCTTATTTATTTTATTTTCGACATTCAGCTTTTCTCAAACCGTAATGTCAATCATTGAAGATAGCCCTGACCACAACACTTTGGAATCATTAATTAACTCTGCAGGGTTAAATGCAACGTTATCAGGAACAGGGACATTTACAGTTTTTGCTCCAACAGACGCGGCATTTGCAGCATTAGATCCATCACTTGCGGCTACATTGACTGGAGATCCATCTGGGAAATTGACAAAAGCACTACTTTACCATGTTTTAGGAGCAGAAGTAATGTCATCAGATTTATCTGATGGACAAACAGCGGCCACATTATTTGGTCAGGATATTACAGTTACAATTAATAACATGATGGAGGTGTTTATTAATACTGCTCAAGTAACAGCGCCAGACCTAGATGCTACAAATGGTGTAGTACATGTCATTGATGAAGTTATACTTCCACCTAATGTAACAGTAGCAGATGTGGTGATCAACAGTTCTGTACACGAAACCCTAGAAGGAGCAGTAATTGCAGCAGATTTGGCAGGGACATTGAGTGATCTTAACAGCAACTTTACGGTATTCGCTCCGACTGATGATGCATTTGCAGCATTAGATCCATCAGTGTTAAATATTCTTACAAGTAATGCCGATACAAAATTGAAAAACGCATTGCTATATCATGTTTTGGGAGCAGAGGTTATGTCATCAGATTTATCAGATGGCCAGACTGCTACAACACTTTTCGGACAAGATATCACAGTAACAATTGATGCAAACGGAGGAGTAATGATTAATAACGCGAATGTTATTATTGCAGATATACCAACCTTTAATGGTGTAGTGCATGTGCTAGATGCAGTGATATTACCACCAAATGTGACAGTAGCAGATGTAGTAATCAATAGTGATGTACACGAAACATTAGAAGGAGCAGTAATTGCAGCGGACTTAGCAGGAGCTTTAAGTGATTTAGCAGGAACATTCACAGTATTTGCACCGACAGATGATGCATTTGCAGCATTGGATCCAGCAGTATTAAATATCCTAACAAGTAATGCAGACACAAAATTAAGAAGAGCATTATTGTATCATGTTTTAGGAGCAGAAGTAATGTCAACAGACTTATCAGATGGCCAGACAGCAACTACGCTATTTGGACAAGATATTACAGTAACAATAGATGCTAATGGTGGAGTAATGATCAACAATGCAAATGTAGCCATTGCAGATATTCAAACGTTGAATGGTGTAGTGCATGTGCTAGATGCAGTAATATTACCACCAAATGCGACAGTAGCAGATGTAGTAATCAATAGTGATGTACACGAAACATTAGAAGGAGCAGTAATTGCAGCGGACTTAGCAGGAGCTTTAAGTGATTTAGCAGGAACATTCACAGTATTTGCACCGACAGATGATGCATTTGCAGCATTGGATCCAGCAGTATTAAATATCCTAACAAGTAATGCAGACACAAAATTAAGAAGAGCATTATTGTATCATGTTTTAGGAGCAGAAGTAATGTCAACAGACTTATCAGATGGCCAGACAGCAACTACGCTATTTGGACAAGATATTACAGTAACAATAGATGCTAATGGTGGAGTAATGATCAACAATGCAAATGTAGCCATTGCAGATATTCAAACATTGAATGGTGTAGTGCATGTGCTAGATGCAGTAATATTACCACCAAATGCGACAGTAGCGGATGTAGTAGTCAATAGTCCTGATCATACAACTTTAGAGGCGGCAGTTGTGGCAGCACAATTAGATGGGGCATTGAGCGATTTGTCTGCAAACTATACTGTTTTTGCCCCAAATGATGATGCGTTTGCCCCAGTTGATGTAGCAACCTTGTTAATAGATCCAACAGGTGATTTGCAGAAAATTCTTCAATATCATGTTTTGGCTTCAGAGGTTTTCTCTATCGATTTGACAGATGGTCAAGTTGCGACAACATTACTTGGACAAGATATTACGGTAGGAATCGATGCAAATGGAGCAGTAACCATTAATGGAAATGCTTTAGTGATCGCAGCAGATATTACAACATTAAATGGAGTTGTACATGTACTTAATAATGTACTTTTACCAGACTTGACAAGTGTTAAAGACTTGAACCGAGTAAATATTAAGGTATACCCAAACCCAACAACTGATTTTATTACGATTAGTTTACCATCAGAAATGATAGATGAAAATGTGGAAGCTCAATTAATTGGTACACAAGGGAACATCTTACAAACTTGGAAAATCAATGATGTGAATGCATCTTTTGATGTAGCAAAATATCCATCAGGCACTTATTTTATGTTGTTAAAAACAGAAAATAATTACGCTTTAAGCACAGTGGTAATTAAATAAGGAAATTCTTTTTTAAATTAATATTATTACAAAGCTGCTAACTCTAACGAGATAGCAGCTTTTTTTGATATTTCTTATTAAGTTAAATTTTTGATTTTTTAAAAAAAAGTAAACAACGCTAGGATGATTTACAACAACATAATTGTTAACATTCTTACAAAAGCACATCTATGATCTTTATAATTTATAGGATCGTCGAACTAATTGATTTGTAATATGTCCTCTAATCTGATACTGGAAGTAAGTGTATTTTTCTGATAGGTTTTTTGCAATGAACCCAATTTTCCTCATTTAATATTTTCTCATTATTAAATATTTAATAATGTAAAATGCCTTAAATATAAAAAATGTTACCTTTCATCATGGTAAGCGTCTTTTATAAATTTAATCTATTGGTAAGCGCAATTTTTCTATTAGGAGTGCAAATAAAAAATCCATTAATATCTCCTAAATAACCTCTTAGGCCATATTTTCTTGTTCCTCATCTACTTTCTTTTCAATGACTAGTTCAGTTTTATTATTATCATATCTAGTAATAGAATATCTTCTTTTTGGTAGGTTGATTTGGGTCATTTTGAATATTGTCTTCGATTTAAGCAACAAGCACACGTCTTAATTTTGGTAATTGGTAATTAAATTATTTTAAATAACCCACCAAAAAGCTATTATATTTGTAACTCTAAAACGTTTTCAATTTTTTTGATCAAACTTTGTTATGAAATCATTCTATTCTATTATTTGCAGTTGGTTTATTTTTTTTGGATTACTATCAGAGATACAAGCTCAAGACACAACAATTAATTTTCAAATTGTCATACCCATATCGACAGGAATTCATGATGTGGAAGAAGAGGAAGATGGAACAATTTACACTAACTCTTCCGATCTTGAATTAATTGATGATGGAGGTATACAGACTGTAGGATTACATTTTGAAAACATTCAAATTCCTCAAGGTGGGATAATTAATCAAGCATATATTCAGTTTGGTACAGATGAAATTTCTAATGGAATTTGTAATCTTGAAATTAATGCTGAGGCTACTGCTAATGCTACGAGTTTTACTACTACTCCTTTTGATATTACTAATCGATTTTCGACCGTTGAAACCGTTGATTGGTCTCCAGATAATTGGTCATTGATTGGTGAAAATGGTATAAAGCAACGAACTCCAAATATAGATACCATTATTCAAGAAATTATTAATCAACCAGATTGGCAAATTGGAAATGCCATCAATATTTTTATTTCCGGAGTTGGTAAACGAGTTGCTGAGGCTTATGAAGGTGATCAAGATCTAGCAGCAAAGTTAATTATTGAAACGAGCCTTACTTTTTCAACTGACAATATAGAAAATATTTATATCAATGAATTGATGGCACTAAATAATGTAGTTACCGATGAGTTTGGAGAAATGGATGATTGGCTAGAGATTTATAATGATAGTGATACAGGAGTAATGCTTGAAGAAATTTTTATTTCCGATGATTTGACTGATTCTACTAAATGGCAATTTCCAGATCCTATTTTTATATTACCAAAAAAGTTTGCGATGATTTGGTTGGATGATGAACCAGAACAAGGCTCTAATCATGTTCCATTTAAATTAAATAGTGGAGGAGAAACAGTTTTTATTTCTCAAAAGCAGGGAGATGAATTGGTTGTATTAGATAAAATTACTTTTGGGGCACTTTCTGAAAATATAAGTTTTGGACGAGCATCTGATGGTGAGGATAACTGGGTGCTTTTTGGAAATTACACCCCCAATGAATCAAATAATGGGAGTGAATTATTTTTAGATGCTACGGTTGATTTTTCAATCGAAGGAGGATATTATTCGAGTGGAACATTATTGGCGTTGAGTTCTAGTGACCCAACAACTGAAATTAGATATACAATTGATGGAAGTATTCCAGGTCAAAACTCACTAATATATAACAATGCTATTACATTGAATTCAACTACTCTAGTTCGAGCGCAAGCCTTCAAACCGGGATACATTTCAAATGTGCAAAATGAAGAATTTTACTTGATAAATAATACCCATGAGTTGCCAGTTGTTCAAATTACAATTGATCCAAAATTTCTATGGGATGAACAAGAAGGAATCTATATTTCAGGTGAAAATGGAATTACTGGAAACTGTTCAGATTTTGTGCCGCGAAATTGGAACCAAGATTGGGAAAGACCAATTACAATTCGATATTTTGAACCTGGAGGGAGTGAAGCTTTTCGGTTTGATGCAGGAATAAAAATAGCGGGAGGTTGTTCAAGGGGATTTGCAATGAAACCGTTTAGTATTTTTTTTAGAGAGAGTAAAATTGAATACCCGCTTTTCGATCAATTGATCATTCAAGAATTTAAGCGATTGAAACTGCGAATGAGTGGCAATGATCATCCATTGACGATGGTTCGTGATGCTTCGATCCAAGCATTACTTTATGGTCAAGTTGATATCGATATGATGGCTTACGAACCCGTTGTAGTTTATCTAAATGGTGAATATTGGGGTTTTTATGGATTACGAGAAAAATATAGTAAACACTATGTAGAATCCCATCATGGTGTTGATAAAGATAGTATTGATTTACTTAAAAATCCATATTCTGCGATTGAAATAAAAGAGGGTGACGCTATTGCTTGGGATGAGTTGACTAGTTTTATAGAAGATAACTCTATGCAAAATTTGATTAATTATGATTTTGTCAATTCGAGAATAGACATCAATGAGTTCATGAATTATAATATCGGGCAAATGTATGCAGCTAATTATGATTGGCCAGCTAATAATGTGACGGTTTGGCGCGATCGCAATAATGGGAAATTTCGATGGATGCTCTATGATTTAGATATTAGTTCTGGTTTTGGGGAATGGACACCTTCCAATGCTCAATTCAATGCAATTAATCATGCTACTACAATTAATGGAGATCCATGGCCAAACAACCCTCAGAGTACACTTTTTTTGAGAAAAATAATTCAAAACGAATTCTTCCAAAATGAATTTGCGCAAAGAACTTGCACCTTTGGACAAACTATTTTTGCTCCTGAAAGAACGGAGTATTTTATAGATAGTTTGACCGCAAGAGTTGCGTCTGAAATTCCAAGTTTAATTAATAAATTTGATAATGTACCTGCTGATTGGTACATGTGGAATTCTAATGCAGTCGGAGGAAACACTACTACTTGGAATAATAACTTAAATAATTTTAAAAATTTTTGGGATGATCGATTGGATAATGTTCTATCAAATTATGAAGATTATTTTGATTATAGTGGACATTTTAATTTGAATATAAACTATGATGAAATGACAAATGGAACAGTTGTTCTTCATACGAATGAAATGAAAATTCCATTTCAATATAATGGAAAATATTTTGATGAGGTGCCCATTAGAATCAAAGCAATTCCAAAGGATGGATATTATTTTTTGCATTGGCAAGAAACTCTCGATACTAATTCAGTTATTAATTTTTCATCATCAACAGATGTAGTTTTGACTCCTATATTTTTAGAAAATGGAACTGTTGGCAATACTGATCTAAATGAAAAAACTGTATTTGAAGTAAATCCCAATCCAGCAAATTCAACCGTATATTTAAACTATAACAATTCAAGATATGCAGATTTAGAAATTCGTGTATTTAATGTTATAGGAAAGGAGGTTTTTGAAAAAAATATTACTTCTGGAGAGTTGAATCAACAAATAATAATTGATGTTCGAAAATGGACGAGAGGTGTTTATATTATTAAAGGGATAGTTAGTGGGAATGAGTTTTCCAAGAAATTGATTGTAGAATAAAAATATAGGTTAAGAATAAGCATTTAGGAAAACATTTCTTAAATACTTGTTCTTAATTTAGAAATTCCCTATTTCGACTTCTTCACATATTGTGTTAAAATAACAATATGTTGTCCGTCAACTCATAGCCCTGGGATTTGATGAAGTGCTCTCCCTACATAATACTTGGGATTGCGTTATCCACTCCTACTAGTTCCCCTTCGGTGGAACTATGGACGTTAAGCTTATGCCCTTGTGAAAATCTCATTGGATAACCCTGGCCCATGGTCATCATCATACCAGTGTGTTCACCTGTATCAATATGTGTGCATTATGACACGTCTACATACCAATGCAACTGGCTCAAAATTTCAACTCTGATTCTGAGTCTCATATGGAATGTTCCCTTGAGGTATCCTAATACAGGCTTCAATTTTCCTCAGTCATCCTTGTCTGGGCTTCTCACTCTCCGCGAAGTAGGAGATGGCCGTTTGTATATCAGGCCTTGATCTTATA
>ENA-OWNS01000546-OWNS01000546.1-marine-metagenome-genome-assembly--contig:-NODE-546-length-17249-cov-17.488703_pt1 | contig 17249 bp, 27 predicted proteins | sample MGYA00238137_ERZ651772 | MGnify/ENA primary metagenome ERZ651772 (study PRJEB26903, sample SAMN06264699) | marine metagenome | isolation source: Columbia River Estuary | place: USA:Columbia River... | reverse complement strand
AAATGCCAAAAACAATATTCGATGAAAAATTTTGAGTAATATTCCAATCCATTAAATTTCTCCAATAAAAATTATTTTTATCATTAGTTTTATAATCTACTATTTTACTTAAAAATCTAGTATTTACGTATCTTTCTTTTTGCAAATTTATATATCTAAATAGATAATAATTTTCCAAAAATTCTAATCAGAAAATAGAAAAAATAAATTTTATGCTAAATTTATGATTAATAATTATACTCTTTTTAATTATTAATCATAACAAAAGTTAATTCACTAATGAATTAAATTTGACACTATACTTTAATTAAATTACTTTTTTTTAATAATTGAAAAACGGTTTCTGTAGGTTGAACACCATGACCTAACCATTTTACAATTTTTTCTTCATTAAAGTACGATTCTTTTGTAATTGGATTATAATATCCAACTTCATCTACTGGCCTACCATCTCGTCGGGTAGTGTTTTCCATAATAACTAATCTATATGAAGGTTGTCGTTTTCTTCCGTTTCGTTTTAATCTTAATTTTAACATAAAGTAATTTATAACTTATAATTTTTAAAAATTTGAAATATAAATAAATATAAAGTTTTGGAGTCAAATTATCGTCTTGAGTAATATTCAATTACTAATAATTCATTTAACTCTAATAAAAGCTCACTTCGATCACAATAATTTTTAATTATTCCTTCTAATTTTGATTTATCGAATGTTAAATGAGTAGGCGGATCAATAAAATTTCCTATTTTTAAATTATTTTCAACTATATTTTTTGATGTTGACTTTGGTTTTACACCAATAATATCATTAATTTGACATTGAAAACTTGGAATATTTACAACTTTATTATTTACTGTAATATGCCCATGGTTTACTAATTGACGAGCAGATGCAATAGTTGGAGCAAAACCTAAAGAAAAACAAATTGTATCTAATCTCATTTCTAATAATTGTAATAAGATCAAACCAGTTACACCGTTTCGTCGCCGTGCTTCTTTAATATAATGGTATAATTGACTTTCACTTATCCCATAATTAAATTTTAATTTTTGTTTTTCTTCTAACCGTATACCATATTCAGTTGTTTTCTTTTTACCCTCACCTAACATTTTCCCATGTTGACCAGGTCTTGCACTTTTCTTTGATGTTTTTTGTGTTAACCCTGGTAATTTACCTAATCTTCTTGTAATACGTAATTTTGGTCCTCTATAACGCGACATAAAACTAATATAGCTATTATATTATATACTTGATTTTTCTTACTTTTTATTTTTAAATGTTTGAAGTAGGGCGAGTGACCGGACTTGAACCGGCGAATGGTGGAATCACAACCCACTGCCTTAACCACTTGGCCACACCCGCCAAACTATTTACTTATTCTATCATACCAAGACATGATAAATCATGTCTAGGTTATTAATAAAATATTCTATTTTTTAAAACTTTAATATGAAAGAAACAAAGAAATTTTTTTTAAACGGTGAAGAGTTTTTTAGTACGACAGTTCTTAGTTTATTCGATATAATTAATTATTTCAATTATAAGTCATCTCTTTTAGTTATCGAATATAATTATTTTATTTGCCCTAAAGAACATTGGAATACAACTTTTATTAATGATAATGACAAAATCGAAATAGTAACTATTGTTGGGGGAGGTTAAAAAAACTAAAGTCATTAGTAAAAAATGGAATAAAATTTTTTCCTCAGGGATTATGAAGCATATGGTTTACGTAAATTAACTTTCTCAACTACACTTATTTTTTTATACAAGTGCTTCATAATCTTTCCAAATTTACCGATAGAAAATAAATCTTCCGACCAATTTAAAACTAAATATTAATTACTCGAGCAAAAATATGTTGAAATTTAATAACAAAAGTTATAAACAATTAAAGATCAACCTTATTAAAGAAAATAAATTATGATTATTTAATTTACTATTTACATTATATTTATTTTTTAATTTTACTAATTATTAAAATTGATATTTATAACTACAAAAAGTATCAATTGAAAAAAGGAATATATTATTTAATAAAAAAAACAGTATTAAAGTTTAAGCTTTTGTAAAAATTAAACTATTACTTTCTCTATACCGTTCCATAAATCGCATAAATCTATTCCATGCTTCCGGACTTTTCATAATATAAATGGATTCAACAGCTTGAGGTTTCCCATTAACAAAGCGAGCACTTACGTCCCGGGTTTCTAAAATCCCTTCGTTATCAATCATATACATACCAGTGATTTCGCCATTTAATGCTAAACTTTTGTCTAGAATATTTGCATTTTTAAAACGAAATGTTGCTGTCCCAGTACTTCCATCCCTTGAACGGGTTAATCGAATGTCAGGTAAAATTTTTTCATTTATACCTTTTATAAATTGAATATGAGCTGTCATAGATTTTTTATGAAATGAATTTTTTTTTACTCTTTATTATCCATTTAGTATATTATAAAATTTAAAAAAAATATAATTTTAAAAACTGGGGTGGCAGGATTCGAACCTACGAATGGCGGAGTCAAAGTCCACAGCCTTACCACTTGGCGACACCCCAGTAAAGTAATATAGTAATTTAATTAGCAAATATTTATTTAAAGATTGGGTATAAATATATTTTGATCTATTGGGCAAGAAGGGATTCGAACCCCTGACACCGTAGTTCGTAGCCACGTGCTCTAGTCCACTGAGCTACAAGCCCAAACTATATTACTCTTTAATAATACTAGTTAGTATTCTTTTTAGTAAAGCTTTTAAACAAAAAAATTTTAACAAAATTAAAAATTTAACTTGCCGAATTATTAAATATTATTTTACAGTTATAAATATACAACTTTTATAAATTTATTATATCATAATTCAGTTTAATTTTATGGCAAAGAAAATATTATATCAAGATAACGCACGACGTGCTTTAGAGCGTGGGATGGAAATAATGGTAGAAGCTGTTTCTGTTACTTTAGGTCCAAAAGGACGTAACGTTGTTTTAGAAAAAACTTATGGTTCACCACAAATTGTTAATGATGGTGTAACAATTGCAAGAGAAATTAAATTAGAAGACCATATTGAAAACACAGGAGTTTCATTAATTCGTCAAGCAGCTGCAAAAACAAACGATGTGGCTGGAGACGGTACAACAACTGCAACAGTTCTTGCTTATGCTATGGTCAAAGAAGGGTTAAAAAACGTTGCAGCTGGGGCGAATCCAATTTCAATAAAATTAGGAATGGAGAAAGCTACTCAATATTTAGTTATGCAAATAAATGAATTTGCACAACCTGTAGAAGATATCCACTCAATTAAACAAGTAGCCTCAATTTCAGCAGGTAATGATGATATTATTGGAGCTTTAATAGCTGATGCATTAGCAAAAGTTGGTAAAGAAGGTGTAATTTCGTTAGAAGAAGGTAAAGGAATTGTTACTGAACTCGAAATTACAGAAGGTATGAAATTAGAAAAAGGATTCATATCCCCATATTTTATAACTGATACAGAGAAAATGGAAGTATCATATGAAAATCCTTATATTTTATTAACGGATAAAAGAATTACATTAGTTCAACAAGATTTATTGCCAATTTTAGAACAAATTACTAAAACAAAACGTCCGTTATTAATTATTGCTGAAGATGTCGAAAAAGAAGCCTTAGCAACTTTAATTTTAAATAAATTACGAGGTATTGTAAATGTTGTTGCTGTCCGTGCGCCAGGATTTGGAGAATTAAGAAAATTAATGTTACAAGATATTGCTGTTTTAACTGGTGGAACGGTAATTACACAAGATGCGGGATTAAGTTTAGATAATATTCAATTAAATTTATTAGGTCAAGCAAGACGAATTATAGTTAATAAAGACACAACAACAATTGTTGGTGATGGTTTAGAAATTGAAAATATTAAAGCCCGTTGTGAGCAGTTACGGAAACAAGTTAATGTTGCCGAAACTGGTTATGAAAAAGAAAAATTACAAGATCGTATTGCTAAACTTTCTGGTGGAATTGCTGTGATTCGTGTTGGGGCAGTAACAGAAACTGAAATGAAAGATAAAAAATTACGTTTGGAAGATGCTATAAATGCAACACGTGCGGCAGTTGAAGAGGGAATTGTACCTGGAGGTGGGGCAACGTTAGCTCATTTATCAGAAAATTTAGTAACATGGGCAAAAAATAACTTAAAAGAAGACGAATTAATTGGTGCTCTTATTATTTCACGTGCAATCGTGGCTCCATTAAAAAGAATTGCTGAAAACGCTGGAATTAATGGCCCTGTGATTATTGGAAAAGTCCAAGAACAAGAATTTGATATAGGGTATAATGCTGCCAAAAATATATTTGGAAATATGTACGAAGAAGGTGTAGTTGATCCAGCAAAAGTAACTCGTTCAGGGTTACAGAATGCGACATCAATAGCAAGTATGATTCTAACAACAGAATGTATTATTGTTGATGATATATAAAAAGAATAATTAAAATTATCATAAAGAAAGGATTTGATATTAACCCACAATTAATTGAGGTTGTGAATTTAAAATATTAAAGCTTAATTTGTTTTGATTCTTTTAACAGGTATAAAAGAATCAAAACCGATTTAATTATTTAGTATTACTAGTTCACAATAAAATATTTTATTATTATACTTATAATTTTTAAAGCAGGTTTAAATGTCGAAAAAAAAGAAGAGAAAAAAATTTTAAAGATTTAGGTCAAATATGTATGGATATTATTCTATTTAATTTAATGTAGTACCCATTGTCTACTGTTGACTCTGATAATTTTCTAATTTTTTCATTGAAAGTTCAGTAATAGGAGCGTTTTATCATCAACCTGAAGATAATTTTTTTCAATTTTTGTTTCTTATTTTAACGGCATTGTCTAACCCATTAAAATATCACTTTTTAGAATAGTCGTTCGTAGAAATTTATTACCTCGCTTTGCCCAATAAGTAAAGGATTCAGTTCTTGTATTTGAATAGACTTTGTTTTCATTTTTTTATTTTTAAACTCTATTTGGCAATGGCTTTGAATAATTTTGTGTTTCAAAGCTTGTTGAAAGGAATATTGAATCAATCTTTTAAGTTGTGCCTTTTTTTGATTATTATTATGTTTGTATTCGTCTAGCATTTGATTTGAATAAAAAGTTTTTTTTAATTTTTCAGAACTATAACTTTGAATAAATTGAAGTTTAGGTGTTGATTTATTGCTTTCTAAAATGTATACTTAATATATATTTATAAAAAAAAATTTTAAAATATGACACCAACGACGAAAAAAACTGTTATTTCTCTTGGAATTGGACTACTAATTGGATTTTCACCCTTACGTGATTCTGGTTTAGTGAAATTTTTAATCGCAATTACTGGAGGTTAAAGAAATGTTTGCAAATTATTTATCTTATATTTTTCCTAGTCTTAGGTTAGTAAAAATTGTAAAAAATGGTATAAATATAACTAATTCCACTAATCCGCTGCAAGTAAGTATGAATATTACTTTAACGGTATTAGATTGTTGCGCACCACCACCTGCTCGATTAGCAGCTCATTGTCTTGGAGCTGGAGCCGTAATAGCTGCTTCGATAGTAAGCCCAAATCCAGTTACGGTTGGTACGGCTATTCATTTGGTTACTGAGATTTATGATAATTGTTAATATACAGATTTATTGTATTAGTTAAAAGTCTTACTTTTTTCCTAGAAAAGCGGACCGATATTTGGTCTTTCTTGAACAGTGGGTCAGGCCATAAATTCTAATAGTGGCTAAAAATAGTCGAAAATAAACCCGTAATGGACAACACTTCTCAATATTATATACTTACCTTTTTTTAGTTGTGTTATCCCGAGGTGATTGATGTGGTATTTTAGTTACTAAAACATTTGGTTAATTTATAATTCAAATTTTTTTTGATTTGGAGAATGTACCTCTTCTAATAAACTTATTCTATTTCTAACTAAAATGTAGAGAAAAATTATATTTCTCTACATTTTTTATACTAGTTTACTTTTCCTTCTAGTAATTTCTGTAATTGTTCAAGGGCTTCTTTAATTGATTCAGAATAATTAGAAGATTCGCTTTTATCCGATAATATTTCACGAAGATTACTTATTGCTGATTGTATTTCTATTTTCTCGTCTTCAGTACAATTAATTAATTCATCTTTTTCAATTTTCTCTTCTACCTCTCGAGCATAACTTGTAGCAGATAATATTAGATTACTTTGTTCTTTTTGTTCTTTATCAATTGACGCATATTTTTCGGCTTCTTCTAACATACCATCAATATCCGTTTCTGATAGATTCGAACTACCTTGAATTGTTACACTTTGTTCTTTTCCGGATTCATTTTCTTTAGCAGTTACAGACAATAATCCATCAACATTAATATCAAATGTTACTTCAATTTGCGGTCGACCTTTGGGAGCTTCTGGAATTCCTTCTAATTTAAAGTTTCCTAAACTTTTATTTCCACTAACAACTTCTCTTTCTCCTTGCAACACATGAATCTCTACATTTGTTTGATTGTCTGCTGCAGTCGAGAATAATTCAGATTTTTTAACAGGAATTGTAGTATTTCGTGAAATCAATTTCGTCATAATCCCACCAACTGTTTCAACCCCAAGTGATAATGGCGTAACATCTAATAATAAAATATCTGTTATTTCACCAGCTAAAATACCCGCTTGAATTGCTGCGCCAATAGCAACAACTTCATCAGGATTTACTGATTTATTTGGTTTTTTTCCAGTTAATGATTGTACTAATTGCTGAATTGCAGGGATTCGTGTTGAACCACCTACTAATACAACTTCATTAATTCCTGATTTATCTACTTTTGCATCTTTTAATGCTTTTTCAACCGGGATACGACAACGATCAATTAAATTTTTACATAATGTTTCAAACTTTTCACGTGTTAAATCTTGTTGAATATGTTTTGGACCAGTTTTATCTGCTGTAATAAATGGTAAGTTAATTGTTGTTTTTTCAACGTTTGATAATTCCATTTTTGCTTTTTCAGCAGCTTCAGTTAAACGTTGTAAAGCTTGAATATCTTTTGTTAAATTTGTTCCTTCTTTTGCTTCGAAATCTTGAACTAACCAACGAACTAAAGCTTTATCAAAATCATCACCACCTAAATTTGTATCACCAGCTGTTGATAAAACTTCAAAGATACCATCACCAACTTCTAAAACTGAAACATCAAATGTTCCTCCACCTAAATCAAAAACTAAAATTGTCTCATTTTGTTTTTTATCTAACCCATAAGCTAAAGAAGCTGCTGTAGGCTCATTAATAATTCTTAAAACTTCAATACCGGCGATTTTACCAGCGTCAACTGTTGCTTGTCGTTGAGAATCATTAAAATAAGCCGGTACCGTGATTACAGCTTTTGTAACATCTTGTCTTAAATATTCTTTAGCATCAGTAATTAATTTTCTTATAACTTGTGCGGAAACTTCTTCTGGACTGAAATCTTTATTTAATGAAGAACATTTAATTTTAATATTTCCATTATCATCTTTAATTACTTTATATGGTAATTCTTTTGATTCTTCAGAAACTTCATCTGCTTTACAACCTATGAATCGTTTTACAGAGAAAAATGTATTCTCTGCATTAACAACTGATTGTCGTTTGGCAAGCTGCCCAACTAATAATTCTTCTTTTTTTGTATACGCTACAATTGATGGTGTTGTTCGAAAACCTTCTGCATTTGTAATTACGGTAGGTTGTCCCCCCTCAATAGCCGCCACTACAGAATTTGTTGTTCCTAAGTCAATTCCTACTACTTTATTCATATAAATTATCTAATTTTGTATAAATTTATGTTTACTATTATATATTATAATATATATGTATAAATATATAACCCATCTGTGTGTCTAAAATATCTTTGTTTACGCGTTACGAAATATTAATTAAAAAAATACTGTAATATTTACTAATTAATTATAATATTGTATATTTTTCTTATATAGACAAAATCTTTTGATTTTTTTAGAGTTATAAAATAGTTTGATAATTATAATTGTCAAAAGATTTATTTTTAAATTTAATAAAATTTTATCATTATTAATATATATATAAGTATTTTTGGAGAAAAAGATTGTGTCTTTAGGTTTATTAGGAAACAAAATTGGGATGACCCAAATATTCGATGAATCAGGGAATATAATTCCAGTGACAATTTTAAAAGTTGGGCCCTGTATAATTACACAAGTTAAAACTACATTAAATGATGGGTATAATGCAATCCAGGTTGGTTATGGAAATGTATCAACAAAATCATTAACGCAACCACAATTAGGTCATTTACAAAAGTCAAATATTCAACCTTTAAAATATTTAAAAGAATTTCGTGTCAATAACCCTGATGATTTCAATGTTGGACAAGTTTTAAATGTTGAATCATTTGTTGCTGGACAATTAATAAATGTTACAGGAAAAAGTATCGGGAAAGGTTTTTCCGGTCTTCAAAAACGTTATAACTTTACAAGGGGTCCTATGACTCATGGATCTAAGAATCATAGAGCCCCAGGTTCAATTGGTATGGGTACATCACCAGGACGGGTTTTACCAGGGAAAAAAATGGCTGGTCAACTCGGCAATAAAATGGCAAATATTCAAAAATTAAAGATCGTTCAAGTAAATAATGATGAAAATATTTTAGTTGTTAAAGGAGCTGTTCCTGGGAAACCTGGAAATTTACTTAGTATTGTTCCTTCAAAATAATCCATAAGAAATATGATTAAATAAATGAACATTAGGAAATATACTACATGACTGTTCAAAAAATTATAGAATACAATTCATTAGATTCAAATGGACAAATATCATCTGATAAATATAATTTTACACTTAATATATTAGAAGATTCAGGTAATTATTTAATCCATCGAGATATTTTAAGACATCAAATATCACAAAAGCAAGGGACGGTTTCAACAAAAACTAGAAGTGAAGTCCGGGGTGGTGGTAAAAAACCTTGGCAACAGAAAGGAACAGGTAGAGCTCGAGCAGGTTCAAGCCGTTCACCTTTATGGAAAGGTGGTGGTGTTATATTTGGTCCAAAACCAAAAACCACTAGTTTAAAACTAAATAAAAAAGAACGGAATTTAGCATTACAAACTTTATTCTACAATAAAAGGAATAACATCTCAGTAATTGGGGAATTAGAATCGTTAATTACTGAACCTAAAACAAAAGTTTTTTGTGATATTTTTAAAAATTATAATTTAGAGTTAAATCAAAAAATTTTATTAGTTGTTTCTAAAAAAACAACTCCTTTAAAATTATCAACTCAAAATTTAAAAAATGTTGAATTAATTTCTGCATCAAATTTAAACACTTTAAGTTTATTAAAAGCGAAACAAATTTTATTAACACCATTAGCAGTCAATGACATAAAGGAGATTTATTGTGAGTAATTCTTCATACCTTAATGAAACTAGTATGAATATTATAAAATATCCAATTATTACGGATAAAGCTACAAGATTATTAGCTAACAATCAATATAGTTTTGTTGTAAACCCTAAATCTGATAAGCCATCAATTAAAGCTGCAATTGAATATTTATTTAATGTTAAAGTAGTAAAGATTAATACCGCTCATTTACCAAAAAAGAAAAAACGAATTGGTCAATATGTGGGCTGGAAATCACATTATAAAAAAGCAATTGTAACGTTATCAGAAGGCGATACAATAAACTTATTTGCAGAGGAAAATTAACAATTATATAAATTAATCAAGTTTATGAGTATTCGTCTTTATAAATCATATACGCCAGGGACACGTAATAGGGCCCTTTCATCTTTTTCAGAAATAACAACGGATAAACCGGAAAAGAGTTTAGTTAAAAAGAATCATCGGAAAAAAGGTAGGAATAATCGAGGAGTTATTACTATACGACATAGAGGTGGTGGTCATAAAAAACAATATCGAGTAATTGATTTTAAACGAAATAAACATAATATAACTGCTATTGTTAATTCAATTGAGTATGATCCAAACCGGAATGCGCGAATTGCGTTAGTACATTTCACAGATGGTGAAAAACGGTATATTTTACACCCAAATAATTTAAATGTCGGTGACACAATTTTATCTGGGAAAGGGGTATCATTAGACATTGGAAATTGTTTACCATTAGAAGAAATTCCTTTAGGAACATCCGTGCATAACCTTGAATTAATTCCTAACCGTGGAGGACAAATTGTTCGTTCTGCGGGAACATCGGCAAAAATTTTAGCAAAAGAAGGTGATTTCGTAACTTTACGTTTACCATCTAAAGAAATTAGGTTAATTCGTAAAGAATGTTTTGCCACAATTGGTGAATTAAGTAACAATGATGCATTTTTAGTTCAAAGTGGTAAAGCTGGTCGTACACGTTGGTTAGGAAAACGTCCAACTGTTCGAGGTTCAGTTATGAATCCATGTGATCATCCACACGGGGGTGGGGAAGGTCGAGCGCCAATTGGTCGTACTAGACCATTAACACCATGGGGAAAACCAGCATTAGGTAAAAAAACACGAAAAGCAAAAAAATTGAGTAATGCTTACATTCTTCGCCGACGTTCATAATTAATTTATAAAAAAATTTATTAATAAGATTCTCAAAAATGTCAAGATCATTAAAAAAAGGCCCTTTTATTGCTTACCATTTATTAAAAAAAATTAATAAAATGAATGCAGAAGGAAAAAAAGATATAATTACAACTTGGTCACGCAGTTCGACTATTCTACCTAATATGGTTGGTTTTACAATAGCTGTATATAATGGAAAACAACATGTTCCAATTTTTATCTCTGACCAATTAGTTGGCCATAAACTTGGTGAATTTGTTTCTACACGAACATTTAAATCACATATTAAAGCCGATAAAAAAACAAAACGTTAAGGAAAAATATACATGGCACGGTTAGAATTAACATTAAATTTTCCGAAAAGTTTTCAAGTTAAAACTTTTAATGTTAAATCTGAAAAAAAGTTATCTCCACTCGCAAAATTAATTTTGCAAAGTGTTCAGTTTAAACATTTTTATTATGTCCGTGATGATATATCTTATCTCTTAAAATCTAACCCAATTGAACGGGATTTTCTTTTACAAGCTTTATATTCAATTGTAATTTCTTTACAAAATAATTTATCTATAAACTTCTTCGATATGTGGATTTATGAAATTTATATCAATAAAGTTTCAACTCATAATAAATTTATGAGTCAAAAATCGCAAAATCTAGAACCAGGTGAATATATAACAATTAAATTAGCTTATGGAAGCAGCGTTTCTCAAGAGAAAAAATAATATTTCAACATTAAAATAAAGATTCTTTAGAAACCTCAAATATATGTAACAACTATTAAGGAACCTCTATTATGTCGAATAGTCAATCAGTAAAAGCAGTAGCAAAATATGTGCGTATCTCACCACATAAAGTAAGACAAGTTTTAGATCAAATTCGTGGCCGTTCATATCAAGAAGCATTGATGATATTAGAATTTTTACCCTATGATGCTGGTTCACCGATTTGGCAAGTAGTTCATTCTGTAGCAGCGAATGCAAAAAATAATTATAATTTAGATAAAAAAAAATTAATTATTTCAGAAATTTTTGCAGATGAAGGTCCAAAATTAAAACGTATTCGACCACGTGCCCAAGGTCGAGCTTATAAGATTTTAAAACCGACTTGTCATATTACAGTTGTTGTAAAATCAATTAGTTAAGAAAATAAGAATTAAGGATTTTTTCTATGGGACAAAAAACACATCCTTTGGGATTTCGTTTAGGTATTACACAAGAACATCGATCGGCTTGGTATGCAGATTTTAACTCTTATTCAACATTATTAGAAGAAGATGATAAGATTAGAACATACCTTAATAAATTAGCCAAATTCGCTAGTATTTCAAATATTCACATTAACCGAAATGGATTAGGTGATCAAATTGAGTTAAATATTGAAACAGGTCGACCAGGTATATTAGTTGGAGATAATGGGTCTGGAATTAAAACTTTAGCAGCCAATATTAAAAAATTCATACCTAATAATCGTCAAATTACTATTAATGTTGTAGAAGTTGAAAACGTTAATTCAAACGCTTCTCTTATTGCAGATCTTGTAGTTCAACAACTTGAAGATCGTGTTGCATTCCGTCGTGCTATTCGTGAAGCATTAAAATGTGCTCAAGATAATGAAGTAAATGGTATTAAAGTTCAAGTATCTGGCCGATTAAATGGTGCAGAAATGGCTAGAACTGAATGGATTCGAGAAGGTCGAGTTCCACTACAAACTTTAAGAGCTGATATTGATTATGCTACAAAGGAAGCAAATACAATTTACGGTGTTTTAGGTGTAAAAGTCTGGTTATTTAAAAATGAAATATTAAAAAAATAATAAAAACACAAAAAAATAACTGAAAAGATATATTTATTAATTAATCTAATTTCATTATGTTAAGTCCAAAAAGAACAAAATATAGAAAATATCATCGTGGAAGAATGCGAGGTAAAGCAACTCGAGGAAATGAAATTTCATTTGGAAAATATGGATTACAAGCTTTAGAGCCATCATGGATTACTTCACGTCAAATTGAAGCAACCCGACGAACAATTACCCGTTATACTAAACGTGGTGCATCCTTATGGATTCGGATATTTCCCGATAAAACTGTGACAGCCCGTGCTGCAGAATCACGTATGGGGTCTGGTAAAGGTGCAGTTGACTATTGGGTTGCAACCGTAAAACCAGGAACAATTTTATTTGAAATGAGTGCTGTTCCAGAAGAAGTTGCACGTGCTGCATTCAATTTAGCAGCATATAAGTTACCAATCAAAACAAAATTCATTATTAGAAACGATAATTAATAACATATGAAGATATCTAACTCTAACAGTAAGGATAATATGTCAATGTCGACTCAAGAATTGATTAAAGAGCTGAAAGAGGCAGAAAAGGTATTATTTGATTTGCGATTTAAAAAAGCTACTCGCCAACCATTTAAACCTCATGAAATCAAGGCTACTAAAAAAAAAGTAGCGACATTAAAAACTATTTTAAGAGGTAAATTTCTAGATTAATTCTGAAAATAAAAATCTAATTTGGGCTTTGATAAATTGATACTTTGAAATTATACATGTGAAAATTATTATACTTATCAAGTAGCAAGTAAATTTTTACTAGCTAATATACAAATTTAAGAGAGTAAAACTCAATTTTTAAGAGATAAAAAATTGCCCAATAGTCTTATAAAAAAATTAAATAGACGTTTTAAGGAGTTCGAAAATGCCCGTAAAAGAAAAAATTGGTATTGTTGTTAGTAATAAAATGCAAAAAACTGTGGTTGTAAAAGTTGAAAGTCGTTACCCACATCCTATGTATTCAAAGACAATGATCAAAACACGTAAATATTTAGCTCACGATGAAATGAGTGAATGCAATATTGGTGATCAAGTTTTAGTAAGAGAATGTCGACCACTTAGTAAGAAAAAACGTTGGTCAGTAACTAAAATTATTTCAAAATCATCGTTAATTACTTAAGATTATCTTTTTATGATTTATCCACAAACAATGTTAACTGTAGCTGATAATACAGGTGCAAAAAAAATTATGTGTATCCGTGTTTTAGGTGGAAACCGGAGATATGGAAAAATTGGCGATACAATTATTGGGGTTGTTAAAGAAGCTATCCCAAATATGCCAATTAAAAAATCGGATGTTGTTCGAGCAGTTATAGTAAGGACATCGAAAACTATTCGCCGAGCTGATGGCATGTATATTCGATTTGATGATAATGCAGCTGTAATTGTAAATATGGAAAATAATCCACGTGGGACACGTGTTTTTGGTCCTGTTGCTCGTGAAATTCGCGATAAGAACTTTTCTAAAATTGTTTCATTAGCTCCGGAGGTTTTATAGATGTCAGACGGTAAAAAAATCCATGTAAAAATTGGTGATAATGTAAAAATTATTTCTGGTTTTGATAAAAATAAAACAGGTGAAGTTACTAAAATTTATCGTAACACTGGGAAAATTTTAGTAAAAGGTATTAATTTTAAGTTTAAACATATTAAGCCAAACACTGAAAGTGATGTTGGAGAAATAAAACAATTTGAAGCTCCAATTCACCATTCCAATGTTAAATTAATTTAAATTATTTTAAATAAAGAATATGCGCAGTCAACATTCCTTAGAAGAAATTGCAGAATTATATGGTCTATTAGAAAATATAAAAAAAGAATATGAAGATGGTATTCATTCTGTACTACGAAAAAGTAATCCAGAATTATTTTCAAACCCCCATACTATTCCAAAACTTAAAAAGATTAGTGTTAATCGAGGATTAGGATTAGCAGCTCAAAATACTAATATTTTAAAGAAAAGTATTACTGAATTTACTCGAATAACGGGTCAAAAGCCTTTAATTACAAGAGCAAAAAAAGCTATAGCTGGGTTTAAAGTTCGAGAAGACATGGAGTTAGGGTTATCAAGTACATTACGTGGTGAGAAAATGTACAGTTTTCTTACTAAATTAATCTTTTTTACTTTTGCACAAATTCGTGATTTCCGTGGATTATCAGTTAGAAGCTTTGATAAAGCTGGGAATTATACATTCTCATTAAAAGAACAATTAATTTTCCCAGAAATTGAATATGATGATGTAGACCAAATACAAGGATTAAGTGTAACTCTTGTTTTAGATTCATCGACACCAAAATCTCGTTCTAAAACAATTGATCGAGTTTTAAATGGTATGATCTTATTAAAATTTTTACGATTCCCTTTAAATGATTGCGGTTATTATGATAAATACTCTTCTTTTGGAGAAATTAATCAAGTATGGGATAAGAAAAAACACTTACGTCGTAAACGTTGGTCACAAGAATAAATAAAATAAGATTAAGGAGTTACTAGTGGTCACAGATAATATTGCAGATATGTTAACTCGTATACGAAATGCAAATATGGTGAAACATCAAATTGTTGAAATACCAGCAACAAAAATGTCAAAAGCAATAGCTACAATTCTTAAAGAAGAAGGGTTTATTGAAAATTTTGAAATTTATAGCGAAAATATATATCAGTATTTATTACTTTCATTAAAGTATAAAGGTCAATCTAGAGAAAGAGTTATTAATAAAATTAAACGAATTAGTAAACCTGGATTACGAGTTTATGCTAATTCAAAAACTTTACCTCGTGTCTTAGATGGTTTAGGAATTGCTATTCTTTCAACTTCAAAAGGGGTAATGAGCAATAATAAAGCAAAAGAGCTTGGAATTGGTGGTGAAGTTTTATGTTATATTTGGTAATTGGAGTAAATATATAATATGTCACGAATCGGAAAATTACCAATTAAAATACCAACTACTGTAGATGTTACAAATAATAATTCAATTATAACAGTAAAAGGAAAATTTGGAACATTAGAACGAACAATTCCAGAAATTATTGGAGTTGAAGAAACAGATGGTACTTTAATTGTAAGTTTAAAAAATCAAACACGATCTAATAGAGCTTTACATGGCTTATATAGAACATTAATAAATAATATGCTTATTGGTGTTTCCGAACAATTTCTTATAACTCTTACATTACAGGGTGTAGGGTACCGGGCTAGTGTTCAAGGAAAATCTCTTGTCTTAAATTTAGGTTTTAGTCACCCTGTAAATATCGCTATTCCAGAGGGAATAAACGTTGAAGTTACTCAAAATACAATTATTAACATAAAAGCATGTGATAAAGAACAATTAGGTTTATTTGCAGCGAAAGTAAGGTCATGGCGTCCGCCTGAACCGTATAAAGGTAAAGGAATACTTTACAAAGGTGAACAAATTTTACGTAAAGCTGGAAAATCGGGTAAATAATAAAAATTACTAAGTTCTAAAAAAAGTATATTATGAAATTTTCAAAAAGAGTTTTATTAAGACTTAAAAATAAAAATAAAAAATTAAAACCTGATAAATATAAAAAGTTAAAACGAGAAAGTGTAAGAGGATTAATAAAAGGAACTGTTGAACGCCCACGTTTATCTGTTTTCCGTTCTAACGAAAATATTTATGCACAAATTATAGATGATACAACATCTAAAACACTTGTTTCTTGCTCAACTTTAGATCGTGATATTAAGCTTAATAGTGAAAATGGTCGGACATGTGATTCTTCCAGACTTATGGGGCAAAAATTAGCAGAATTAAGTAGAAAAAAAAATATAACAAAAATTGTGTTTGATCGAGGCCCATATTTATATCATGGTCGAGTAAAAGCTTTAGCGGACGGTGCTCGAGCAGGTGGCTTACAATTTTAACGAATAATTAAAAAATAATAAATTTTATGAGTACCGAGTTAAAACAAGTTAATAAATTAAAAAAAACATCCCGTCGGAATGAAAATCTCAACGATACTCAATTTGTTGAACGGTTAATCAAAATTAGTCGTGTAACAAAAGTAACAAAAGGTGGAAAAAAATTAAGTTTTCGTGCCGTTGTTGTTATAGGTGATGAAAACGGGCAAGTTGGTGTTGGTGTTGGAAAAGCCGAAGATGTTGTTAACGCTTTTAAAAAAGCAAAAACAGATGGAAGAAAAAATTTAATAAAAATTCCACTTACAAAATCATTGACTATTCCACATGGTGTAATAGGTGATCTAGGGGCTTGCAAAATTATTATGCGACCTTCTATTGAAGGTTCAGGAGTTATTGCTGGTGGTGCGGTTAGAACCGTTTTAGAAGTTGCAGGAATTAAAAATGTAATTGCAAAACAATTAGGCTCAGACAATTTATTAAATAATGCGCGTGCTGCAATTGTCGGGTTACAAAGTTTAACTACTAAATCACAAGTTTTAGAAAAACGTGACTTAAATTAATTTTTAAGAAGTTACATCAATCAGAAGAACTTGAATTTTAAACTATTAAAAATGAAAATGAAAAAGACAGACGATATTTTATTAAAACGTCTTTTATTAAGCGTAGGGATACTTTTATTTATTAGAATGGGAACATTTCTTCCAATTCCGGGTATTAATCATGGACACTTAGCTTTTTATATTCAACAACATCCAATTACAAAAAATTTAGTGAGTACTTTTTCAGGAAATGATACATTTGTAATTGGATTATTTACTTTGAATATATTCCCTTACATTAATGCTTCTATTATGGTTCAATTAATAACTGGATTAATACCAAGTATTTCTAAACTACAAAAAGAAGGAGGGGGTGAAGGTCGAAGAGCAATTACAAGATTAACCCGTTT
>ENA-OWNS01000543-OWNS01000543.1-marine-metagenome-genome-assembly--contig:-NODE-543-length-17359-cov-4.519616_pt1 | contig 17359 bp, 13 predicted proteins | sample MGYA00238137_ERZ651772 | MGnify/ENA primary metagenome ERZ651772 (study PRJEB26903, sample SAMN06264699) | marine metagenome | isolation source: Columbia River Estuary | place: USA:Columbia River Estuary... | reverse complement strand
AAAAATATAATTATCCATATTTTCAATATCTCTTAAATTTTCAAGATTTCCAGCATAAGTCAATTTATCCAGGTTTATAATTTTATAATCTGGGTATTTATTTACAATCAAACGCAGAACATGCGAACCTATAAAGCCTGCTCCTCCAGTAATTAATATTGTTTTTCTCAACTTTTCTTTTCATTTTTTAAATGGGTAGCAAATATAGGCAATTATTATACAATGCATTGCGTTAATTAGCCACTGAAAATGTATTTTAGCCCACAAATCTGATAATCAACTATGAGGATCCTAATAACACTTTGTTTTATCTGCTTTTATTTGACCTCTTTTGCTCAAAAAAATAAGCAAAGCGCCATTACTTTTGGCTATACTCATCAATTGCCAATTGGTGACTTAGCTGACCGATTTGGCGATAATTCATATATCGGATTTTCTTTCTTTAAAGAAAAAGAAAACAATCTGTTTTACGGAATAGAAGGAGGATACCTGTTTAGTAATAATGTAAAAGATACTTCAATTTTTGACAATATCACTACATCAACTGGGGCAATAATTGGAGCGGAAGGAGCGTATTCAAACATAAACCTTATGGAAAGAGGTTTTGATGTTCATGCTTTTTTAGGTTACGCTTATCATCCAAAAGAAAATAATTTAAGTGGGGTTTATCTTTCAGCAGGAGTAGGATTTTTGCAACATCAAATTTTTATTGATACTAAAAGCCAAAACGTACCACAATTGGATGAAGAATACAAAAAAGGATATGATCGATTAACAAATGGTATTAGCACAAAATGGGAAGCAAGCTATAAATTTTATAGTCCGAATGGCAAGTTTCAGATGTATGCTGGAATAAATATGATTATTGCTTATACAAAAAATAAACGTCCATACCTATTTGACAAAGCAGAATACACCCCAAATACAGGAAGCTTGAATAATCTATTAGGAATTAATATGGGGGTAATTATCCCTATCCACCGAAAAAATGAAGAAGAATTTCATTATTACTAAATGAATACTCTTTATAATATTAGTATCTGGATTTTTAGTACTGCCATTAATATAGCTTCTCTTTTTAATCCTAAAGCTAAACAATGGATAAAAGGCAGAAAAGGTATTTTTCAAAAACTAGCTGGAGCAACAAAAGACAATCAAGATATTGTTTGGTTTCATTGTGCTTCTTTAGGTGAATTTGAACAAGGAAAACCCATTATTGAAGGCTACAAAATTAAACACCCAACACATAAAATATTACTGACTTTCTTTTCGCCTTCAGGTTATGAAATTCGTAAGAACTATGATGAAGTAGATTGGGTTTTCTACCTTCCTGCCGATACAAAGAAAAATGCAAAAAAATTCATAAACATTGTAAATCCTATAAAAGTAATTTTTATTAAGTATGAATTTTGGTTCAATTATATGGCTGAGTGCAAAAAACAAAATATTCCTTTTTATTCACTTTCTAGTATCTTTAGGAAGGAACAATCTTTTTTCAAATATGATTTTTTTGCACAGCAACTTAATAACGTAAGTCATTTTTTTGTTCAGGATAACAACTCAAAAGAATTATTACAAAAAATTGGTTTTTCCAACTGTACTGTTGCTGGCGACACCCGTTTTGATAGCGTTATTACTAATACTCAAAACGCAATTAGCATTCCATTAATTGAAAAATTTTCCGAAAATAAAACCACCATTATTTGTGGAAGTACTTGGCCTAAGGATGAGGCTATTTTAGCAAAATATATTAAGGAAAATCCTAATTACAAATACATTATTGCGCCACATGAGATGTATCATATTAATGAATTAAAAAAACAGACTAATGCTTTATTATTTTCAAAAGTAGATAGTACAAATATCAGTAATAGTAACGTGCTGATTATTGACAGTATTGGCATCCTTTCTAACATCTATAAGTATGGAGACCTTGCTTATATTGGGGGAGGATTTGGGTCAGGAATTCATAATATACTTGAAGCTGTTGCTTATGGATTACCTGTTGTGTTTGGACCTAATTATCAAAAATTTAAAGAAGCAAATGAATTGATAGAATTAGAAGTTGCAAAAGACATTAGTAATCACTCAGAACTTGAAACTACTATTTTATCTTTTATCGATTTTGACAGCTCAATAAGTAAAAACTATATTAAAAATAATGCTGGAGCAACTGACATTATAATAAGTAGTATCTAAATTCTTAAAATAATTCTAACGTTATTTTACCAGCAAAAGCATTTAAAAACAAAAAAGCAGAGACTTTCGTCTCTGCTTTTTGTACCCGGGACGGGACTTGAACCCGTACGGACTAATGTCCATTGGATTTTAAGTCCAACGTGTCTACCAATTCCACCACCCGGGCAGGGTGTGTGTTTGTTTCTTGTAAAGAACTTCCGAGCGAGTGATGAGATTCGAACTCACGACCCCCACCTTGGCAAGGTGATGCTCTACCCCTGAGCTACACTCGCAATAAGGACGGCAAATTTAACTAAATATTCAATACTACAAAATCAAAAACTAGTTTCCTAATAGTTTTTTTATCTCATTCAACTTCATTAATGCCTCTACAGGAGTTAAAGTATTGATATCTATACTATTTATATCTTCCCTTATCTCTTCAAGTATAGGATCATCAAGCTTAAAAAAACTCAGTTGCATATCATTTTCAGCACTAATTGCTTCAGTATTTTTCTCCCTTCCTCTTAATGATTCCAGTTGCTTTAATATTTTTTCTGCTTTTTTAACTATTTGCTTTGGCATTCCTGCCATTTTAGCAACATGTATCCCAAAACTATGTTCACTCCCCCCTTCTTTTAAGGTTCTTATAAAGATAATATTCTTTCCACTTTCTTTTACTGATACATTATAGTTTTTGATCCTATCAAACTGCTGTGTCATTTCATTAAGCTCATGATAATGAGTCGCAAACAATGTTTTTGCTTTTGTTGGGTGTTCATGCAGATATTCAGCAATTGCCCATGCAATTGAGACTCCATCATAAGTACTTGTACCTCTACCAATCTCATCTAATAGTATCAAACTATTTTCCGATAAATTATTCAAGATACTAGCTGTTTCGTTCATCTCTACCATAAAGGTAGACTCGCCCATTGATATATTATCAGAAGCTCCTACTCTTGTAAAGATTTTATCAACCAATCCAATTTCTGCTGATTTTGCAGGAACAAAACTTCCAATCTGTGCCATAAGAACAATCAAGGCAGTCTGCCTTAACAATGCTGATTTACCCGACATATTAGGGCCAGTAATCATCATAATTTGTTGCAGTTCTCTATTCAAATTTACATCATTAGGAATATAAGGCTCGCCCATTTCCAATTGCTGTTCAATTACTGGATGTCTACCTTTTTTAATTGCTAAATCCGAGCTATTATTTACATTTGGCTTACTATAATTATGTTTGTTTGCAATGGATGAAAACGAAAGCAAACAATCTAATTGAGAAATGATTGAAGCGTTTAATTGTATCTCTTGAACATGAACTACTATACTTTGCACTAGCTCAGAGAAAAGTTGAGTTTCAATTTCAGAAATTCTGCCTTCAGCACTTAAAATCTTGTGCTCATATTCCTTAAGTTCTTCCGTAATATAGCGCTCAGCACTTACAAGCGTTTGTTTTCTTATCCACTGCTCAGGAACTTGATCCTTGAACCTATTTCTCACCTCCAAGTAATAACCAAATACATTATTAAATGATATTTTTAAGGAAGAAATTCCTGTACGCTCAATCTCACGCTCCAACATTTTATCTAAATACTCTTTCCCAGAATTTTGAATAGATCGCAACTCATCTAGTTCAGTATTCACTCCTTCTTTTATAACATTTCCTTTGTGCAATAACATTGGAGGGTTGTCGCTTAATTCATTTGCTATTCTCTCCTTTATTGACTCACAAACATTTATCTTACTTGTTAATTTTTGCAAATCTTTTACTGATGCACTACAAATTTCTTGTATAGGTTTCAAGGCAATTAAAGCATCTTTCAACCTTCCACATTCTCTTGGATTTATTCTTTGAGTCGCTACTTTTGAAATCAAGCGTTCTAAATCTCCTATTCTAGCAATTTCCTCTGAAAGCACACTTGAGAGCTTATCATCAGCAAGCATTTGCTCTACTATATTATGGCGTACACTTATTTGTTTTTCATTTTTCAAAGGCAAGGCTAGCCATCTTCTTAACATCCTACTTCCCATTGCTGATTTTGTATCATCTAATACATCAATCAATGTTTTTGCACCTTCATTTGGCGAATAAAATAGCTCCAGATTTCTTATTGTAAATCGGTCCATCCATACATATTTTTCTTCTTCTATTCTACTAATACTTAATATGTGTTTTGTTTGATGATGTTGTGTTTCATTCAAATAATGCAATGCAACTCCAGCAGCAATTACGCCTTCTTCTAAATCTGAAATCCCAAATCCCTTTAATGAATTTGTGTCAAATTGTTTGTGTAATAAATCATGAGTGTAATCAGTAGTAAAAGCCCAATCATCTAGCATATAAGTATAAAAAGAAGTCCCAAAATCTTCTTCAAATTTTCTCCTTTTATTCTTCTGATAAATAACTTCAGTAGGACTCAAACTTTGCAATAATTTATCTACATAATCTGCCTTTCCTTCAGCAACTAAAAACTCACCTGTTGAAATATCTAAAAAAGAAACTCCAATATTCTTTTTTCCATAATAAACGGATGCTAAAAAATTGTTTTTCTTGGTCTCTAAGGTGAGTTCATTATAAGAAACTCCAGGAGTAACTAATTCAGTAACTCCTCTTTTTACAATTCCTTTTGTAGCTTTAGGGTCTTCTAACTGATCACAAATAGCTACCCTCTCTCCTGCCCTAACTAATTTAGGCAAATAAGTATCTAAAGAATGATGAGGAAAACCTGCTAACTCAATTTTCGAATCGCCATTGTTACGAGCAGTAAGTACAATCCCTAAAATCTTTGAAGTTTTTATGGCATCTTCACCAAAAGTCTCATAAAAATCACCAATCCTGAACAAAAGCAAAGCACCAGGGTGTTTACTTTTAATCATATTATATTGTCCCATTAAGGGAGTAATTTTCTTTTCTTTCTTCTTCTTAGCTGCCAAAAATTTATTCTTTAATTTTGCAACAAATATAAGTGATGAAAAAGTTAAAAAACAAAGATTTACAAAGAATAAATATTGAGGAGTTTAAAAGTGCTAACAAAACACCCATTACTATTGTGCTGGACAATGTAAGAAGTGCTTTAAATGTAGGGTCTGTATTTCGTACTTCTGATGCTTTTTTAATCGAAAACATCATTTTATGCGGTATAACAGCCACTCCTCCTAACAAAGAAATTCGTAAAGCTGCACTGGGTTCAACTAATTCTGTAACTTGGAAATACGTTAAAAATACAACTGATGCTGTACAACAATTAATAAATGAGGGATATTATGTTGTTGGTGTTGAACAAGCAGATAAATCTACTTTTCTAAACGAATTTAAATTACCTAAAAAACCAATTGCGATTATATTGGGAAATGAAGTAAATGGAGTTGACCAGCAGGCAATTGACCTTTGCAATGAAGTAATTGAAATACCTCAATTTGGTACAAAACATTCATTAAACGTATCTGTTACAACTGGTATTGTTATATGGAAAATATGGGAAAAAATTAATCTGAATTAGAGATAGCTAATCTTTAGTTTTATTGATTACATCAAAATTATAAGCCAGTCCAAATGACAGGAAAGAGAATCTATCATAACCCTGTCCTCCCTCCATAATTGATGAATCCCATTTATCTGAGTTAGAAACTCGAATAGTATAATCTAATATTAAACTTACACTGTTTTCGAATTCATACTTTAATTTAGCACCCCCAACCATAACAGATTCAGTCACAGGAACATCTGATTCATTTTTAGTAAGCTCATCATAGCCAAAACTATATATATAATTATCGTTATATAAATCCGTTCTCAAACTTCTGTACACATTGTAACCAAGCCCTATTTTTAAGATAACAGAAAAATTTTCAGGCATTTCTTTTTTGATCAACTCTGAAATTGCAGAATTTAAATTATAACTTAATAATATATCAGTTTCATTAAAAGAGTTAACAAATTTATCTCCTGATGATTTTGCGTCAAAATAACCTGGCATTCCTGGTGAAACGTTTGAATAAGGCACATTAATTTCATAACCTTTATATTCATTTGGTCGTCTTAGACCAGCAAACTCACCTGAAACATTTTCTATACTGATTGAAACATTTTTATCAATTCTCTTTTCTAAACTAAAGGAAAATGCTGATCTTTGTTCTTGGAAATCTGAATCTTGATATTGCAAATCTATTTGTTCAGCAGAGGCAAAAGGATACTGACTAATATCTCCATTAAATTTAGTCAAACCATAATTAATACCTATAGTCCAATTTTTAAATCCCTTATTCGGTGCAATTTTATTCTCATTTTGTGCTGACACTAAGCTGCATGAAAGAAATGAAACCGCTATAATTAATGATAATATATTTTTCATAATCTGATTTTTTATTTTAGCAAATGTAACAAAATTTAATATAAATTAAAATTACTAACAATTATTTTGTAAAACCTACAGCTTTAGACCTAAAAATCTTTAATAATTTTTTACTTTTGCAATAATTATAAATCAAACAAAACAATAGAAATGGGAATGTCAAAATTATTTTATATCATAGCAGCAGCAGCTTTAATGAGTGGTTGCGGGCTAGATAAAATGGCTAACAAATATGAAACAGTAAGTTTCACAACAACTCCACCAACTTTACAAGCGCATGGTGGCAAAGTAGCACTATCATTAGACGCTACTTTTGCTGAAAAATACTTTGCAAAAAAAGCTACAGTAGATTTTACTCCGGTTTTAGTATACAATGGAGGAGAAACTGCATTTAAAACAATTACAATTCAAGGTGAAGAAGCAACTGGAGGGGAAGCAACAATATTTAATGCAACTGGAGGTAGCTTTAAGTACAATGATGTAATTAGTTATTCTGATGAAATGATGAGTTCAACTTTGGAATTAAGAGCGGTTGCAAAACAAAAGGACAAAGAAAAAGTATTAGAGCCTGTAAATATTGCTAATGGAGTTATTGCAACTTCAACTAGAGTTCAAGATACTGAAGATTTAGCAAATAACAATCACGGATATGAGCATGAAACAATCTTAGAAGAAACTGCCACAATCTACTTTTTAGTTAATCAATCAAACATCAGAACTACTGAAAAAAGTGATGACGATATTAAAGCATTAAAAACTTTCGCTAAAAACGGATACAAAACTCATTCAATTGAAATTATATCTTACGCATCTCCTGAAGGAAGTGTAAATATGAATGATAATGTTTCTGACAACAGAATGAAAAGCACTTTAAACTATACTAAAAGATTATTAAGATCTTTAAAAGTTGAGGGTGCAAAAAATAGCGATTTATATACTGAAACATCAGTAGGAGAAGACTGGGAAGGTTTCGAATCAATAGTACAAGGATCAAACATAAAAGACAAAAGAAGAATCAATAAAATTGTAAATTCTATTGCTGATGTTGAAGTAAGAGAACAGCAAATTAGAGATTTAGCTGAAATTTATGATGCTCTTGAAGATGATGTTTTACCACAATTAAGAAAAGCAACTATTATCATCAGATCTTACCAACCAAAAAGAACTGATGAAGAGATTGCTACTTTATCTACAACTACACCAGAAGAATTAGATGTGAAAGAATTATTATTCTCTGCAACCTTAACTTCTGATGAAATTACTCAAACAACTATATACAACAAAGCAGTTGAATTACATAATGATTGGAGAGGTTACAATAATATTGCTTGTATGTATTTAGCAAAAGGAAATTTTAGTGAAGCTATGACTTACCTTGAAAAAGCTGAAGAATTAGGAGGTGGGACTTCAGATGTTCTAACAAATAAAGGAATTATTGCTGCAAGAAAAGGACAACTATCAAAAGCACAAAAATTATTTAATGATGCTAATACAACTGAAAATAATCAAGCAGTATTAGATGTCAGGCAAGGGGAATACACAAAAGCTGCAAGATTCTACAAAAACGGAAAATCATTTAATGCAACTTTAGCTCAATTATTAAACGGAAAGAATTCAGCAAAATGCAATGAAAATACAGCTGCTTGTAATTATTTAAATGCAATTGCAAATGCAAGATCAGGAAATAATGATGCCGCAATTAGCAGTTTAACAAATGCAATTAATACTGATGTTTCTTACAAATCAGAAGCTGTTAAGGATTTAGAATTTGTTAACTTAAGAACAAACGAAACATTTATTGCAATAACAAAATAATAATGCAAAACATATAACATATTAATAGCCCCTTTTATGGGGCTATTTTTTTACATATGAAAGAAATTAAAAAACCTAATTTTATAATTATTGGAGCAATGAAAGCTGCAACAACTTCATTGTACACCTATCTAAAGCAACATCCTGATGTTTTCATGACGCATATTAAAGAGCCAATGTTTTTTAATAATTTTAAAACAGAGAACAACTATATTGTAAAGGGGAGAAAAGGCAGTAAAATATCAACCCTTAAAGCATACTATGCACTGTTTGATAATGCAGAAAATGAAATTGCACTCGGTGAAGCTTCACCTACATATATCTACACTAAAAATTGTGCAACTTTAATACAGGAACACTTACCTGAAGTGAAAATTATTGCAATTTTAAGGCAACCTGTTAAAAGAGCTTACTCAAATTATCTGCATGCAAAAAGAGCAGACAGAGAGCCCATAAATAGTTTTATTGATGCAATAAATTCTGAAGAGGAAAGAATTGAAAAAAACTGGAGCCCCTTATATCATTACAAAGAAAAAGGGTTTTACTTTAGACAGTTAAGCAGGTACTTTAAGGAATTTAAAAAAGAGCAAATCAAAGTCATTCTATTTGAAGATATTATTGATAATCCTCAAAAGATTACTAAAGAGGTTTTCGAGTTTTTAGGAGTAGACAGCTCATTCGCTCCCGACACATCAAAAAAAGCAAATGTAGCTGGGAAACCAAAAGGGGTAGCTGGTTGGATTGTTATGAAATTAAGAAAGAACAATCTGATTCCAAACATTGAGTTCAGTAAGTATTTGCCAGAATTCATTGTGTCTTATATATTAAAAACAATATATTCAAAACCAGAAAAGATAGATAACAAAACCATTAACAACTTAACAAACAAATACTATAAAGAAGACATTAAACAACTGGAAAAACTAATTGAAAGAGACCTTTCTAATTGGCTATAACGCTTCATTAGTGACGCCAACACTATATTCTACAAAAATAAGTTCACCAATTTTATCATAGATATTTTTGTCAGTAACAAAATCAACATTAGTTACATCTAGTAAAAGTACAGGGAAATCACTTTGTTTCCTCAAAAAATCTAAATATTTATCTTGAATGTTTTGCAAGTATTCATCAGAAATATTTTGCTCAAAATCCCTTCCTCTATTTTTAATGTTTTGTTGTAGCCGTTCAACATCAGAATACAAATACACTAACAAGTCAGGTTTTGACAAAGAAGAAAGCATAATATCAAACAATCGATTAAAGAGTTGCATTTCATCTTTCTTTAAATTATTCTGAGCAAACAACTTTGATTTCACAAAGAAATAATCCGAAACAATTTGCGGCTTAAACAAATCTTGTTCTTTTAAGTTTTTTAATTGGTGATATCTTTCAGCCATAAAAAAAAGCTCTAAAGGAAAAGCATGTTTTTCTGGATCAGAGTAAAATTTTGGCAAAAAAGGGTTGTCAGCAAATTGTTCCAAAACCAATCTTGCATCCATATCATTGGCTAGCATAGTAGCTAAAGTAGTTTTTCCACTTCCAATATTTCCTTCAATAGCAATATGACTATACAGCATAAACAGCTACTTTTTCAGTATCTTTGGATTGTTTAAATAATTCAGAAATTGTTTTATTATATTTAGGGTGCACAAATTCTGGTGCAATTTCATTTAAGGGTTCTAAAACAAAATTTCTTTCATGCATGTGCTTGTGAGGAACACACAGTTCTGGAGTTTCAATAATCTCATTATTAAAGAAAATAATATCAATATCAATCAACCTTTCTCCCCATTTTTCCAATCTAACCCTTCCTAAATCATTCTCAATATTCAATACCAACTCTAAAATTTTATCAGCAGGAAGTTCAGTTTTAATTTCTATTATCTGATTTAAATAATTTTCCTGCCCATCAACTCGCCAAGGTGTACTTTCATAAATCTTTGACTCAGAAATTATAGTGCCTATTTGATCAGATATATTAGTAAGTGCTGAAGAGATAAGCTGTTCTCTTTCTCCTAAATTACTGCCTAATTGTAAAAAAACTTTATTCATAATTTTTAAAGTCATCAAATATAATAAGATTGTAACAAATCAACTATTTAAAAATTGTATTTTTGTTAACTTAAAAATAAATTATGAAAAGTTTCTTGAAAAACATCTTAACTACAATTATAGGAATCATCTCATCTATAATTGTAATGATTTTATTAATTATTGGATTTGTTGCTATTATAAGCTCAGAAGATGAAGTAAAGGTAAAGGAAAATTCAATTCTGAAAATTGATTTAGCCAATACTTCTGTAGTTGAACGCTCCTCAGAAAACCCTTTTGATGGATTGAGTTTATCAGGTGATGTAGCATCAACTATAGAGCTAAAACAAGTGCTTGATAATATTGAAAAAGCAAAATTAGATGACAATATTAAAGTCATCTACATTAACACCTCTTATGTAAGTGCGGGGATTTCACAAATAGAAGAAATTAGAAATAAACTTCTTGAATTTAAACAAACCGGGAAACCTATTATTGCTTATTCGGAAGTATACAACCAAGCAGCCTATTATTTATCATCAGTGGCCAACAAAGTTTATTTGAACCCTGAAGGGGTAGTAGAACTAAAGGGGTTGTCTGCAGGATTTATATTTTACAAAGGACTTTTAGAAAAGTTAGATATTGAAGTTCAAATAATAAGACACGGTAAATTTAAAAGTGCAGTAGAACCATTTATGTTGGATAAAATGAGTGATGCAAACCGTGAACAAATGCAATTATTACTCAACTCTTTTGCTGATAATTTATTTGACAGCCTTGCAAGTCAAAGAGGTATGACCTTATCTGACATTCATAATCATGCAAATAATTTAAGCTTAGAGAATGCTAAAAGCTGTTTAGATTTACATTATGTTGACGCTCTTTTATATCAAGATCAAGTTGATGATAGCTTATTAGTCATTTCAAAATCAGAAAAACTAAACTTTATTTCTTTAAACAAATACTCAAATGTAAAAGTTGAAAAGAAAGAAATTAGCAGAAATAAAATTGCAATTATTTATGCAACTGGAGAAATCAATTCAGGGGAAGGAGATGAGAAAAGTATCGGATCAGAAACGACTGCTAAAGCAATAAAAACTGCAAGAGAAGATAAAAATGTAAAGGCTATAGTATTAAGAGTAAATTCTCCAGGAGGAAGTGCTTTGGCTTCTGATGTTATTTGGAGAGAAACTGTATTGGCAAAAGAAGAAAAACCTTTAATAGTTTCTATGGGGGATTATGCAGCAAGTGGAGGGTATTATATTGCTTGTGCGGCTGATAGCATAGTAGCAAACCCCACAACACTTACAGGTTCAATTGGAGTATTTGGAATGATTCCTAATCTACAAAAACTTTATAAAAATAAATTAGGGATTTCTATCGACACAGTGAATACCAACAAGCATGCTGACATGGGAATGAATAGAGCATTAACTAAATTTGAAGAAGATAAAATCCAAAAAAATGTAGTTGATATTTACACAACATTTATCACTCATGTAGGAGAAGGAAGAAATATGAGCACTACAGCTGTAGATGAAATAGGACAAGGGAGAGTTTGGACTGGGTATGACGCAAAAGATATTGGGCTTATTGATACTTACGGAGGTCTTGAAAAAGCAATAGAAATTGCTGTTTATTTAGCTGAAATTGAAGATTACAGAATCATCTCTCTTCCTAAAAAGAAAGATCCATTTGCTGAATTAGCTCAAAAATTTGGAGGAGAAACAAGTATTTCTGATTTAGTAATGCTGAAGTTAGGATTGAAAACTGAACTTACTAATCCAATTGAAAATCTCCTAAAAAGAGATAAAATTCAGGCAAGGATTCCTTTTATTATGGAGTTAAAATAAAGTACCTTGGGCAATTTCCTGAACTGAAAATTCTGAAATAAATCCTTCATGAGAACGGATATTAAAAACTCTATCTCCATCAAATAAAAGGTACTGTCCTTTAATTCCTAAAAGCGTCCCCTCTAAAATTGGTGTTCTTTCTAATTTTATACTTTTAATTTTAGATGGATATTGCGTTACAGGATATCTAATTTCAGTTACTTTATTGTCAGGTAAAATATATTGTTTTAATTCTTCAGGCACATGAGCTGAAAGTTCTTCTTTCATTGCAACTAAATCAACTGAATCTGGAGTTCCTGAAAGCATCTTTCTCCAATTAGTAACATCAGCAACAAATCTCTTTAAAGACACCTCAATATCCCCAGAAAATCTTCTATTTGGGACTTCTGCTAATAAAATTGCTTGGCTTGCTCCTTGATCCATCCATCTTACAACACCTTGGCTTCCTCTAGTTATTCCAACTTTTATTCCAGATGAATTTGCCAAATAAACATAATGAGGAGCAATTTGAAATTCTTTTTCCCATTCTAAATTTCTTTCTTCAATCCCTAAATGAGCTGTACAAAGTTCAGGTTTAAAAATACTTTGAGATGCTAATGGTGATTCCCAAAAACACTTGTAACAAAATCCTGCACGATAAAAACTATCCATTTTTTTACCACATCCACAGACCACAACACCACTCCAATTAATCTTTACTTGCTTTCCAATATAATCATTCATACTATGGATTTTTCCATGTATATCCAATGTATATCGCACAACATCTTGCAAATTAGTATCCATTCTTTTAAGCGTATCTCTCAGCATATTTTTTCGTATTTTTAAGCCCTTAAATTTACAAAAATTGAGCAACTTTTCAATTAAAAACACTTTACTTTCTTCTTTGATGAAAAAACGCATCAAAAAAATAAATAAGTTTAAAGATTCCCCTATTGAAACGCAAAATAAAGTTCTCAATTATTTAATAAGTAAAGGAAAAGAGACTTTATTTGGGAATAAGCATAATTTCAATCAAATTTCAGATTACGATTCATTTAAAAAAGAAACACCTATACGGGAATATGAAGAAATCACACATTATATAGATAGAGTTAGAAATGGGGAAGAAAATATTTTATGGCCAGGGAAAATAAAATGGTTTGCAAAATCCTCAGGAACAACAAATAACAAAAGTAAATTTATTCCAATTTCAAAAGAATCACTACATGATTGCCACTTTAAAGGAGGAAAAGATATGCTTTCACTTTACGGAAATAACTTTCCAAACTCTAACATCTATAATGGAAAAGGATTAATGCTTGGAGGATCAATTACTGAAACACAAAGTGGAAAAGCAAAAGAAGGAGATTTATCAGCAATTCTTTTAGATGAGTTTCCTTTTTGGGTAAACTACCACAGAATTCCTGATATTGAAACTGCTTTGATGAGTGAATGGGAAAAAAAATTAGAGCGAATTGCACAACAAGCAGTAAATGAAAATATCACAAATCTTACAGGAGTCCCATCCTGGATGTTGATTTTACTGAAGCAAGTAGTAAAAATTAGTGGAAAGAAGAACATCTCAGAAGTATGGCCAAATCTAGAGCTTTACATGCACGGAGGTGTGAACTTTGAACCTTACAGATCGCAATTTGAAGAGTTAATTCCTTCTAAAAAGATGAATTATTTAGAAGCGTATAATGCATCAGAGGGACTGATAGGATTGCAAGACAAATCTCCTTCAGAAGGGATGTTGCTCATGCTTGATTATGGAATTTTTTATGAATTTATTCCAATGGAAAAATTCTCAATAGGAATAATGGAACCAATTAATCTAAAAGATGTAGAATTAAATAAAAAATATGCCATTGTCATTTCAACAAATGGCGGATTATGGCGCTACTTAATTGGTGATATTATTGAATTTACTACCCTCTACCCTTTTAGAATAAAGATTAGTGGTAGAACCAAAAACTGTATAAATACTTTTGGAGAAGAACTTATGGTTCATAATACTGATACAGCAATACTAAACAGCTGTAACAAACACAACTGTTCAATTAGAGACTACACAGTTGCTCCTATATATATTAGTGAAAATTCGGGAGGACATCAATGGTATATTGAATTTGAACAACCACCAAAAAATACGGAGAAATTCATGCAAGATCTTGATAAAAATCTGCAAAATCTCAATTCTGATTATCAGGCAAAAAGAACTAAAAATCTAATTCTTAAATTCCCTGAACTTGTAGAAATTAAAAACAATGAGTTCTATAAATGGTTAAGTGACAATAATAGACTTGGAGGGCAATTTAAAGTCCCAAGACTTAGTGAAAATCGTGAAATTGCAGATTACCTTTTGGAACTTCAGTAGAAGTTTTCAACAATAAGCTTTGCTAACATCATTTTACTTACTCTAGTAGTAATACTTTTTTTATTTTAGTCAAAAATTTAAATATGCATATTGCAATAGCAGGAAATATTGGAAGTGGGAAAACTACTTTAACAACCAAACTAGCAAAACACTATAAATGGGAAGCTCATTATGAAGATGTAGAAAATAATCCTTATTTGAATGATTTTTACAAAGACATGCAAAGATGGTCATTCAATTTGCAAGTTTACTTCTTAAATAGTAGATTCAGGCAGATTGTAGATATTAAAGAAAGTGGGGAAACTTACATTCAAGATAGAACAATTTTTGAGGATGCTAAGATTTTTGCACCTAACTTACACTCAATGGGACTGATGAGTACAAGGGATTTTGATAATTATATGGAAATTTTTAATCTGATGGATGGTTTTATTGGAGCGCCTGATTTGCTTATTTATTTAAGAGCATCTGTACCAACATTAGTAGGTCAAATTCAAAAAAGAGGAAGAGAATATGAAAACAGTATTCGATTAGATTATTTAACAAGACTTAATGAGCGCTATGAAGCATGGGTTGGAGACTATGCTAAAGGGAAATTACTAGTAATTGAAGTTGATGATATTAATTTTGCTGAGAAAGATGAAGACCTCAGTAAAATAATTGAAAAGATAGATACTGAAATTAACGGTCTTTTTAATTAGCTACAATATAAATTCCATTAAAAAAAGCCGAGCATTTGCTCGGCTTTTTTTATTATTAATCAATAATATCTTATTTTGATTTCCCTTTTACATACACAGTAACATCTGATGAGGATTTCTTAAAATTATCAGACGATAAGATTATAGAACCTAAAAGTGTTGTTGAGCCTTTATCATTTCCTCTTACATTAAATAATAAAGTTGCTTGCATTTTTTTGTCTGCAAAATGTAATTCACCTGAAACTTTTCTATCAAACTCATTGCTTCTATTGTCAACTGATATTTTTGAAGACTTAAATACTATATTTTGTTTGTTAGCTAATTTTAGTACTTCAGCACACCCAGATGATTCTTCACGACAATCAATATCTTTAATTGTTATTTCAGTTACAGTCTTAGTTTTTCTATCAAAAGTATATGATATTGCTACAGATTCCATAGTAGAAGAAACATTAGACGACATCAAACCTTTCTCAACATTACCATCATTAATTGGTTTGGTTTGTTGTTGCTTATCAATATTCTCATTATTTTCATGACTACCTCCTAATATTGGAGCAATAACTAATCCAATTAAGCAAGTTAGTTTAATTAGGATATTCATTGACGGACCAGAAGTATCTTTGAAAGGATCTCCAACTGTATCTCCAGTAATTGCTGCTTCATGTGCAGCAGAACCTTTATGTGTCATCTCTCCATTAATCATTACACCAGCTTCAAATGATTTTTTAGCATTATCCCAAGCACCACCTGCATTATTTTGGAAAATTGCCCAAAGAACACCACTTACAGTAACTCCAGCCATATAACCACCTAACATCTCAGCAATCATTAAGTTATCCATTCCAAATAACATAGGAATAAAAGTAATAATTAAAGGAAACCCAATAGTTAAAATTCCAGGAAGCATCATTTCTTTTAATGAAGCATTAGTAGAAATCTCTACACACTTATCATATTCTGGTTTGCCAGTACCTTCCATAATCCCAGGAATATTTTTAAACTGTCTTCTTACCTCATAAACCATTTCCATTGCAGCTTTACCAACAGCATTCATTGCTAATGCAGAGAATACTACAGGCACCATACCTCCAATAAATAACATTGCTAATACTGGAGCTTTAAAAATGTTAATTCCATCAATTCCAGTAAAAGTAACATAAGCAGCAAATAAAGCTAATGAAGTTAATGCAGCTGATGCAATAGCAAATCCTTTACCAGTTGCAGCAGTTGTATTTCCTACTGAATCTAAAATATCTGTTCTTTCTCTTACGATAGGATCTTGCTCACTCATTTCAGCAATACCACCAGCATTATCAGCAATAGGTCCAAAAGCATCAATAGCTAACTGCATTGCAGTAGTTGCCATCATTGCTGATGCTGCCATAGCAACACCATAAAATCCTGCAAATGCATAAGATGACCAGATTGCCATTGCAAATAAGATAACTGTTGGGAAAGTAGAAATCATCCCTGTAGCTAAACCTGCAATAATATTTGTTCCTGCACCAGTAGCTGATTTTTCAACAATATTTAAGATTGGTTTTTTACCTAAACCAGTATAGTATTCCGTTACTGAAGAAATAACCCCACCAACAATTAAACCAACAATTTTAGCATAAAAAACTCTCATAGCTGATATTTCAATTAGTCCTTCTCCAAAAAATTCCATTTGCATAGTAGATGGCAACATATAATTTACTAAAAAGTAAGATGAAATTGCAACTAATATAATTGATGTGATATTTCCTTTGTTTAAAGCACCCATAACTTGATCTTCCTTTGCATCATTGTCCTTAATGCTAACAAGCATTGTTCCTATCAAAGAAATAATAACCCCAACACCAGCAATTGCCATTGGTAAAAGAATTGGTCCAATTCCCCCAAATGCATCATTAATATTCCCCCCCATATCTTCAATAATATAGTTTCCTAGAACCATAGCAGCTAATACAGTAGCAACGTATGATCCGAATAAATCAGCCCCCATACCTGCTACATCACCTACATTATCACCTACATTGTCTGCAATAGTTGCAGGATTTCTTGGGTCATCTT
>ENA-OWNS01000508-OWNS01000508.1-marine-metagenome-genome-assembly--contig:-NODE-508-length-17992-cov-3.152944_pt1 | contig 17992 bp, 19 predicted proteins | sample MGYA00238137_ERZ651772 | MGnify/ENA primary metagenome ERZ651772 (study PRJEB26903, sample SAMN06264699) | marine metagenome | isolation source: Columbia River Estuary | place: USA:Columbia River Estuary... | reverse complement strand
TATTTCGCTTTGGCACAGCAAATGCAGCTTGTGTTATTTTGAGATTGCTTTGCGGAATATATATAAGCTTCACTGGAAAGGAAGTGTATGATTTCCCTTCGTCGAACAGTTGTTTTATAGTTGTTCTACTTTTTAAACTTTCAGATTTTGGGAAGCTTAATGCCATACGGTAAAAATACAATATTAGACTAGAAAAAGCCCCGTTTCAAATAGAAACGGGGCTTTCAGAAATTTAAAATAAATAAGTTATTGTTCGAAAGTATTATTCTCTAAATCTATATCGGCCATTCGCTGACTCACGTCAATTTTCATGGTTTTAACTTTTTTACCGTTATCAATTTCAAATGTATACTCAGGAAAGGCCCAAGCCCAGTCTCTTAACACAACTCGCTTTAAATTAGGGTAAGGATTGGGTTTTTCTCCGCGCATCATTTGAAGCGGGATATAATAGGATTCTTCTGAACCGTCTTCATAGGTAACGAATAGGTCAATTGGCATCGACATCAATCCTTTTCGTTCAAGAACAACCTCTGTTTTATTTTCATTTCCATTATTTTCATTTCCTTATGCTTTCAAAATTAGGTCTTCATGTTTTAGTTATAAATATAGTCAAGTTAAGGTCAAGCACCTTATGTTAAGGCGGGTGATATCTTTTTCCTTTAATACTAGGCTTACGTAACCGTTTTCGATTAAAATAGAGGATTGCGCAGAGGTTAAAGTTTCGGTAATCTGCGCGTCTTTAACGGAGATCACTAAAACTATGAGTAAACCTTTTGTAGCCATCCTGATGGGTTCTGATTCTGATTTGCCAGTCATGGAAGCCAGCTTTGATATTCTTAAGAAATTTGATATTCCATTTGAGGTGAAGGTGACTTCTGCGCACCGCACCCCAGCAGCCACTCACAGCTATGTCACCGACGCTGATAAGCGCGGTTGTGCGGCCTTTATCTGCGCGGCAGGTATGGCGGCTCACTTGGCGGGTGCAGTGTCTGCAACAACCCTTAAGCCGGTAATCGGTGTGCCAATTAATGGTTCATTGGACGGTCTTGATGCGTTGCTTTCAACTGTTCAAATGCCAGGCGGTATTCCTGTAGCTACAGTCGCTATTGGTAAAGCGGGCGCTAAAAACGCAGCTTACTTGGCGGCACAGATTATTGGTGTTGCCGATACTGAAATGCATCAAAAACTGCTAGCTGAGCGTGCGGCTAATGCCGAAGCGATTCTTGCTAAAGACGCTGCCTTGCAGGAACGTCTAAAAAATAGCTGAGTCAATTTGTGATCAACTGGAGCAGGCATACTAATACTAGCCTTGCAGTGCATCAGTTGCATTTACAGGGGGTGATAGCCTACCCGACCGAAGCGGTCTGGGGACTGGGTTGTGACCCCTACAGCTACTCAGCTGTAGCTAAAATCCTTAGTTTAAAAAGTCGCCCTGAGCACAAAGGGGTGATTCTTATCGCCTGTGATTGGCAGCAGTTTTCGCCCTTCACTGAGGGCCTAACAGCCACCCAGTTAGACCAGTTACAGCAACCCAGTAGTAAGCCGATCACCTGGCTGATTCCGCATAATGGCGTGGCGCCGGATTGGATTGTGGGCGACCATGATACACTGGCAATTAGAGTCACTTCGCATCCGCTGGCGGCGAGTCTTTGTCATTCCTTTGGTGGTCCGATTGTGTCTACATCGGCTAACCCTCAGGGTTTGCCCGAGGCGACTAATTCGTTAAAAGTTAGAAGCTACTTTGGGCGCAGAATAGATGCCATTGCCTCTGGCACTATTGGCTCGGCTAGTGCGCCAAGTGAAATTCGACATCTACTAAATGGCAAGATCATCCGTAAAGGCTAATATGCAAACGATTGATAAACAACGGGTTAAGAACTACCTACTGGGTCTGCAAGATAGCATCTGTGATGCATTAGGGCAGGAAGACGGCAGCGCTTGGAAAGAAGATAGCTGGACTCGCCCCGAAGGCGGCGGCGGTCGCAGTCGCGTGATTGCCGATGGCAAGATAATAGAAAAAGGCGGCGTTAATTTTTCTCATGTCTCTGGCGACCAGTTACCGGCCTCTGCAACTCAAAGTCGGCCTGAATTAGCGGGTCGTAGCTTTGAGGCGATGGGCGTATCACTGGTGATTCATCCCCATAACCCTTATATGCCTACCTCCCATGCTAATGTGCGCTTTTTTATTGCTGAAAAAGACGGTGAAGATCCAGTTTGGTGGTTTGGTGGAGGCTATGATTTAACGCCCTACTATGGCAATCAAGAAGACTGCGAGCATTGGCATCAAACCGCCAAAAATGCCTGTGACCCTTTTGGGGAAGAAATGTATCCTCGCTTAAAAAAGCAGTGCGATAGCTATTTTTATTTGCGTCATCGCGACGAACCGCGCGGCGTAGGCGGTTTATTTTTTGATGATTTTAATCAGTTAGGGTTTGAGCAAAGTTTTGCCTTTATGCAGGCGATTGGTGATAGCTATATTGAGGCTTATTTGCCGATTATGCAGCGCCGTCGCGAGCAGGCCTATGGTGAGCGCGAGCGCAGCTTTCAGCTTTACCGTCGTGGGCGCTATGTTGAATTTAACCTAGTCTATGATCGCGGTACATTGTTTGGACTTCAAACCGGTGGGCGTACGGAATCTATTCTTATGTCTATGCCGCCTATGGTGCGCTGGGAATACGACTGGCAACCAGAGGCAGGCAGCGCGGAAGCTGAGTTATATGACCAATATTTAACGGATAGGGACTGGATCTAATGACAGACAAATACGCCGTATTTGGCAACCCTATAGCGCACAGTAAATCGCCAGAAATTCACCGCCAGTTTGCTGAGCAAACTAAGCAGGATTTAAGCTACAGCAAACAGCTGGTTGCTGAGGATGGCTTTGAGGCGGCGGCGGATGCCTTCTTTGCCGATGGCGGCAAGGGGTTAAATATTACCGTACCCTTTAAGCAGGATGCCTATTCTTATGTGGCGCGAACCACGCCGAGAGCACGTCGTGCCGGCGCGGTTAATACCCTCTCGATGCAAGCAGATGGCACTGTGTTGGGTGATACTACCGATGGTGTTGGCTTAGTAAACGATATTTTGCACAATCTTGGCTGGCAGATTCGCCATAAAAAAGTGCTAATTTTAGGTGCTGGCGGTGCAGTTCGCGGTGTTTTAGAGCCGCTCTTAGAACAGCAGCCTCAGCATGTGGTGATTGCTAATCGTACAGTGGATAAGGCACTGCAGCTGTCAAAAGGCTTTGCTGAATTGGGATATTTACTGGGCTGTGGCTACGATATGCTGGGTGAGCAACAGTTTGATTTGATTATTAATGGTACCAGTGCCGGCCTGCAGGGTGATTTGCCGCCATTGCCAAATAGCCTTATCAACCCAGAGGCCGCAACTGCTTGCTATGACATGCTGTATGGCGCTGAGCCTACGCCGTTTATGCAATGGGCCACCGAGCGCGGTGCTCTAGTTAGTGATGGTTTGGGTATGTTGGTGGGTCAGGCGGCGGAGTCCTTCGCCCTATGGCGCGACGTGCGCCCAGAGACTGCTTCAGTTATCGCTAACCTTAGAGCCGAACTTTCAAAGCAGTCTTGTTCTGACTAGCTCTGCTCGGATAAATACTGGTCTTTTAATCTAATATAGCTGGCGGCTGAATAGCTGAAAAACTGCTTTTCGTCTTCGCTCAGGGGGCGCAGTTTTTTACAGGGATTGCCCACGTAAATAAAGCCGCTTTCAAGGGTTTTGCGTGGCGGTACCATGCAGCCTGCACCGACAATAACCTTGTCTTCTACCACCGCACCATCATTAATCACTGCACCATTACCGACTAAAATTTGGTTGCATAGGGTGCAGCCATGCAAAATAGCCCGATGACCAATAATTACGCCTTCGCCAATAACCAGTGGGTAGCCATCTTTGTTGTAATCAGAAGCATGGGTTACATGGAGGACCGCATTGTCCTGCACATTGCATTTTGCGCCTACTCTGATTGAGTGCATATCGCCACGAATCACTGCGCCGGGCCATACGGAAACATCATCACCAAGATGAACGTCACCAATCACTGTTGACTGCGGATCGATATAAACTCGCTCTCCGAGAGTGGGCTTAATTCCTTTAAAACTTCTAATTGAGTGATCCATATTAGTTATCCGAGGTTATAATATAGTAAGTTGTTTATGTAGATTGCTGGTTTGGTTATTCTACACAAACTTCTCTAAGCCTATTGTGGTGAATTTTTGATGGCGTTTTCAACTAAAAAACAATTTATTGCTGGTGTAGTGTGCCCTAAATGTTCAAAAATGGACAAAATAGTGGCGTATAGCAAGGATGGCACAGATTATCGCGAGTGCGTTAGCTGTGGATTTTTAGATGAAATTCGAGTTTCTTCATCGCCCAATGAGCTTATTACTAGAGTCACTAAAGGTATGCGGTCAAATTCCGAACCTACTCAAACAGTTAAAATACTAGATCCCTCGGGTTAATCGTTCTAAAAATAATAATAATTTTCGTTTTCTGGAGATTCAGCGTGGTTATTTGGCGTTGGTTTTTAGACGATTTTATTGAGGTTTTGATAGTTAAAGGTGTTTGATCATGGCGTATACATTGAAAAAATTCATAGGCATAAGCCTAGAGAAGAGTACCGAGGTTTGGTACAATGCCGCGCCTCAAATAGTGTCCGCCTGCTTTTCTCGGCGGCGCTTTCATGAAGCAGGGTAGAGAGTTCTTAGACTTACCACGGAGATACAAGCGATGTTGAAAAAAGCGCAAGCGCTTTTCTTGAGACCCCTCGGTGCAGTACTGGCCTTGGTTTCAGCTGTTAGTTCACATGCCGAGTCGGCAGCTAGTCAGCTAAATATGCCTCAAGGAGTTACAGAAGTCAGTCAGGCAGCCTACGATATTCATATGGTTATGATGTGGATATGTACCGTTATTGGTGTAGCTGTATTTGGTTTCATGTTTTACGTTATGTATGCCCACCGCAAATCTCGCGGCGCTGTAGCGGAAAACTTCCATGAAAATTTGGTTGTTGAATTACTTTGGACTATTGTCCCTGCAATTATTTTGATTGTTATGGCCATTCCTGCAACCACAGCCCTTCTTAAAGTTTACGATACTGAAAATGCAGATATCGACATTAAGGTAACCGGCTATCAGTGGAAGTGGCAGTACGAGTATCTTGGCGAAGACGTTAAGTTCATGAGTGAGCTACGTACTCCACAAGACGAAATTTATGGCAGAGAGCCCAAAGGCGAACACTATCTTCGTGAAGTGACTGAGCCCTTGGTACTTCCTGCAGGCAAAAAAGTACGTTTTTTGATTACTGGTAACGATGTAATCCACAGCTGGTGGGTTCCAGACTTCGGTGTGAAACGTGATGCGGTACCTGGATTATTTACCTCTGCTTGGGCTAAGACTGACAAGCCAGGCACCTATGTGGGTGAATGTACTGAGCTATGTGGTTCAGGTCATGCCTTTATGCCGGTTGTTGTTGAAGTTAAAGAACAGGCCGAATATGACCAATGGCTAGCGGATAAGAAAGCGGCTGCGGCTGAATACGCTTCTACTATTGGTAAGCAGTGGACCTTTGATGAGTTGATGGTTCAGGGTGAAGAGGTTTACAACCGTTCATGCGCTGGCTGTCACGCAGTCAATGGTGAAGGTATTCCAGGCGTTTTCCCAGCACTTAAAAATAGTGTGATTGCCTTGGGGCCAGTTGTTGAGCACTTACGTGTTGTTGTCGACGGCATCCCTGGCACTGCGATGCAATCTTTTGCGGATCAGCTTTCAGAAGTTGATATAGCCGCAGTTATTCATTACGAGCGTAATGCTTGGGGCAACGATGTGGGTGATATTACTCAGCCAGTTGATGTTCTTAACTACAAACAAGCTAAATAGGGAGTTTTCGATATGGCACATGGTCCCGCAACATTAGCTGACGGCTGGGTAAAATACGCAAGCCGTTGGTTATTTACCACAAACCACAAAGATATCGGCACGCTTTACCTATGGTTCAGCTTCGCCATGTTTATCTTGGGTGGATCTTTCGCGATGGTTATTCGCGCGGAATTATTCCAGCCGGGTATGCAGTTAATTAAACCAGAATTCTTTAACCAGATGACTACGATGCATGGACTGGTCATGGTATTTGGCGCCATTATGCCGGCCTTTGTTGGTCTGGCTAACTGGTTGATTCCAATGATGATCGGTGCGCCAGATATGGCACTACCGCGCATGAATAACTTAAGTTTCTGGATTCTACCTTTTGCGTTCGCAATTCTTGTAGCAACCTTATTTATGGAAGGTGGCGGCCCTAACTTCGGTTGGACTTTCTACGCGCCACTATCAACCACCTATGCCCCAGATACAGTGAACTACTTTATCTTTGGTGTGCATATTATGGGTGCATCCTCGATTATGGGTTCAATTAACATCATCGCTACGGTAATGAATATGCGCGCCCCAGGCATGACTTACATGAAAATGCCTATGTTCGTATGGACCTGGTTGATCACTGCATTCTTGCTTGTTGCTGTAATGCCTGTATTGGCCGGTGCGGTAACTATGATGTTAATGGATATCAACTTCGGCACCAGCTTCTTTGATGCTGCCGGTGGTGGTGACCCAGTTCTGTTCCAGCACATATTCTGGTTCTTTGGGCATCCTGAGGTTTACATTATTATCTTGCCAGCATTTGGTGTGGTTTCTCAGATTATCCCAACATTTAGTCGCAAGCCTTTGTTTGGTTATTCTTCAATGGTTTATGCCACAGCATCGATTGCGTTTATGTCGTTTATCGTATGGGCGCACCACATGTTTACAGTAGGTATGCCGATCGCCGGTGAGCTGTACTTCATGTATGCCACCATGTTGATTGCGGTACCAACCGGGGTGAAAGTATTTAACTGGATTACTACCATGTACAAGGGTTCATTAACATTTGAAACCCCGATGCTGTTTAGTATTGCCTTCGTTATTCTGTTTACCTTCGGTGGATTTACCGGTCTGATGCTGTCAATTGCGGCGGCAGATATTCAATACCATGATACCTACTTTGTTGTTGCCCACTTCCACTATGTGATGGTTGCTGGTGCAGTATTTAGTGGTACTGCGGCAGTTTACTATTGGCTACCTAAGTGGTGTGGCAAGATGTATGACGAAACTATGGGTAAGGTTCAGTTCTGGATTGCCTTTATTGGTTTTAACATCACCTTTATGCCTCAGCACTTCTTGGGCCTAGCCGGTATGCCTAGACGTTATGCTGACTACGGTCTTCAGTTTGCTGATTGGAATATGGTATCTAGTATTGGTGCATTTATGTACGGTGCTGCTCAGATACTCTTCCTATTTAATGTTGTGCGTACGATTACTCACGGCAAGCCAGTGGACAAGCCAGAGGTTTGGGAAGGAGCAGAAGGTTTGGAATGGACAGTTCCAACACCAGCGCCTTATCACACCTTTGAAAAGCCACCACAGGTTAAATAGGTATTGGTTATGCAGACTAGTCATCGCAAACTATTAGCCAAGTTAGTGGCAATGGCGGTGGCTATGTTTATGTTTGCCGTTTTTGTTTTGCCGCCGCTGTATGATCTGTTTTGTGAGATTACGGGAATTGGTGGCAAAACCGATGGTAAATACGAAGCGGTTGACGTGCGTGTAGACACCTCTCGGCAGGTGGAAGTGCAGTTTGTGGCGACTAACAACGCTGAAATGCCTTGGGAGTTCTACCCCATGGAATACAGTGTTGTTGTTCACCCAGGCGAATCAAGAGCGGTTAATTTTTTCGCTCATAACACCACCGGTGAAGATATGATCGCACAGGCGATACCTAACGTGTTGCCTAACAATGCGGCAGATTATTTTCATAAAACCGCATGTTTTTGCTTTGATAGCCAGCCCTTGGCGGCAGGTGATCAGGCAGAATTAGGTCTAGTGTTTATCATAGACCCAGATTTACCGCATAGTGTGAATACAGTCACATTATCTTATACATTATTTGATATAACAGACCGCTCAGAATTATCGGTCTCACAAATACAGTGAGTTTTTAGCTAACTGAGATTTAGTTAAAAGTAGCACTAGGTTTAGAAATGGAGAACACAGATGTCAACAGAAAGTAGTTATTACGTACCAGAGCAAAGTAAGCTACCAATCATTACCGCAACCGGTATGGGTATTCTTGCTTTTGGTGCAGCCAGCTGGGTAATTGAGGGCGGTTCGCCAACGATTTTTCTGATCGGTTTACTGATCATGGTTTTGGTGATGTACAAGTGGTGGAGCATAGTTATTGATGAAAATATGCGCGGCCTAGCCAATGACCAGCTTAAAAAATCTTATGTGCTGGGTATGCTGTGGTTTATTTTCTCTGAGCTCATGTTCTTTGTCGCTTTCTTTGGCGCACTCTTTTATGTGAGAGTATTTGCAAACTCCTGGTTAGGTGGTGAGGCTGCGATTGGCCTGTTCGACGATACGCCTACTGACGCAGCTGCAGCAAACAACACAATCCTATGGCCAGGCTATCAAGCTGAATGGCCAGTGATGGTGACGCCAGATCAAATGGCCAACGGCGAAGACGCACAGTTTAAAGGCCCTGAGCAAAACATGAACTTCCCTGGTTGGAGTAGCCTATTAAGCTGGTTGCCGCTATGGAATACGGTTGTTCTTATGACGTCTAGTGTGACGGTTCATATCGCCCACACGGCGCTTAAAAATGATAACCGCAAGAAGTTTAATACCTGGTTAGGTATTACAGTGGCCTTGGGTATCTTCTTCTTGTTCTTGCAGGCAGAAGAATATATTCATGCCTATCAGCACATGGGTTTGACTCTTGAAACGGGCATCTATGGTACTACCTTCTTCTTGTTAACCGGCTTCCACGGCGCGCACGTTACTCTGGGTACCTGTATGCTGTTAGTACAGTGGTTGCGAGGCCTTAAAGGGCACTTTAGCAATGATGACCAGTTCGGTTTTGAAGCCGCTTCTTGGTACTGGCACTTTGTTGATGTGGTTTGGGTTGGACTGTTCTTATTTGTTTACGTCTTGGCGTAAAACAGTCGTAGCTTGAATTAAACGGCCAGGCATTGCCTGGCCGTTTTTGTTTTTAAGTAATTATTCTTTGGTAGCCGGTTGGTAGGGAGTAACATTCTCGGGATGCAGTTGACGATCCCAGGGTGCGGTACTATTTAGTTGCCCGCTGGAGACGCCATAGATAACGCAGGCAATAAGTAAGCCGGCAAGGCCAATCCTAATGCCTAATGCGTAAAGTAAACGCTTGCTTGAATTACCCATGTCTTTCACGAGAAAATTCAGCCCGCCAAATAAGCTAGCAATGACACCGATAAACAAAATGATGATAATGACTTTTAGTAACATGATTGAATCCATTGTTGAGATAGGAACATTTAACCACAGATGACGGACTCGGCTCAAAAAACTAATAGCTTTAAATGGCAACCCAACGCTAAGTTATTAGTGTTTTCGTTATTAATGCTGCCCTTTTTAGTTAGTTTGGGCTCATGGCAGTTGGAGCGTGGGGATGAAAAACAGCAGATTGTTGATCATCACGCGCGCAACCAGCAGCTACCCCCTGTTATTAACGCGGATGAGCTAGTCACTGGTGAAGACCAGCAGTATCGACTGGCATGGATTCGCGGCAAGGTGGACAATCAGCGCATCATTATTCTCGATAATAAGGTGAAGAATGGCCGCCCGGGCTATGAGATATTGCAGTCAGTGACCCTGTCGGGTGTGAAAGAGAAATTGTTGATTAATAGAGGCTGGGTTGAAGCCTCTTTGGATCGTGGTATATTGCCCTCGATTTCGCCTATAGAAGGTGAGATTCAGTTGCGAGGTTATCTGTATCGAGCCTTAAAAGGTGGTTATCGTTTAGACGACGGTATTCGTCAGGTGCAAGACTGGCCTAGCCGGGTAGGCTGGATTACCCTAGAGAGAGCGGAAGAGCTCTTTAATGAGCCTTTTATGCCCTACCAGTTGCGCCTAGACCAAGATTCCATCGGCGCGCTTAAAACGGGCTGGACAACGGTAGCTGTTAAGCCAGAAAAACACGTAGGCTATGCTGTGCAGTGGTTCGCTATGGCGATCACCCTACTGATAATGACCATTATTGCTAACTCAAATATTGCCAGCTGGCTGAAGCAACGAAAAAATAAAATACCCGAATAAGATTACAGGAATAAATTATGTCAGATCAGAAGTCATTGGATGCCAAACAAAAAAGTTTTAGATATCAAATTTGGTTAATGCTGATAATTGTCTTTGGAGTTATCGCTTTTGGTTTCCTTATGGTGCCTAAGTCTGAAGAACAGCGGCAAAAAATGATTGAATTATTTGGTACCACTAATCAGGGTCAGCTAGTAAAGCCTGCGCTTGATGTTAGTTCTTTGCTGAATGGGATTCCAGCCAGCGAAAAGCCTAAATGGCAAATTGTTATTGTTGGTGGTGATACCTGCGGTCAGATCTGCGAAGACATTCTATTAAATACCCGTCAGATTCATATGTTGCTAGGCAAGTATACGGGGCGTGTGCAACGTACTTTTCTTCAGAGCCCAAATCAATTACTAGATACACAATGGCTGACTGAACAGCATCCATTTTTACAGTTAGCGGATCTTGATACTGCCCAATTTAAGCAATTATTGGTTAATAATTCCGCTGATTGGGATATGGTGAGCACGCGATATTTTGTGGTAACCCCAGATAATAAGGCGATTCTGTACTTTACAGCAGACAATGATGCGAATGGACTGCTTGATGACCTTAAACATCTGTTAAAATACTCCCCTGATCGTTAATTCAGCGATTTAAATCGTTTATTCGGAGAATATGTTGGAGTCAAAAATAGATAATCAAACTGGAGTCAGCTGGCGAGACTATTTAGAGCTATGTAAGCCTAATGTTGTGGTGCTGATGCTACTTACCTCGCTGATTGGCATGCTATTAGCTTCGCCTGGTGCCGTGCCTCTGGATATTTTAATTTTTGGTAACCTAGGCATTGCCCTATGCGCCGGCGCTGCCGCGGCAGTTAATCATGTGGTGGATCGACATATTGATGAAAAGATGGCGCGTACCGCAAATCGACCTATCGCCAAGGGCCGTCTTAGTCCCAATCAAGCGATAATTTTTGCGCTGTTAACGGGGCTGTTGGGTGTTGTTATTTTGGTGCTTTTCACCAATCTATTAACAGCTTGGCTGACGTTGGCGTCTTCTATTGGCTATGCCTTTATTTACACCATGTACCTCAAGCGAGCTACGCCACAGAATATCGTGATTGGCGGGCTAGCTGGCGCTGCGCCACCCCTATTGGGTTGGGTGGCAGTAACTGGCGAGGTGCATTACAACGCACTACTGCTAGTTCTGATCATCTTTGCTTGGACGCCCCCGCATTTTTGGGCGTTAGCACTGCATCGCAAAGAAGAATACGCCAAGGCAGACATCCCTATGTTGCCAGTGACTCACGGCGACACCTACACCAAAATTAACATTGTGCTGTATACCCTGATGCTTATCGTGGTGACAATTATGCCCTATCTCACTGGTCTTTTCGGCTGGTTGTATTTAGCGGGATGCTTAATTTTAGGCGCAGGCTTTTTATTCTATTCCGCGCTGATGTGGCTGAATAAAGATTCAGGAATGAGAACCTTTAAATATTCCATTCTTTATCTGATGCTGCTGTTTGTCATTATGCTACTCGATCACTACTTAGTGCAGTCGGTAGGTATTTAATTTAATTTTACTCGCGCTATTCAAGGTCTGATCAATATGGAACAAAAAAACAGAATTAGAATGACTATTATGGTCTTAATTGGCTTTATTTTGTTGGTTATCTATGGCTTTGCATGGCGTATGAATCAGCCCGTTATTATGTCTAAAGAAGAACTGCAGATTAATGGCGCGATTGTGTTGGATAAGCCGAGAATTTTTAGCGACTTTGAATTACAGGATCACCGAGGACAGGTATTTAATAAATCCAAGATGAAAGACATCTGGACTATTGTTTTCTTTGGCTTTACCCACTGCCCAGATATCTGCCCAACGACCCTTGCCATGCTCAATGACACCTACAGCAAGCTAAAGGACAGTGAGAAAGAGCGACTTCAGGTGGTTATGATTTCTTTAGATGCAGAGCGCGATACAGTAGAAAAATTAGCTGAATATGTGCCCTACTTTAATTCAGAATTTACCGGTGTCACAGGTAATAAGCATTTGATTCGCAGGCTAACCGCAGAGCTTAATGTGGCCTATAATCAGGTGCCTCTCAGCGGCGATGACTACACTGTAGATCATAGTACCCAGTTGATTTTGGTTAACCCCATGGGTGACTATCATGGTTTCTTCAAGGCGCCGCACACAGAAATCACTATGCGAAGTACTTGGCGGTCCATTGCGGGCAGTAGTAAATTCTAGATATTAGGATAAAAACTTTAATACAAGATTAAACGTTTTATCCAGTGCCCCTTGGTTTTGCTTAACTATTTCAAGGGCATTATGCCCTTGCCTCAAGGCTTGCTCTGGCTCACTTGCTAAGGCTTGTAGCTGTTCGCTCAGGGCCTTAGCTGAATCAACCTCAATGCAGCCCTTATTGGCGATTAACTGAGGGTAAATCTGTGCGAAGTTGTAGTAGCTAGGGCCGGTAATTACCGGTATAGACCATGCTGCCGCTTCTAGTGGATTGTGTCCCCCGCGGTCGATAAGGCTGCCGCCAATAAATGCGCAGTTTGCTACGCCAAAAAAGGTCATCAACTCTCCCATGCTATCGGCGAGCAAAACAGGTTGTCCATTTAGGTTGTTCTTGCTGCGCTCGGCGAAGGCTATTTTTGAATCTGATAGTAACTCAGCAACGGGCTTAAATTGCTCCATATGACGTGGCGCTATAATTAATAAGCTGTTGATGTTTTTGCTAAGTTGACGATGAGCTTCCAATATCTGCTCATGTTCCTTTGGGTGCGTAGAGCCGGCAACCCAAACAAAATCATAATTAGCCAGTTGGGCCTTGAGTATTTCTGCGTTTTTGCGAGCCTGACCGGTGATACCAATATCAAACTTTATGGATCCAGTAGCTGAAGCTTTGGCATCATCTAGCCCCAGTTGCTTAAAGCGACCAAGATCCTCTTCACTATGCCCAGCTACCATAGAGATAGAACCCATTAATTCTTTACTTAATGATGAAAATAATTGGTATTTGCTGAAAGACTTTGCAGAAAGTCGGCCATTAACAACCAAAACAGGCAGCTGATACTGTTTGGATTTAATGATTAAATTTGGCCAAAGCTCGGTTTCTAAAATAACCAGCGCCTTGGGCTTTAGTTTCTCTAAAAAACGCGCCACGCTGCCCGGGAAATCTAACGGCAAATAAATATGCTGAACGGAATCTCCAAACAGCTTATCAATTTGCTCAGAACCACTAGGGGTATTACAGGTGATAGTTAGGGGCTGACTAGGGGTTTCTGAAAGAAGCCTGTTAATCAGTGGTCTGGCAGCCATGATTTCGCCAACCGAGGCGCAGTGAAGTACTAGGCTATGAGTTTTGAGTTGCTCGCGATAAAACCCTAGGCGCTCAGCCAAGCGCCCGCGATAGGATTTGTTCTTTAGGCCACGACTCCAAAGATGGAAAAATATAATCGGGCTCAAAAGATATAAAACAAGTGAATATGTAGCGCGAACCATTTATTATTCCTAAAATAATCCTGATTATCTTAGCATTGTGGCCATCTGTTTAGATATAAAAACTGCTTATATCAATGATATTAAGGATCTTAAATTACTATTAGGAGATAGCCCAGTGTTACGAAGCTTTGTCGGCACGATTTTTTTTGTGAGCGCACTAGCCAATGCAGCCCCAACCGCTTACCTACCGATTGGTGCGGATAATTATTTGCAGAATCAAGTAGACCATCTGTTCTTGCTGACAAGCGGCAATCCAATGAAAAAGCCGTACTCAATAGCCAGTATTGATCGGGCACTTAACCAGATAGAAAACACAAATCCATCGCTTTATCAGGCTGTAAATAATGGATTAGAACCCTATCGAGTCAATGACTCAATGAGTCGAGCAGGATTAGTGGCCCGCGTTTCCGTAGATCAAGAAATGCCTATAGCCAATCAACGAGGATTATCTTCTGAGGAGTACTTACAGGCTTTTGCAGAGGGCTCTTGGAGGCCTAACGACTATACAGTGGTGCAAGCCGGTGTTGAATATCGTGCCGATGCAGGTTCTTTAGTCCCCTACAATAGCTTTGTCGGCTTCAGTAAAGGAAATTTACAATTGGATCTGGGTTACAGGGAGCATTGGTATTCGCCCTTTAGTTTTTCTTCTCAGCTAATATCCAGCAATGCCGAGATGGGGCCTTCGATAACACTGAGTACAGTTTCCCCTATTGAGCGTTTTTGGCAGGCAAATTTTGAACTATTTTATACCCGTCTTGATAAGGTAAAAAACGGAATTAGATATCTCGACCAATGGTATGACGGAAGCCCGCACCTGATTGGTACTCATTTAAGCTTAAGCCCAACAGAATCTTGGACCTTGGGTTTTAGCAGGATGTTGCAATTTGGCGGCGGCCCTAGAGAGGTATCTACGAGCGATATTATCAATGCTTTTTTTAACCCTGTGAAACATGACAACTCTTTTTCAGAGGATGAAAAAACAACAGAATTTGGCGATCAAATGGCGTCAGTCACCACAAGCTATCAGTTTAACAGAGGTATGCCCATTGAAATTTATGCTGAGCTGGCCGGCGAAGACACTAAGCGGGGGAATAATCGAGGCGTGGGCAATCAGGCTGTTAGTCTGGGTCTTTTTATGCCGAGAATTAGCGACACAATTGCTTTGAGATATGAGTTCAATCGTTACAAAACAGCCTGGTATACAAATCATCTAAACGCTTTTGGTAATACCAACAGTGGTTTTGTATTTGGCAACTATATTGCGGATCAGAGGGACTTTGGTCATGGCATACCAGCCACTGCAAACAAAATCTCATTGGATTATGCCACTTCAGGTACAGAGGGGTGGACGGCCTTCCTAACAACCATTAATCAACAAGATAAGTCGCGATATGATACTGCCTATGAATTTAAATTAGAGCATCGTCGACAATTACAGCAAAATCCTATGCGCTTATCTGTGACACTAGGGACTAGCGTGTACTCAGAAAATTATGGCCAACTTGAGGGTTCCATCTTCTGGCACTAGACTTGGTTGTTTTTAATATATAGCGATAATTTAAATAGTGAAGTCTGCCTTCTCTAAATGTGTAATAATTAAATTTTTCAAATAAAGCAATTGAGCTGTGACTATGATTTCTAGCCAAATTAAACAAAGCTATTTCGCCAGCCTAGAACGCCACAAAAAGGCATTTGAGCTAATGGATAGCTACCATGACTCTGTATTGGCGTTACTTGAGGCTTGTAATAAGAGCCTTCAAAGCGGCGGCAAGGTGATATGGATGGGCAATGGCGGTAGTGCCGCAGATGCCCAGCACTTAGCCGCTGAATTTATGGTGCGCTATAAAAATGAGCGTGGCCCACTGGCCTCAATTGCATTGACCACAGACACCTCTATTTTAACCGCTCATTCCAATGATTATCATTTTGATACGGTATTTGAACGACAGGTTAAAGGCCTGTGTAAGCCGGAAGATTTGGTCATCGGTCTCACAACCTCAGGCACAAGTGCCAATATTAATCTTGCACTGAGCGCGGCTAATGAAATAGGCGCCCATACGGTCGCCCTAACGGGCCGTGATGGCGGAAAGGTTAAAGATATCGCTCAACTACCCATCATTATTACTAATGACGAAACTGCGCGCATTCAAGAGGCACATATGTTTATCGGGCACTGGCTGTGTGAGGCGATTGATGCCCTTGTGGTGGAAGCCAAGTAATGGATTTATCGTATTTTCAAAAACTCAAAGACGTCAAAATACTGGTGGTCGGGGATGTCATGCTAGATCGCTATTGGCATGGTGACACCGGACGCATTTCACCAGAAGCCCCAGTGCCAGTGGTTAAGGTGTCAGAGTTTGAAGATAAGGCTGGGGGTGCGGCCAATGTGGCAAAAAACATCGTACACCTTGGGGCTAATGCAAGCCTGCTAGGGATAATTGGCGATGATGATAACGGCAAACATTTAGAGAATTTACTCAAGGATGAGGGCATCAGTTCTCGGTTGGTAAAACAGCCGCAGGCGCCAACCATTACCAAAATTCGCGTTCTAAGCCGCCGTCAGCAGGTTGTTAGGCTGGATATTGAGGAGTCGTTTACTCAAAAAAATGCTGACCAATTGAGTGAGGCCTTTGCATCCTTGGTTGATCAGTTTGAGATGGTGCTTTTTTCCGACTACAACAAAGGATCATTAGCCAATATTGGTGACATGATTAGCTTGGCGAAAAAAGCCGGTAAAACTGTTTTAGTAGATCCCAAGTCAAAAGATTTATCAGACTATGCGGGTGCCGACTTTATCACCCCAAATCTAACTGAATATCTTGCGGCTGGCGGGCTTTTAGGCGACGAAGAGCAGATTGCCCAGAGTGTCAGAAAGATTATTTCAGACTGTAAACTTGGCGCTATGCTGCTGACGCGTTCCGAGCAGGGCATGTCATTAATTTCGCCACAACAAAAGCATGACTTTGATGCGCAAACATTAGAGGTAGCTGATGTTACTGGTGCCGGTGATACCGTCATTGCTACTCTTGCCGTGATGTTGGCAACCCAGATGCCCGAGGCTCAAGCGGTAGAGATTGCCAATGTTGCAGCAGGGATTTCGGTGACTCGATTAGGTGCTGCAACGGTTGCCCCTGAAGAATTGTCAGCTAAGTTGGCTGAGTATCTGGGTAAAACGGGTGAGCGTTATCATCCGGCCACTGAACAAGTATTTGATCATGTTGAGCAGGCTAAGCGGCGAGGCGAAACCATTGTATTTACCAATGGTTGTTTTGATATCTTACATGCGGGCCATGTACGCTATTTAGCTCAGGCAAAAGCCCGTGGCGATAAGCTGGTAGTGGGCTTGAATAATGATCAATCTATAACTCGACTCAAAGGTGCAGACCGTCCAATTAATAAGCTAGAAGAGCGGGCCACCGTCCTGATGGCGTTGGCTTCGGTTGATTGGGTAATTCCCTTTGGCGCTATTGAAGAAGATGACACGCCGGCCAACTTAATTAAGCATATTAATCCCGATATTTTAGTCAAAGGCGGCGATTATAAGGTGGAAGATATTGCCGGTGCAGACACAGTATTGGCTAATGGGGGGCAGGTTGAAATATTAGAATTTGTGAATGATTGCTCAACCTCAAATGTTATCAAGAAAATAAAAACTAGCTAGCCATAGTCTTTTCATAGCTTTCCATTAGCTTGCTCCATTGCCTATCCTGCCAATAAAAGGGGCTGTTTCTCGACGCCTCTTTCAATAATGACCGTTTCAGCCGAGCCATGTTTTGCTTTAAACTCGGGTGACCCGGACGAACTAGGCGACCTCTATCAAAATCAATAATAAATATCCTTTGCTCTTGATCAAACAGAATATTATTAATATTTAGATCAGCGTGATAGACGCCCTGCTGGTGAAAGACTGCAATTGCCGCCCCTACTTTGGCAATTTCAGCAGCAGCTAAGGCTCTATGTTGCAGGACTTCGCGTAAACTTTGCGCTCCTGCAATTTCTTGGGTAAGCAAATCGCCGCGATAAACCAAGCCTGCGGTTTTAACCTGAGCACCAATTGGCGTAGGTACATTGAGTCCTCTTTTTTGGAGCTCAAGTAGCAACGTGAATTCTTGGTAAGTGCGGGTATTTTTTAATCCCGTAAACAGATACTGATCGCTAAGGATTTTGCCAACTAGGCCGCCACGCCAGTAGTGACGGAGCACCGCTGTGCCTGAAGTGTACTTAATAAACCAGGTAGTAGAGCGACCTTTTTTTTCCGCTATAATGGCATTTTGGCTACGCCAGTATTCTGGCGAAAACCAATTTCGGTTTATCT
>ENA-OWNS01000496-OWNS01000496.1-marine-metagenome-genome-assembly--contig:-NODE-496-length-18255-cov-4.012873_pt1 | contig 18255 bp, 12 predicted proteins | sample MGYA00238137_ERZ651772 | MGnify/ENA primary metagenome ERZ651772 (study PRJEB26903, sample SAMN06264699) | marine metagenome | isolation source: Columbia River Estuary | place: USA:Columbia River Estuary... | reverse complement strand
ATGATGGTTCAAATGATATTAAAGAAAAGAATCAAGGTTTGATAGAAAAAATATAACACAAAAGGAATCGTAATTAAAATAACTAACCTCCAATTTTTTAATACTTCTTGAAAGAACTCTTGTACCTTAAGAATTAACTCCTTGAGTGTAATTTCATCCTCTTCTATATAATTCTGCTCTTTCATATTAATTCAAACTTTGGACTAGTAAAACTAATGATAAAATTGCCGTTGCTTGCGCCAAAGAATCTGCTAAGGTCTTACCCCAATCTATTTTCTCTCTTTTTTCTCCCGCTGCCTTGGGTGGCTTAGGTGGTTTCACTCCTACTTTTACAACTGATCCTTCCGTTACTTGTGGATATACTTTAAAGAATAAAAAATTCTTGGTCCGTTTGATCTCTCCATTAGGATACTCTACTGTAATCAATCTGCTCCTTCCATTTTCTCCAATTCCCGCAGCATACTCATCTACATACCATTTAGCTCTTTTTCTTTTATGATAAGCCACATTGATTTTTCCGGATTTAACAATATTTTCAGGATATAATTCTATTGCTCGAGTTGCACCAGTAATCGTAACCAGATCTTTTTGCTTGGGGATTGTAATTACATCTCCTTTTTTTAAGATAAAATTATGGATGTCATTATTACTTTTTAAAGCTTCATCTAGCCTTAATACCACAAATCCAGTCCCTCCGTCTTCTCTATAAAGTGTAGCTCCTGCAGGAAATGATTCTTTAGTCAAACCACCCGCTCTTTTTATCAGATTGGTCAACTTTTCATTGTCATCAATAAGGGCATAGGGGCCAGGAAATTTAACTTCCCCTTCAATGGTTACAAATTGTTGTAATTCAAATTCAGGAACGGATCGAACTACAATTTGATCAAATGGTTCTAATTTAAACTCAGAACTCATCTCTAAATTTTCATCAACTGCAACTGTTGCCACAATTGACTTAGTTAGTTCGTTATTATTAATAACCACTCTAAAAATATCAATCCGATTGGAACTTGCAGTCATTTTCAACCCTCCTGATAAGGTTAATACATCTTTTAGAGAAAGACTGGGATGGTATTGATATTCACCAGGGCTTCGAACTGCTCCTGCCACTCTAACGGAAAAATCATCGATATAGGTTAACTTTGATAAAATTTGGATTTGATCATTAGGTTGTAACACCAAATTATCCGGAGAGTCAGGATTGTCTATAGCATTTTTTATATCAATTCGAATGTACTCTTTTTCACTGGTATTTTCGGGAATTGTTCTGTAGATGTAAGCAAAATCTGTTGCATCTCTCCGCAGTCCACCACCCAAAATGACTAGGTCTTCAACGGTCAATTTTTCCGAGGGATCATATTTATACTTTGAAGGTGCTCGAATAGCTCCATTAATTGAAACTTCATATTGATCCAAGTATTTTTGTTTAGAAAAAACAACTAATTTATCTTTTGGAGTGAGCAACAAATTATCAGTGCCTCCTTGCACCGCATCAACCAAACTAATTTTAGAATAGGAGATAGTTCCGTCCAATCTAGTTCGGAGGAGGTAAGCCAAATCCGTTTTGGCATATTCTGCTAATACCCCTTTGTCGACCAAATCAACTACTTTCATTCCAGCTTCTAATTCGTATCTTCCAGGTAGATCAACGGAGCCAGTAATTTCAACAAAGTTTTTATAGGGTTTTGGGATAGTACCAATGACTACCGCATCGCCACCATTTAAATTAAAATCACTCGTTGAATTAACTAATTCCCCATAATTAACATCAATGATTTTCTCAGAATCATTAACAAATCTTTTCACTTGAAAATTTCCACGATAAGCATTTGGTTGCAATCCTCCTGCATATTTGATTAAATCTTTTAATTGTTCGTTAGGTTCCAACTCATATTTAAATGGTCGACGAACTGCACCTTGTACGGAGATTAACTTTTCTGCCACTTCAACATGAATGATATCATTATCTTGTAAATAATAATCTTTTGAAATAGTTGGATCAAGCAAATATTCATAAATATCCATTACCTTATTCTTTCCGCTAGGGCGAATGATTTTTATATTTCTAACACTTCCAATATCAGACGGTCCCCCTGCCGCAGCTAGTGCATTGAAAGCAGTATTAACTGCAGGCATAGTAAAACTTCCTGAGTTCATTACTTCTCCGACAATGTGAATTGTGATTGGGCGAGGGTAGGTGACCGTTACTTCAAATTGATCTTTTCCAAAACGATAATAATTAGAAAATCGGCTTCGAAGTAACTGTTTGGCTTTTCCTAACGTAATGCCTTTCAAATTAATTCGAGACATTCCTTGAGGCTTGATATAACCATCTTTGCTAATTTCAAGAATAGCATCTAATTCTGAAATCCCCCAAAGAGAGATTCCTATTTTATCTCCAGCTCCTAGAACGTAAGAATTCGATGCTTGAATACTTGCCCCTTCAACATATGAAACAATGTCTTTATTCCGAAAAATATGTTGTCCATAAATAGTAGAGGGGGGAAGTACTTCATCTTTTACTTCTTTAATTCCATCTGCTAAAATTGATTCTACCACCTCTCCTTCAATGGCACCTTCTGAAATTTCATTTATGGTTGTAGCTGCTTCTTTCACTTCTTCAGAAACGATGTCTTCCACGTTTGCAGCCTCTCCTTCATTATTATTCGAAGTGTCTTTAGCGTTATTTGCTCCTTTTACCTCCGCTTCAATTTCCTCAATGGCTTTTTGCAAGCGAGCTAACTCACTAGGTTTATTCAAATCGATTTGATCAATATCAATTCCTCTTTCCATTAACTTCGCTCGAAAATCTTCCTCCGTCATCCCTAACTTATCTAACTCTGCCCTTGCCTGAGATTCGGTAATAGGAGGGACTTGTGCGAATGTTGAGGACACACTCAACAAACAAAAAATAATTGCACAAGCAATAAATTTCAATTTCAACATTTGTTCTAATGGTTTTTTAAAATGAAGTTATTTAGTCTTCATTATCAATTTTCGGAATCTTAAAAGCTACTTAACATAAGAATAATTATCGGCTAGATACCTTGGCCTTCAATTAGGCTGACGCTCAAAACCACCAATAACTAGTTTTCAAATCACTTTATAAAAGCTCATTTTTTAAAACTTTCACAAAGTAAAGTGTAAAATTACATTTTATATATCAAATTTTTATAATTCTTTATACATCATAATTCAACGTCGGTGCTAACCATTTTTCTGCTTCTTCAATGCCCATTCCTTTTCGATTTGCATAATCTTCTAGTTGATCCTTTGAAATTTGTCCTAACCCAAAATACTTTGACTCTGGATGAGAAAAATACCATCCACTCACCGCTGCTGCTGGGTACATCGCATAACTTTCCGTCAACTTAATTGACGTATTTTTTTCTACATCCAATAAATTAAATAATTTCCCTTTCTCTGTATGCTCCGGACAAGCTGGGTAACCTGGTGCAGGGCGGATCCCTCGGTATCTTTCAGAAATCAACTCTTCATTGGTAAATGATTCCTCAGCATAAGCCCAAAATTCATTTCTCACTCGATCATGCATTCTTTCTGCAAAAGCTTCCGCCAATCGGTCTGCCAATGCTTTAAGCAAAATGGCATTATAATCATCATGTTCCGCTTCAAATTTTTCTACCCATCTTTCAATTCCAATTCCTGTGGTAACTGCAAATGAACCAATGTAATCTGCCTTACCACTTTCTTTTGATGCAATAAAATCTGTAAGAGAAATATTCTTTTGCCCTGGTGCCTTTTGTCGTTGCTGACGAAGATTATTTAGGGTATCGATAATCTCATTTCGGTTATCATCCTGATAGATTTCTAGATCATCTTCTTTAGTAGCATTAGCTGGAAAAAATCCAATCACTGCTTTTGCGGTCAACCATTTTTCATCAATAATTCTTCGAAGCATACTTTGGGCATCGTTGAATAATTTTTTTGCCTCCTCCCCTACGAATGAATCTTCAAAAATTGCTGGGTATTTACCTCGTAATTCCCAGGTCGAAAAGAAAGGTGTCCAATCAATATAATCAGACAATTCTTCCAATGAATAATCATCAAAAACTTTGGTTCCTAAAAATGTAGGTTTTGGTGGATCATAGTTATCCCAATCCAACTGCAAACGATTTTCTCTTGCTTTTTTTAGCGTCAAATATTTTTTAGATGACTTCCGATTTCCTCGTAATTTCCGAACTTGCTCATACTCTTCTTTAATATTTAAGATATAATTATTTCGAGTATCATCATCTTGACTTAGCAACGAACTCGCTACCGCTACACTCCTTGAGGCATCCAACACATGTACAGTTGTCCCCTTATATTGTGGTTCCACTTTTACTGCAGTATGAGTTTTCGAAGTTGTCGCTCCACCGATCATCAAAGGAATTTTCAGATTCAATCGTTGCATTTCTTTGGCCACATAAACCATCTCATCTAAAGAAGGGGTAATCAATCCACTCAGGCCAATGATGTCTACGTTTTCCTCACGCGCTTTTTTCAAAATATTATCACAACTCACCATCACACCCATATCGATGATGTCATAATTATTACATCCGAGTACAACACCAACGATATTTTTTCCAATATCATGCACATCTCCTTTTACCGTCGCCATCAAAATTTTTCCCTTCGAACTACTCTCCCCTTCCTGCTTCAATGCTTCGATAAAGGGATTTAAATGGGCCACCGCTTTTTTCATTACCCGAGCACTTTTTACCACTTGCGGAAGAAACATTTTTCCACTTCCAAATAAATCACCCACTACATTCATCCCATCCATCAACGGTCCCTCGATCACTTCCAAGGGATGATTGCATTGCAATCTCGCTTCTTCCGTATCCTCAACAATAAACTCTGTAATACCTCGAACCAATGAATGTGTCAGTCTTTCTTGCAACGGTTTTTCCCTCCAACTTAAATCTTTGATAATTTGTTTTCCACCTCCTTTTACCCGCTCTGCATAATCAGTCAAAGCTTCCGTCGCATTTTCCGTTCGATTAAATAAAACATCTTCAACGAGTGTCAATAATTCCTTTGGAACATCAGAATAAACTTCCATCATTCCTGCATTGACAATTCCCATATCCATTCCTGCATTAACTGCATGATATAAAAATGCTGCGTGCATCGCTTCTCGAACTGCATTATTTCCACGAAACGAAAATGAAATATTACTCACTCCCCCACTCACTTTTGCACCTGGACATTGTTCTTTTATTTGTCGAGTGGCTTCAATAAAATTGATGGCATATTCATTATGCTCTGCAATTCCTGTTGCAACGGCAAAAATATTTGGATCAAAAATAATGTCTTGTGGTTTGAAACCAACTTGATCAACCAAAATATCATAAGCTCTTTTACAAATCTCTACCTTTCGCTCAATTGTATCTGCTTGTCCTTCCTCATCAAATGCCATCACGACTGCTGCAGCTCCATATCTTCTAACTATTTTTGCTTGCTTGATGAATTGCTCTTCTCCTTCTTTCATCGAAATCGAATTCACAATACATTTTCCCTGAACACATTTTAAGCCTGCTTCAATCACCTCAAACTTTGATGAATCAATCATAATTGGCAACTTGGATATATCTGGTTCAGAAGCGATTAAATTTAGGAAAGTCACCATCGCTTCTTTCGAATCCAATAACCCTTCATCCATATTTACATCTATGATTTGTGCCCCACCTTCCACTTGCTGCTGCGCCACACTTAATGCTTCAGCATAATCACCTGACTTAATTAGTCGAGCAAATTTTCGAGAACCAGTTACATTCGTTCGCTCACCGACATTAACAAAGTTCGTTTCAGGACGAATCGTCAAAGGTTCCAAACCACTTAATTGAGTGTATCCCGGAAGCGATGGAATTTCTCTAGGAGCAATTCCTTTAACCCCTTCCGCCATGGCTTTAATATGATCTGGCGTTGTGCCACAACATCCACCTATAATATTAACAAAATTACTAGTCGCAAAATCACGTATATACTGTTGCATTTCCTCTGCACTTTGATCATACTCCCCAAACTCGTTGGGCAAACCTGCATTTGGATAGGCACTCACAAAACAGTTCGCAATTTTTGAAAGAGTTTGAATATGCGGTCGCATCTCTGGAGCACCCAAAGCACAATTAAATCCAACACTAAACAAATCCAAATGACTTACTGAAATCCAAAATGCTTCTGCCGTTTGCCCCGAAAGTGTTCGCCCACTCGCATCGGTAATGGTTCCCGAAATCATAATTGGCAACTTCTCCCCTCTTTCATCAAATAATTGATCAATAGCATAAAGTGCTGCTTTCGCATTCAATGTATCAAAGATCGTTTCGACTAAAAGTAAGTCCACTCCACCATCCATCAAACCTTTTGCTTGTTCATAATAGGCATCTTTTAATTGATCAAAAGTCACCGCTCGATAGCCTGGATTATTTACATCAGGTGAAAGTGAAGCTGTTCGATTGGTAGGACCAAAAGCACCTGCAACATACCTTGGCTTCTCAGGCGTTTTTTCTATATAAAAATCCGCTGCCCGGCGGGCTGCTTTGGCAGATTCCAAATTCATCTCGTAGGCCAAATCTTCCATTTCATAATCCGCCTGAGCAATTGAAGTCGCACTAAATGTATTGGTCTCAATAATATCAGAACCAGCCTCTAGATATGCTTTATGAATTGCCTCAATCACATCAGGACGAGTGATCGAAAGAAGATCGTTATTTCCTTTAACATCTAAGTGGAAATCTGCGAATCTTTCTCCTCGATAATCCTTCTCCTCTAACTGATACTCTTGAATCATAGTGCCCATAGCACCATCAAGTACCAAAATTCTTTCTTTCGCTATTTTATGTATGTTTTTCATATAATTAATTCGTCTTTGAGTCCTTGGATAAATCTCGTGTTTAAGATTAAAGTAAATTTGAAATCAATACCACCTCCAGTTGCTTTTAATTTCGACTTTACCCTAGCCACAAAACTCCTCAGTAAATAGAATGTTTGTAAAGAGACAAAAATAATAAGTTTAGGTTATTTATCTGCGCGAATGAGCTTTTTAAGTCCTTGAAAATAAACCTATTTTTAACTTTTTAACGATAAGTAAATACAATACTAATTAATTATCCACCTTCGCAAAGTAGCAGTTTGGCTAACTCTTAAAATTATTACTATCTAGTTTTTTTCAAAAAAATATTCAATCGCCCATTGAAATAATTCCTACTGCCTCGATTAGATTTAAAAAGCTTATTTTACCACAATTAAATTTGAAGAAAACACCTAGATTCTATAATTGTTCGAGTTCATCTAAATTATGATTTAGGGTGAGTTAAGTATTCCTTCAAATAAATAGAATACTTAATAGGATTAAAAATCCATTCTCGTTTTTCCAATATTCATTCTGAATCCACCTCCTATGTAATTTGTTGTATTATCAAGTGCATCATTTTCGCTATCCATTTTTCGATAGAAGAAATGAGCGTCGATATACATGTTGTGATATAATTGATAGCTAACATCAAGACCGATGAGTAAGGTGTTAGTTTTGACACCTTGACCTATTTCATTTCCAAAATCTAGAACTCGCGTCAAATGAGTTGTCAAAACATTACTTCCCCAGTTTTCGATGGCTGTATCTTCACCATAATTCATAAATATGATCCTACTATCAACAACTAATTTTTGAAATGGCTGATATCTTAATTTTAAAAGAAGTTCTTCAAAATTTGCTCCTAAAGGGTGAGCCAGAGGTTGATTATAGTGGCTATAACTTGCAGAACTATCTCGATGTGTGTAAGTGAATGGACGAGCTCGATTATATTCAATTTGTGCATCTAAATGATCTATCCCAATTACATCAATATACTTTACACCAGCTTGAATTCCATATTTATTTGCCCACCAACCCCTTCGTTCTATAAATAATTCATCAAACTTAAATTCATCTAAAATAAACTGTCCATACAATTGAAATTGATTAAATAAATTCCACTTAATGTTGCTACCCAAAAGTACATTATCTGGACTTCCGATAAATCCTTCAACTGTTCTATAAAAAATTAATGGATTTAAATATTGAAATTCAAAATTGTTGTTCCGCCCAAACATAACTGCTTCATAAATACCAACAGTTAAATTTTTTGTCAAGTTAAAATTTAAATAATGTGCAGCCATGTATTTTTTGGGTAACAGATTATTCCCTCTTCTATCGCTTGCTGTAATCGGCGACAACTCCGCAAAAATATTTTGATAATGGAATTTCCAAACTCGAGTATTAAATTTTAAATACAAATAATTATTAGCGAAATCCGACAGGAGCAAGGATCGCTCCCCCTCCCCTATTTTATTTTTCCCATAACCCAGTTGAATACCAACATGCTTCGTCACATTAAACCCCATATAACTCTCAGAGTTTAAGTAATCATACCCATTTGAAATATCGAAAATGGTACTCTTATACGTTTTATAGAATCCTTGACTTGGAATGGCCTTATCTTGCTGAACTCGTCGATTAACATAACTTGGAAATCTCGCTTGCGATTCTACAATATTCGAATAAAAAAAGATCCGATCATCAATTCCACCTCGCACTTCAATCCCTCTTCGATTCAAAAATACCAATTCAGGATCTTCTGAATCTTGTCCCATTTTAAAATCAATCATGGGATTAATCTTTAGATGAAAGTGCTTGGTGTGTACTTCATAAAAATTCGCAGGAGTGTGATAAAAATATTTTAAAATGGGACTTTCTCGTGTGAAATACCGTTGCCCGGTTTGACTCATTTTTTCGATCGACTCCTCCCGTTCTTTTAATCCAACCACCGTAGTTGGAAACGCTTTTAATTCCAGCCATTCATTATTATCCCTAAATATATAATTCAAATCTTTAACATCTAGAATTGACAAATCCTCAAAATTCGTATCTACTCGCATCGCGTAGTCTGCAATATCCCGCCGTAAATAATATTTTAAAGAAGAATGAAAAGGAGTAGGAATTCCTGATTTGATTTCTAGACGATCCATAATGTAGTAAGCATCATTTCCAAAAGGGACAATAGTTCCTTGGGCTTGCAAGCCTTTATATATAGGTAAGAAAATTAGAATAAGGAAAATTCTAAATATCTGAATCATATGTTTTTCAATTATATCGGTTTTTAAAATATTCAGATCAGAATGGTAAGGACGATCCTACCCCTTTTTTAAATCTTTTTCAATCAATCTCAAAACATAGTCTCTCATACTCATCCGAGTTTGGATAGATTTGATTTTGAGTTGAAGATGCATTTCCTCAGGAGTGTCGATAGTCATTCGAACCATTCGACCTTTTTCAACAGGTTTTGCTTTTTTAGGTTTTGGAGTTGCTTTGGTTTCTTTAATCGTCTCCGTTTTTTCAACTGCCTTTTTATTTTCACCTGAATGAATTTCATCCACTTTAGTTTTGACCTCTTCAGGATCCTTCGTGGTTTTTTTCAATGGTATCTTAGGAGCTAATTTTACTTCCTCTGTTTTACTATTTTTCTTTAAAGTTGAACTAATATTGAATTTTTTCTTTGCCATCTTTTGAAGATTTTCTAATTAAAAAATGAGTGGGCTCCTCCCCTACTTTGAAATGATTTTAAGTATTTCATTTGCCAATGCAGTTACCTCTTTTTTTGCTTTTGCATCTTTATATTCATAAACGCCCATACCCATCACAACTGCTTCCTCGTAAGCAATTCTGTGTCGAAGGGATGATTTCAAGGTGTCAATTTCTAATTCTGCCAAAGCTTCTTTGATACTTTGATTTAGGCTAACTCTTGAATTAAATTCATTTAAAATAAAAAAGGCTTTTACATCTTCCTTCAAAGCTTTTGCCTGATCATATTTTTCAATGAATTTTTCCGTTGCCCAAATATCTAATCCACTTGGTCTAATCGGAATCAAAACTATATCACCTAATATAATAATCGTACTTACCAATTTAGACAAAGAAGGTGTACCATCAATTACAATTATATCGTAATCTTTTTCAAGTTGTTTTATATTTTTTCTGAGGGCATCACTCGTTCCAATTCCCATTACTGTTATGTGTGGATATTCTTCCTCCCTAATTCCTGACCAATGAACCGAACTCGCATTTGTATCTGTGTCCACAATGGCCACTTTGTATCCCATGTGTGCAAAACAAACGGCTAAGTTTTGAGAGATAGTGGACTTCCCTACTCCACCTTTAAGACTAGTAACTGAAATGATCATTCGTGGCTTTTTTTGTCATTAAATAAATCTCTACGCTTTTCAGCCAATTTATTCTTTAACTTGTTTATAAATACTGAAATAAGTTTTCACAGAAACACGAAGATACGATTTTCTTCAAAAACTGCAATACGAATGTAATGAAAATCGCAAAAACATATTTCTGTAAATCATTATACACGGAAGAGCGGAAAAACGTACACTCGTATTTACGATTTAACGCAAAAACGCTTACACAGTTTCAAGTAAACACGATAATGAGTAAATACAGCTTATCGTGCTTACGATTTTCTGCAAATAAGTAAATACGATTATACGCTTTATATAAAATAGGGAAGTGCTTTAATTTGATTTTAACCTTTTCTAAAATTTACAAAAAAAGAAAAAAACAAATGAGTATCTTTTATCATCAAAAGCGTAGGAATACATCCAGCCGGGACAGTAATTTTTGTTACATTACATTGTTTTGAATAAAAACAGTTGGCTAGATACACTGAGGTACGTAAAATCGTACTTACTGAAATACTGCAAGTTTTAAATTCCGCCCTTAATGGCCTCTTTTTTTTTAAAAGCATAATGTTGCCACATATAGTATTTAAGTTAAATAAGCGCACTAAAAAGTTATTTAAAAGGGCAAATGAAACATAATATTATCTTTTGTAGCCAAGAATTGCGTAATTAAGGACGAATAAAACCATAAATACTAATTGAGTTACCTATTCAGGATACCATGAAATGAAACCAAAGGCAAAATTATAAACTTCAAAATTTTTGGAGAAAAAGTTTTTGAAAAAAACACCTAAATCACTTTTAGGTATTTTATATTCTTTTTCCTAACCTTTACTACTTTACTATTTAGACAAGCTGTAGCCCATACAGCGTATAGGTTTTTTTTAGAAAAAGCGTAGAGAATCCTCAGAATACAGTAGAACTACATCATTAAAACGTAGCTAAACATCAAAGAATAACGTAGTGTTGCATCATCTTAGGCGTAGAGATACATCTAAAAAGCGTAGAGAATTTTACTAAAAGCGTAGAGGTACATCAAAAGCGTAGGAATACATCATCTTTATTAAGATCGCACCTGTTTCCTAACATTTTTAGGGCAAAAAAGGGATAAATCGAGTAAAAGCGTAGAGATACATTCTATAAAAGCGTAGAAATATATCTATAAGCGTAGGTTTGCATCTTAATAAAGCGTAGGAATACATCATAAACCGTAAAATACCCATTAATCTATCTGTTAAGTCTAAAGCGTAGGGATACATCACAAACCGTAGGATTCCATCAAAAAAATAAAATAGTTTTAAGAAAGCGTAAAATTTATTAGTAATAGTTACGCTTTTGATTCTATTTTGCATTGCAGTATAAAATCCATTTATCGAAACCCATCTAAATCCCTTCGCAATGGCAATTGTAAAACATAATAAACTGATCGAAACGAGCTATAAGATGAATAGCCGTGAGCAGTTTTTTGTTCTTTATTTGATTTCTAAAATTTCACAAAACGATTCTGAATTTCGAGAATATAAAATGCATTTTTCTGAAATTGAGCGCATTTTAAACTTTGATGGTAAACGTAGAATTGCCAATAAAACGGAAGTTTTTGCGATCATGGATCGCCTGAATAGTGTTCCGATTGTCTATGAGAAAGGAACAATTGTCGGTAAAAGTGTTTGGTTGCAACACATGGAACATGATACTGAAACGGATGAGTTTACATTTAGCTTATCAGAAAAATTACGGGATTATTTGATTCAACTCAAAGAGCATTTTACTCAATATAACATTAGTAACATTGTTTATCTCAATTCGAATGCAATTCGATTATATGAAGTTTTGAAGCGTTATCAGTTTTTGGGAGAATGCATATTGGAGGTAGAAAAGATTAAATTTTATTTAGGTATAGAAGGAAAGTACCCTAAATTTTATGAATTCAAACGTTGGGTATTAATTCCTTGTCAAACGGAAATTGAAAAATTTTCGGATATCAAATTTGAATTTATGCCAGCGAAGAAAAAAGGAAAAAGTATTGTTAGCTTGAAATTTTTTATATCTGAAAATCAGCCAGAGACTATTCCTGAGAACATTGGATTTTTGAATGGTGAATCAAATCGACCCACCGGAAAAAATGCAACCTTTCTTCAGCAGAAAATCGATCAATTAAATTATTCACAATGGATGGCTTTTCAATTTTTATCTCAATTAAATGTTAATAAAACCTTTATTATCGAAAAAGTTCTATCGGACTCCAAGGTGAATTATCATCCATTAATTGGTTATGAAGATATTTATATGAAAATTCTTTGGAAGTTTTTAAATGAAAAAAGTAATGCAGCAGAAAAAGCAGGAGCATTTGTTGATTGGTGGAAAAAAGGAAAATTAACGGAAGATAATTTACATGCTCGTATGGTAGAAGTTGTTTTGAAAAAGAAAAATGAAATGAGCAATAATGAGCGAGATAGACGAGAAGCAACTAAGCAAATGAATAAAAAGGAGTACGGAACTTATTTGGAGAAGGAGCAAAATGAGTTTCGAGCGGCGAATGCGATAGGAGAGGAGGTAGAGTTTGGCTCTAAAATAAAAAAAGCTGGATTTAATATTGATGTTTTTAAAAATAAATATCCAATTTACTATATGGAGTCAATTGAGGAGGTTAAGATGGAATATGTTAAGGCATTTGAATCACTTGGACAAGAAGTTGATTTTAATAAATATCAAAATGCGATTGAGGATAAGGTGAGATTCAAGTGCAAAGCGTGGTGGGAAGAGGAGAGGACAAAAGTATCGTAATATTGTTCTGTTTAATCATATTTTAGACCAGGCTTTTAAAGGCAATTACATAATCTCCTCTTAAAGTTTAAACATTTATTAAAAAACTAGATGATATGGCAAAAAAGAAGATAAAAGTTCAAGGTTTAGTAATTCATTTGGAAAATGTAGATAATAAGGATTATGTTTCTTTGACAGATATAGCAAAAAAATCTAGTAAGGTTAAACCTTCTCATCTTATTCAGAATTGGATGAAGAACTCCAATACTTTAAAATATTTAATGACTTGGGAGCGAGTTCATAATCCCTCTTTAAAGGTCATCCAAATGGATGACCTTTTGTTAGATTCTATGGATAATAGGGTTATTTTATCTCCTAAGGAATGGATAAAAAAGACGAATGCAGTTGGAATGATTCAAAAAACAGGAAGAGGAGGTGGAACTTTTGCCCATGAGGAAATTGCTTTAGATTTTTGTTATTGGTTAAGTCCTGAGTTTAAAGTATACCTAAATAAAGAATTTACTCGCTTGAAAAAAGAGGAGTTTCAACAGAAAAATCTTGAATGGCACATCTCAAAAATTACTGACAATATTGAAGAGGTTCGAAATCTATTGGATACTATACCTTTTCAAAATCCGGCAAGGAATAGGATAAAAGGATTAGAGGAGGAATGACTTTTAATTACGTCATATCCCACCATTAAACTGTAGCCAATTTTATATACTTAGGGTTGAAGAAATACCTAAAATAGTGTATTTGGACTTTTTTTAGAGTTTAAATTCGACCTCTAAAAAGAAATGATTGTTTTGTTACCATAAAACGAGTTTTCATTTGTACTAACTAAAGGTCATTCATTTGGATGACCTTTTCTTAGCTTCAATGGATAAAAGACTTTGAAGCTGTATTTAAAAAATCTAAATATAAAAATAATTACCTTCGTGATTTCGTAATACTTTGTAACAGAGTACTAACTTAGATCGCAAATTTTAATTATAAAATCCTAAAATCATGAATAGACAAATTCATATGGTCGATGTCGGTGGGCAATACCGAAATATGAAATCCGAGATTGATCAAGCAGTTATTGAGGTCATTGAATCAGGTCAATTTATTAACGGACCAAAAGTCAAAAGGTTCCAAGCTGATTTGGAAAATTTTTTGGAAGTCAAACATGTGATACCTTGCGCGAATGGAACTGATGCATTACAAATTGCTTTAATGGCATTGGGTTTGGAACCTGGTGATGAAGTCATTGTTCCCGCGTTCACCTATGTAGCTACAGCAGAGGTAATTGCATTGTTACAATTGACGCCGATTATGGTTGATGTTGATCCAAATACTTTTAATTTGACTGTAGAAATTTTTGAGAAAGCGATCACGCCAAAAACAAAAGCAGTTGTTCCAGTTCATTTGTTTGGGCAATGTTCCGATATGGAGTCGATTATGGATTTGGCAAAAAAACATAATATTTACGTCATAGAAGATAATGCGCAAGCTATTGGGGCAGATTATACTTTTTCTAATGGAAAAAATCAAAAGTCAGGTACGATTGGAGATATTGGAACAACGTCTTTTTACCCGTCAAAAAATCTAGGTGCTTATGGAGACGCGGGTGCTATTTTCACTAATAGTGATGAACTGGCTGCAAAGTTGAGAATGATTGCTAATCATGGTCAAGGTCAAAGATATCATCATAAAATGATCGGATGTAACTCAAGGTTGGATTCGATTCAAGCAGCTATACTTGGGGTAAAATTAAAATACTTGAAAAAATATTCAAATGCTAGACAAGAAGCTGCAGCATTTTATGATAAAGCATTTGCTGATGAAGATTGGATGCAAATACCTACTCGTCAACATAATTCTACCCACGTTTTTCACCAATATACTTTAAAAATAAAAGATGGATATCGTGATGCACTCAAAGACCATTTATTTGCTGCTGGAATTCCATTTGGTGTTTTTTATCCACTACCACTTTATGAACAAGAAGCCTTTAAAAAATTCGTTCCAGACGATTTAGATTTGCCTGTAACTGAAATGTTGTGTCAATCTGTTATCTCATTGCCAATTCACACAGAGATGGATGAGGAGATTTTAAATCATATTTCTGGTGTTGTAAAAGGTATGTTTAAAACAGCATAAGAGTTAAATTACTGACCAGTTAAACGGTTTAACTGGTCGGTAATTTTTCTATCTTTCCTCATTTGTAAAAATCTCGTTTTGATATTTTTGATAAAATGAAAAAACCAAAGTAGCATCGTTGAAAATCATCATACCAAATATTGCCGTTCCAGAAGTTGAATATACTTTTCATTGTTTGATGAAAGAGTTTTTGGGATTGGAATATGAAATAGAAGTTTTGCCCACCGCCAAGGATTTTACCATAGATATTGGTTCGAAAAAATTAGTCATCAGGAATCATTTTTTTAAAAATGATGATTTGCCAACTTTGTATCAAAAACAGAATCTGCCATCTGAGGTGACATCTGATGAAGTGATTATTGAAGGAAAAGAATATTCGTGTTATAGTATTTTTGGAAAATCAATATGGACTGAAACTAAAGATGAAATAATATTAGAAAGCGATATAGTGGCGTCTACTTTTTTTATGTTGTCGAGGTGGGAAGAAATATTGGAAGGGGAGCGAGATATGCATCAACGTTTTTTGGGAAAAAGCGCACTGGCGTATAAAAATAGTTTTTTGGAAAAACCTGTGGTTAATCAATACGTAGAAATATTGTGGGCTTTTTTACAAAAAGGTAAAATTATACAAACTCGAAAAAAACGGACTTTTGAAATCGTTCCAACGCATGATGTGGATATTCCATTTTTGTTTCCCAATTTTATTTATGGACTGCGAACGATTGCGAGGTATTTAGTTTCGCCTACCTATTTTTGGGATGGGATTAATTATTTAAGGTTCTATTTGAAAGGAAAAGATCCGTACGATACGCATGATGTTTTTTTGGATGGAGCAGAAAAATTAGGTGTTAAAGCGCATTTCTTTTTTATGGCGGGTTGCCACAATCGCTTTGATCCAAGAGATCAGTTGGAGCATCCGAAAGTAAAAACATTAATAACAAAGATAAAAAACAGAGGTCATCAAATTGGATTCCATCCATCCTATAAATCGTATGATAATACTCCAATATTTTCTCAAGAAAAAAATCGTTTAGAAAAAATTGTAGGACAAAAGGTGGTGATTGGAAGACAACATTATTTACGATTCGAAAACCCAACTACTTGGAATCTTTGGGAAAACGAAAAAATGGAATGGGACTCGACGATGAGTTACGCCGATGAAATTGGTTTTCGAAATGGCGTTTGTTATCCATTCCCTGTTTTTGATATTTTAAACAGAAAAAAATTAAATCTGATGGAGCGACCATTGATTTTGATGGAAGGCACCTTAGGTTTGTATATGGATATAACTTTGGATGATGCGGAAAATAGAGTAGGGGAGTTGATGAATCAAGTTAAAAAATACGAAGGGGACTTTGTTTTTTTATGGCATAACTCTTCGTTGAATTTGCGCCAATATTCGAAGTATACTTCCATTTTAACAGAAATATATAATTATAAAAAATGAAGATATTGACCATCGTCGGAGCGCGACCACAATTTATCAAAGCAGCAGCAGTCAGTCGAGCTGTGGCGAAATATGAAGGCGTGACCGAAGTGATCGTTCATACCGGGCAACACTTTGATAAAAACATGAGTGATGTTTTTTTTGAGGAAATGCACATTCCAAAACCTGACCATCATTTGCATATTAATAGTCTTTCACATGGTGCGATGACTGGCAGAATGTTGGAAGGAATTGAAGGAGTTATTTTGGAGGAAAAACCAGATTGGGTGTTGGTTTATGGAGACACCAATTCAACTTTGGCAGGCGCGTTGGCGGCTTCGAAATTGCATATTCCGTTGGCACATGTAGAAGCAGGTTTACGATCGTTCAATATGAAAATGCCAGAGGAAGTGAATCGAATTTTGACGGACCGAATCAGTACGGTTTTATTTTGTCCTACTTCGACTGCGATCAAAAATTTGGAAAATGAAGGTTTTGGGAAATTAGAAAATGAAGTTTTTCAAGTCGGAGATGTGATGTATGATGCTGCGTTATTTTATGCGGATAAATCTAGGAAGCCTGATTTTGAGGTTCCTGAGAAATTTATTTTGACGACTTGTCATCGAGCAGAAAATACAGATGATCCACAGAAATTGGCAAACATTATTAATGGTTTAAATGAAATCCATCGAGATACACCAGTCATTTTACCACTTCATCCACGTACCAAGAATTATATCAAAAAATATGATTTGAAACCTGAGTTTCAATTGGTTGATCCAGTTGGATATTTGGAGATGGTTTATCTTTTACAAAATTGTTCGATGGTGATGACGGATAGCGGTGGTCTACAAAAAGAGGCATTTTTCTTTAAGAAACCATGTATTACTTTGCGAGATGAAACGGAGTGGGTGGAGTTGATTGAACACAAAGTTAATTATTTATGTCAGGTTGGGAATGAGGGGGAGATTGTTTCGCTTTTTGAGAAGGTGAAAAAGGAAAAGGTTGATTTTGAGATTAATTTGTATGGGGAGGGGGATACGTCGGAGTTGATTGTGAGGGATTTGTTGGAGCGGAGGTTAAGTTAGGTTTTATCATTTTGTTCCAAATTATAAATAGCACTTAAAATAGCAAAGATCAACCATAAGTGCCTAAAATTTATCGCATCTACAGATATGGCTTCCATGAAAAAAATGAGTAAGCAAGCTGAAGTGGCAACTTTTAAGTTGTAATATTTTTTAGTTGTTAAAAGATGATTGGACATTTTAAAAAGAACAAAAGTGAGGTATAAAATTGCTGAGAGACCGAAGATTCCAATTTCTGCAAAACTGCCAAAGTAAGTAGAATGTGGATCGTAGTCAGGGATGTGTTTTGGAAATAAACCTTCTTCTTTTAATTCATGAAAATAAATTCCATGGTTGCCCGCACCGACGCCGGTGAGCCAATGTTTTTTTCCTAAATGAAAGGCACTTTGCTTTAACGTGGCATAAGCGGTAGGGATGATAAAGCTGTTTTTTGTTTCACCAATGATTTCACCTGTATTGAAAGATCTTTTTTTTATTTCTTCTAAATTAATAGGCATATTATCTATTATATACAGAGAAAATCTTTATATACTTTTTAAAATATAAAAACAATCAATTTTTATTTATTTTATTTACCGATGTTTTTGTTTTTTGCTTCTATCTCTG